>Ga0075026_100000184_pt1 | contig 23617 bp, 21 predicted proteins | sample Str012_2_FD_71392 | JGI IMG/M metagenome (GOLD analysis project Ga0075026, IMG submission 71392) | Freshwater sediment microbial communities in response to fracking from Pennsylvania, USA - Straight Creek_MetaG_SC_2012 | ecosystem: Environmental > Aquatic > Freshwater > Creek > Sediment... | reverse complement strand
TTGCGTGGTCGTTAGCTGGGTCGAATCACTACGCTATACTGGTCGGACTAAAGGCGCCGCAGCGCTTCAGGATACAACGTGACAGCCATCCTCCGACCCGAATCCGCGCGCGCCCGCCTGTTTGCCGCCCTGCTGCTGTCGGTATTGGCCACGGTGTCGGGCTGCCAGTCGCGCGGCAAGCTGCGCGACCAGAAGCACGCCACGCCCGAAACCCTCTATAAGGCAGCGCGCAAGGCCCTCACCAGCAACGACTACGAGTATTCCATCAGGCAATACGAGGCGCTGACCGCGCGCTTTCCGTTTTCGGACGAGGCGCGCCAGGCGCGGCTCGATCTGATCTACGTCTATTATCGCAAGGGCGAGAATGAATCGGCCACCGATGCCGCCGAGCAGTTCCTGCGTGAGAACCCCACGCACCCGCGCGTCGATTACGCCTGGTACATGAAGGGCCTGATCGATTTCGAGCACACGCCGTGGAGCGTTGAACGTTGGTTTGGCGTCGACGCGGCGATGCGCCCGCCGGCCGCACTCGGCTCGGCCATTGCCGCCTTTGGCACCGTGGTGCGCCAGTACCCGAAGAGTGAATACGCCCACGATGCCCAGCGGCGCATGATTTACCTGCGCAATCGCCTGGCCGAGTACGAGATCAACGTCGCGCGCTACTATCTCAAGCGCGGTGCCTACCTGGCTGCCGCCCAGCGCTCGCAGCGCGTGATCGAGCAGTACGACGGCGCCCCGGCGGTGCAGCAGGGGCTGCAGATCATGATCCAGTGCTATCAGAAGCTCGGTTTCAAGGAACTGCAGGCCAACACCGAGCAGGTGTACCAGGCCAACTACACCGGTAATTCCGCGCAGGGTACACGGCGCCACTGGTGGCACATCTGGTAGGCGAGCGGCGCGCGCCGGGGGTTGCATGGCGATGCTCGGACTGATGCAGGATCGACAATTGCTGGTCTCAGGCCTGCTCGAGCACGCGTCCCGCTGGCATGGCGACACGCCGGTGGTATCACGGCTCGCCGACAAATCCGTGCTGCAGCTTGACTACCGGCGCATCGAGCAGCGCGCCAGGCGCCTGGCCAGTGCGCTGGCCGGGCTTGGGCTGGCGCCCGGCGCGACCCTCGGCACGCTGGCCTGGAATACCCACCGGCATCTCGAGATCTACTATGCGGTGTCGGGCTCCGGCATGGTCTGCCACACGATCAATCCGCGCCTGTATTACGAACAGATCAGCTACATCGCCCGGCACGGTGACGACCAGCTGATGTTTGTAGAGGTCAGCTTCATCGACATCGCCGTGCGCCTGGCACAGGACTGCCCGGAGATTCGTCACTGGATCGTGCTGGGTGGCGACGCTGAGCTCGCGGCCGCCCGGCAGCTGCCCGGGGCCCTCGCCTACGAAGCACTGATTGCGAATGCCGGCAGCGAGTTGGTCTGGCCGGAGTTTTCGGAACACACGGCCGCTTCGCTGTGCTACACCTCGGGCACCACCGGTGATCCGAAGGGTGTGCTGTATTCGCATCGCTCGACGGTCCTGCACGCCTACGCCGTCGCTCTGCCCGATGCCTTTGACCTTTCAGCCGGCGATACCGTGTTGCCGGCGTCGTCGATGTATCACGCCAACGCCTGGGCGGTGCCTTACGTGGCGCCGATGGTGGGCGCCAAACTGGTATTGCCAGGCGCGCATCTGGACGGCGAAAGCCTGTGCAATCTCATTGAAGCCGAAGCGGTAACCGTCAGCGCTGGGGTACCGACGATCTGGCTCGCGCTGGCGCAATACCTGGAGAAGACCGGGCGCCGGCTGACGACGCTGAAGCGCCTGATCATTGGTGGCGCGGCGGTGCCGGCCGCGCTGCTGCGCGAGTACCGCGATCGCCACGGCGTCGAGATCCGGCAATTGTGGGGCATGACCGAAACCAGTCCGCTCGGCACCACCGCTGCTCTGAAGGGCAAGCATATCGGCGCGCAGGACACCACGCTTGATTCAACCCGTACCACCCAGGGACGGGCCGTGTACGGCATCGATCTCAAGATCGACACGGACGATGGCGACGCGCTGCCCCACGACGGCGTGGCCTTCGGCAACCTGAAGGTTCGAGGCTGGTGGGTGGCCGAGCGCTACTTCAAGTCCGCAAGCTCCGCGCTGGACCCCAACGGCTGGTTTCACACCGGTGACGTCAGCACGATTGATGCCGACGGCTACATGCGCATCACCGATCGCTCCAAGGACGTGATCAAGTCGGGTGGCGAATGGATCTCATCAATCGAACTGGAAAACGCCGCGATCGGTCATCCCGCAGTGGCGGAAGCCGCGGTGATCGGCATCGCCCATGAAAAATGGAGTGAACGGCCGTTGCTAATCCTGGTGCTCAAGGACGGTTGCAGCATCACGCGCGAGCAGATGTTGCAGTTCCTGGACGGCAAGGTCGCCAAGTGGTGGTTGCCTGACGATGTGGTCGTGGTGGCCGAGATTCCGCACACCGCCACCGGGAAGATACTCAAGACCAGGCTTCGCGAACAGTTTCGCGAGCATCAGAGCGCGGCCGCTCAGCGCCGATAGCCGCTGGTAATCGGATAGCGCCAGTCGCGCCCGAACGCCCGGCGGCTCACGCGCACACCGGGCGGCGCCTGGCGGCGTTTGTACTCGTTGCGCTGCACGAGATTGAGTACCCGCGTCACCACCGCCTTCTCAAAGCCGCGCGCGCAGATCTCCTCGACTGACAGGTCCTCCTCGATGAACGCTTCGAGGATTGGATCGAGCATCGCGTAGGGCGGCAGCGAGTCCGTGTCCTTCTGGTCCGGACGCAGCTCCGCGCTGGGCTCCCGCTCGATCACGCGCAGCGGTATCACCGGGCTGGCCGGCGGCGCGATGCTGTTGCGGTAGTTTGCCAGTCTGTATACCAGCAGCTTGCTGCAATCCTTGATTGGCGCGAAGCCGCCATTCATGTCGCCGTACAGCGTCGCGTAGCCGACTGCCATCTCGCTCTTGTTGCCCGTGGTCAGCAGCATGCGGCCGGTCTTGTTGGAGATCGCCATCAGCAGCAGGCCGCGGCAGCGGGCCTGAATGTTCTCCTCGGTCGCGTCCGGCGCTCGGCCCGCAAACTCGGCCGCCAGCGCAGCGAGCGCCGATTTGAACATGCCCTCGATGGAAATTGAACTGTATTGCACGCTCAAGGTGCGCGCCTGCAGCGCGGCATCCTCGCTGCTCATCGTCGAGGTATAGCGCGAGGGCATCATCACTGCCTGCACGCGCGCCGCCCCCAGTGCATCGACCGCGATGGCCAGTGTCAGCGCTGAATCGACTCCTCCGGAAAGCCCCATGACCACACCCGGGAAGCGGTGCTTGTCGACGTAGTCGCGCACCCCCATCACCAGTGCGCCATAGACGCTGGCTTCGACACCGAGCGGTGGCGCCACCGCGCCGGGCAGCGCCACTACCCGTCCGTCGTGGCGTTCAAACTGCAGCCGGTAGCGACCGTTGACGTGGGCCGGGGCCCGAAACACGATCTCGCCCGCGGCATTCATCACGAATGAATTGCCATCGAACACCAGTTCGTCCTGTCCGCCGCACAGGTTCAGGTACACCACCGGCAGGCCGCATTCGCGCACCCGTTCGCCCACCACGCTCTCGCGCTCACGCAGTTTGTACATGTCGTAGGGCGAGGCATTGAGCACCAGCAGCAGCTCGGCGCCACGCGCCCGCGCGCTGCGCGCCGGTTCCGGCTCCCAGATGTCCTCGCACACCAGCAGGCCGAGCCTGAAGCCGCGGCACTCGAACACCGCTGGGCCCGCGCCCGGCGTGAAATAGCGCTTCTCGTCGAACACCCGGTAGTTCGGCAGGCAGGACTTGCGTGTCAGCGCGACCTGCACGCCATTGCGAAACACGGCCGCGCTGTTGTAGATCTGTGCGGCGGCGTATTCGGGAAAGCCGACCACCAGGTCGATCCCCGCGGCGGCAGCGGCCAGGTCGCGCAGCGCCTTGTCGATCTGGGTGCGCAGCCCGCGGTGAAACAGCAGATCCTCCGGCGGGTAACCGGAGAGTGTGAGCTCAGGGAACAGGATCAGGTCCGCGTCCCACTCATCGCGTGCCAGCGCCGCCTGTTCCAGTACCCGCGCCAGGTTGCCCTGCACGTCGCCTACCAGCAGGTTGATCTGTGCCAGCGCCAGGGTCAGCCGCTGCGGCGTATTCAAGCGGATTGCATCGGCGCGTGGCGCACTGTGGTTCAGCGGTGCCGGCGGGGCTTCACGCGGCGTGCGGCGATGCGCGGTTTGGCGCGGCGCTTGGCTGGCGCCGCACGTTGCTTGACTGGTTTGCGCGGGGTGGCACCCGTGCGCGCCGGCGCAGCCCGCCGTGTCGCCGCGGCGCGCGGCGCCATCGCTGCGCGCGCCTCACTGGCCGCGGTCCTGATCTGCGCCGCGGCGACCCGCGCCCGCTCGGCGGCATGTTCACGGCGCCGGCTGGTCAGCATTTCCAGCATCGCGTTGCCCATTTCGGCCGGCGAATGCACGGTGCGCACGCCGGCCTGCTCGAGCGCGCGAAATTTATCGGCCGCGGTGCCCTTGCCGCCGGCGATCACCGCGCCGGCGTGGCCCATGCGCTTGCCCGGCGGCGCGGTCACGCCGGCGATGTAGGCCACCACCGGCTTGCTCACGAAGCGCCTGATGTGTTCGGCCGCCGCCTCTTCATCACTCCCACCGATCTCGCCCACCATGACGATGCCTTCGGTCTGCGGATCGCGCTCGAACAACTCGATGACGTCGATGAAGTTCATGCCGCGCACCGGGTCGCCACCGATGCCGACGCAGGTACTCTGGCCCAGGCCGTTGCTGGTGGTCTGAAACACGGCCTCATAAGTCAGCGTGCCGGAACGCGAGACGATGCCGATGGCGCCCTTCTTGTGGATGAAGCCGGGCATGATGCCGAGCTTGCATTCACCGGGCGTGATGATGCCGGGGCAGTTGGGGCCGATCAGGCGCGTGCCGCTGCCGGCCAGCGCTGCCTTGACGCGAATCATGTCATTGACCGGTACGCCCTCGGTGATGCACACCACCAGTTCGACACCTGCATCTACCGCTTCGAGTATGCCGTCGGCGGCGTACGGCGCCGGCACGTAGATCATGCTGGCGGTGGCGCCCGTGGCGCGCACCGCGTCGCGCACCGTGTCGTAGACCGGCAGGCCCAGATGCTGCTGGCCGCCGCGCCCCGGCGTGACACCCGCCACCAGCCTGGTGCCATAGGCCAGGCACTGCTCGGAGTGAAAACTGCCCTGCTTGCCGGTGAAACCCTGGCAAATCACCGGGGTGCGTTCATTGACCAGTATGCTCATGGAGTCGGTCCCTTCAGGCCGCGCTGCGGGCGGCGGCCACTGCACGGCGCGCGGCGTCGGCCAGGTTGCTGGCGGCAATGATCGCCAATTTGCCGCCCGCGAGCTTGGCGCGCGCCACCTCGGCATTGGTGCCCTCGAGGCGTACGATCACCGGTACCTTGACGCCGACCTCGCGCACCGCGGTGATGATGCCGTCGGCAATCAGGTCACAGCGCACGATGCCGCCGAAAATATTCACCAGGATGGCGCGCACCCTGGGGTTGGCCAGAATCAGCCGGAACGCCGCGGTGACCCGTGCCGCCGTGGCGCCGCCGCCGACATCGAGAAAATTCGCCGGCGTTCCGCCCTCGAGCTTGATCAGGTCCATGGTCGCCATCGCGAGTCCGGCGCCGTTGACCATGCAGGCGATGTTGCCATCGAGCGAGACGTAATTCAGGTCATGCTCGCTGGCGGCCCGCTCGGTGGGATCCTCCTGATTGAGGTCGCGAAGCGCAGCCATCGCCGGCTGGCGGAACAGTGCGTTGGCTTCGATGTCGAGCTTGCAGTCGAGCGCCATCAGTTCGCCGCCGCGCGTAACAATCAGCGGATTGATCTCGATCAGGCTCGCGTCCTTGTCGAGGTACAGCTGGTAGAGCGCCAGCAGGATCTGCTGAAACTTCGCGGCCTGCTCGCTTTTCAGCTCGAGCGCAAAAGCCAGCTGCCGGCATTGCCAGGGCTGCAGGCCCACGGCCGGGTGCACCGTGACCGAGAGGATCCGCTCGGGCGTCTGCGCCGCGACCGCTTCGATGTCCATGCCGCCGCTGGCCGAGGCCACCACGGCAATGCGGCCGCGCTCGCGATTGAGCGTCAGACTAAGGTACAGCTCGCGCGCAATTTCCGAGCCAGTCTCGACATACACTTTTTCAACGGCTAAGCCCGCGGCACCGGTCTGCTTGGTCACCAGTCGTTGTCCGAGCATCGCGCCGGCAGCCGCGCGCACCGCGGCCAGATCACGGGCCACTTTGATGCCTCCCGCCTTGCCACGGCCGCCGGCGTGCACCTGCGCCTTGACCACCCAGAGCGCGCCGCCGAGCGCCTGGGCGGCGGCGGCGGCGGCTTCGGCGCTGTCGGCCACCTGACCCTGCGGGACCGGTACGCCATAACTCGCGAGTATTTTCTTCGATTGATATTCGTGCAGATTCATCGGCAAACCCTGGCGGTGTAGCCGGTGATTGTCGCGGAAACCCGTCACGGATGCTACCTTGTAGGAATGAATTCGCCGCTCGAACGCGATTCACCGGGCGAGACTACGCCCACCGATCTGGCCTGGCGCATCGTCGGGCTCGCCAATCTCTATCGCCTGCTGGCCGTGCTGGTGCTGCTCGCCGTGCACCTGCTGACGATGCCGAATCCAGCCTTTGGCAGCACGCGCCCGGAACTGTTCCGCTGGATACTCGGCGTGTACTTCGCGCTCGGTGTGCTGCTGACGCTCGCCGGCCGGCGACACTGGCCGGGGCGGCGCACGCTGGTGCTGGCGCACACCCTGATCGATTCCGGCGCGGTGGCCACGCTGATGTACGCCAGTGGCGGTGTCACGAGCAATCTCGGCATCCTGCTGGTGATTCCGGTGGCGTCCATGGCGCTGCTGGCCATCGGCCGCGAAGCCCTGGTCGTGGCGGCGATCGCCTCGCTGGCGATCCTGGCCCAGCAGATCGCCGCACAATTTAGTGGTGTTGCCACTGAACTCGACTACCCGCTCGCCGGCGTGATGGGCACGATCGTTTTCCTGGTGGCCGCCAGCGCCTGGCCGCTGGCCAAGCGCCTGCGCGAAAGCGAAGCGCAGGTGCGGCGCCAGGAGGTCGACCTCGCCAACATGGCGCAGCTCTCGCAGTTCATCGTGCAGCGACTGCGCGAGAGCATCCTGGTGGTCGACCCCAGCGATCGCGTGCGGCTGATCAATGAATCGGCCGCGCAGCTGCTGGGCGATGCCGCCGCGGTGCCTGGCGCGCTGCTCGGCGAAGTCTCGCCGCGCCTGCTGTACCTGCTCACCACCTGGCGGCAGCGCACCGCGCCGCTGGAGAATGCCGAGCCGGTCGGCACCTTCGCGGCGGCCGACGGCGCCAGCATCATCGAGCCGCACTTCGCGCCGCTCGGCGCCAACGAGCCGGCCCCCGTACTGGTGTTTCTGGAGGACAAGGGCGCACTGGCGGCACGCGTGCAGCAGTCGAAGCTCGCGGCCCTCGGCCGGCTCACCGCAAGCATTGCGCATGAGATCCGCAATCCAGTCGGCGCCATGAGCCACGCGGCGCAGTTGCTGGGCGAGTCGGCGAATCTCACGCCCATCGAGCAACGCCTGACCGAGATCATGCGCAGCAACGCCCAGCGCGTCAGCGGCATCATCGACAACGTGCTGCGGCTCTCGCGTCGCGAGGCGCCGCGACCCGAGCGGGTCTCGCTCCCCCAATGGTGCGCGCAGTTTCGCGAGGACTTCTGCGCCACGGCCCAGTGCCAGCCGGCCGAGTTCGCGCTGCAGGTGGCCGGCAGCGGACTCGAGGCCGTGGTCGACTTAAGCCAGCTGCAGCAAATACTCTGGAATTTGTGCGAGAACGCGCTGCGCCATGGCGCCGGTGGTGCGACGCCGCCGCGTCTCGAGCTGCACCTGACGCGGGTGGCGCGCTTCGGGCGCGTCTGCCTCGAGGTGGCCGACCGGGGGCCCGGGGTCGAGGCCCAGGATGTGGAGCGTATTTTCGAACCCTTTTTCACGCGCGGCGCCGAAGGCACGGGCCTGGGGCTGTTCCTGGCGCGCGAGCTGGCCGAGATCAATGACGCGACCTTGCTGTATGAGCCCCGCAAGGGCGGCGGCAGCGTATTCCGGCTGGTGTTCGCCGACCCCTCGCGCTGGGCCCAGGCCACACTGTTTGGTGTACCAGGCGCGTGAACCTGCTCCACACCTGGTATTAAGCTGCGCACTATGGCCAGACCGACCATCCTGATCGTTGACGATGAACCCGATCTGCTCGAGCTGGTGTCGTTGACCCTCGAGCGCATGCAGCTTAGCGCCGTGAGCGCGGGCGACCTGAGCTCGGCGCGGCGCCTGCTTGGCGAGCGCTCGTTCGACCTGTGTCTCACGGATATGCGCCTGCCCGATGGCGACGGGCTCGACCTGGTGGCGTGGATTGAACAGCATCAACCCCAGCTGCCGGTGGCGGTGATCACGGCGCATGGCAATGTGGAATCCGCGGTGCGGGCACTCAAGGCCGGCGCCTTCGATTTTGTATCCAAGCCGCTCGATCTGGGCGTGCTGCGGCGGCTGGTCAGCAGCGCCATCCGCCTGAGCAGTGCGGGCGATGCTGGCGCTACGGCGCGCCTCGGTCCGCGGCTGCTGGGCGGCTCCGCCAGCATGAACGCGCTGCGGGCACTGATCGCCCGCGTCGCGCGCAGCCAGGCGCCGGTGCATATCGCCGGCGAATCGGGTACCGGCAAGGAACTCGTCGCCCGCCTGATCCACGAGGGCGGCGCCCGGCGTGATGGGCCTTTCGTGCCGGTCAACTGCGGCGCCATTCCGACCGAACTCATGGAGAGCGAGCTGTTCGGCTACAAACGCGGCAGCTTCACCGGCGCGATCGCCGACAAGCAGGGCCTGCTGCAGAGCGCCGAGGGCGGCACGCTGTTTCTGGACGAGGTTGCCGACCTGCCGCTGCACATGCAGGTCAAGCTGCTGCGCGTGATCCAGGAGAAGAGCGTGCGCCCGATCGGCGAGCAGCGCGAGCAGCCCATCGATGTGCGCGTGCTCTCAGCCACCCACAATAGCCTGGCCGAACTGGTCGCGGCCGGTCGCTTTCGTGAAGATCTGTATTACCGCATTAACGTGATCGAGATCCGCGTACCGGCGCTGCGCGAACATGCCGAGGACATACCGGAACTTGCCGAGGCCATGCTGCGCCGGCTCGGCCGCCGGCTGGGCGGTGCCGGGCCCACCTTAAGCACCGACGCGCTGGCGACGCTTGCCAACTACGCCTTTCCCGGCAATGTGCGCGAACTCGAGAACATTCTCGAACGCGCGCTCACGCTGTGTACTGGTGCCTTCATCAATCCCGAGGACTTGCAACTGCGCGCTCCGATCAGCGCGCGCGCCACTCCCGCAATCCCGCCCACTGCAACCGCAGCGGCGAATCCTGCGCAGACCGACGCTACACCGGACCCGCGGGCCGGCAGTGAAGCCCTGGGCGATCAATTGGAGCACATCGAGCGCGATGCGATCATCAAAGCGCTGGAGCAGACACGCTATAACAAGACCGCAGCCGCAAAGCTGCTGGGCATTACCTTTCGGGCGCTGCGCTATCGAGTCAAGAAGTTGGGCATCAAATAGTCGTTGGCCGCTGAAGGTCACAATGTGACGCTCCGGGTCGGCAACTGTCTGCAACTGCAGGCAGACAGCTTAGGTAAAGCAGCCGCCTGAGGACGATTTCTCCTTAACATTCATGACTTTACCTACCTTCATGGCCATTGGCACGTACCTTGCTTTCATCCTCGTCAACGGCGAATGCCGTGGTTTGTCCGACCCAACACTTTCAGGAGTTCAATGACATGAAGGCTATGCAAAAGGGTTTTACCCTCATCGAGTTGATGATCGTCGTGGCGATCATCGGCATTCTGGCCGCGATCGCGATCCCGGCCTATAAGACCTACACGATACGTGCGCAGATCTCAGAAGGCTTGGGCTTCGCCGATGCTGCCAAGGTAGCGGTTTCGGAGAGTTTCACGGCGAATGGCGTCTGGCCCTCCACGAACGCGCTGGCCGGCCTTGACGCTACTCCCGCCAACATCTCGAGCAAGTACGTGCAGAGCGTGACGGTTGGCGCCTCTGGCGTGATCACGGTGGCCTTTGGCAATCAGATCGACGGGGCCATCACCGCCGGTATGGGCATCAACTATACCCCGGGCCTTAGCGTCAACAACGACATCTCCTGGACCTGCAACACGAAGACCTTCCCGGCCGGCGTGACGCAGGTGGTTGCTCCGGCGGCTCCGGCCTCGGCGGTCCCCGCCAAGTACCTGCCAGCCATCTGCCGCTAAGTGACCTTCCCTTACCTGAATCCCGGGTAAGGCATCTCAGCAGGGCCCCTCATTTCGAGGGGCCCTGTTTTTTTGGGAAACCCGTCACTTAGCGCCCGGCCGGGATGTGCAAACATCCCCGGGGATTTGACATTGCTTAGCGGTCCCTGTCAGTTAGACTAGGGTGTTACCACTAGCCGGGGTCCTTTCACTTAAGTCCATGAATGAAAACGCTTCTCTGGTGATGAACGCGACGCGCGGCGGCCTAGGCGGCCTGCCTCAGCGGCTCGTCCAGGATGGCGTCGTGGACGAGTCGGGCATGCACGCGGCTCTAGCCGCAGCGACCGAGAAGCGCACCAGTTTCGTCACCCAGCTGATCGCCTCCGGGGCCGCCAGCGCCCGGGACATCGCCGTGGCGGCGGCCAGCGAATACGGCGTCCCCCTGTTCGACCTCAATTCCCTGACCGTCGACCTGGACATCATCCGGGTGGTCACCGACAAGTTGCTGGCCAAACACCGGGTACTGCCGCTGTACAAGCGTGGCAAGCGCCTGTTCCTGGGCGTCGCCGACCCGACCAACCTGCACGCTATCGACGAAATTAAGTTCCAGACCGGTCTGGCCGTCGAGGCGATCGTCGTCGAAGACGACAAGCTGCAGAAATTTCTCGACAAGGCCATCGAGCAGGCCGACACCTCGATGCCGAATCTCGGCGACGATGAAGGCGTCGATCTCGAGGCCCTGGAAGTCAGCGGTGGCGAGGACGAGCTCGACGCCGCAGTGTCGCGCGATGATGTCGAGGACGCGCCGATCGTGCGTTTCGTCAACAAGGTCATGCTCGATGCCATCCGCCGTGGCGCCTCGGACATTCACTTTGAACCCTACGAGAAGACCTTCCGCGTGCGCCTGCGCATGGATGGCGTGCTGAAGGAAATCGCCCAGCCGCCGGTGCAGCTGGCGGGCAAGATCTCGGCGCGCCTGAAGGTCATGTCGCGGCTCGACATCGCCGAGCGGCGGGTGCCACAGGACGGCCGCATCAAGATGCGGCTGTCGAAGACGCGCGCCATCGATTTTCGCATGAGCACCTGCCCGACGCTGTTCGGCGAAAAGATCGTGCTGCGTATTCTTGATCCTTCGCAGGCGATGCTGGGCATCGACTCGCTCGGTTACGAAGTGTTCCAGCGCGAGCTGTACCTCAAGTACCTCGCCAAGCCGCAAGGCATGATCCTGGTGACCGGCCCGACCGGCAGCGGCAAGACCGTATCGCTGTATACCGGCCTGCATATCCTCAACAAGGAAGACACCAATATCTCGACTGCGGAGGACCCAGCTGAAATCAACCTGCCCGGCGTCAACCAGGTCAACGTCAACAACAAGGTGGGCCTGACCTTCGCCGCGGCGCTGCGCTCGTTCCTGCGCCAGGATCCCGACGTGGTGATGGTCGGCGAAATTCGCGATCTCGAGACGGCGGAAATCGCCATCAAGGCGGCGCAGACCGGCCACCTGGTGCTCTCGACGCTTCATACCAACGATGCCCCACAGACGCTGACGCGCCTGATCGACATGGGCGTCAAGCCCTACGCCATCGCGACCTCGGTGAGTCTGATCATCGCGCAGCGCCTGGCGCGCCGGCTGTGCGGCAGCTGCAAGACGCTGGTCGACATCCCGCCCGAAGCGCTGCGCAAGGAAGGCTTCCAGGAAGCCGACATTCCAGGCATCAAGATCTATGCTGCCAAGGGCTGCCAGAACTGCACCGACGGCTACAAGGGCCGGGTCGGTCTTTACCAGGTGATGCCGGTGACCGAGGCCATCGGCCGCATCATCATGGCCGGCGGCAATGCCATCGACATCAATGACCAGGCCGCCAAGGAAGGGGTCTGGGATCTGCGCCGCTCAGGCCTCGAAAAGGTCAAGGCGGGCATGACCAGCCTCAATGAAATCAACAGCGTAACGATCGAGTAACCACCATGGCGCAAACGAGCAGTGCAATCCGCAGCGTCAAGAAGGACCTCGCCTACAAGTGGGAGGGACGCGATCGCAAGGGCCAGAAAGTCACTGGCCGCCTGGTCGCGGCCAATGAGCAGGCACTGCGCGGTGAACTGCGCCGCCAGGGTATTGCCGCGACGCGCGTAAGGGCGCAATCACAGTCCGGGCGCGGTGGCAAGGTGGACCCGGGCGATATCGCGATCTTCAGCCGCCAGCTCGCCACCATGCTGGGCGCCGGCATACCGCTGGTGCAGGCTTTCGAAATCATTGGCGCCGGCCACGAAAAGCCGTCCATGCGCAAGCTGCTGCTCGAGATCAAGGGTGATATCGAGGGCGGCACCTCGCTGCACGAGGCACTGGCCAAGCACCCGCTGTATTTCGACGACCTGTATGTGAACCTGACCGAGGCGGGCGAACAGGCGGGCGCACTCGAATCCCTGCTCGACAAGATCGCCACCTACAAGGAAAAAACCGAGGCGATCAAGAAAAAGGTTAAGAAGGCGCTGTTCTATCCGGCGGCCGTGTTGGTGGTTGCGGTCATCGTCACGGTTATCCTGCTGATCTTTGTAATTCCGCAATTCGAGAGCCTGTTCAAGGGTTTCGGCGCCGACCTGCCCGCCTTTACGCAGGCGGTCATCAACCTGTCGAAGTTCGTTCAGCACGATGGCATCTTCCTGGCCTTCGTGATCGGCGCGGCCATGTATGCCTTCTTGTATTTCAAGAAACGCTCGCGCGCCATGCGCGAGTTCCTCGATCGCCTGTCCCTGCGACTGCCGATTATCGGTCCTATACTTAACAAGGCCGCGATCGCCCGCTTTGCGCGTACCCTCTCCACCATGTTTCAGGCCGGTGTGCCACTGGTCGAAGCCCTCGAGTCGGTGGCTGGCGCGACCGGCAACATCGTCTACGAAAACGCGGTGATGAAAATGCGCGACGAAGTCGCCACCGGCCAGCGCCTGCAGCGCTCGATGGAGAACACCGGCATGTTCCCCAACATGGTGGTGCAAATGATCGCGGTCGGCGAGGAGTCCGGCTCGCTCGACACCATGTCGGGCAAGGTGGCGAGCTTCTACGAGGAAGACGTCGACAATGCGGTCGACAGCATGTCGAGCCTGCTCGAGCCATTGATCATGGCCATCCTGGGCGTGCTGGTCGGCAGCCTGGTCATCGCCATGTACCTGCCCATCTTCAAGCTCGGTTCGGTCGTCTAGCCGACCGTGCCGGAACTGCTGGCGCAATCGCCCGCCGTCTTCGTTGCGCTGGCGCTGCTGTTCGGCCTGCTGGTCGGCAGCTTCCTGAACGTCGTCATTTATCGCGTACCGCTGATGCTCGAGCGCGAGTGGCGGGCGCAGATTACCGAGCTGGACGCGGCCAACGCTACGGCTAAGGGCGCGACTGCGCCGGCCGCGGCGCGTTTCAACCTGCTCGTGCCACGCTCGGCCTGCCCGCATTGCCAGGCCCCGATCCGCGCCGTGCACAATATTCCGCTGCTGAGCTGGCTGCTGCTGCGGGGCCGCTGCGCGCACTGCCAGGCGCCGATTTCGAGGCGCTATCCGTTCGTGGAACTGCTGTGCGGGCTGCTGAGTGCCGCGGTGGCCTGGAAGTTCGGCCCCTGCTGGCAGGCACTGGCGGCACTGCTGGTCACCTGGTACCTGATCGCGCTGACCGGCATCGATATCGATCACCAGCTGCTGCCCGATACGCTGACCCTGCCGCTGCTGTGGGGCGGACTGCTGGCCAGCCTGTGGTGGCAGCCGAGCAATGCCCACAGCCTGCCGGTCAGCCCCACGGACTCGATCATCGGCGCGATCGCTGGCTACCTCTGCCTGTGGACCGTCTACCATCTATTTCGCCTGGCAACCGGCAAGGAAGGCATGGGGTACGGCGACTTCAAGCTGCTGGCCGCGCTGGGCGCCTGGCTCGGCTGGCACATGCTGTTGCCGATCGTGCTGTGTTCCGCAGCCGTGGGCGCCACGGTTGGCATCGCACTGATCGTCAGCAGGCGCCACGATCGCGGCATACCCATTGCGTTCGGACCGTTCCTGGCCGCCGCCGGCTGGCTGGCGCTGATGTGGGGGCCGCAATGGGTGGCCAGTTACCTGGGCATGTTCGCGCGTTGATGGCGCCAGCGCCATCGCCGGGTACGTGGCGGGTAGGCCTCACTGGCGGCATTGCCAGTGGCAAGAGCACGGTGGCCGCGATGTTCGCCGCACTCGGTGTACCGGTGATGGATCTCGACGAGCTGGCGCGCGAGGTGATCGCCCCCGGCACTGAACTGCTGGCGCGGGTGTTGGGGCGCTTTGGCCCGGCGGTACGCGACGCCGCAGGCGGACTCAACCGGCGCGCGCTGCGCGAGCTGGTATTCACTGATGCGGCGGCGCGCCGTGACCTCGAAGCCCTGCTCCATCCCGCGATTCGCGAGCGCGCCGCGCAGCGGACCGCCACGGCCGGCGGACCCTATCAGATCATCGTTGACCCGTTGCTCACCGAGTCCGGTTCAGCGGAGCGCTACGATCGGGTGTTGCTGGTCGATTGCGACGAGGCGCTGCAGCGTGCGCGGCTGACAGCGCGCGATGGCGCCACTGCGGCCCAGGCCCAAGCTGCGCTGGCGGCCCAGGCGACGCGCGCGGCGCGGCGCGCGGTAGCCAGCGACGTGCTCGACAATAGCGGGAATTATTCGCAGCTCCTGCCCCAGGTGCGCGCGCTGCATGCGCAATTCCTGGCGCTGGCCCGGGCCGCTCAAGCACAATAGGCTGATGATTGAAGCACAGCAGGGTGGGGACAACGGTGCGCGCGATGAGCCGACCGTCTATGAACAGCCGCTCAATGAACGCCTGCGCACTTTCCTGCGCCTTGATTTCCTCTACAGCCAGGCGCTGTATCACAACGACAAGGCCAGCAGCTGGGGCAGCCGCGCCGCCATGGCCAGCCTGCTGGACATGCTGGCCATCGCGCTGCGCGGCGACGTACGGAGCGACGTGCTCAAGGAACTCGAACGGCAATGCACACGCCTCACAGAGTTCCAGAACCATCCGGGCATCGATGCCACGCGGCTGCGCGCGCTGGTCAGCAATCTGCAGCGCCTGCGCACCGACCTCGGCAATGCCGGGGCCTCCTGGCTGCAGCCGTTGCGCGACTCGGAATTCCTCGCCGCGATCAAGCACCGCAGCGCCATTCCCGGCGGCACTTGCGAGTTTGACCTGCCGGATTACTACTTCTGGCTCAACCAGCCCGACACCGCGCGCATGCAGACCTTCGTGCGCTGGCTGGGCATGCTCCGGCCCCTGTGCGATGCGATCGCCGAGCTGCTGTGGCTGACGCGCCAGAACGGCCGCTCCAGCGAGCAGCTGGCGAGTGGCGGCGTGTTCAGCATCAGCTTCGACCGCGACACGCCCTATCAGCTGCTGCGCATCACGCTGCCGGCCGGCGCCGAGGTCTATCCCGAGATCAGCGGCAGCCACTATCGCTGCAGCCTGCGTTTCCTCGCCTGGCAGAACACCGACGATCGCCCCAGGCAGGCCACCGGCGACGTGAAGTTCACCCTTACCTGCTGTCCGTGAACGCGCCGACGCGCCTGCCCTGTCCGACCTGCAAACGCAGCATTCTCTGGAGCGAGGAGTTCCCGTGGCGGCCGTTCTGCAGCGAGCGCTGCAAGCTGGTTGACCTGGGCGCCTGGCTGAGCGGTGCACACGCGATCCCCGGCGAGCCCGTGGACAGCGCACCTGAAGCCGCCGCTCCCGGCGATGCGCCGCACCAGGACTAGTGCCCTGCGTCGCTAGTCGAGCGGCAGGCCGCCCTGGCGCACCACGGAGCGCAGCACGAAGCTGGAATCGACGCGCGCCACGCCCGGCAGCTTGGTCAGGACTTTGCTGTGCAGGCGCTCGAAATCGGCCGCGCCGCGCGCCACCACGCGCAGCAGATAATCAGCGGCGCCGGTGGTGAGGTAGCACTCAGCGACCTCTGGCACCCGGCACACTGCCTGCTCAAAGCTGCCCAGGTCGCGATCGGTCTGCCCCTTGAGCGTGATGCGTACCAGGAAGCTGACGGTGATGCCGATCTTCATGGCATTGAGCACCGCGGTGTAGCGTTCGATAATGCCGGCCTTCTCGAGCAGCCGGACGCGGCGCAGGCAGGCCGATTCCGACAGCCCCACCTGCGTCGCCAGCGCCGAGTTGGCCAGGCTCCCGTCGCGCTGCAGCTCGGTCAGGATGCGGCGGTCGGTGCGATCGATCTGCATAATCTGCCACTTTTATAGCTAATCTTCGCAGATTATGCCACTTTTGGCGCCAGATTACGCTCGTTTCGCAATACCCTGCGAGTCCGACGGAGCACAATGCCGGCCTCACAGGGAGCATCATCATGCGCATCGGTGTGCCGTCCGAGGTCAAGATCCACGAATACCGTGTCGGCCTGATGCCGGCGGCGGTACGCGAGCTGGTCAGTGCTGGCCACAGTGTCGCGGTGCAGAGCGGCGCCGGCGCTGGCGTCGGCTGCAGCGATGAGGACTACCGCGCCGCCGGCGCGCAGTTGCTGGCCGACGCTCCGGCCGTATTCAAGGCCAGCGACATGATCGTCAAGGTCAAGGAGCCACAGGCCGCGGAGTGCGCCATGCTGCGTCCCGGTCAGCTGCTGTTCACCTACCTGCACCTGGCCGCCGATCGCGCCCAGGCCGAGGCGCTGATCCGCTCGCGCGCGATCTGCATCGCCTATGAAACCGTGACCACGCCGGATGGCGCGCTGCCGCTGCTGGTGCCGATGAGCGAAGTGGCCGGGCGCATGTCGGTGCAGGTCGGCGCCTACTATCTGCAGAAGGCGCAGGGCGGGCGCGGCGTGCTGCTCGGCGGCGTCGCCGGCGTACCGCCAGCGAAGGTCGTGGTGATCGGCGGCGGCGTGGCCGGCACGCACGCGGTGGAAATGGCGCACGGTCTGCGCGCCGATGTCACGGTGATCGATCGCTCGCTGCCGCGGTTGCGGTTCCTCGACGTGGAATTTCACGGCGCCATCCACACGCTGTTCTCGACCGCTGACACCATCGAGCGTGCCGTGGCCGATGCCGACCTGGTGATTGGCGCGGTGCTGGTGCCCGGCGCCGCGGCGCCCAAACTGGTCACCGAAGCGATGATCAAGCGCATGCGGCCCGGTTCGGTGGTCGTCGACATCGCCATCGACCAGGGTGGCTGTTTCGCCACCAGCCGTCCGACCACGCACGCCGACCCGGTCTACGTACTGCACGGCGTGACGCACTATTGCGTCACCAACATGCCCGGCGCCGTGGCGCGCAGCTCGGCGCAGGCGCTCAACAACGCCACGCTCCCCTATGTGAAGGCGCTGGCCGACAAGGGCTGGGAAGCGGCGCTGGCCGCGGACCCCGGCCTCAAGGCCGGCCTGAACATCGTCGACGGGCGCGTGGTGCACGCCGCCGTGGCGCGCGACCTGGGGCTGCCACTGGCGTCGTAGTCCGCAAGCTCAGCGGCCTGCGTTCTTTTCGACGATTGCCAGCAATTCCTTGAGTGCGAGCCGATCTTTGTCGCGCCCCAACGCCTGCTTGGACTTGATCAGGTCAGCCATGGCAATAACCCGCACGCGGTGACCGAACAGTTCGACTTCGACAGCGTTGGCTCGAACCTGCTCGTGGCTGCCGACGCCGGTGATGGTGCCCAGAAAATCCACCGGTCCCAGATCGGTTTGCAGGTACAGATTAGCCAGCGCCGTGCCGGGTTGCGGATTGTCGAGAAAGGACAGACGCTGCGGAGTCTGGCGGTGCACGGGATGCAGATCGCGAAACACCGACCGCAACCGGGCCACATTTTCCGCCGTCAGGACCACACAGACGTCCAGGTCGCGCGTCAGCAGCGCCGAGCCGTGCAGCACGCCCGCGAATCCACCGACGATAACGAAATCGAGCTCAGCCTCGCACAGGCACTGGAGCAGTCGGTTGAGTTCCGTCACGTAGCTGCTGTCCCGCCGTTGCCAATTCCAGCGCCAGATCCAGCGCCGCCTGATGCTGAAGCGCACGTTGCTCATAGGAACAGCGCAGGCTCTCATCCACCAGGCTCAGGTCAAATCCCGCAATCTCAGCTTCAATTACCGCACTCATGTGGCACCAAGAATACGTCCGCAACCAACGCCCCTGCAAACGGGTACTAGCGCAGCTTGATCTTGCCGCCGCCGGGGATCGCTCCGCCACCGACCTCGGGCACTACGATGCGCGAGGCGGTCTCGCGCCGATACTCGCGCGCTTCTTCGATGGCCAGCTCGAGCGCGGCGTGGACCGCGGCCGGAAAGCGGGTCAGCGCCTCATCGAGCGTGCTGGCCTCGATCTCGAAGGCCAGCGGCAGCACGCCGCCGGGCGTCAGCAGCTGCGTCTGCCCGGAATACAGCACCGGGCGTGTGGCGTCCGCGGCGCCCTCGGCCGTCACCGGCAGCAGGCGGCGCAGCGTGCCGGCCTTGCGATCCGTAAATACCTCTTCCCGGTACAGCCCGTGGCGATCCACCTGGATGTCGGGCATTCCTGTTTCCTGTGCCATCGTCAATCCTTCAATGATGATTCAAGCCGTTCAATGATCGGCAGGTCCGCAGGCAACATGTCGATGTTGCGCAGTTCCGGCACCCGCAGCCAGCGCAACGCCTGTCCTTCCAGTCCCTGCGCAACGCCGGCGTAATGTTCGACCGTCCAGACCAATAACTCAACCTGCCGCTCCGGGTACTCATGCCGCAGCGTCAGCAGCGGGCGGCAGGCGCCGATGCGTATGCCCAGTTCCTCGTGCAGCTCGCGCCGCAGCGCGGCCTCGGCCACTTCGCCGGGCTCGACCTTGCCGCCCGGAAACTCCCACAGGCCGGCGTAGCTCTTGCCCGCCGGCCGCTGCGTGATCAGCACCTGGCCGCCGGCCGCGTGCAGCACCGCCGCGACCACGCGGATCGTGGGCCTGGGCTTAAGCGCGCCGCGCGGCGGTGGTGCAGGCCCGGCGTCCATCAGCCATCGGCGAGCAGTCCATGGCATTGCTTGTACTTGCGGCCCGAACCGCAGGGACAGGGTTCATTGCGGCCGACCTTGCGATCGCCGCGCACGAACGGCGCAATCGCCGCTGCCAGATCGCGTGGTCGGGCCGCGGCCGCTTCAGCCCCGGCCGCAGCGGCGGCACTCTCCGCCGCCTCGAGCGCCGAGGGCAGCTCGGCGTGTTGCGCCTGGAGCGCGCGCATCAGGCGCTCGCGCCGCTCGGCTTCCTCGCGGTCGACCTGCTCCTGGGTGCGCACCTCGATGACCGACAGGCGCGAAGCCGCGTCGAACTTCACGCGCCCGAGCATCGCCGTAAACAGCTCGAAGGCCTCGCGCTTGTATTCGTAGCGATAGTCCTTCTGCGCGTAGCCGCGCAGATGGATGCCCTGGCGCAGGTAGTCCATCGCGCCCAGGTGATCGCGCCAGTGCTGGTCGAGCACGTGCAGCACCACATCGCGCTCGACATGGCGCATCAGCGCGCCCACATGTGTGCCGCGGCTGTGGTAGCCGGCCAGCGCCGCCTGTACGACGCGCTCGCGCAGGACCGCCTCCTCGAGCTGAGGTTCGGCCGCCAGCCAGGAGGCGGGGCTGACGCGCACGTTGAAATCGCGCTGCAATGCCGCGCTGAGCCCCGGCAGGTCCCAGTTCTCCTGTGGACCATTCGGCAGGTGCGCATCGATCAGGCCGCCAACCGCCTCGCGAAACATGCCTTCGACCGCATCGCCGAGATCTGCCGTGCCGAGGATCTCGGTGCGCTGATGATAAACGACCTTGCGCTGATCGTTGGCGACGTCATCGAACAGCAGCAGCTGCTTGCGGATGTCGAAGTTGTGCGCCTCGACCTTGCGCTGTGCTTTCTCGATCTGCCGCGAGAGCATGCCGCTCTCGATCACTTCGCCCGATTTCATGCCGGCCATCTGCAGCCAGCGTTTGGTGCGGGCCGGATCGCCGAAGATCCGCATCAGGTTGTCTTCCATCGACAGATAGAAGCGGCTCGAGCCCGGGTCGCCCTGGCGGCCGGAACGGCCGCGCAGCTGGTTATCGATGCGCCGCGATTCGTGGCGCTCGGTGCCGATGATGTGCAGGCCGCCGGCGGCGATCACCGCGTCGTGGCGCTGCTGCCAGGCGCTGCGCGCGGCGGCGGCCGCGGCCCCGTCGACCTCGGCGCCCAGCTCGTGCAGCTCGGCCTCCCAGTTGCCACCGAGCACGATGTCGGTGCCGCGGCCGGCCATGTTGGTGGCGATGGTGACAGTGCCCGGCCGGCCAGCCTGCGCCACCACGTGCGCTTCGCGCTCGTGCTGTTTGGCGTTGAGCACCTGGTGCTCGATCTGCTCTTTCTGCAGGAGCCCCGCGAGATACTCCGAAGTCTCGATCGAGGTGGTGCCCACCAGCACCGGCTGCGCCCGCGCCACGCAGTCGCGGATGTCGGCGATGATGGCCGCGAACTTGTCGCCCTGGGTCAGGTACACCAGGTCGGCATTGTCCTTGCGGATCATCGGCCGGTGCGTGGGGATCACCACCACCTCGAGCCCGTAGATCTGCAGAAACTCCGGCGCCTCGGTGTCGGCCGTGCCGGTCATGCCGGCCAGCTTCTTGTAGAGGCGGAAATAGTTCTGGAAGGTAATCGAGGCGACGGTCTGGTTCTCCTCGCGCACCCGCACGCCTTCCTTGGCCTCAACCGCCTGGTGCAGGCCGTCGGACCAGCGCCGCCCGATCATCGTGCGCCCGGTGAACTCATCGACAATGATCACCTCGCCATTGCGCACGATGTACTCGACATCGCGCTTGTAGATCGCGTGCGCCCGCAGCGCCGCGTTCAGGTGATGCATCAGGCGGATGTTGGCGGCGTCGTACAGGCTCTCGCCCTCGCGCAGCAGGCCGCTCTCGAGCATCAGCTCCTCGACCCGCTCGTGCCCGTCCTCGGTGAGGTGCACCTGCTTGCCTTTTTCATCGACCGAGAAATCGCCTGGTCCGTCTTCGGCCGCCTGGCGCTTCAGGCGCGGCACCAGCGTGTTGACCTGCTGGTAGATCTCGGTGCTCTCTTCGGCCGGCCCGGAAATGATCAGCGGTGTGCGCGCCTCGTCGATCAGGATTGAATCGACCTCATCGACGATGGCGTAGTACAGCGGCCGCTGCACCCGATCCTCGAGCCGGAAAGCCAGGTTGTCGCGTAGGTAGTCGAAGCCGAACTCGTTGTTGGTGCCGTAGGTGATGTCGCAGGCATAGGCGGCGCGTTTCTCGGCCGAATCCTGCTGGCTGCGGATCACACCGATCGTGAGACCCAGGAACCGGAACACCGGACCCATCCAGTCGGCATCGCGCTGCGCCAGGTATTCGTTGACGGTGACCACGTGCACACCGCCGCCTGGCAGCGCGTTTAGGTAGGCCGGGAGCGTGGCCACCAGCGTCTTGCCCTCGCCGGTGCGCATCTCGGCGATTTTGCCCTGATGCAGCGCCAGGCCACCGACCAGCTGCACGTCGAAATGCCGCATCTTCAGCGTGCGCTGCGCCGCCTCGCGCACCACCGCGAAGGCCTCCGGCTGCAGTTCCTCGAGCGTGGCGCCGGCCTTGAGCCGCGCCCGGAACTCATCGGTCTTGGCCCGCAGTTGCGCGTCGCTGGCACCCTGCAGCGCGGCCTCGAAGGTGAGTGAGGCGCGCACCGGTCGCGCATAGCTCTTTACCAGCCGCTCATTACGGCTGCCGAATACGCGGGTCAGGGCCTGAAGCACGAGCACATCCTTTGGAAGTGGGTCACAGCCCCAGGGGCGGGGTCGGCCCGATCTGGGTAGCCGCACATTGTACAAGTAGACGGCGTGGCGCGGAATTTGTTCAGGCGCGGGCGCGCCACCAGGGCATCGGGCCCGCAGTCTTTGGGGGTTTCCGGAGCGGCGGCTCAGCGGCCGACGAAGGTCATTGGATCGATCTGCCGCCCGTCCTTGATCACTTCGAAGTGCACATGCGGCCCGGTCGAGCGACCGGTCGAACCGACCACGGCGATCGCCTGGCCGCGCTGCACGGTATCGCCCTTGCTGACCACGACCTTGGAATTGTGGGCATAGCGCGTAAAGAAGCCGTTGCCGTGGTTGATCTCGACCAGTACACCGTAGCCTTCACGCGGGCCCGCCCAGGTCACGACGCCTTCGCCCACCGCCAGCACATCGGCGCCGGCATCGCTGGCGAAATCCAGCCCCTTGTGGAACGCTTCCTCGCCGTTGAACGGATCCATGCGTTCGCCAAAGTACGAGGAAATATAGCCGCCCAGCACCGGCTTGCCGGTCGGACGTATGTCGGCGGACAGCTCGCGTCCGAGCAGCACGTTCTCCAGCGCCGCGAACTGCGTGGTGCGGAAATCCAGTCGGCGATCAAACTGGCTGATCATCAGCGACAGGTCCGGCACCTGGGCGCCGCGGCCGTCACTGTCGGCCTCGGGGCCGCCCAGCGGCGGATCGTGGTCGAAATCAAATTCGCGGTTGTTGAGGTTGGCCATCTGCGTCAGGCGCTTGCCCAGCGCATTGAGCCGTACCAGGTGGGCATTGAGTATGCCCATGCGCACGGCGAGGCCGTCGATGCGCTCCTGGAGCCGAACCTTCAGCGCGGCCAGCTCCGCGCGCTCGGCGGCAACCACCGCCGGGTCGCCCAGCGCCCCCGCCGTGGCGCCACGGACCCCGACCTTGAGCCCGCCCGTGAACGCGCCGGCCAGCACGCCTAAGCCCAGGATCGAGAGCAGCGTGAGGGTTACCGGGTGCGAGAGGTTGAGGTGGTGCGCCCGGCCACGGCTTTTTGAAAAGAATATAAGATTCATGTACTTACCAAGCCAGAGCCTGGGTTTGTAGTGACTTTGTCCTGCCTTGTCGCCCGCCCCGCTATCATGCGGGAAACTATGCCCAAGAAGCCCCCTCAAGACAAGAAGCGAAGTCCCGATTTGCGGGCCCACGGGGCTTATGTCAGGGCCCGCCCCAGGCTGCGAGGCCCTCCCCGGAGCCTCGGGGACATAATGAGCGGCAAGGGCTGGATACAGGCCTTGGGCGCCGCCCACAGCGCGCAAGCCGACTGGCTGATCTGGCTGCAGGCGCAGCTGCCCGCGGAGCTGCGCGCGGCAGCCGTGAACGTGATTCCCAAAGGGCGCGAACTGGTAGTGATGAGCCGCAGCGCCGCCTGGAGCACGCGCCTGCGCTATGCGCTGGCGGCCGTGGAACCGCAAATCCGCGCACGCTCGCCAGGGATTGCCAAACTGACCGTGCGCGTCGCGCCGCCTTAGGAGGCGAGCGCGCTGGCCGG
>Ga0075026_100000183_pt1 | contig 23671 bp, 14 predicted proteins | sample Str012_2_FD_71392 | JGI IMG/M metagenome (GOLD analysis project Ga0075026, IMG submission 71392) | Freshwater sediment microbial communities in response to fracking from Pennsylvania, USA - Straight Creek_MetaG_SC_2012 | ecosystem: Environmental > Aquatic > Freshwater > Creek > Sediment... | reverse complement strand
CTTTGCGTCTTTGCGAGAAACTGGCTGCTGAGCATACAGGTTGCAACAACAATCAGAATTTAAAATTCCAGGTCACCGAAGGGATGATCGGGAAAAGAGAAACCTGCCGCGCTTCCACTTTCAATGTCCCATTGTAAGGACTTCCCGTTTGATTGTAGTAGATAAAATATGGATTGAGATGACTATAAACATTGTAAATACTAAACACCCAGCTTGTTTTAAGTTTTCGATTGGGTTTACGATTGGGTGTGTAAATCGCCGACAGATCCAGCCGGTGATAAGCCGGTAATCGATACTGATTGATCCGGCTATACTCCTGTGTTAATACACCTTCCACTACATAAAACTGCACTGGCAGTGAAGTAGCATTACCACTTGCATATACGAATACGCCTGATAGTTTCCAGTGCTTATTCAATTCATAGGTTCCCACGACGGAGAGATCATGACGGCGGTCATATTTTGCCGGGTAGGTATCACCGTTATTAAGGTCAGGAAGTTTGCGCCAGGTCCAGGACAAAGTATATCCGATCCACCCCGTAAATCTTCCCTTGGTTTTATTGATAAAGAATTCTGCTCCATAACTCCATCCCTTTCCAAATACGAAAGATTGTTCAGGATCAGTAAGCGATGGTGTATAGCCTTCTTTGTATTCAATCTGGTTCTCCATGGTCTTATAATAGAGTTCCACGGAAGTCTCATACATATCATCCTTGAAATTCTTAAACACGCCCGCAGCATATTGCCAGGCGATTTGTGGTTTTACAAGATAAGTACTCGGTACCCAGAGGTCGGTAGGTAGTGTAGTTCCCGCATTGCTCACGAGATGGATGTATTGAAGATTGCGTGTTACAGAAGCCTTCAGCGAAGTTTCATCGCCCAATGCATACCGCAGTGTAAGTCTGGGTTCGAGGCCATTATACATTTTGATCTTCTGCCCTCGGCTATAATGAACGCTATCGAGTTTGTTACCGCTTGAATCTGTTTGATAGATAGTGTATGGACCAATCTGTTCAAATCCGCTCCAGCGAAGGCCAGCATTGATTTTAAATTTATCACTGATCTCCCAATCGTCCTGGATATAAACTGCCATTTCATTGGCATATTTTTTATTTCCATTATTTGGTTTGAATTGTACCGAATCCTGATTACCCGAAAGTATGTTGGGGGTAAAAGTGTGAAACGTAAACAATCCGCCGAATTTGATTTTATGCTGAGGGCTCGCATAATAATCGAAATCCGTCTTTGCCGTCAGGTCATGGATGCCAGATGCCAGGCTTATCTTAAAATTATCTTGTGCCGCATTAAATGCAAAGTTGTAGTCATTATACAACAAGGTAGTATTCGCGAAAAGTTTTCTGTTGAATACATGGTTCCAGCGCAGTGTGGCAGTAGTATTTCCCCAGGGAATATTGGTGCTGAAAGAACGTTGTGAGTTCTTAAAATCAAACACATCTCGCCCAAAATAACCGCTTAGATAAAGTCGATCCTTTTCGGAAAACTGGTAATTGACTTTTGTATTCAGATCATAAAAATAATATCCAGATCCATGAAACTGGCTGGTCCTTGGAACGAATGGTTTTATCAGGACGTCGATATAAGTCCGGCGTGCTGATACAATGAATGAGGCCTTTTGTTTCTTGATTGGTCCCTGTATAGACACGCGGGAAGCAACCAGGCCCAAGCCGCCTTCCACCTGGAATTTGTTCATGTTCCCCTCCTTCATCGTAACATCCAATACCGAAGAGAGCCTTCCGCCGTACTGAGCAGGCATCCCCCCTTTGATCAGTGAAGTATTTTTAATGGCATCTGAATTAAAAATGGAAAAAAAACCGAACAAATGACCGGTATTGTATACGATGGCATCATCGAGCATGATGAGATTCTGGTCGGGTCCGCCACCGCGAACATACAAACCAGTGTTCCCTTCACCGGCATTACTCACTCCGGGTAAGAGTTGTATTGTTTTTAAAATATCTACTTCACCAAATAACACCGGCAATGACTTTACCTGGCTCATGGAAAGATCGATCCTTCCCATCTGTGCATTTTTTACATTGCCATCCCTTCTTTTTGCGTATACGGTTACTTCTTCATTTGTGGATACTTTTGGAGCGAGCAGAAAATTCATAGCCGTGTTCGCAGATAATTCTATTTCAGCATCTTTGGATTGATAGCCTACATAGGAAGTAGAAATCCTATACCTGCCGGCTGGTAACGTGATGGAATAAAAACCATATTGATTGCTGTTCACGCCACGTTCCTTTCCATTCATAGAAACGGTGGCACCTATCAGGGTTTCAGAAGAAAGTGAATCTTTGATATAGCCTGTCAGACTGTATTTATTTTGTGAGAACCCGGTTACCAGGTCAAACAGCATTAAGAGAAGGACAGTAATTTTCTTCATAAGCGATACGAAAATCCAGTTGCAATTTCACTTTGATACCAGGCCAATCGTTCGCAGTCTCACTGCTTCTTAGAAAAATCCAGGGAATCAACCAACTCTCCACATCCAATCATTTTCGCCTTGTAGGTCGGATGCTTATTGCCCAAATATGGATTTACAATCTTAGCCTGGGCGCTCAACCAATATCCTTCTGCGGAATCACCAAATGCCATAGGGCAGCGTACATGATATACCACTTGTCCATCAAATCGTACCGTTCGGATGAGATCATACAGTTCGCTGGTCAGCATATTAAAAGATCTTCTTTTTTGATCAATGGATTGCTCACCGCGAAAACCTTTTGTTTCAGACTGTATGCTTTGAATATAGTTGACTGCCGTTTCCACTGCTGTAGAATCCGCTTTCAGGCCCTTAACCGGCAGCTTACCTGAACTTTCTTCTAAGGCTATCGCAGCATTATTCGCTTTAGCTGTATCCCAATCAACCAGTGCATCTTTAATTGTGAAGTAGTCGCTCATCATCCCCGCAAAGGAAGTATTAAACGCATCGGAACTCTTATTGACGGTCAATGGGGCTTCTTTGATTTCCTCTTTTGGATTTTCTTTACCAAAAAAAAGTTTATAAGCAGTAACTCCAGCGATAACCAGGATAATGATAAGCAGCAAGGCCCTTTTCATGAAGAGATTTTGCTCAAAGTTAGGGGTTAAAACGAATCCCGCCAGATTGCATTAATTTCGCAAGTTCATTTAACAAAATTTTCCAGCCCCATGTTAGCAGGCCTACAAAACATCACCTTTGAATTTGGATCAAGAATAATTGTGGAAGACGCCACGTGGCATATACAATCCAACGAGCGTATCGGGCTCATTGGGTACAATGGTACCGGCAAATCCACACTATTAAAAGTGCTGGTCGGCGAATACCTGGTATCTGCAGGATCGGTCGAGAGGAGCCGGAATACCACTATTGGATACCTTCACCAGGATCTGCTGAGTTTTGATACTTCTGATTCCATTCTCGGTGTTGCCATGGGTGCTTTCGAAAAAGTACTCCAGCTTGAAAGAGAAATTGAGCAGCTCGGAAAGGAACTGGAGTTAGAACATGACGATAATTTGTTGAATCAATACACAGACAAGTTGCATGAAATGGATCTGCTCGACGGATACACGATCCATCACAAGACGGAAGAAGTGCTACAGGGATTGGGATTTGGAAATGCCGATCTTTCCAGGCCCTATCGTGAGTTTAGCGGCGGATGGCGGATGCGCGTGCTGTTGGCTAAAATGATCCTTCAGCAACCTGACCTTTTATTGCTCGATGAGCCTACTAACCACCTTGATCTCCCTTCCATTGAATGGTTGGAAAAATATTTACAGCATTATAAAGGATCGGTGGTTATCGTAAGCCATGATAAATATTTTCTCGATCGCATGGTGACTAAGATCGTTGAATTGTATCAACAGTCTCTTCATATCTATAACGGAAACTATTCCTACTATGAAAAAGAAAAAGAACAACGCGTAGAGCTGCAACAACGCGCTTTCGAAAATCAGCGCGAATTTATTCGCCAACAGGAAAGGTTTATCGAGCGCTTCCGTGCCAAAGCCTCTAAAGCGGCGGCTGCACAAAGTGCCATGAAAAGGTTGGATAAAATTGAGCGCATTGAAGATGTAGAAATCGAACGTCCTAACATCAAGATCAATTTTAGGATCGACAAGACCCCGGGGAAAGTGCTCGCGTCGATAAAACATGCCAGTAAAAAATTCGGAGATGTTGAAATCATTCGAAATGCATCGGCTGAAATTGACCGGGGTGACAAGATTGCCCTGATCGGTGCCAATGGAAAAGGAAAATCAACCCTATTACGCATTATCGCAGGGACAGAACCTTTCACCGGCGAGCGTGTTCCGGGGCATAACGTAGAACAAAGTTTTTATGCTCAGCACCAATTGGAAGCCCTGGACGGTTCGAACACCGTGCTGGAAGAAATGGCGCTTTGCGGGAGCCAGAAAAATGACCTTGAACTTCGGATCCTATTGGGTTGCTTTCTCTTTAGCGGCGATGATGTCGAGAAAAAAATAAAAGTATTGAGTGGAGGGGAAAAGGCAAGAGTTGCATTGGCCAAAACCATCGTTAGCAAGGCCAATTTCTTATTACTCGATGAGCCTACCAATCACCTGGATATTCATTCCTGCGAGTTACTCATCGATGCACTTAATAAATACGAAGGTAGTTTTATACTGGTTAGCCATGATCGTTATTTCATTTCCAAAACGGCCAATAAAATCTGGGAAATCGACAACCTGGAGATTCGGGAATTCAAGGGCGGTTATGAGGAATGGGTAGCATGGAAAGAAAGAATGGCCGAAAGTCGTTCGCCAAATGTTGATAAAGGCGGAAAGAAAAAAACAGCTACCCAGCAAATAGCACCGGCGGTTGTGAAAAAACCAGTAGTCCAGGATCAAAAACCCATCGACAAGGAATTAAAAAAAGAATTGCAGAAGCAGCAAAAAATATTTCAGCAGTTGGAAGAAAAACTTGGGCAGCTCAAAGAAAAAAAATCCTCCCTTGAATCAGCTCTTTCGCATCCAGATGTCTATTCAGATAAAACCACATTTGCAAAGGCAGAAGCCGATTATCAACTTGCTAGTGGAGAGCTAAAGAAGGCGAATGAACAATATGAAAGCCTCTTTGAAAAAATTATGGCATTGGAGGCTAAGCTATAGTTGACAGTGCAAAAAAAACGATAGCGCTTTTATCTTAGGTGCATTTTTCTTTATCCGGCCATCGCTCATCATGCATCGGCCATCCCAATAGAGTTAACGACTATTGATCAAAGACTATCAACTTTCTCAAGACAAGGCATTTGTTTTTTTTACTGTACCTTTTCCATTCTTTTAATCATTAAACCAATTAACATGAACACGAAGCTTTCAAGGCTCGGGTTATTCCTTTTCTCGGGAATACTTTTCCTGAGCATCGTTTCCTGTGGAGTAAAAGATTCCACAATTAATGAGGCCATCACTGAAAAAGCACAGACAGTTCCCGAACTTGCAGCTATTCATGCTACGGTAGCCGATGGAGTCGTCACCCTCTCGGGGGAATGCAAAGACGGCGCCGGCAAACAAGCTGTGGAAGATGCAGTTAAAGGAATTAAAGGTGTGAAGTCTGTGGTAAACAATTGTACGATCGCACCTCTTCCTCAACTTCCTCCGCCAGTAGTAATCAATCCCGACGATTTATTGAACAAGGGAGTTACAGATGCCATCAAAGATTTTCCAACAGTAAAAGCGGCCGTTCAGGACGGAGTGATTACGCTAACAGGTGACCTTAAGAGAACTTCTCTTCAAAAACTTATGATGGCGCTCAACACACTCAAGCCTAAAAAAATTGTTAACCAACTCAGCTTAAAATAAAAGGAGGATATCATGGCATTGCAGGATAAATACAAACAACTACTGGACACAGCAAAATCCTCTGGCGTAAACGATTTGCAGGCTAGAGAGCAGGACGGTGTGCTTTATATTGATGGTACCGCACCGAGTGGCCAGGTGAAAGATAATTTGTGGAGTATCTATAACACAATCGATCCCGACTTTCGCGCGGGTGACCTGATCATGAATATTAATGTCGCTACCGCAGTCGCTGGTGCTAAGGCAAAAGTAACGACACAGTCATCTAATTTAAATATCCGCAAAGGACCAGGCACAGATCAACCGATCGTAGGCAAAGCTGCCCACAATGAAATGGTGACCCTGGTAAGCAAAACCAGCGATCAATGGTGGCTTATCCGCACCGATGCAGGCGCGGAGGGATATGCATCGGCGCAGTATTTGGAGGTTTGAGAGCGTTGACATTTGCGAGTTGACAGTTACCATATGACAGTTGACAGAATATTTATGGAGTGGGTCCAACTAATCTGTTGACTGTTATCTGTCAACTCTGAACTGTCAACTCTTTCGTACCTTGCAATAGAAAGCGGAAGTCTGTCCATGAAATATATTTCGTTTTGTTTCCTTGTCCTGGCACTTTGTACGAGTGGGTTCTCACAAGATAAATCTTCACAACGGCCTAAGCTTGGCCTTACCCTGAGTGGCGGAGGCGCCAAAGGTCTTGCACATATTGGCATTTTAAAAGCAATTGATTCTGCCGGATTAAAAATCGATTATGTTACCGGAACCAGCATGGGCGCTATCATCGGCGGGCTTTATGCCATTGGCTATTCCGGTGATTCCATCGAGAAGATCACGAAGAAAATTAATTGGGACCTTGTATTGTCGAATCAATATCCACTGCGTGATATCATCATGCAGGAAAAAAGTGAATATTACAAATACGATCTGGAACTTCCCTGGGTAAATCATTGGTTTCGGCTCTCCACCGGTGTATTGGAAGCGCAGGAACTTTGGATAAAATTCTCTGAACTTTTCTTTCCGGTTTATCGCACCAAAAAATTTGACCAATTTTCAATTCCCTTCAAATCTATAGGGACAGATATTTCCAATGGAGAAGCCGTTGCGATGGATAGTGGTGAAATTATCAGTTCTGTCAGGGCCAGTATGGCGATCCCTTCTCTGTTCACGGCAGTAGAATACAATGGAAAAAAACTGGTGGATGGAGGGATCGTCAGAAATTTCCCGGTGAAAGATGTGCGGGAAATGGGTGCCGATATTGTGATCGGAAGTAATGTAGCGAATGGACTGCTCGCGGGCGATAAGATCAATAATGCACTGCAAGTACTATTGCAGATCGCATTTTTCAGAGAAGCGGAAGATACCAAGCAGGAAGTGCCCCTGGTTAATATCTATGCACCCGTACATCTCGAAAAATATACGATGGGTAGCTTTGGCCAATCGGAAGAAATCCTGGAAGCTGGGTTGAAGGAAGGACGTGAATTATATCCGCGATTAAGAAGGCTTGCTGATTCGCTGGATGCCATTTATGGCCCTGTTCAGAAGATCCACGCACCAGTACCGGACCTAAAATCCGTTGAGATATCTTCCTATGAAGTTCGTGGAAACAAACACACTACAACAGATTTTATAGTACAAAGCACCGACATCATAACTCATCATGCCTATACGCCTAAAGATCTTTCTCACATGATCCGCCGCGCAGCGGGAACGCGCTACTATAGCCACATCACATATTCATTGCAGCCACAATCTGATAGCTCAGCAAAGATGATCTTCGATGTAACAGAGAACCCACTCACTTTTGCGAAGATCGGACTCAACTACAATCAATTCGCTGGCATCAGCGCGATACTTAATCTCACCACCCGTGATTTTTTTACCCCGAATTCCCGCAGCCTGGTTACGGCGAACATAGGCCAGAATTTTAGGGCCCGCGCCGAACATCTCCAATACTTTGGCAGGGATAGAAATATCGCGGTATCTATATCACCGCTTTTTGAACAATTCAACATCACGACTTATCGCAATCACGATGAGGCGGGATTATATTCGCAACAATATTTCAGAGGAGATGGGAGGTTTGGCATTTCAACCAATCGTGACTTTACAGTAGGCACAGGTATACGCTTTGAAACCATCTACTACGATCCATCGCTCTCTTCCGTAGTCAACTTTAATGGATCGAATAATTTCTTTACGAGTTATCTCTTTATCAAACAAAATACGCTCGACCGGTCTGTCTATCCCAAAAGAGGTTTTAAGTTGGATGTGGAAGGTGGTTATGTTTTTTCCCAGCGACCAAATGTCCATTTAAAGCCAACCCTCACCCTGCAGGATACCGCCGTGTCTGCACAACCTTATACAAGAGTTTGGCTGAATATGGAAACCTATGCCCCGCTGAGCAGCCGCAGTACATTTTTATTAACCCTTCAATCCGGGATGAATTTCAATTACGATCACAGCACACTCAATGAGTTTTCTATTGGTGGACTCAGCAATTCGTTTCACAACCAGGTTTTATTTGCTGGTCTGAGGGAGAATTCGTTTTATTCAAATAGCCTTGCCGCCATGCAGATCGGTTTGCGTTACCAGCTCTTTGCAAGTGTTTACCTGACTGCCCGTGCCAACGCGATGGTTAATAATTTCGTCAGTACCTCGAGACTACTCACCGGCCCCGATTTTCTTTCGGGTTATTCACTGACCTTCGCCTATAATTTTGCGCTGGGTCCACTCGAAATCAGCGCCATGTATTCTGATCAATGGAAGAAAGTACTTGGTTATATCAATATCGGAATACCGTTTTAAAGTCTTCGATATTCCTCGGAGTGTTGAATGCACAAAGTTTTTTGCTTTGCACCTTAGTGTCTTTGCGTGAAAAAAGCAGCGCTACTCCCTGGCTTTTATAAAATCACTTACCAGGTACGAAATAAGTCGTCCCATTGTATCGGATTTCCTCCCATCATCGAGCCTAGCCGCCCCTTCGCAGATATGTAAATAAGCAATCTTTGATCCTGCCGCAGCAAACGTGATATATTGTCGTGCATGTAATGGTGTCAACCCACTCGGCGTTTCCGCCGAGGCTAATGTATATTCAATACTATCCAGGTCCAGTTCAAGACCAATAAAATTCTCTTCCGTAAACCCGGCAGCATGCGCAACGGCCTGAGTGAAATTTCTTTTCTCTAAAATGAAAATATCCTCATAAGTAATCAGGTCGATAAAAGGATTATTAACGATATCGATCCAAACATTCTGTGGTATATAATTCTCATGCACACCTACTACGCAATACTTTAGCAGGTAACCATCTTCTTCGGCATAGCGAAATGCATTTCCACTGTGCCGTCCCTCCGCCGGACGATAATCGGTATGCGCATCGAGATTCATACAATTGATCTGTGCCAGCGGTATTGCCCCAGCTTTGTACAAACCCTTTGCGGCTCCTTTGATTAGCGGGTATGCATTGTTGTGACCTCCGCCAATCACAATTGGGATTTTCTGCGCAGTTGTGATGAGCTTAACCAGGTTCTCCACTTCCTCATCAATAATGCTAACAGCGTGACGATAGGCTTCTGTTTTTTCTTCCGTGCGGTGTGCATTGTTTTCAATGGTATACTCTATATCGCCGAAGTCGAAATGGCCCAGCAATAATATCTCTTCTCCCGATAAAAAATCATTGCTCTGAACATTAAGAAATGATTGCAGGAAAGGAACCCAACTTGTATCGGCACCACCCAGGCTTTCATTAGCCTTCACCCCGATATCCTCAGGAATTCCCAGTAAGACATATTCTGCCGGCGATTGCTGAATGGATCGCTCGATGCGCGAAGCATCCTGAATCACCTGAACGCGTTCGCCAATTTTAGTTTCGAATCTCCGCAATTTGGTCAGCGAGAGTATGTCCTGTTTGTTATAAATTTTCAAATGTTGCATGGCAATATGGGTGGTTAACCATCTATTTTTTTATTAACGATCCCAAGGATCTCCGTTTCCAACGCAATCGCCGCCAACTCAATTTTTTTTCCTTTGTCTATGAGTGCTGAGCTGTAAGGTTTATCCTGGAAGCCCACTGCATTGATGCGAACATTCATAAAAGCTCCTACAACGGCGGACCTCGCGCAAAGCGCCGCCACCCCGGCATCTGATACCGAATTCGGATTTCCCTCGATTGCCATTTGCCTGATCGTTTCCATACTGTTGAAGGAGGCTTGCATCACTTTGAAAGGAACTTCCATCGCCATTTGGGTAGCGAATTGAATAGCTTCTGTTCGCGCCTTTTTTTCTTCCTCGTTTGATTTTGGCAGCGTGAATGCTGTCATGATTTTGTTAAAAGCTGCCGTGTCCTGATCAACCAATTGTATCAATTCATTTTTATAGGCTTCTCCTTTTACAGCCCATTCGCTGAATTCTTCCCAGCGATCATCCCATCCTTTTTTATGACTGGAAATATTCGCAACCATCGTGGCCAGGGCCGCTCCCAGTGCTCCTATATAAGCTGCGATCGATCCTCCGCCCGGAGCAGGGCTTTCACTTGCGGTTTCATCTGCAAAATCGGAAAGTGTCATGCTCACGAGATTACGATCCGCCTTCTCTTTCAATAAATATTCTATGATCCGTTCTTCAGGTTTGAAAGGCGACAGTTCATCGAGGCCCATAGATTTAATAGCCATCCGAATCAGTTCTTTCTCCGACACGCCTACTGATCGCCGCTGCTTTTTTAAGAAATATGCACCTGCATCCAACATTGCCTTTAACGGGATCAGGCCAACCAATTCACTACCGGTAACGCGTATCCCTCGTTCCGCTGCTTTTTTACAAACCTCATCGAATGCGATATGCACTGGCGTAATTTGAATATTGGTGAGGTTCATCGATATCTGTGCTACGCCATATTCTTCGATGAACCATCCTATTGCTTTTACCTGTTTGAGGCTACCAGGAATGCTAACGGGCTTTCCATTTTTATCAAGGACAATCTTTCCGTTGACAGGATCCCCTTCTCTTTTTACACGGCCAGCTTCCCGCACGTCGAATGCAATGGAATTCGCCCTGCGTACGGAGGTTGTATTGAGGTTGACATTATATGCCACTAAAAAATCGCGTGCCCCAATAACGGTCGCGCCTCGCTGCGGGTCGAATACAGCCGGACCGAAATCAGGTTTCCATTGAGGCTGTTTTATTTTATCCGCGAATCCTTCATACTCACCCGCGCGAATAACCGATAAATTGCTTCTTGTTTTATCAGGCTGTGCTGCTTCATACAGATACACAGGGAGTTTTAATTCTTCCCCAACTCTTTGGGCCAGGCGCTGCGCATAGCGTGCGGTTTCTTCCATGGTGATGCCGGAAATGGGAATCAGTGGACAAACATCCGTTGCACCCATACGTGGGTGTTCGCCTTTGTGACGGCTCATATCAATCAGTTCCCCTGCTTTCCGAATGGCTTTGAAAGCTGCTTCGATCACTGCTTCGGGTTCACCCACGAAAGTGACCACGGTTCGATGAGTGGCTTTACCCGGATCAACATTCAGCAGCCGGACGCCCTCTGTATGTTCAATCTGTTCCGTAATCTGACGGATCACATTCAAATCTCTGCCCTCGCTGAAGTTGGGGACACACTCGATGATGGATTGCATGCGTTATTTCGTTGATCATGGATTCGGGAACAGGTTCCCGGCAAACGCAGTCTGCAGCGCTGCCCAACAAATGTAGTGTAATTGGAAAGAAAATTATTCCTGTTCAGGCTGTGATCGGGGTGGACGAATAAAGCTCAGAGGCTTTTTAAAAAAATATCGCGTGAGGATACCGATAAATTCCGGATAATCCTTTAGTCGCACGCCGCGCGATTTTACCGCAACTATAAATGCCAGGGAGAAACTTACGAGGAAATTGAAAAATCCGATGCCCAGTACACCCAGGAAAATCGTTAGGAGGTACCATGGATTGATCTGATCAATCCCCAATCCATACACCGCAACGGCTACATTGCCGGCAGAAATAGTGATATGCCGTATATCAAAGCCCAGTCCAAAAATATTGTTGACCACACTGGCCATTCCCAACATAAAACCCAACGCAATATTTCCGATTATCGCACCGGCATGTTTCTCAACATACCTGGAAAACCTAGCCAGTTTTTCTGCAGGTATTGAGAATTGCAATAATGGATGATTTAATAATCTCTTTCCGATGTTACTGTATTGAATCTTATTTTGTACGTAGCCTGCGATGATACCGCTGAGGAAAAGAAAGAAACCTGCATTACATGCATACAACAAAGACAAGCTATGCCAGGGATGCTGACTTTCCAGCAGTACCCTGGCCCTATCCCCTTCCACAATTTTAGTTCCCGTGGCAATAAAATATAGCCATGCCAGTAAAAACGTTCCCGGGAAAACAACCACCAGATTACCAATAAATGAAGCAATCTGGCTCCGCGAAACTTTCGCTACCGTTACTGCCAGGTTATAAAGATTAGGTTGATAGGTATTCTTTTTCGTATCCAGTGAACTAGCCACGGCACTCGCGGTGAAAGCAGGCTGCTTGGTTGCTAACGTGGAATGTGTTTCTTCTATCACTACAAATCCTATGCTGTAATTGATGCTGTATGCAAACCCGTGCCAGAAGGGTGGCATTTCCAGCAGGGTGAGGAGGTTTTTGATGATCACCACAAAACACACGACAACCCCACCTTTCATGGCACTTGCCAGCATAGCGCGGTATTCGCTCCAGGTTGCTGTAATATATTTGTTCCCTTTGCTTCCCTTATGTTCCGCAATCTGGTATGCTATATACCCCAGGCATTGTGATAGAAATTCGCGTATACTATTTTTCCTGTTTTCATTTCGCACCAGCATCCTGAAAAAATCAACAAACCGGATAGTGTCAAATTTTTCGTCTGTATCCAGAATATCCACGATGATGCCTATTCGATCCAGTTTGCTGGCTAGTATAACAAGTGTGTAGGTCTGGTGAAGACTCGCACCCCTATGGGAATGATTGGATCTGATATACGCTGTACAACGGTGGCATTCATCAATCACCTGTTTAATCTTTAATGAAACGATCGGCAGTTGCTTTTCCACATCACCGCGTACCAACAACTCTTCCAGCTCGTGTATCAGATAGTTCTGTTGTACAAAAGGGTTCGCCTCCTGATCTTCCGGAGAAATATATTGAAAGACCTCTTTCTCTAATCCCAATTGGGCAACCTGAAAGGCAAGGATCTTTAAAGATTGCACCAGTTGCAGTGAAATACGTCGATCGTCTACATGCAGGGAAATGCCTACACTTTCGAAAAAAGCAACCCAGGATTCGTAGGAAATACTTTCCACCCATTGGTAGTCTGATTTCCTGATAAAAACATGATCCAATGTATAGAGAAAATCATTTTCACTTTGCAGTGGTGGAAGCAGTTTATGGCGTAGCCGACCAAAAAACTCCTGCCAAAATCCCTTTGCCAATGGAATGCCACTCTCCGTTAGTGCCGAGGAAAGGTCTGTATTGGCCAATTGAGAAAGGATTGCATGCTGCAGGTTGGTGAGCAGTACCGGGTGTTGGTGGAGGTCGGAAATGATCAGCTTTAAATTCTGTTCAGGATTTGATTTTTTCTTTCCAGGCCCCGGACGTATAGCCGAAAAAAAAGATACCAGAAAATCAAGGCCCTGCTTCTTGTCAGAGACCGGTAATACAGAACTCTTCCTGGTGATAACTTCAATAAAATCAGGTTTCTTCTTTTTCTTTAGGAACATGGATGACACGATATGTCAAGTATTGTGCCGAAGATACGTTTTTTACTAAGGAAAATGCGTTCAGCAATGTCTGAACAACGCAATGGCCATCAGGGATGATCATTCAGCAATTTGCCATTGAGCATTACGTTGTGAATATAATTTGTGCCGAACGAATAAGGAAGATATGCCAGCGATGGAATTGGCCTGGTAATGATTAGACTTGCTTTTTTACCAACAGTGATCGTCCCATGATCCTGTGCGCATTCCATTGCAAAGGCTCCGTTGATGGTGGCGGCATTGATAGCTTCTTCAGGCAACATGCGCATTTGAATACAGCTGAGTGATACTACAAAATTCATATTTCCGCTAGGAGAAGAACCGGGATTGTAATCGGAAGCCAACGCTACAGCGCAACCTCCATCAATGAGCCGACGGGCTGGTTGAAAAGGGAGGCGAAGAAAAAAAGCAGCTGTTGGTAACAGTGTTGCAACAGGTCCGGAATAATGATCGAATGATTCGTAAGACGAAGACAAACACTGTAAATCTTCTTCCGTCATTGTTTCAAGATGATCCAGGGATACTGCCCTGAGATCAATCCCTTTCTTTATCCCCCCAATTGAGTTAAGTTGATTCACATGCAGCTTTGGTTTTAATCCAAAATTCATGCCTGCACGGCAAATCGTCTCCATTTCTTCCGGATTAAAAAACCCATTTTCACAAAAGACGTCAATATAGTCGGCGAGTTTCTCCCGGGCTATCACCGGAAGCATTTCGTCAATGATCAGTTTGATGTATCCATCGTGGTCCTCCCGGTAAACAGTGGGAAAAGTATGCGCACCGAGAAAGGTAGCCCGAATGGTTAGTGCCGATCGCTCCTTTAATTTTTTAATCACCCTCAACATTTTCAATTCTGCCTCTACCGTCAACCCATATCCGCTTTTTATTTCAACGGCCCCGGTTCCCAATGCGGCAATTTCTTCCAGCCTTTTCCAGGCCGACAGGAATAACGCATCTTCGGATGTATGGTTCAGGGCCACCGCAGAATTCAGGATACCACCACCTGCAGCATTGATCTCGGCGTATGTTTTTCCATGGAGCTTATCCACAAACTCTTTTTCCCTGCTTCCGGCAAAGACGAGATGTGTATGGCTATCGCACCAGGCAGGCAAAACGAAGCCCTGTTTGGCATCGATGATCAAATCTGGTTTCGGATGCCTGCTTGCGGCCAGTGATTCCATTGATCCGTATCCTGCAATGTCGTAGCCTTCAATAAGGAGGTATGCGTTGTCAATACAGGGAAGTGACGTAAGCCCGGCTCCCCGCAACAAATGGCTTTCCTTCCTGACATTTACAAGAGACGCGATATTTTTTATCAGCATGGATGACATAGGGTGAAGATAATATTTTCATCGAAATCGTTGGGGCGGCGATTATTCGGTCGACTATTATTTGCAGGTCCTATTTTGTTGAGATCTGATTTTACAAACTTCGTAGCATTTTAGTCACGTAAGAAATGATAGGATAATTCTTCCGGCAGATACGGGTTGAACCCTCCTTTTGACCCACTTTGGTTCGTCAATTGTTATCGTAGCGATATTGACCGAGCCTGTTTCGGTTTGATTTTTTTATTCACCTTTTTGAAATTAGTTATTTCCGGCAGGGAATTTGTCGCAAGAATGAAGTTTGACTTTCAAATTCAACGCAGGCCCCAAGATTATCTTTTCCCCTCGATATGAAGTTTTTACAAGGGTTATGTCAACTTTTATTTTTTTCACTTGCGGTATGCACAAACCTGTTTGGCCAGGCTCCTTATGCGATTAGACTGGCTTCAGCAAGAACTTCCGGTATTAATGAAGCAAATCAGACTTTGGGTGCTGATCGCTATCTTCAGCGGCAAAGAGCCAATCCGGCTTACCGGCTAGCAGAAGCAAATATGAACCATGCAATACTTTCATACAACGGTACCCTGGATGATAGTTATACCCTGCCCGTTGTTTTTCACATCATAAAAGATGATCCTACTACGGTGACCGATCAGGATATCCTCGATGCTTTGAAGGATCTCAACGATGCTTTTTCCAAATCCGGCAATTATTCGGGAAGCACAGGTGCCAACACACGTATTCAGTTTTGTCTTGCACAAAAAGATCCGGATGGAGCCAATTCGAGTGGTATCACGCGAACAATATCTTTTTTTACAAACATGGATCAGGACCTGGAGGACAGGAGACTAAAGAACCTTTCGATGTGGGATCCGAAACGCTACGTTAACATCTGGTATGTCACCGATATTAAATCAGAAATTCTAACGACCTTTTCCTGCAGTCAATGGACGAGGTATCATGAAGCTGGATATGCGATGATGCCTCCTGGAAATGATTCCACGGATGGAATCGTCGTTTCTGCTTTCGGGACCCTACTGGCGCATGAAATGGGTCACTACCTGGGACTCTACCATACATTTCAAGGACAAAACTGCGCTAATTCTAATTGCGCCACCGATGGTGATATGGTTTGTGATACACCACCGGATGCATCGACTACGAATTCCCTGTCCTGCAATCAGCCCCAAAATTCCTGTAGCAGCGACACGCTTTCCGGCTTTTCGGTTGATGTTCCTGATATGATCTCAAATTTTATGGACTATGGCAATGATGCATGCCATAACGCATTTACTGAGGGGCAATCTGTAAGGATGCGAGTAGCTATTGCATCCCAACGTGTAAGTCTATTGCAAAATGAATGTTCAAAACCCTGCACAGAAAGCAGCATAGCGGGATTTACCAGAGACCTTCCCTATCCGATACCAGGTAACACTGTGCATTTTACCAGTACGTCTTCCGGAGCAACTACATTGGAATGGGATGTCAATGGCGCCCCGGCAGGTATTGGAAACAGCTTTTCATACAGCTTTAACAGCAGTGGAAAATATAAAGTATCGCTCAAGGCCTACAATGCAGATCCCTCCTGCTTTGCGGCTTATACGGATGATGTTATTGTTAGTTGCGGCGTCACCGCGCGATTTTATCCCGACAAGCGATTGATCGCTTCTAAACTACCCCTCTATCCCGACAGTATTTATTTTACCAACAGGTCTGTAAATGCAATTTCTTATCAGTGGTTAATGGCCAATAACAGCGGAATGGTTGAACAGGTTGTAGCCAGTTCTATCGACCTCAATTATATTTTTTCAAACCCCGCCACGTATTCGTTGAGACTGGTAGCGAGCAATTTGGCGTGTTCAGACACCTCTGAAAAATTTAATTTCCAGGTCCTTGATCCCAGGCCTGATGGAGCTATATCCTTTTCGATGGTGGATTGTTATGACAACACAAAAATAAAACTGCAGTTGTCGGTGTGCGATAATGGCTATGCTCCTATTCCGGCAAATACACCGGTTAGCTTTTATGATGCTGATCCACGTGTTGCAGGGGCCCATTTATTAAGCCCAACTTTTTTTCTGCCCGATACGGTACTAGGCAAATGTTGTATCAACAACTACGGTCATATCCTTGATGCACAAAAATCAGGGCTTGATACAATATTCGCTGTTTTCAATGACAATGGCAGCACCATTCCGGTGGCACTGCCGAACACTTCATTGACCGAATCTGACTACTCCAACAATATTCAATCGGCCAAAAACTTTCAATACCATGTAACCATCACACCTTCTTCAGCGACGCTGGTGCCCGGAGATACGCTTCAACTGGTTGCGCAGGCGGGACCGGGAAGTACCAGTTCCTTTAAATGGACTTCCGGAGAAGCTATCAGTTGTACCGATTGTAATAACCCGGTGCTGATTGCTGATACTAATATCACCAAGGAAGTTTTGGCGACGAGTGAATATGATTGTATCGATAGCGCTTTTGTTGTAATCAAAGTTCCTCCTGCTGACGATTATACCATAACGCTAGACAGTATACGATGTTCTAAAAACGATAGCCTCGCTATAAGCTTTTCAATCTGTAACGCTTTCACAAAAGGGAAAATTCCAAAAGGGATTTCTGTAGCTTTTTATGATGCTGACCCCACCACAACTGCGGCTAAACCCCTTGGTCCATTGTTTGTCATGAACGGTGAAACTTCCCTGAGCTGTGGATCTTTCCAACATATCATTAAAGGAGTCGATAAAGGAGCCATATATGCAGTTGTGAACGACAATGGCAAGACCATTCCTGTTTCCCTTCCAAATGACAATACCTTTTTAGAGGCTAATTATGCCAACAATGGGGCATTATATTTTTATAAACCGGATTCGATTCAACTTACACCGGCAGACACCATGGTAATGCGAAATCATTCTTTTCCAATCTCCATTGTAACAATTGTACCCAATCCCTCCGATGCCATTTGGTCGCCCGACCCGGGATATATTTTGAGTTGTTATCAATGTGCGGTTCCGTTCGTTACACCTTACAACAATACCGTAGTTAAGATGGAAATCATCAACCCTTATGGTTGTGTACTAAAAGGCCAATCTACCATCAGCACCTATGTGGGTGGTGGTTTGACTGTTCCCAATGCCTTTACTCCGAACCATGATGGTCGCAATGATATTTTTTATGTGCTTGGCGGCAGCGACGTGAGATTGGTGAGTGAATTCTCGATATTCAACCGCTGGGGCGACAAAATTTTCCAGGCACACAATGTACCAGCCAATGATCCGGGGTTTGGCTGGGATGGAAGGTTCCAGGGAAAAGATGCCGAACCGGGGACATATGTTTACTTTGTAAAAGTATCGATCAGCGATGGTCGAACACAATCTGCGAAGGGAACGGTGACCCTCATACGCTGATTGTTGCCTATTTCAATCTTTCGTTAATATCCAAGCCAAATTTAGCAGCAGTTTCTTTGGCTAGTTCATAGCCGGCATCTGCATGACGAATCACACCCATTCCCGGATCATTGCGCAGTACGCGCTGTAAGCGGGCAGCTGCTTCGGTGGTTCCATCGGCCACGATAACCATGCCTGCATGAATACTGTAGCCCATGCCCACACCTCCTCCGTGATGAAGGCTCACCCAGCTGGCGCCCCCGGCTGTATTTACCAATGCATTCAGGATCGGCCAGTCGGCCACAGCATCGCTTCCATCCATCATGCCTTCAGTTTCACGATTGGGGCTTGCCACCGAGCCAGTGTCGAGATGATCACGACCTATAACGATCGGCGCTTGTACTTTACCGGTTCTCACCAAATCATTAAAAGCAAGACCGGCTTTCTCACGTTCACCCTGTCCCAGCCAGCAAATGCGCGCGGGCAGCCCCTGGAATGCAATTTTTTGTTTCGCCAGCTTCATCCATCGTTGCAAAGACTCATTTTGCGGGAACAGGTTTTTGATAATCTCATCAGTTACCGCAATATCCTTCGGATCGCCGCTCAAGGCTGCCCACCGAAATGGTCCCTTTCCTTCACAGAACAATGGTCGTATATAGGCAGGAACAAATCCAGGGAAATCAAAAGCATTTTGTAAGCCTTTTTCCTGGGCACGTGCTCTGATATTGTTTCCATAATCGAAAGTGATGGCACCCATCTTTTGCAGCTCCAGCATCAGCTCAACATGTCGGTACATAGAACGGTAAGCGTAGTCAATGTATTCTTTTGGGTTTTTTTCACGGAGAATTTTTGCCTGCTCGTAAGAAATCTCATGCGGCCAATACCCGATAAGCGGGTCGTGCGCTGAAGTTTGATCGGTTAGTGTATCAGGAACAATCTTTCTTTCCACCAACCTCTCCAGCAAATTCACCGCATTGCACAATACGCCAATGGAGATTGCCTCACCATTTTTCTTTGCTTCTAATGCACGATCGATGCCTTCATCGATTGAAGTTATTTTCAGATCCAGGTATTTTGTTTCGATTCTTTTATCAATACGCCATTCTTCTACTTCTGCAACCAGTGCAACGCCTTCATTCATGGTGATGGCCAGTGGCTGTGCGCCACCCATTCCACCCAGCCCGGCTGTAACATTCAAGGTTCCTTTCAGGGATCCGCCGAAATCTTTGTTTGCAGCGGCCGAATAAGTTTCATAAGTGCCCTGTACAATTCCCTGCGAGCCGATGTAAATCCAGCTACCCGCGGTCATCTGACCATACATCATCAGGCCTTTTTTATCAAGCTCGTCAAAATGTTCCCAGGTCGCCCATTTGGGAACAAGCTGCGAATTGGAAATGAGAACCCGCGGTGAATCGCAGTGGGTTTTCAGGATACCGACAGGCTTCCCGCTTTGTATCAACAAAGTTTCGTCAGATTCTAAGATCTTCAATGCAGTAATGATATTGTCCAGCGCCTCGAAATTGCGTGCTGCTTTTCCACGGCCCCCATAAACAATCAATTCTTCCGGACGTTCTGCTACTTCCGGATCCAGGTTATTCAGCAACATGCGTAAAGCTGCTTCCTGTATCCATCCCTTGCATTGAAGTTTGTTTCCTGTAGGGGTTTTATATTTCAATACATCATAACGATTTGCTATCATAACAGGGAAGTTTAATCCTTTTTCATTTTCTAAATTGATCCTAAAGACTCAAAAATCGAATGATCCAAATTGGTCATTCAATAAAATATTCTTTTGTTGCGCAAATTCATTCACTTTTTCAACAAAAGAGAAATCGCCGATTATATTTTTTATCTGATTGATATCATCTGCAAAGATCCTGTCTTCCTTTGCAAACCCCACAAATTGCCGGACATAATCATGTGCAAATTCGAGAATCTCGCTGCTTTTAAGCGGCCACCGGAATTCAATAGCCTGGCAAGCGCTCATTAGTTCTATAGCGAGAATATATTCAAGGTTATCAAGCACCTGATTTAACTTGCGACCGCTTATACTTCCCATACTCACATGATCTTCCTGTCCCAGGGATGTAGGAATGCTGTCGGCACTCGCGGGATAACAGAGCGTCTTATTTTCTGTGACGAGTGCGGCCGTTGTATACTGGGGAATCATAAAACCACTGTTCAATCCAACATTATTCATTAGCAGGAGTGGTAATCCCCATTTTCCTTCCAATAAAAGATAACAACGCCGATCAGAAATATTTCCAATTTCAGAGGCGGCGATGCAGGCATAGTCAAGCGGAATAGCGAGTGGTTGACCATGAAAATTTCCGCCACTGATAGCATTCTCCGCATCAAGAATTACCGGGTTGTCTGTCACCGAATTCAATTCAATTTCAGTTAACTCTTTCAGGTGCATCCAGGCGTTCCGCGACGCACCATGCACCTGTGGCATACAGCGCAATGAATAAGGATCCTGCACGCGGCCACAGTCGATATGACTTTGCATGATAGCACTATCGTGCAGCAATAACCGAAGTCTTTGCGCTACCAGCTGATTTCCCGGAAACGGCCGCAGGAGATGAAGACGTTCGTCGAAAGGTGCCTTGGTACCCGTCAATGCTTCAAGACTCATGGCCCCGATAATATCCGCAGCTTCGAGTGCATAATGCATTCTCTGTACAGCCTTTACCGCAAAAGATAAAATGAATTGGGTTCCATTGATCAGCGCCAATCCTTCCTTCGGACCCAATTGAAGTGGTTCCTTTTCGAATTTTTGAAGAATTTTTTTTGCAGGAAATCTTTCCCCTTCATACCAAACTTCTCCCAGTCCGATTAAAGGGAGAAACAAATGGGCTAGCGGAGCCAAATCTCCTGAAGCTCCTACCGAACCTTTTTCCGGAACCACCGGGATGAGATCATTGTCTATATGCCAGAGGATTCTCTCCAATGTTTGCATCCTGATACCAGAGTAACCTTTGGACAGTGCCTGTACTTTGGTTATCATCATTAATTTAGCAATGCCAACAGGTACGGGTTCTCCCACACCAACACTATGACTTTGGAGGATTTTGTGTTGAAGCAGTGCGGTATCCTCAGCTGAAATTCTTGTGTGTGATAAAATACCGAACCCAGTATTGACTCCATATACCGTATTGTTATTTTTAACAATCTGGCTTACATGTTGCTCACTATTCATTACCCTGGCAATGGTCTCCTCAATCAGAACAGCCTTTAAGGATCCATTTGCTATAGCAACTGCTTTTCGGGAGGTCAGGGTTTCTGTACCATATTTAAAAATATTGCTCATCCGCTTGATTCAACGCCAAAAATAATGTGTTTGAATGAATGTAAATCGGAAATACAAAATGACTTTCCAAAGGCGAAAAACTGCTCATCATTATTTGAAGGAATGGCTATTTCTCGTTCTATGATCACCATCCCCATCGTTACTTACACATGTACTTTATAGAAGTGTGGTTTGTTCGAAGTGATATTGAAAAGCTCAGACCAAATGAAAAGAACATTGCTGGTGTACTGCGCGAAGTTTTTCCAGGAGAACGCTGGTCTACTTCTTATTCGGAATAACGACAACATATTTCCGACAAAGAATATTGGAATTTCGATGGTATATAACAACAGGTTTATCAAAAACCAAACTAACCCGAATTGTTTTCTGATTCGGACAAAATTAGATAGCATGATTTGCAATCCTTTTCGATCATATAAATTATAGTATCCTTTCCCTTTTGACCTAAAAACTTTGTTTGCTGTTTCGCCCTGAAGATGAATCACCCGGAATTTGCCGTAAAGACAAATTCTTCCGGCTTTCTTTAACCTTGCGCACCATTCGGCTTCTTCGGCATAAAGGAAAAAATCCTCATCCATAAGGCCAGATTTATCGATGGCTGTTTTTTTGACCATCAGGAATGCGCCATTTACCCAATCCACTTCCAGGTAATCCTGCGAAGTTTCAACGCTTGGTGGTTTTACGCGAAAAATATTCCCTGCCCATTTTACAATTGAACCAACATAGGGCAAAGGAAGCAGGTTGTTTAACCCACCTGTCATAAAGTAGCTTCCGGATATCTGAATAGAACCGTCGGGATTTACCAGTTGAACCCCGCAGGCGACATATTCGGATCGACTGAACAAGTCAAAACATTTTTCAATGGCATTGTCCTCGACCAGGGTATCGGCATTGAGCAGCAAAACAGCTTCCCCTGTCGATTGCCTAATGCCCTCGTTGTTGGCCCTGGCGAAACCGGAATTATACGACATATCAATCCATTTCACCGATGGAAATTGGCCAAGGATTAATTCCCGGCCGCCGTCGTGGGAATCATTATCAACTACTATTACTTCAAAGTTAATCCCGTTGGTTTGAGCATATACTGTATTCAAACAATCAATGACCAGTTGTGCACTTTTATAATTTATGATGATAATAGAAAGCTGTATCAATGCTTGATATTGGAAGGATGTAAAATATAATGTAGTGCCATAGTCGATTTAGAAGCCACCCATATTTTTTTGCCGGCTATATTTATCGAAAAACCAGTCATCATCATGCATCAGTGTAACCCATAATCCTTTAGCTTTTTGAATGGCTGCTTTCTGATTGGCAGGTGTGCCGGGCGCAACATCTGCCTATAATAACTAAGCCGGAAAAATGGGTTATACGCTTTATAAGGTAGTTGAATGGCAGTATCAGGACTATCGTGTGAAATGACGACTTCAAAATTTTTAAAGGTTTGCACGCGAAGCGAATTCAATAACTTGTTAAGAACATTATTCCGCTTATACGCTGGTATACAAACAGATATTAGCGCCGAACCTGCCATCCAACAAAAATAACAGTATCCCCAAAGATGCGAAAACTTTGTTTTGAGAACTCAAAATGATAGGTAGAATGGCCGATGATGGCAAGTTCTTCCGTTATTTACCCATCGATTGTTAACATTCTAGCAAAATGCATCTCCAGATATTACTATTTTTTGAATCGGCTTTGTGTGTAAAATTCCATGAATTGGGAAAGTATTACAAAAGAATAGCACGAAAATTGTTGTATGTTACCTATAATTCTGTAAAATGCTGGTACAGTTTAATAAGAATATCCAATTTACCAAGCTGGTAAAGTCAGATGGAAGGTTGCGGGAGTTCAATTTCAGGCGGGTAAATGGCCTCCAGGAGGGGCTGTTCACAGTAGACGTGAGTGATGATCGCGGCAACAGGATTATGTTCCGAATGGAACAAAAAGAAGGTAAATGGAAGATCCAGGATCAACCGCTTCCCGACTGGGTAAAGAATTCTGAGGCAGCATTTCATGAGCTTATTG
>Ga0075026_100000182_pt1 | contig 23679 bp, 19 predicted proteins | sample Str012_2_FD_71392 | JGI IMG/M metagenome (GOLD analysis project Ga0075026, IMG submission 71392) | Freshwater sediment microbial communities in response to fracking from Pennsylvania, USA - Straight Creek_MetaG_SC_2012 | ecosystem: Environmental > Aquatic > Freshwater > Creek > Sediment... | reverse complement strand
GGACTCGGTGCAGTTCATGATCGTGTGGCAGCGATACAGGCGGAACGGGTCCTCGAGCTCATCGAGCCGCTCGCCCTGCGCCTCGTCGCGTGAATCAACGATCCAGCGGTAGGCGGCCAGCAGCGCCGCCGGCCCGAGGTAGCGCTCGCTGTTCCACCAGTAGCTGGGACACGAAGTCGAGCAGCAGGCGCACAGGATGCAGGCCGATGGGCGGTCGATCAGCTCCTGGTCGGCGTGCGATTGCAGCCGCTCGCGATCGGGCGGCGCCGGCGTGCGCGTCTGCAGCCAGGGTTTGACGGCCGCGTATTGCGCGTAGAAGTTGCTGAGATCGGTCACCAGATCCTTGACCACCGGCATGTGCGGCAGCGGGTAGATGCTGATATCGCCCTTGCCGAGGTCAGCGCAGGCCTGCGTGCAGGCGAGCGTGTTGCGCCCGTTGATGTTCATCGCGCAGGAGCCGCAGATGCCCTCGCGACAGGAGCGGCGCAGCGACAGCGTGGCATCGATCTCGTTCTTGATCTTGAGCAGCGCATCGAGAACCATCGGCCCGCAATCAGCCATGTCGATCTCGTAGCTGTCGACCCGCGGGTTGCGACCGCTCGCGGGATCGAAGCGATAGATGCGCAGCGTGCGCACCCGCTGCGCTCCGGGCGGCGCCTTGTGCAGCTTGCCCGCAGCACGATCGATACGGGAGTTTGGCGGCAGAGTCAGCTCAACCATCGGCTCAGGTCCTCGCGATTCAGTAGGTGCGCGCCTTAAGCGCCACGCTCTTCACCTCGTCGGTGAGCGTCTGCAGGTGCACCGGGCGGTAGCCAAAACTGGCCTTACCGTGGCTATCGACCCAGCACAGCGTATGCTTGAGCCAGTTCGTATCATCGCGCTGCGGGAAATCCTCGCGCGCCTGCGCGCCGCGGCTCTCGGCACGGTTGGCGGCGGAATTGATGGTCGCGGTGGCCTGCAGCAGCAGATTGTCGAGCTCCAGGGTCTCGATCAAGTCGGTGTTCCAGACCAGGCCGCGATCGCTTAAAGCCACGTCGGCGAAGGACGCGAAGGTTTGCGACAGTTTCTGCGCGCCCTCGGCCAGCGTCTGGCCGGTGCGAAACACCGCGGCGTCGGCCTGCATGATGCGCTGCATCTCCAGCCGAAGCTGCGCCGTCGGCCGGCTGCCGCTCGCCTGGCGCAGGCGATCGACGCGCGCCACGGCCGCGTCGCCGGCATCGCGGGGCAAAGCCTGCTGCGCCGCGCCGGGGCGGAACGTGGCGGCGCAGTGACGCGCCGCCTCGCGGCCGAAGATCACCAGGTCCAGCAGCGAGTTGGACCCCAGCCGATTGGCGCCATGCACCGATACGCAGGCGGCTTCACCAATCGCCATCAGGCCGGGCACCACCGCGGGCTGGCCCGAGCGCAGTGTGAGCGCTTCACCCTGCACATTGCAGGGTATGCCGCCCATGTTGTAGTGCACGGTAGGCAGCACCGGAATCGGTTCCCGCGCGACGTCGACACCGGCAAAGATGTGCGCGGTCTCGGCGATGCCCGGCAGGCGCTCCTTGATGACACCGGGTCCCAGGTGCTCGAGATGCAGGTGGATGTGATCGCGCTGCGCACCGACGCCGCGGCCTTCGCGGATCTCGATGGTCATCGCTCGGCTCACCACGTCGCGCGAGGCCAGATCCTTGGCATTGGGAGCGTAACGCTCCATGAAGCGCTCGCCCGTGGCGTTGGTCAGGTAACCGCCCTCGCCGCGCGCGCCTTCCGTGATCAGGCAACCGGAGCCGTAGATCCCGGTGGGGTGAAACTGCACGAACTCCATATCCTGCAACGGCAGGCCGGCGCGCAGCACCATGCCTCCCCCATCGCCGGTACAGGTATGCGCCGAGGTGCAGGAAAACCAGGCGCGTCCGTAGCCGCCGGTGGCCAGTATCGTAGTCTGCGCCCGGAAGCGATGGATGCGCCCGTCGGCCAAGTCGATGGCGACCACGCCACGGCAGGCGCCCTGCTCCATGAGCAGATCGACGGCGAAATATTCAATGTAGAACTCGGCGGCGTGGCGTAGCGACTGCTGGTAGAGCGTGTGCAGCATCGCGTGCCCGGTGCGATCGGCAGCCGCGCAGGTGCGCTGCGCGATGCCCTCGCCATACTGCGTGGTCATGCCACCGAAGGGCCGCTGGTAGATGCGCCCGTCCTCGGTGCGCGAGAACGGCACGCCGTAGTGCTCGAGCTCGATCACGGCGGCCGCGGCCTGCTTGCACATGAACTCGATCGCGTCCTGGTCGCCGAGCCAGTCGGAGCCTTTGACGGTGTCGTACATATGCCAGCGCCAGTCGTCGGCGCCCATATTGCCGAGCGCTGCGGAGATGCCGCCCTGCGCCGCCACCGTATGGCTGCGGGTCGGAAACACCTTGGTGATGCACGCGGTCGTCAGGCCCGCCTCGGCGAGCCCGAGGGTGGCGCGCAGTCCGGCGCCGCCGGCGCCGACGACGATCACATCGTGAGTATGATCGACGAACTCATAGGCGCTCATGCCGCACCCCGCAGTGCCACGCGCAGGATCGCGTACACGCCGCTGGCCGCCAGCAGCAGATGCGCGCCGCTGCTGGCCAGCAACAGCGCGAGCTTCAGCGCCGGGGTGTGCACATAGTCCTCGATGACCACCTGCACGCCCAGCAGCGAGTGCCAGCAGGCCACCGTGACGGTGAGGGACAGCAGCACGGGATTCCAGCCGCCCGCCATCCAGATCGACACCGTCGCGTAGTCGGCGAGCGGCAGGCGCAGCAGCGCCACCAGCAGCCATATCGTGAGCGGCACCAGCGCCAGTGCCGAGACGCGCTGCGACCACCAGTGGCCGACCCCGTCGCCGGCCGAGCCGTGACCGAGCGCCACACCCAGTGGTGAACGCAGGCTCAAGGCGCACCCCAGCGCCGGCAGCAGAACCAGCACGCCAGCGCAATGAAGGCCAGCAGCGCCACCGCCAGCACCAGCGCCGCGCTGCGGCGCGCCTGGCGCTTCTCGAGGCCAAATCCGGCATCCCAGACCAGGTGGCGCAGGCCGTTGACCAGGTGATAGCAGAAGGCGGCCAGCCATCCGAGCAGCAGCACCCGGAAGCACCAGCCCGAGAGCAGCGCGGTGGCCCGCTCATAGGCCATCTCGCCCTCGGCAGCACTCATCAGCCAGTACACCAATGCGCACAGCCCGGCCGCCAGCCACACGCCGGTGATGCGATGTGCGATCGACAGCGCCATCGTATGACCGAAGTGGTAGATCTCGAGGAACGGCGACAGCGGTCGCTGGGTCATGGGCTTTCCTTGGCGCCTTTAGAAATCGATACAGCGCCCAGCGCGCTCCCAGTCACCAAAGCGAGTGGGCTCGGGCCCTGCGGGTCCGGCGACTTCGGCCGCACGCGCACTCACGCCGTTCGCTGGCGGCGGCTGGCCTGGTGTCGGCTTGCTGATCGCGCCCGGCGTCGATGGCGGTGGTGGGTTAGCGGGCAGCAGCGGCATGACGCACGAGTGTGCCAGAATCCGCCCATGCCGGCCACCGCTCACCGCAACCCGCAGCCCGCCGCCGCACCGCGACTGGCGCAGCTGCGCATCAGTGGCGTCGATGCCCGTAGATTCCTGCAGGGGCAATTGTCGAATGACATGGAGCTGCTGGCCGCCGATCGCATGCTGTCGGCCGGGCTGCACTCGCCGCAAGGCCGCGTGCTGGCGCTGCTGCAGCTGTGCGCGCCGGCGGCGGATGAGATCATGGCAGTGCTGCCCGAGGATCTGGCCGTGATCGCCGCCACTGCACTCACGCGCTTCATACTGCGCGCCAAGGTGAGGATCGCCGTGGAAGCGGCTGACAGCGCGCTGTGCGCATTGCCCGGCGCGCCCGCCACCACCGTGTCAGCCAGGATTCGTGACATCGGCCGCGGACTGCCCCAGGTCTACGCGGCCAGCAGCGGCCAGTTTATCGCGCAGATGCTGAATCTGGATGTGCTGAACGCCATCGCCTTCGACAAGGGTTGCTACACCGGCCAGGAAGTCATCGCCCGCGCCCACTACCGCGGCCGCGTCAAGCGCCGCATGCAGCGGTTCGCGACCGACAGCGCCTTGCCGCTGCCACCAGGTGCGACGCTGCGCCTTGGCGATGGCAGTAACGCACAGCTGGTGGACAGTGTGGTGCGCGCTGACGGCCGCTGTGAATTTCTCGCCGTGGCGCCCTGGCCCCCGGCGGCGGAAGCAGCGGCGGTTGCTGATGATCCGGCGCGCGCGCCGCTGATCGAGTGCCACTCGCTCCCGCTCCCCTACTCGCTGCCGGCCTAAAGCCGCCGGCGTGCGGGCTCAGGCGGCCTCGGTGGACCTCGTGAGCGCGGCGTAACGTCCGGTGGGCGAGAGGTCCTGGACACTGGTTCCGGCCGTCCACAGCTCGTTGCGCTTGGCCACGAAGGGGCTGGCGGCCAGTTCCTCGAGCGTGCCCGAGCCGGCAAACAGAAATCCCTGGCCGGCTACGCAGCCCAGCGCCAGCAGTGCATCGACCTGCTGCTCGAGTTCGATGCCTTCGGCCACCGTGTCGAGCCCGAGCGTCTCGCCGAGCGTGATCACGGCGCGCGCCAGCTCCGAGCCATTGTAGGTATTGGTCAGGCGGCTCACGAATGAACGGTCGATCTTCAGGATATCGATCGGGAAGCGGTGCAGGTAGGACAGCGATGAGTAGCCGGTGCCAAAATCGTCGATCGCGAGCCTGACGCCGAGCGCCTTGAGCTGCAGCAGGCGCGTCAGGTTGGCCTCAGTGTTGTGCATGATCGTGCTCTCTGTCAGCTCGATCACCAGATTGCCAGGCTCCAGGCCCGATTCCTCGAGCGCGCGCGTGACATCCTGCACCAGGTCGCTGTGCTGCAGGTGGCGTCCCGAGATGTTGACCGCGACGCGCAGCCGCGCGCCCCCGGCGATCCGGCCGCGCCAGGCGTGCAGCTCCCGGCAGGCCTGTGACAGCACCCAGCGGCCGAGCACGGCGATCTGGCCGCACTCCTCGGCGATCTGGATGAAGCGACCGGGCATCAGCACGCCCAGCTCGGGGTGACGCCAGCGCACCAGGGCCTCGACGCCCAGCAGGCTGCGGGTGCCCAGATCGATAATCGGCTGGTACTCGACGAAGAACTGTTCGTTGACGAGCGCGCGGGCAATGTCCGCCTCGAGCCGCATGCGCTCTTGCAGCAGCTCCTGCATCGGTTCCTGGAACACCACGCAGCGATTCTTGCCGGCCGCCTTGGCGTGGTACATCGCGATATCGGCGCGGCTCAGCAGCGAGTCAGCGCCCACCTCGTCGCTCGACACGGCCACGCCAATACTGGCTGAAACGTGCACCTCGGTCGCATTGAGCGCAAACGGCTGGTCGAGCTTCTCGATCAGCATGCCGGCCAGGTCAAGGACCTCGGCGCCACTCGCGAAGCCTTCCACCAGGATGGCGAACTCATCGCCCCCGAGCCGCGCCACGGTGTCCGTGAAGCGGGTCGATTTCACCAGCCGCTGCGCCACCGCCTGCAGCAGGCGGTCGCCGGCATCGTGGCCCAGCGAATCATTGATGTTCTTGAAGTTGTCGAGATCGATGAACATCACTGCCACCTGGCGCTCGGCACGCTGCGCGAGCGCCAATGAGTGCTGCAGCCGGTCGCGAAACAGGCTGCGATTGGCCAGCAGCGTCAGCGAATCGTGGAACGCCAGCTGTCGCAGCTGCTCTTCGAGCGCCTTGCGCTCGGTGATGTCGCGAAAGTTGAGCGCCAGTCCCTGCACCGCCGCATCGCCGCTCAGGTTGCTGCCGACGATCTCGAGCACATGGCGATCGTGGCCGCGCTCGATGCACAGTTCCGCCGGGCCGACCGCCTCGCCGGAGGTGGCCGCGACGTCGGCGAGGAACGCCCGCAGTCGCTCGCTGTCGCTGCCGGCCCATAGTTCGCACAAATTCCTGCCGACCACATCCTGCGGGCGCAGGCCGAGCGTGCGCTCGGCAGCCGGCGAGACGAACTGCAGCGTACCCTCGGCCGTGACAATCATGATGACGTCGGAGGCGTTGGCGATCAACGAGGCGTAGCGATCCTCCACCAGGCGCGCCGCGCGCCGCTCGCGCACCAGCGCATCCTCGCGCAGCACCAGTGCCTGGCGTGCCATGACCAGCAGCGCGAGCACGAACACAATGATGATCATCACCGTGGTGGGGCTGCCCAGCTCACCATGCGTGAGTGTCACCAGCACGAAGAACGCCATCAGCATCGCGACGTAGGGCAGTGCCCGCACCACCGCCAGCGGCAGGCTCGAACCGCTGCCGGAAATGCTCAGGCGCATCTGCTCGCGCCCCGCCGCGGCCATCGGGATGTAGCAGGCGACGTACAGCACATCCTGCAGGTCGCCGGAAATGTAGCGGCCGGTGATCTTGGCGACCGACCAGGCGATATCGCCAAACAGCATGGTCGCAAAGCCGACCGACAGCAGCAGCGCGACGCGCCGCCCGCTGATTTGATCGGCCCCGGCCAGCAGCAGCACGCCGAGGGCGAGAATCGCCACGCAATTGAGACCGATGTAGATCTGGCTCAGCACGAACTTCAGCTCGTTGAGCTCGGTGCTGGCGGCCGCGGGGCGGATGATCAGGAACCAGAAGAAGGCGCCGAAACCCACCGTGAGGAGCAGGGCGTCGAACAGGAACTGCGTCCAGCGCACCTGCACCGCGGCAGCACGGATCATGAGCCCTACGCCGGCCAGGAACACCGGGTAATAGGCCAGGTAGAACAGGTCGGAGGGCCCGGGAAAGGGGTCGTGATCGAGCAGCCACGAGGTGACGCCGATCATGGTGCCGATGAAGTACAGCGCAAACGCGGTCGACAGGCAGCGCCACGCATGCTTCGTGGTGCCCGGCGCCATGCGCCGCGTTGCCTCGATCATCAGGATCAGCGCTATTACGCAGGCCGGGGCATCGCCCAGCAGGCCGACGTAGTGCCTGACCCGTTCGCCGCCGAGTCCGGTCAGCATCCAGGCGATGCAGATGAGGGCGTAGACCACCAGCCCCGCGTAGAGCTTGTCCACCCATCCCAACGATATGGCACCGCGTTCCCGGGGCGCCAACCCTGCATTAGCCGTCACCTAGGGCTTCCTTGGCACTGCTTGCCGCGTAGCGCGCCGCCGCCGGCCGGGCCAGCCTGCTGCACATTATGAAAAGATGCGGCCGGCGCCAGCGGCGGGCAAGGCACGGGTACGCGGGATGGGATGCAGGTCTCGTTCACCGCCACATCCGTGAAGCGGGTCCGCTTTTCTGGGCCCGCCGCGGCTAGCTGTTGACGGCCTTCAGGACCCGCTGCGGCTGGGCAATGCCATAGCCCTGCGCAAAGTCGACCCCAATGCTGGTCAGCATCTGGATAATCTCGGCATTCTCGGCAAACTCGGCGATGGTCTGCTTGCCAGTCAGGTGCCCGATCTCGTTGATCGAGCGCACCATCTCACGGTCGATCGGGTCGTGCAGGATCTCGCGCACGAAACTGCCGTCGATCTTCAGGAAATCGACCGGGAAGTGCTTCAGATAACCGAACGAGGACAGGCCGGTGCCGAAGTCGTCGAGCGCGAACTTGCAGCCCAGCTCCTTGAGCGCCTGGATGAAGCGATTGGCCTGCGAGAAGCTGGCGACCGCCGCGGTCTCGGTGATCTCGAAGCAGATCTTGCTGGCATCGATGCCGCTCTTTTGAAACTGGTCGATCACGAACGGCAGGAACTTGTCGTCGCCGAGGCTCTGGCCGGAGAGATTGATCGAGCACATGGTCAGGCGTTCGCGCTCATCGGCCTCCGATACCAGCCAGCGGAATGCGTTCTCGATCACCCAGCGGTCGATGCTCGGCGTGATGCCGTAGCGCTCGGCGGCGACGATGAAGTTGTCCGGCGAAACGATGCGTCCGTTCTCGTCGCGCATGCGCAGCAGCAACTCGTAGTGCGCGCCGGTCACCGGCTTTTGCAGCGGCTGGATGGTCATGCGGAACAGCTCGAAGCGCCCTTCCTCGAGCGCGGCATTGATGCGCGCCGCCCACTGCATTTCGCGGCGCCGGCGCATCAGCTCGATGTCGTTCTCGGCGAAGCTGTGGACGCGGTTGCGGCCCTGTTCCTTGGCCGCCTGGCAGGCGCTGTCGGCGGCCGAGATGATCGAGGCGACGTCCTCGTTGTCGGCGGTGATCGGCACGACGCCGATGCTGGCACCGAGCCGGAACACGCGCTCTTCCCAGGTAAAGCGGAAATTGCGCACCGCCTCGCGCAGCGTCTCGGCCATGCGCATCGCCTCATCGAGCGAACAGCTCTCGAGCAGGATGCCGAATTCGTCGCCCCCTAAGCGCGAGAGCGTGTCGCGCCAGCGCACCTTGGATTTCAGCAGCGCGCCGACCTGCCCCAGCAGCGCATCGCCGGCGCTGTGGCCGCAGCTGTCGTTGACGATCTTGAACTGGTCGAGGTCCAGGTAACACAGGGCATACGACGACTCGCGCGCCTTGGCGCTCTTGAGCGCGCGCTCCAGCCGGTTCTCGAATTCGCGGCGGTTGACCAGCCCGGTGAGCAGGTCGTGGCTGGCGTGGTAGCTCAGGCGCCGGTTCAGCTCGCGCGACTCGCTGACGTCGTGAAATACCAGCACGCCGCCGGCGGTGCGGCCGGCGCCGTCGCGGATCGGCGCGGCGGTGCTCTCGACGTACAGTTCGTTGCCATCGCGGCGGATCAGCAGCATGGGGCGCACCGACTTGATGGAGCGCGCGCGGCGGATCGCCACGGTCAGCGGGTTTTCCAGCGGTTCGCAGGTCTCTTCGTGAAAGGCCCGGAAGATCTCCTCGACCGGCTTGCCCATGGCATCCTCAAGCCGCCAGCCGGTGAGCTGCTCGGCGACCGGATTGATGTAGTCGATCACCGAGGCGGCGTTGGTGGTCACCACACCATCGCCGATCGACTGCAGCGTGATCTGCGCGCTCTCCTTCTCGCGAAACAGCGCCTCCTCGTACAGCTTGCGCTCGGTGATGTCGAGTTCCACGCCTACCAGCCGCAGCAGCCGGCCGTGTGCATCGAGCGTCGCCTTGGCGCGGCTCATCACCCAGCGCCACTCACCGCTCCGGTGATGCATGCGGTGCGTGCTCTCGAACATCTGCGTCTTGCCGGCGACGTGATCGCGAATCGCGTTCTGCACCTTGGTGGCATCTTCCGGATGCACCAGCGTGCGCCAGTCGAAATCGCTCTTCAGCTCGACGGTGTCATAACCCAGCATCGTGCGCCAGCGCGGTGAAAAATAGGTCTGCTGGGCCTCGACGTCGAAATCCCACAGACCGTCGTTGGCAGCCAGCTCGGCCAGCTGCGAGCGCGCTTCCAGGCGATCGAGCGACAGGCTCAGGCGCACGCGCTCGAGGCCGGCGGCCAGGCTGCTGCCCAGCAGCTTCAGCAGCAGCTGCAGGTTGACGTCGAAGTTGCTGCGCGGCAGGCCGTACACCAGGCCGAGCAGGCCGGCGCTGCGGCCGCGGATCCGAAAGCTGACCAGCAGCGCGGCACCGATCGACAGCTCCGAGAGCAGCCCCGCATCCACGCTCTGCTCGCGCCGCGGCGTCGCGGTATCGCGAAACTCGCTGAGGCGCAGATGATCGGCGCGTGCCGATACATAGGGCAGCCGGTTGAGCGGCATGCCGCGCAGGCCTTCCGGGTGGCATTGCGCAAAGGGGCCGTCGGCGATCATCACCGACTCAATATAAGTGCCGCCGGCATCGAAGAAGGCGCTGAAGGCGCCGTCGGCGGCCGTTGATTCGCGCAGTATCGTCAGGCTCTGGCGGATGCACTCATCGGCGTTGTGCCGCTGCAGATTCTGGAAATCGACCGCGAGCTTGGTGCAGGCCACGTCCAGGCCGGGCAGCACGCGCTCCGGCCTCCCGGTCCAGAATTGCGAAGCGAGCACGTCCGAGGCGGTGTGATCGCCACTCAACGCGGTGGGCGGTTTGCTCATTAGCACTGAATTCTCCCACAGCGCGGCAGGAAGGCAAGCTAAGTGCCAGCAAAACCTGAAGATATAGTCAACGCGGTCGCGCGCCGAGGGCCGCCCTGGCGGCGACAAATGTGGCGTGCAGTCGCGTCTGCAGTTCCTGCTGCACCGCCTCCAGCGCGGCGGCGCCAGTACCGCGCGGCACGCGCAGCGGCTCACCTATGGCCACCGCGATGCGCGCACCTGGCCAGGGCAGCACGAACTTGTCCCAATGCACTAGCCAGGCCCGCGAGGCCGCATAGGCCAGCGGCAGGATTTCGCGCCCGGACATCTGTGCCAGCAGCACTGCCCCCGGCTTGCACTGGAAACGCGGCCCGCGCGGTCCGTCCGGATTGAGTACCGGCGACACCGCCTCGCGCATCAGCGCCTGGAAATATTCCTTCATCGCCAGCGCCCCGGTGCGCGTCGAGGAGCCGCGTATCACGTGGCCGCCGAGTCGTCGCATGATCATCGCGCCCAGCTCGCCATCGAGCGAGGGGCTGATCAGGAAGCCGGTACGGAGCGGTCGCGCGTGCTGCTCGCGCAACAGAAACCAGGCGCAGAACAGGTGATGCTGATGCCAATAGACAGGCAGGAATGCAGGGTGGCGGCTAAGCACCGCGTCCAGATGCTCGGTGCCCACCACATTCACTACCCGGCAGCTGCGCCACCAAAGCCGCACCAGCCCGGCGGCCAGCGGTGCCAGCACCCGGTAGGTCACGCGGCGCAGGCGGCTCATGTGCCGGCCCGGCATGCGCACCTGGCGATAGACGCCGAGCTGTACCTGGCTCTGTTTAGGCTTTGGGGTATCGCTCACCGGCGCGCCTCCTGCCACGCAACGACGCGCGCCGCGGGCCGCCGCTGCAGCCTGAACTGGGCGATGGGCAGCGAGCTCACCACGCGCAGTATCGTCCCGGGCGTGAGCGGCGGCGCGTGCCCGTACCAGCGCTGGCCCCGGAAGTGCAGCCGCCGGCCGCTGCCGTGCACGCGCGGCAGATCATGCAAGCGCGCGCCGGCCGCCTTCACTGTCGCCTCCCTCGCGCTCCACGCGGCCAGCGCGCCGCCAGCGCCCCCGTAGGCCAGGATTTCCACATCGATACCAATCGTGCCGGCACTCGCCACAGCGCACACCACCCAGGCGCCGGCGTGGGCAATGCTGAAATCCGGAAAACCCGTGGCATAGGGTTTGCCGTATGCGGTGTAGCGCAGTTGCGCCGGCCGCAGTGCTCGCTGCGTTAGAGCGCTCAACAGCTCGCAGGCCAGCGCCACGCCCAGCAAGCTTTGCGATTGCCGATCAGCTGCCGCGCTCATCTGCAGGCGCCGCGCATAGGGCAGCTGAGAGAGCAGCGTCGCCCGAGTGGCGGCAGCCAGCGGCTGCGGCAGCCAGGCGCAGGCCACCGTGACCGCATTCGTGCTGCGCCCCGGTTTCATCGCGCCGTGACGACGATCGGCGCCGCGCCGCCGCGTACCAGGTCGCTCTCCCAGCGGCCGTAGCGATGATGAGCTTCGGCCACTTCGAGCACGGCCAGCGGCACTGCGCCGTCGATCGCGACGCCAGCGCCGCGCGCGCGCACCGCGGTGCCCTCGCCGAGGTAGTGCTGTATCGCGATGCGTTGCGGATCGTAGGCCTGCGGATCCCGCGGCGGATCGCCGAGCGTGTAGCAGCCCTCGGCGTGCACACGCAGGTTCGGCGTAAACCACAAGTAGGGCGCTTCCGAGAGGTACGCGGCCAACCAACTGTAGGTGGAGGTGGAACACACCAGCAGGTCGGCGCCCGCGAGTGCCAGGGCGTCGGAGCAATCGCCGTGTGCCAGATCGGCAGTGATGATGCAGGGAAACGCACCCAGCAGCGGCCGCAATTGTTCCGGCGCGCCGTCGCTGACCACCAGCAGCTGCCAGCGGTGCCCAAAGGCGCGCTGCAGCGCCGCGGCGATATTGCAGAACCATTCGATGGGCAGCGACACGTTCCAGGAGCTGGAGTAATCGCCCGCTGCGCGCGGCGGCGCGAAGTCGCCCAGCCGCACGTGCATGGCGACCAGGATCTTGTGCGGATCAATGCGTGCGCGCAGCTGCAGCAGGTTGCGGGCCGCATAGCGGCTGCGATACAGCGTGGCGCGCACGAATTCGCGCGCCGCCATGATGTGGTGGAAGCCGCCCCACAGGCCATGCGTGACCAGCACGTACATGCTGCGCTCGTGCAGCCGCTGCGCGGCCGCGAAGCGCTGCAGGGCCATGACCACATCGCCGCCGCCGTGCTGCAGATAGTCGCTTTCATTGAACTCGACGGCGGGCATGAGCTTCGGCAAGGCGCGGCGGTAGATCCAGTCGTCCGCCGGGGTGCGGAAGTGGCGCCAGTACGGCCGGCGATTGAGTCCAAAGGCCGGCGTCAACAAAGTCGCGTCCAGCAGCTCGGCGGCCAGGTGCGCGCGCGCCCAGGGGATGAGTTCATTCCCCAGACCATAGCCTCGCTTGGGCACTCGAGGCAGGCTGTAGCGCAGCTGCATCGAGCCTAGCCCTGCCGGCGCGCCGGGGCGATGGCCTCGCCGCGCCAGGACGGCGGCGGGTGGCGGAGCCTGGCGATCAGCCGCGCCACCATTCCGGGCACCATCAGCAGCTCGCGGGGCGCGGCGAACAGCAGCGCCGGAAACCACGGCCACTGCCACAGGCTCAAAGCGCCCGCCAACGCACCCAGCTGCAGCGGCAGGCGCAGGCCCAGCAGCAGCCACAGCAGCACGCCGAGCACAGCGCCACCCCTACCCAGCATCATTGCCAGGCCCTGGCAACCGAGCACGAACTGCGTGAGCGCAAATCCGGCCAGCGCCACGATGACCGCGAGTGTCAGGGCAATCTTCCCCATGCGGACCATTATGAAGGGTTCGCGGCGCCGCGCCCACCGTGCGCGCAGGTTAGAATGCGCCGCTGCATGAATGCCAATACGCTGACCGACCTGTTGAAGGCCCAACGCGCTGCCGATCGCAGTGTCACCTATCACGAGGGCGAACACGAAGCGCGGGTCGTGAGCTACGCCGAGCTGTACCAGCGCGCGCTGGGCGTGCTGCACCACCTGCAGCAGCTGGGTGCCCGACCCGGCGATCGGCTGCTGCTGTTCCTCAGCAGCAATGAGGCCTTCATCGACGCTTTCTGGGCCGGCATACTCGGCGGCATCACGCCGGTCCCGGTGGCCCCGGGCATCAGCGACGAGCATCGCCACAAGCTGCTGCGCATCGCCGCGCAGCTCGGCAGCCCCTTCCTGTATACCGAGCGCAAGCTGTTCGAGCGCATCCGCAATTTCGCCGAGCAGCACGCGCAGCAAGCGGCGTTTGCTGCGCTCGAGGCGCGCGCGCTGCTCAGCGATGAACTGACCGACATCTCACGCGCCGGTCGCGTGCACGACGCGCGTTCCGGCGATGCGGCCTTCATTCAATACTCTTCGGGCTCCACCAGTAACCCTAAGGGCGTGGTGCTCACGCACGCCAACCTGCTCGCCAATTGCCAGGGTGCGACGGCCGGGGCGGGTTTCTGCGATCGCGACACCAGCCTGTCGTGGATGCCGCTGACGCATGACATGGGGCTGATCGGCTTTCATATCATCCTGCTGGCCAATCGCGTGCAGATCCATCACATGGCGACCGAGCTGTTCATCCGCCGGCCGGTGCTGTGGATGCAACTGGCCTCGCGCCTGCGCGCCACGCTGCTGTGCTCGCCGAACTTTGGCTTCCGGCACTACCTCAAGGTGCTCGCCGATCGCTCGCCCGGCGAGCTGGACCTGCGCGCGGTGCGGGTGATCTTCAATGGCGCCGAACCCATCAGCTTAGGGCTGTGCGACGAATTTATGGACCGGCTGGCCGGCTGCGGGCTGGCGCGCACGGCGATGTTTCCGGTCTACGGCCTGGCCGAGGCCAGCGTGGGGGTGAGCTTCCAGCCCCTCGGCGCCGCCTATCACGCCTCTTGGTTCGATCGCCAGCAGCTGAATCCGGGCCAGCCGATCCGGCTGCTGCCGCCCGGCGATTGCGGTGCGCTGGCGCTGGTCGCGGTGGGTCGCACGATTCCGCTATGCGAGCTGCGCATCGTCGGCGATGACGATCAGCCGCTGGCCGACGAACACGTTGGCCACATCCAGATACGCGGCGCCAACGTCACGGCGGGCTATCTGGACGCGCCGGAGTCGAACGCCGTGCTGTACACAGCCGATGGCTGGCTGCGAACCGGCGATCTGGGCGCGCGCCATGACGGCGAGCTGTACGTTACCGGGCGGCACAAGGAAATCCTGTTCGTCAACGGCCAGAACTATTATCCGCATGATCTCGAATCACTGACCCTGGATATCCCCGGTGTCGAGCTGGGCAAGATCGTCGTCAGCGGCGTGCGCCCGGCTACCGCCGAACAGGATCAGCTGGTGGTGTTCGTGCTGCACCGGGGTGAGATCGCCGAGTTCCTGCCGATTGCGCAGGCCGTAGCGCGCCGGCTCGGCGAGCACGCGGGCCTCGAGGTGACCGCCGTGGTACCGGTCAGGCGCATCCCCAAGACCACGAGCGGCAAGGTGCAGCGTCACCGGCTTGAAGAGGAGTACCTGGCCGGCGCCAACGACGCGGATCTGACCAGCCTGCGCGCCCTCGCGCAACAGCACGGCACCACGCTCGACGGCAGCAATCCGCTGATCGACGAACTGCAGGCCCTGTGCGCCGCCGCGCTCGATGGCCGCCGCGTCGAGATCAGCGAGAGCCTGTTCGATGCCGGAGTCAGTTCGCTGAAACTGATGGCGCTGCACGAGCGCATCGAGGCGCGCTGGCCCGGCGTACTCGAGGTCACCGACATCTTCGACAACCCCAGCATCGCCGAGCTGGCCCACGTGCTCGGCGAACGGCTGGCCAGGCAGAGCACGGCCTGATGGCCGCGGTACCTGGCAGCCGCGCCGAGCGCGCGGCCGAACTGCTGCTGGCGGTGCGCCGCGGCGCACCGCGGCTGGCCGCGCTGCCGCCCGAACTCGCACCGCAGACGCTGGCGGAAGCCTATGCGATCCAGACCCAGCTGCTGCGCGCACTGGGCAGCCGCGTCGGCGGCTGGAAGGCGACACTGTTCGATGCCCGCCATGGCATCTGCGCACCGCTCGCGTGGGATGCACTGCTGCCCTCTCCGGCCCTGGCCACGTCGAACCCGACGGCGACCGGCAACACCGTGCGCTTTGGCATCGAGCCGGAGATTGCCTTTCGTCTCGGCGCCGATCTGCCGCCGCGCCTGCCGGACGAGCCTTATAGCGCTGAGGAGGTGTGCGCCGCGGTGGCCAGTGTCCACGCCGTGATCGAGATCGTCGTTACGCGCTATGTCGATGCCGAGGCCGTCTCGGCGCTCGAACGGGTCGCCGACAACTTCATGAACGAAGCGCTGGTGATCGGTCCGCCCTGTACGGCGTGGCATGAACTCGCGCTCGATGCCGTGCCGCTGCAGGTGCAGGTCGATGGCGCCCGCGTGCACAGCGCGGTGGGTGGCCACCCGCTCGGTGATCCGCTGCTGCCGCTGGTGTGGCTCGCCAATCATCTGGCGTCACTGGGCCGCGGCCTGCGCCGCGGCGAATACGTGACCACCGGCAGCTGCAATGGCTGTCGCTACCTGCAGTCCGGGCAAATCGTGCAGGCGGACTTCAGCGGACTGGGTTCGGCCAGCGTGAGCCTTTAGACCGCTGATCGCGGCACCGGCGCCATGGACAAGCCGCGCGGCCCGGTGTTCAATGCCGACACGGTCGCCAGCATTAGAACGACCGACTGACTGAATAACGCGCCATGAATACCAAGGCAGGCCTCGCGGCCAATACCCTCGGCCTGGGTGAGTCGGTGATCATGGGCATCGCCGGCACGGCCCCGGCCTTCAGTGCCGCGGCCACCACGGCGACCCTGATTGCCGCGGTGGGCATGCTCTCGCCGGCCAGCCTGCTGTATTGCGGCTTGATCATGTTTGGCGTGACGCTGGCCTTCCAGCAGCTCAACCGCGGCGATCCCAATGCTGGCGCCTCCTACGCCTGGGTCGAAAAAGCCTTCGGTCCGATACTCGGCTTCCTGGCCGGCTGGTCGTTGCTGGTGGCCTCGGCGTTGTTCATGGTCGGGGGTACGATCCCGGCGGCGACCGCGACGCTTGGCCTCGTGGCCCCCCAGCTGGCGAACAGTCCGGTGTGGGTCGCGGTGGTGGCTGCCGCCTGGCTGCTGATCGTGAGCGGCGTGGTGCTGAAGGGCATCAAGGTGGCGAGCTACCTGCAGGTGGTGCTGACCGGCATCGAGGTGGTGATCCTGGTGGTGGTGATCGGCGCGGCGCTGATGAAATCCGGGGGCCATCCGGCCCACGGTTACTCGCTGGCCTGGCTGTCGCCGAGCGCGTTCACGCCGCAGCTGTTCGCGACCGGTGCGTTGACCGCGGTGTTCTTTTTCTGGGGCTGGGACGTCACGGTTAATCTGAACGAGGAGACCCGCGACGCCGGCAATACCCCGGGTCTGGGCGCGGTGCTGTCGATGATCGCGGCGCTGATGCTGTTCGTGGGTTTTGCGCTCGCCACGCTGCTGGTGCTGAGCGATGCCGAGATCGAGCACGCCGGCACCAACATCGTGCTGGCGGTGGCCGACAAGCTGTTTCCCAGGCCCTGGAGCTACATGGCAGTAATCGCGGTGTTGCTCAGCACGATCGGCACGCTCGAGACTTCGTTCCTGCAATTCACGCGCACCATGTACGCCAAAGGTCGCGGCGGCGCGCTGAATCCGCGCTACGCGCGGCTGCATAAGAGCTGGCAGACGCCGTGGGTGGCCGGCGCGGTGCTCACCTCATTTGGCCTGGTACTGCTGCTGCTATCCTCGTTCCTGACCACCGTCAATCAGATCATGCGCGATGCGGTGAACGCGATCGGCTTCCAGGCGGCCTTCTACTACGGGCTGGCGAGCTTCGCCTGCGCCTGGGGCGCTGGCCGCTCCGCGCTCCGGAGTCCTGGCAAGCTGGTGGCCCTGGTGCTCTGGCCGCTGGCGAGCGCACTGTTCCTTACGTTCGTGGCGATCTACAGCATTCCGACTTTTGATCTGATCACCAACATCATCGGCCTGGGCGGCATCGCCATCGGCCTGGTGCCGTTGTTCCTCAATCGCTGGCAGCGTCAGCGCGGCCGCCGGGCGGCGTAGCGGGCGGCGCAGCAGCGTTCGGCGGCTGCAGCTTCCAGCGCCGGTGGGTCCAGGCCCATTCGGCCGGCTGTTCGCGCACCAGCGCCTCGACGCGCGCCGCGTAGCGCTGCGTGAAGGTCTGCACGTCCAGCATTTCACCCGGCTCATTGATCGCTTCCAGCACCACCGCGTAGTGGCCACGGCTCAGGCGTCGCTGCGCGGCAAAATATGCCCGATAGTTGCCGAGCCGCGTGATCTCCGCCGGCCCCGGAAAGAACGCGGTGTCGCGGCCCAGGAAACGCAGCCACACGCGCCCGGCGCTGCTGGTGGGTACCTGATCGGCCACCATGCCCAGCACGTGCGGCGCCTTGCGCAGCCGCAGGATCTCGCGGATCAGGCGCCTGGCGGCGATCATGCGCACGCCCAGCGCGCTGCGCAGGCTCAGCAGCAACCGATCGGCGCGCTCGCTGTGCGGTGGCTTGTAGGCGCCATAGCAGGGCGCAGCCAGGCACACGCCCAGCCCCTGCAGCAGCCACTCCCAATTGCTGAGGTGCGCGGCCAGCACCAGCACCGGCCGGCCCGCGGCCAGATCGGCCTGCGCGCTGGCCAGATTCGGAAATTGCACGCGCTCGCGTATCTGCAGCGGCGTGGCGACGCCCAGCCACGGCAGCTCGACGAGCACCTCCGTCAACTGCTGATACTGGCGGTACAACAGGCGTTCACGCGCCGGTGCGTCGAGATCAGGCAGCGCGCGGCGCAGATTGTCGCGCGCGACGCCGACCCGAAAGCGAATCACGTAACGCAGCAGGAAGGCCAGCAGCGCCGCCAGTCCATACATCAGCGGCATCGGCACGCGTCCCAGCGCACGCAGCAGCAGACCCGGCGCGGCGGGGGCTGCGCGGCTGCGCTCCGGGGCGGGCTGTGGCGTGCTCATGGCCGGCGAAGTTTAGGGCATGTGCGGCGCTCTTGCGTGAGCGGCAGGCAATCGCGCAGGATGCGCCCATGCTGTGGATCAAGAGCTTTCATGTGCTGGGCGTCATGGCCTGGATGGCTGGTATCTTCTATCTGCCGCGGATCTTCGTGCATTACGCCGAGGGCCGGACCGCCGGTGAGGATGTGCGCCGACTGGTGATCATGGCCGGCAGGCTCTACGCCTTCATGACGCTGATGGCGCTGTTCGCGCTCGGTTTCGGCGTGTGGCTATGGCAGGCCTATGCCTACGCGGGCCTGTGGCTGCGCATCAAGCTGCTGCTGGTACTCGGTCTGATCGTTTATCACCTGCTGTGCCGGGTGTTCGTGCAGCGGATGCGCGCCGGCATGGCATTCCCCAGCGGCCTGGCGCTGCGCTGGTTCAACGAGGGCGCGCTGCTGCTGGTGGTGCCCATCATTGTCCTGGCAGTCGTCAAACCCTAGTTGCTGCTGCTCCTAGTTGGTGCTGCTGAACAGCGGCCGGTCGGGACTGCGGCGCACTAGGCGCGCGTCGAAAGCCATGCAGATGTTACGCAGGAACGGGCGCCCTGCTTCCGTGACGCGGCAGCCGTCCGCGCTCAGCTCCAGCAGGCCATCGGCGCAGAACTCGGTCAGTCGTTCGGGCACGCTGTCCAGAAAATCCGTGTAGTCCGCGCCGCGCCACTGCGTCTCCATGCGGGTCATGAGGTTGAGGATATGCCGGCGCAACACCTGGTCCTCGGCATCGAGCAAGTGGCCGCGATGCAGCGGCAGCTCGTTACGGCCGACGCGCTCCTGGTAGGTCTGCAGCTCCTTCTCGTTCTGCGCGTAGGCGTCGCCAGCATCGCCGATCGCCGAGACCCCCAGGCCCAGCAGCGGCCGGGTAAACGCATCGGTATAGCCCATGAAATTGCGATGCATGAGTCCACTGCGCGCCGCGGTCCACAGGCTGTCGGTGGGCAGCGCAAAATGATCGAGGCCAATTTCGCGGTAGCCCGCGCGCTCGAGCCGATCGCGCCCCAGTTCATAGAGCGCGCGTCGCGCCTCGCCCTCGGGCAGGTCGGCCTCGGTGAAGCGTCGCTGCCCCGGCCGGATCCACGGCACGTGCGCGTAGCCGTACAGTGCAATGCGATCCGGGCGCAGCTCGCACACCGCATCCATGGTCGCCTCGATGCTGGCCGGCGTCTGCAGCGGCAGGCCATAGATCAGATCAAAGTTGACGCTGTTGAAACCCAGGGCGCGCGACTGTTCGGTCACGGTGCGCACCTGGTCCACGCTCTGCACGCGATTGACGATGTCCTGGACGCGCGGATCGAAATCCTGTACCCCCAGGCTGATGCGCTTGAAGCCATGCTCCGCCAGCACCGCGAGCTGCTCGTTGCTGGTGACACGCGGATCCACCTCGATCGACAGCACGGCATCGGGACGCGGCCGCGACGCCTGCAGCAGGCCGCCCACCAGCTCGCCCAGCTCCTCGGGCGTCAGGAATGTCGGCGTGCCACCGCCCAGGTGCAATTCGCCCAGGTCCAGCGCCTGCACCCCGAGCCGTTCGCGGTACAGCGCGTATTCACTCAGCACCGAGCGTACATAGGGCAACACGATCGTGTGGGTGCGCGTCACCCGGGTGTTGCAGCCGCAGAAGGTGCACAGCGAGCGGCAGAAGGGCACATGCACGTAGATCGCCGCACTCTGGCCGCTGTCCTGGGCCGCCTGCAACGCGGCTCCAACGCGCTCCAGCCACTGCTGCTCGGTGGGGGTATCTTCCCAGTACGGGACGGTCGGGTAGCTGGTGTAACGTGGTCCGGCGACATCGTACTTCGCGACCCTGGCACTGCGTTGTGCTGCGTTCATGCGAACACCTCACGCTGCAGCCGGATCACCAGCCGCACATTGTCTTCGGGCGTGTGCTGCAGCACGCCGTGACCGAGCCCGCAGATCCAGCTCGCGCGCGCCGCGGCCGGGAGTGCGGCGACACGCGCAAACACCTTGCGCACTCGTGCTTCGAGTTCCGCCGCCGGCAGCAGCAGCCATTCGGGATCGATATTGCCCTGCAGGCACCAGCGCGGCGTCTGCGCCTGCAGCGTGTCGGCCAGATCATGCCGCCAGTCCACACCCAGGCACTGCAGATCGAGCGCGTCGAGTGCCCGCCAGTGCGCCGGGCCGGTGTCGCGCGAATAGTAGATCAGCGGCGTGGCCGGACAGCTCACGCGAAACAGCGCAATCACCTGCGCGAGCGGGCCGGCCACGTGGCGCGCGAACTGCGCCGGCTCGAGGGCGCCGGCTGCGGTGTCGAACAGCGCCACGCAATCGGCGCCCGCCTGGGCCTGCAACACCATGTTGGCTGCCAGCAGCTCCAGCAGGCGCTCGCAGAACCCGGCGTAGCGGCCATCCTCGAGACCGGCCGGACCTTGGCGCGTGAAACCTTCGTGTGAACCGGCGGCCGCATAGGCATAGAGCGTGAAGGGCGCGCCGACAAAACCAATCAGCGCCTTGTCGCGCGCCAGTTGCGGACGCAGCAGCCGCAGCGCGTCGGCCTGGAACTGCATATGCTGCGCGGCCGCGGCACCGCCACGCAGACGCGCCAGGTCGCTTAACGCATGCAGATGCCAGGCCAGCTTCGGACCCGGCTCGTAAGTCAATCCCATGCCCATGGCTTCGAGTGGGAACAGCAGATCAGAAAACAGTATCGCGGCATCGAAATCGAAATCCTCGATCGGCCCCATGGTCACGGCCGCCGCGAGCTCAGGCTGCTTGCACAGGGCGATGAAATCGTGGCGCACGCGCAGCGCCTGGTAGTGACGGTGATAGCGGCCGGCCTGGCGCATGAACCACAGCGGCGGACGCCGCGCGTTGCGTCGTCCGAGCGCGGCCGCCAGTAGAGTCTCAGTCACGAATCACCTCGGTCAGTAGATAACCCACGCCGCGAATGCTGCGGATCACGCGCGGCTCGGCGGCATCCGCTTCGACCAGCCGTCGCAACCGCACGATGAAATTATCGACGGTGCGCGAGGTCGGAAACTCGTCGGCCGACCAGGCGCGATCGAGGATCTCGTCGCGGCTCACCGCCTTGCCGACGCGGCTGGCGAGCAGGCGCAGCACCGCGCACTCTTTGTGGGTCAGCGCATGGTGCTCGCCGCCGACCTCGGCGCTGTAGCGCTCGAAATCAACCAGGGCGCGGCCGATGCGCAGCCGGCCGCGCACTTCGCCCGGCAGATTGGCCAGGTCCTGCGCACGCTTCAGGCAGTTCTGGATACGCAGCAGCAGCTCGCGAAAATGAAAGGGCTTGGTGAGGTAGTCATCGGCGCCGATTTCCAGGCCGCGCACCCGCTCTTCCGGGTTGCCATGCGCGGTCAGGAAGATGATCGCGGTCTGCGGGGCCGCCGTGCGCAGCTCGCGTGCCAGCGCAAAACCGTTGCCGTCGGGCAGGCCGACATCGAGCAGCGCCAGCTGCGGCGCCTCGCTGCGCCAGGCCTGGCGCGCCCGCGCCGCGGACTCAGCCAGCGTCACGCGGTACCCGGAAGCCTGCAGGCGTTCGGCCAGCGTCTCGCCGACATTGCGTTCGTCCTCCACCACCAGCAGGTGAATCTCGCCGCTCATGGCGCACCGGCATCGCCGCTGGCGTCGCTGCTGGCCGCGAAGCGCAGTTCGGCGCGGAAGCCCGCGCCGGCCGCGCTGAAAAACTCGACGCGCCCGCCCATGCGATTCATCAGGGCGCGCACCAGGTATAGGCCGACGCCACTGCCGCCGGATTCGGCGCCGCGCTCGAACAGGCGGCCGAGCTCGCGCGCCGGAATCGCCGTGCCGGCACCATTGTCGCGGTATTCGAGCAGCACGCGTCCCGGCAGCGCGCGCACCGAGACCGCCACCTGCACCTGCTCGAGGCGCGAGTGCCGCACCGAATTCTCCACCAGATTGCGCAGGATCATCTGCAGCGCCGCGGCATCGGCCAGGATGTCGGGCAGCGGCTCGTCGAGCTGCACCCGCCACTGCAGGCGCTCGCCGTGCCCTTCGGCAATGGTCTTCAGCGTGCGCTCGAGCCAGCCAGCCAGCGGCACGGCCTGTTCGGCCAGCGGCCCGCCGCCTTCAATGCGCGCCAGTTCCAGCGTCTTGTCGATTTGCGATTCGAGCCGGTTGGAATCCTCCAGCAGGCGCCGCGCCAGCGTCGCGCGCTGGTCGCCCTCGGCGATCGCCTCGGCCTGCAGGCGGATGCTGGTCAGCGGCGTGCGCAATTCATGCGTCACGGCCGCAAAGAAGGCCTGCATACCGCGGGCGCGGCGGCTCTCGCGCATGTAGAACCAGGCGAGCAGCGCCGAGACCGCCAGCAGCAGGATCAGGAACACGCTCGACTCACCGATCAGCATCAGGCGCGTGCGCGCCCACTGGGCCGCCACGGCGCTATCGGTGCGGCCGGTGATCGATTGCAGTTCGGCGATCAGGCGTGCCTGGCGCACGAAAAAAATGACCCACCAGGCGCCGAGACTCAGCACCAGTACGATCCACAGCGCGGCCAGACTGGCGATCAGCCGGGCGCGCCGCGCCGGCATTACACTCAAGGTTCCCTGCCCGGCCTTCAGGTTCAAGTCTGCAACCACTCCCGCCAATGCCGCACCGATGGAAACACCTGCAGCGTCGTGACACCCGCGCGTCGCAGATGCTCGGCGGTCTTGCCCGGCCCGCAGGCCTGGACACAATCGGCCGCGATCGCGCTGCGCCACTGGTCGAACTGTACGCTGCTGTGCCACCAGACGTGAGTGGCGCCGGCCGGCGACGCCGCCGAGGTGGCGGCCGGGGCAGTCCCATGCCGGTAGGTTGCCAGGGCTGGCACATCACCCCAACCTTCCACGGCTTCCGCACTGGTCAGCGCCAGCCAGTCGCGCGACGGCGGCAGGTCCAGCAGCGGTTCAGCCAATGTGCCGCGCAAGGCCGCGAATCCCAGCGACTCGGCGCAACCTTCCACCCAGACGCCACGCGCGGCCAGCGCGAACCAGCTCTCGCTGCCCGACACCCAGATGTGCGGGCAGCGGTTGATCGCGGCGGCGGGCAGATCCGGCAAGGCGCGCCGGTGCGCGATGAAGGCGGCATCCGTTGCCGCGAGCGCCTGCGGGCACCGCGTCGCCGCGTCGGCGATGGGTTCGATCGCCGGGGCCGGCTGCGCGCTGCCATCCCAGGCGCGGTGCGGCGCGGCGCCCGGCACCGTGGGTGCACGCCAGTGCAGTTGCGGCAGCTGCGCGCCGTGCGCGTCAGCGTCGCGTACATACAGCAGCGCGCCGAGGCCATCGATCTGCCGCTGCGTGGCGCCGAACTGCTGATGACAGCCGCCGCCGCGCTGCGCCAGCAGTGCGCGTTCGGCGGCAATCGCGGTGCGCGTCGCCGTATCGTCGATGGCGGCCAGCAGCGTGCGTGTCGCCTCATCATCGCTGCGGCACTCAATCGCCAGTGCGCCCTGCGCCGGCGCCGCCGGGCACAGGTTCAACGGCAGCAGCATGCGCGGCAGCCCGTCCAGCAGCTCGCGCAGCAGCACGCCCGCACCCACCGCCTGGTCCTGCCACAGCCGCGAGACGCCGGCGAACGCCAGGATCACCCCATCGAGCTGCCGCTCGCTGCCGCGCGG
>Ga0075026_100000181_pt1 | contig 23800 bp, 14 predicted proteins | sample Str012_2_FD_71392 | JGI IMG/M metagenome (GOLD analysis project Ga0075026, IMG submission 71392) | Freshwater sediment microbial communities in response to fracking from Pennsylvania, USA - Straight Creek_MetaG_SC_2012 | ecosystem: Environmental > Aquatic > Freshwater > Creek > Sediment... | reverse complement strand
GTACGAGACCGCCGAGGACGAAGCGCGGGGCGTGGCGCAGGCCCTGCGTGCAGCCGAGAGCGCCGAGTTGCGGTTCTCGCGCATGGCCGTCCTCTATCGCGTCAACGCGCAGTCGGCGTTGTTCGAAGAGGCGTTCACCCGTGCCGGCGTGCCCTTCCGCGTACGCGGCGGCGGGCGCTTCCTCGATCGCCCCGAAGTGCAGGTCGCCCTCGATCACCTGCGCACCGGGGCCCGCGAAGCTCCGCAGCGGCCGTTCGCGGAGCACCTCACCGACTTCGCCACCGACGCCGCGAACCTCGCGGAGGAACGGCGCGAGCACGCCGACGTGCTGGTACGGCTGGGTCAGGAGTATCTCGAAGCCGACGGCGGCCGCGGGAGCGTCGACGGCTTCCTCGCGTTCCTGCAAACTTCGCTGCGCGGTGACGACGCCGGTGAAGCGTCGGGCGACGCCGTCGAGCTGCTCACGTTCCACCGCGCCAAGGGCCTGGAGTTCGACACCGTCTTTGTCACCGGGCTCGAGCGCGGCCTGGTCCCGATCTCCCACGCCAAGACCCGCGAGGCGATGGACGAGGAACAGCGATTGCTTTACGTCGCGCTCAGTCGAGCCGAGCGCGCGCTCCACCTGAGCTGGGCGCGCCAACGCACGGTCGGCGGTCGCACGGCCCGGCGCACGCGGAGCAGCTGGCTCACCCGCGTCGAAGACACCATCCACCCGCCCGCAACCGACCGCAGTCCGGCGACGAGCGACGCCCATGAGAGCATCGCCGACGCGCGCGACCGCGTCGCACGCGCCAACGGCGGCAGCACCCAGGCGAAGACACCCGCCGACCTGTCGGAAGCCGACGCGTCGCTCTATGCCGCGCTCGTCGACTGGCGCCTGCGCCAATCGCGCGCCGCCAGCGCTCCCGCATACGTGATCTTCCCGAACACGACGCTGGCGGCCATCGCCACCGCGCGGCCGCGCAGCACGCGCGCGTTGCTCGACGTGCCCGGTATCGGTCCGGTCAAAGCTGATCGCTACGGCGAGGCCGTCCTCGCGCTCGTCGCCGAGCACGGCACCTCGCCATAGTCTTCGCCTCGTGACCACCGGACGCGACCGCATGAACAAGTTCGGCGGAAGGGTCTACGCGGCGATGTACCGCGTCTCCGGTGGCCGGCTCGGCGGCCGGGCCGGCCCCGCCGATGTGGTGTTGCTCACCACCACCGGCCGCAAGAGCGGCCGGCCCCGCACCGTGCCCGTAGCGGCGATGCCCGACGGCGACCGTCGCATCCTGGTGGCTTCGAATGCCGGGCAGGATCACCAGCCGGCGTGGTTCCTGAACCTCGTCGCGAATCCTGCCGTCAGCATCCGCCACGGCAACGACACGCGCACCGCGAAGGCCCGGGTGGCGGACGACGCCGAGCGCGCCGAGCTGTGGCCGAAGGTGAACGCATGGTGGGACCGTTACGACAAATACCAGAGCAAGACGTCGCGCGACATCCCGCTCGTGATCGTGGAGTGAGGCGCTGGTCAGCCGGGGAGCCCGCGGCCCGCGTCGCGCAGCACCGCGAGTGACCGCTCCCAACCCGCGCGCTCGTCGTCGTTCATGACCGGCCAGAGCGGCTCGCTGGAGCCGTCGGCACCGAGGATGCACGGCAGGCTTGCGCACACGCCGTCGGCCACGCGCACCGACACGGGGATGATGGTCCCGTGCTCGCGGCCGATGCACCGCACCAGCCCACTCACGGTGATGCCGATGCCGTGGCGAGGCGACGCCTTGAGCTCCCGCACGCGGTAGGCCGCGGTGCGCACGTCGTCTTCGATGCGGGCGAACCACTCCGCGTTGAGTTCGATCCCCCGTTGCCCGGCGAACTCCTGGAGCGGAAGCGCGCCGACGGTGGCGCTGCTGAACAGGAACACCGACGAATCTCCGTGTTCGCCGATCACCCACGCGTGGATGCTGCGCGGGTGCGCGCCCACCTGTCGGGCCAGCGTCTCGCCGAAACGCAACGTGTCGAGCGACGTCCCCGAACCCATGATCGACACCGGTTCGTCCTTCCACCGACGCACCAGGAATTCGGTGAGCACGTCGAGGGGGTTGCTCACCACGATCACCACACGCGGGAGACCGCCGGCCTCGATCGCGGTCGCGGTCTGGTCGAGGACCTCGACGTTGGCGGTGAGCACGTCGAGGCGGGTGACGCCCGGCTCCATGTGCTTCCCCACCGTGATCACCAGCACGTCTTCGGGCTCGAACTCGTCGAAGCTCCGGCCGCGGATCTCGGCGCTCGGGAGCAGTGGGAGCGCGTGGAGGTAGTCGAGCGCCTCGCCGCGCGCCCGCACACCGCTGCGCTCGTACAGCGTCACGCGACCAGCCAGACCCTGCATGATCAGGGCGCCCGCGGTCGCGATGCCGACACCCCCCGCTCCCACGATCCCCACGTGCAGCCCAGCCATCGGTGACCGAGCCTACGTACACTGAGCGCATATGCCACGGATCGAGGTAGCTGCCTGATGCGGGTGATGGTCACCGGCGGTACCGGCTTCATCGGCGGCCACGTCACCCGCGCGCTGCTCGACGCCGGCCACGAGCCGCGACTCCTCGTGCGCGATCCGGCCAAGCTCGAACGGCTGTGTGCGCTGTTCGGTGTGCCGCCGTCGTCGGTGAGCTCGGTACGCGGCGACATCCTCGATGGCGATGCCGTGCTCGACGCGCTCGACGGCTGTGACGCGTGCGTGCACGCGGCCGCGTTCACGACGTTGACACCGGAAGAGATGCCCAAGGCACTCGACGTCAACGCACCCGGCGCCCGCATCGTGCTCGACGCCGCCGTCGAACGCGGCTGCGACCCGATCGTGTCGCTGTCGTCGATGTCGGTGATCTTCCCGCCGACCGGCAACATGCTGCGCGCCGACGACCCCGTCCACACCGGTGGCGCCCCGTACAACGAGTCGAAGGCCGACGCCGAGCTGCACGCACGTGCCCTGCAGGACGCCGGCGTGCCCATCGTGAGCCTCTACCCGGCCGGCGTGACCGGGCCGCTCGACCTCGGGGTCAACGTCACCGAGGCGATCCTCACCCAGGTGTTGAGCGCCGAGTTCCTGCTCACCGCCGACTCCGGCGGCAGCCTCTACGTCGACGTGCGCGACACCGCAGCGGCGATCGCCGCGCTGTTGGTACCTGGCCGGGGTCCTCGGCGTTACATGTCGGGGGGCACGTTCATGACGTGGGACGAGTTCGCCGACGTCGTCGACGCCGTCACCGGCATGCCGCGCGCACGCGTGCACGCGACGCGCGCCGAACTCGAGCAGCAAATCGAGCCCGAGGCGGTCGAGATCATGCTCGGCATCGTTCCGGCCGACGACGCGCCCCTGCATCGCGACACCGGCGTCGACTGGCGACCCTTCGCCGACACGCTGCACGACTTGCTCGTGTGGATGTTGCAACAAGGCCGGCTCGACCCCAAATGGGCTCCGGCGTTGGCCTGATCGCCTGATCGCCGGGGTTCAGATCCCGAGGATCTGCGCCTTCTTCGCCGAGAACTCCTCGTCGGTGAGGATCCCCTGCTGGTGGAGCTGCGCCAACTGCGTGAGCTCAGCGTTCATGTCGGGCTCTGCTGGTGCCTGCTGCGCCACGGGCTGCTCGGCGTAGGCCTGCTGCTGCGCGGCGGCATCCTGCGCGGCGTACTTCTCTTGCTGGTGGTGCTGCACCGAACCCGACACCACACTGGCGGTGCCGACGATCGCTGCGGTGCGCATGATCGGGCGTCCTCGTCGAAGCATCTGAATGTCCTTTCGTCGTCTCGTGGTCTGGCGTGCCGGAGGGAACTCAGGTCCCGGCGAGAACCTCGTCGATGGCTTCCTTCGGGATCCGAATGGCGGCGAGCATCTCGCCCCCGGAGTCGAGCACGGCATCGCGGAAGCGCGTGGCCCACACGTGCTCGAACAGCAGGATCGCGGCCGAGGAGTTCGGGGGGAGGTCGGCGCCGAGGTCGGCGATGTCCTCTTCGGACAGCAGCCCGCTCGGCTCCTCGACGTGCGGCTGGAACGCCGCGCTCGTCGACTCCTCGAGATCAGAGAGCTCGATACCGACGACGTCACCGGCGTCGTCCTTGGTGACGAACACGAGGTCGATGACGCGGATCATCCCGCTCTCGACCAGGTCGGCGAGCGCGGGTGCGACGTCGCCGTTGAACTGGTTCCCGGGGAACCCCACTACCAGAATCTCGACCGGTCCGATGTCTCTCGCCACGTTCCTCACTCCCTAGGTTCGGCCATCATGTGAAGCAACCGAGGAGTGACCCTACTTGGCCGTGGACGAGACCGACAACGAAACCCTGTGGGAACGCAACGCCGGGTGGTGGCAGCGCGAGTACTCCGCCGGCGCTGACCCCGAGTACGAGGAGCAGATCCTGCCCCTCGTCGCCGAGCACGTCGCCGGTGCCCGCCGTGTGCTCGACGTCGGTTGTGGCGAAGGGCAGGTAGCGCGGCACCTGGCCGGGCTCGGGTGCAGTGTCGTCGGGCTCGACCCGATCGCGACCCAGGTAGAGGTGGCGCAGCAGCGCGGCGGTGGCCCCACGTATTGCCGCGCCCGCGCCGACGCGCTCCCCTGTGGCGACGCCACCTTCGACTGCGTGCTCGTGTGCCTCGCCCTCGAACACGTCGACGCCTTCGAGACCGCGCTGCAGGAGGTCGCCCGGGTGCTCGAGCCGGGCGGGCGTCTCGTGTTGCTGCTGAGCCACCCGCTGCTCCAGGCCCCGCGCAGCGGCTGGATCGACGACCGGACCGTCGACGAGCGTTACTGGCGCGTCGGCAGCTACCTCGGCGACGACGTCGTGGTCGACCAGGTCGCGCCGGGAGTCGCGTTGCGCTTCATCCATCGACCACTGAGTCGCTACGTCCACGCCCTCGGCGCGGCGGGACTGTTGATCGACGACATGAGCGAGCCGTCACCACCGCACCGACTGATCGCCGACGCGTGGGGCTTCGCCGAAGCCGCGACCATTCCCCGCGTGCTCCTCGTGCGCGCCCGAGCTCCGCTCAGTCGACCGCACTGACCACCTGCGTGGCGGCGACGATGCCGCGTGCGAGCAGTTGGTCGCTCGTTTCGTCGGCATCACCGAGCGCCACGCCCAGCGTGCAGATCACTCCTGCGTCGTTGAGCATCTGGCGCGCCAGTTGCGCAGCCTCCTCGTCGCGACCGATGTCGGTGCAGACGACGACGAGCCGGTGCGGACCGATGCGCGCGATGGTGTCGCCGTCGCGCAACTGTTCGTGCAACGCCGCAACGACGTGTTCGAAGCGGTGCTCGCCATAAAGGCGCGGCTCGTCGAGTACGAAGATGGCGACCAGCGTGTCGGTACGGCGCGAGCGCGCGAGCGCGACTTCGAGGCGGTCGAACAGGAACCCCCAGCCGGTGGGGAGCCCGGTGGCCTGGTCGAACAGGCTGCCGTAGCGGGTCCACTCGATCCCGAGCTGCGCAAGGTCGATGCTCGTCATGGCGAGTCCTTTGCCGGTGCTGCCCGAGGTATCGACGTGACCTCGGGCACACTTGAGCCGGTCAGGCGCGAACGTGCCCCGTGCGCGTGCCGTCCACAAATGTAGGAAGCTCTCGCCATGGAGCGGATGTCCTCACCCATCTCCGAGATGCGCGCGCACTACGACGTCGTCGTCGTCGGCTCGGGATACGGAGGCGCGATCGCCGCGTGCCGTCTGGCGCGTACCGGGCGTTCGGTGTGCGTGCTCGAACGCGGGCGGGAGCTCCATCCGGGTGACTACCCGGAACATCCCGTCGACTGGACCCGCCAGACGCAGACCCATCTCGGCCGAAGGCACATCGGCTCGCGAACGGGCCTGTTCGACTTCCATCTCGGTCCTGACATGAGCGTGCTCGTCGGCTGCGGGCTCGGGGGCACGTCCCTGATCAACGCGAACGTCGCACTCGAGGCCGACCCGCGCGTGTTCGACGACGAGCGTTGGCCGACGCAATTGCGGGGTGGTCTCGACCCGCTGCTCTCGAGTGGGTACGAGGCGGCACGGAAGATGCTGGGCTCGCAGCCGTACCCGCTCGACGCGCCCGCGCTCCGGAAGCTCACCACCTTGGAGCAATCGGGCGAGGCGCTCGACCATCCGGTCGTGCGGCCGCCGATCAACGTCACCTTCGTCGACGGACCGAACGCGGCCGGCGTGCACCAGTCGGCGTGCACCGGATGCGGCAACTGCGTCACCGGGTGCAACGACGGCGCGAAGAACACGGTGTTGATGAACTATCTCCCTGACGCGCACGCGCACGGCGCGGAGGTCTTCACCGAGGTCGACGTGTGGGCGGTCGAGCAGGCTGACGGCGGCACGTGGCGGGTGGCGTTCCACGTGCGCGAGCAGGGCCGCGACGTGTTCCACGCGCCCGCGCAGTTCGTGTCGGCCGACGTCGTCGTCCTCGCCGCCGGGACCCTCGGATCCACCGGCATCCTGCTCCGGTCGGCGCGCGCCGGGCTCGCGGTGTCGCAGCAGGTCGGGCAACGGTTCTCGGGGAACGGCGACGTGCTCGGCTTCGCCTACGACACCGGCGCGCCCGTGAACGCCGTCGGCACCGTCGACCATTCGCCGCTCGACGAAGACAGCCCCGGACCATGCATCACCGGGCTCATCGACCTGCGCGACTCCCCCGACGTTGACCGCGGCCTCGTCATCCAGGACGCGGTGTTGCCGTCGGCCTGGGCCGACGTCCTGGCCGGGCTCCTGGCCTCGGCGAACGCGGTGGAGGGCGAGCGGTCGTCGTCGGCCCGACGGGCCGGCCGCGCCCTCCGGCAGCGCGGCCACGGCGCGGACCACGGGCCACTGTCCCGCACCCTGCCCTACATGGTGATGAGCAGCGACGACGGCGACGGACGCCTCCTGCTCGACGGTGACGAGGTGGCGGTGCGGTGGCCCCACGTCGGCGAACGCCCCGTGTTCCGCCACGACAACGACGAGCTCAAATTGGCCGCCGAAGCCGTGAACGCGTCGTGGTTGCGGAACCCGTTCTGGACGAAGACCTTCGGCGACTCGTTGATCACGGTGCACCCCCTCGGCGGATGCGTGATGGCCGACGACGCCGCGCACGGGGTGGTCGACCACCGCGGGTGCGTCTTCTCGGGATCTGACGGCACCGACACCCACGACGGCCTCTACGTTGCCGACGGCTCGATCGTGCCGCGGCCGCTCGGAGTGAACCCGCTCCTCACCATCTCCGCGCTCGCCGAGCGCGCGTGCGCGCTTCTCGTCGAGGAACGGGGTTGGGACCACGCGCCGACACCCCGCCGCGACGCGGCGCCGCACACGCCGACCACGTCGGGACTGCGCTTCACCGAACGGATGCACGGCTACTTCTCCACCAAGGTGCGCGAGCCCCACTACGAGGCCGGGCACCGCCAGGGCAAGGTCGATGCTTCGCCCATCGAGTTCGTGGTGACCGTCGATGCCGACGATGTGGAAGCGGTCGTGCGCGATCCGGCCACTCCGGTTCGCCTTTCCGGCACCGTGACCGCGCCGGCGTTGGCACCTGGGCGCCTGCGGATTGTCGATGGCGCGTTCACGCTCTTCGATCCCGATCCCGAACGGGTCGAGACCTCGCACATGCGTTACCGGATGCCACTCGTCGCGGAAGACGGGAGCCAGTTCCTCCTCGAGGGCCAGAAGACGCTGCACCACGGAACGCCGTTCGACGTGTGGCGGTCGACCACGACGCTCGCGGCGACGGCGCGCGACGGCGACGGCGCGGTCCTCGGCGTGGGCATGCTCAACATCGCGCCGACCGACCTGGTCCGGCAGCTCACCACGATGCGCGTGACGCGCGCCGACCGCGGCAGAACCACGGCCAAGGGACTCGCCAAGTTCGCCCGCCGGTTCACGCGGGAACTGGTGGCGTCGTACGGCGGTCTGGCGGCGGAGAGCCACGCGTTCGACGAGACGTCAGCACCGCACCAGGGCCGAGACGTCCGACTCAACGCGCCGGACGTCGTGTATTGCCATCCGGACGCGCGCTGGGACGAGCAACCGGGCGGCGACGCGTTCCTGCGCCTCACCCGGTACCGCGGCGGCGACAAGGGTCCGGTGGTGCTCGCACCCGGTTTCGGGATGTCGACCGCGGCGTTCGTGACCGACACGATCCACACCAACCTCACCGAGTACCTGGTCGCACACGGGTACGACGTGTGGTTGTTCGATCCCCGGTGGAGTCCCGACCTCGAGTCGTCGCGGGTATCGTTCACTCTCGACGACGTCGCGACCGTCGACTGGCCGACCGCGATCGACGAGGTGCGCCGGCGCAGCGGTGCCGACGACGTGCAAGTGATCGCACACTGCATGGGTTCGATGACCGTCCTCATGGCCGCGCTCGCCGGGACCGAGGGGATTCGCTCGGTGGTGTGCTCCCAGGTCACGACCCATCCGGTGATGACGCGCTTCGGGCGCGGCAAGACGGTGATGCGCACCGGGCAGCTGCTCCAGGGACTCGGGCTGCGCACGATCCAGCCCGACGCCGATCCCACCTGGCAGGACCAGGTGCTGGACCTCGTGCTGCACGTCGCGCCGATCGATCGCGACGAACGGTGCGAGAGCGCGGTGTGCCGATGGATCTTCGCGTTCTACGGCCCGACCCACAACCACGCGCAGCTCAACCAGGCGACCCACGACGACCTCGGCCGGCTGTTCGGCGTCGCCGACATCGACGCGCTGAACCACATCAGCCTGATGATCCGCACCGGCACGTCGGTAGACCGGCACGGCAACGACGTCTACCTCCCGCACGTCGAGCGTCTCCGGTTCCCGATCCTGTTCCTCGCCGGCGACCGCAACCGCATCTTCCTCCCCGAGACGTCGGCCTTGACCCTCGAGTGGCTCCGGGCCGCCAACCCGCCCGAGCTCTACGAACGCGTCGTGATCGAGGGCTATGCCCACCTCGACGGCTTCATCGGACGCGACGCCGCGCGCGACGTCTACCCGACGATGCTCGCGCACCTCGAGGCGCACGGACGCCCGGTCAATTCGGGCCCGGTCGATTCCGAAGGGTGACGTTCGCCGAACGGGAGCCGGGTCCCAGACTGTCGGACCGGGTGATGATCTCGTGCAGATCGTCGGCGCGGGCACGCACCACACGCGCCGTCGTCGTCGAGAGCACGTCCCACGGTTCACGATTGCTCTCGATGATCCTCTGCACGCCGCGGGCAAACTCGTCGGCGCTGCCTCCGGTGCTGGGAATCGCCTTCACCATGACCGAGTACTGGTCGCTCGTCTCCTCCTGCGAGTACAGCTTCAGTGACACGCCGTTGAGCTCCTCGTCGAGGAGGATCGCCGCCGCGCCGTGCAGCGGGGTCGGGTTGACGGTGTCGACGACCCAACCCCCTGTGTTCGCGAGGGTGACCCCGTTGGGATACCCGGCGTAGGCGCGGGTTCCGACAAAGGGCTTGTGCGTGTGCCCGAACAGGAAGGTCACGTGCTCGGGGACGTCGTTGTTGCACTCCTTGACGAGTTGCCAGTGGAGCGGACCCTCGATGTACTCCTTGAGCCCTCGCTCGGTGTCGTCCCGCAGCACCTGCTCGGTGTGCCGACGTTCTCGGACGACCATGTGGTGGGCGAGGTGCTTGAGCGCGGGTTCCACCAAGGGTGTGACCCGGCGAATCATGGGGTGGTCGGAGTGCTGCCGCAATCCCTCGACCAGGTTGGCGACGAGGTACTCGGTCGCGGCCTCGCTCTGCAGATAGTCGTACGCGAGCCCGACGTCGTCACCCGCACCTCCCGAGCGGCCCAGCGTCGACCAGAAGAAGTCGACCCACGCGAAGTTCTCGGCCTCCCACTCGTGCACTTCCTCGGGCTTCTTCTTGTCGGGGAACATCATGCCGGTGACCGTGGACACGAGACGGTAGAGCGACTCGGCGTAGTGCCCGTGGTGGAAGATCACCGCTCGCGTACCGGTGTCGTCGAGGATCCCGAGGTTGGGGTAGATCGTGTGGACCTCGACGTCGCGTAGCTCCGACTCGCGGTGGATCAGGGCCTGGAGCAGCGGTGCGGTCCATGACTTCTTGTCGGCCGCGGCGAAGAGATGGGTCGCGTGCGGCGGCGGAGGCAGCTTCCGGTCCTTCGTCTTGTCCGACGCACGGACCGCCTCGGCGTAGTGCGCTTCTCGAGCGCCCTCCCAGAGGTGGTGATCGTGGTTCCCGGGCACGAAGTAGACGGTGCGGTCGAACATCGGTTCGCTGTGCAACAACACGAGCTCCATGAACCGCTCGAACACCATCGCCGCGACGTCGTCGCCGGCGAGCGCGAGCTCGAGGACGTCGCCGCCGAGGACGAGCGTCGGGAGCTCCCAATGCTCGTTCGCCGCAATGAGCTCCTGGAGGCACTCGACCAGACATCGCATCACGGCGCTGGCTTCGTCCGGGTTCACCGTCGACCGTTCCGATCCGTCGGCGTCGACCCAGCTGAGAACGCTGTTCTGCGCACCGAAGTGCAGATCCGAAAGGAAGACGTAGCGGATGTCCGGCATCAGGAGTCCGCGGCGGGATGTATTCCCCCCACACGGCGCGCCGCGTGTCGCTCGATGCCGTCGAACCCGAACTGCCGCGCGATCACCTGCGCCTCGTGCGCCAACAGCCGCGCCCGGTCGGCATCGCCCGGCTCCCCCGTGGTCGCGAGCATGTCGGACCAGCCCAGACGCAGGCGCGCGGACCACCCGGGCGCGCCGAAGCTCTCGTAGACCGCCAAGGCACTCGCGAACCGGTCGGTCGCTTCCGCGCGTCGCCCCAACGTGGACTCACACAGCGCGAGGGCGTGCCCAACCGAGCCGAACAGGTGAGCACCGGTGAAGGCGAACTGGTCACTCCAGGGCGCGAGGAGTGGAGCCAGCACCGTCGCCGCGTCCGACTCCCTCAAGTGACCTGTGACCAAGGCCCACTGCACGAGGGTCACCACCCAGAACTGGTCGTACGGCACGCCCGCGAACCGGGTGTCGCACTCTTCGGTCAGCAACGTGCGCGCGTGCTCATCGCGGCCGATCTCGCAGTATGCGAGCGCGAGCGACGCCCGCAACCCCGGGAGGCCCGGGTTGTCGCGCACCGTCTGCTCGATCACGTCGACGATGTCGTACATCCGACCCTGATCCATGCGGAGCAGGAACGCACCGGCCGTGAAGACCACCCCCGCGTCGGGTTGATCGGACGCGGTGCCGGCGGCGAAGCCGGCGAACGTCAGGCGATCGGCTTCGTCGAGACGACCGGTCACGAGCGCACGCCACGCGTGTTGCGTGATGTCCTCCCAGCGCAGCAGCGGGAGACCGACGTCGTCGGCGAGCTCGTGCAAGGTCGCGAGATGCTCGTCGATCTCGCGACCGTCGCCGGCACAGGTCAGCGCAGCGATCCGGTAGAAGGTGGCCCAGAAGCGCGCCGTCGGATTCGGAGACTTCGCGGTGAGGGCGACGTTCTCGGCGGTGTTGGCGAGCCGTTCGGGCAGCATCTCGGGCACCCAGATGCTGTGCGCGCGACGGGCGAGCACGTAGGAGAGCGCGTCGTCGTCACCGACCCGCCGCGCCACCGCGAGGCCTTCGTCGCTCAGCGCGAGGCGTTGCTCCCACCGGGTCGCGTAGCTCGTCTCGACCGCGAGGGTCGCGAGCAGGCGGGCGCGGTCGGCGGAGTCGTCCTCACCGACGGCGGCGAGCGCCGCCTCGAGGACGTCGACCCGCTCCTGGTCGACCGATCCCGCGGCGCTGGCCCAGCCGCGCGTGTTCGACAGCGCGGCTCGCACGAGCAGACCGGTTGCACCAAGCTCGCGAGCCAGTGCGGCCGCTTCGAGCAAGACGTCGCGAGACGTGCCGTCGCCGGTGTCGCGCTGCGCCACGCCGAGCTCGACCAGCAGGGTGCAGCGGCGGTGCGGATCCACGTGGGGCCGGGCGTCGAGGAGACGCAGCGCCTTCGCGAACCAGGACAGGCCGTCCTGAGGTGCGAGGTTGTGCATCGCGTGCTGCCCGGCCATGACCGCGTAGTCGATCACCTCGTCGCCGTCGGGATCCGCGGCCTCCCAGTGATGGGCGAGCTCTCCGATCCTTTCCAGCGGGTCGGAGCCGAGGAGCGAGCTGAGCGCGTCGACCACGCGGCGGTGCGCGCGGCGACGTCGAGGTGGGGAGATCTCGTCGTAGAGCGTGTGCTCGATGAGCGCGTGCACGAAGCTGAACCGCTCCGCCTGATCGGGGACGGGTTGGATCAGCGACGCCGCCGTCGCCGCTTCGAGCGCGTCGAGGGTGACGTCATCGCTGCGCTCAGCCACGGTCGCGAGCAGACCCAGGTCGAACTCGCGACCAATGACGCTCGCCAAGCCGAGGATCCGTTGCACCTCGGGCCCGAGGTGCGCGACGCGTCGGCGCACGACATCGCGCACGGTGACCGGCAGCCCAACGGATCGCAGATCCGCCGCGGTCGACCAGTGGCCATCGGCATCGCGGCGGATCGAGCCGGTTTCGGCGAGGTGCCGGAGCGTCTCGGTGACGAAGAACGGGTTGCCATCGGTTTCGGCGAGCAACAGGTCGCGCAGCAGACGACCGTCGTCGTCGAGCTCGTGCCCGGCCGTGGCCTCGAGCAACGCGAACACGTCGTCCTGGCCCAGCCCACCCAGGGCGACGAGCTCGACCCCCGGCTCGCGGTACAGCGCGACCAGGGTGTCGGGCAACGCATCGCTCGCCGCCAGATCGCTGTCGCGGTACGTCGCCACCACCAGCGACGAGCTCGGCCGCTCCGCGCTCACGAAGTACTTGAGGAGCGTCAGCGACGCGCGGTCGGCCCAGTGGAGGTCGTCGAGCACCAGGACCAACGGCGCGATGGCCGCGACCCGACCGAGGAGGTCGACGACCGCGCCGAACAGCAGGTACTGCTCGGTCTCGGGATCGAGGTCGCGCCGCGCGGGGAGATCCACCCGCGCCGCCAGCTCGGGGACGAGCCGGGCCAGCTCACCGCCACGCGCCTCAATGTGGTCGCGCAGGAGCTCGATCGGCGCGTGGAGGCACAGGTGCCCGAGCGCGTCGATCCACGCCTGGTACGACATCGTCCGGTCTTCGTCGCACCGGCCGTAGAGGACCACCGCACCCAGCGCGTGAGCGTCGCGCACGAATGCGGCCGCGAGACTCGTCTTCCCGATGCCCGGTTCACCCGACAAGACCACCACCCGGCGGAAGGAGTCGGCCCCCGCCGCTTCGAGCGCGCGGTGCAGCATGGCCCGCTCGCGTTCGCGCGCGACGAACACCGCTTGCACCTCGAAGCGGGGCGGGAGGGGAACCTCCACGACCGTCGGCACGGGTCGCGGTTCGACCGCGGCCACCGAGACTTCGTCGAGCGGCTCCCACTCGGCGCGGAACACCTCCACGGGCTGGGGGAGCCCCTTGAGCTCGAGGGTCCCGACCGGCGCGAACCGATGGCCGCCTCGGCTGCCCGCGAGGGCCCGCGCCAGGCCGCTGACGAAGATCGCACCCGCGTCGGCCGCCGATTCGAGGCGCGCCGCCTCCACCACTGGAGTGCCGTGACAGTCGTGAGCCACGTAGTGCACGTCGCCCGCGCTCACCCCGATGCGCAACACGAGACGTTCGCCGTCGGGAGCGTGACGGCTGTGGAGCTCGGTGGCCTGGTGGGCGGCGACGGCCGCGCTGATCGCGTCGCTGGTGGCCTCGAACACGGCCATCAGGCCGTCGCCGGTGCTCTTGACCACCGACCCGCGATGACGTCCGACCGCTTCGCGCAGGATCACGTCGAGCGACAGCGCCAGACGATCGGCCGCGTCGTCGCCCAGTGCCGTTCGTTGTGCAGTGGAACCCACCAAGTCGCAGAACAGCACGGTCGCCGTCGTCACCCGTCCTGCTGGCACGGGCCCATCTTGGCACCTACCGCCGCCGAAGCCAGTGGCAGGACCCTCGGAGCCGGGTGAACCGCTCGTGACCCCGGGGCCTGGTTGACTGTGCGGGTTTCGCAGGGCGCGGGAAGCGGAGGCAATGTGCGCGACGGGGTGGCGCGTCAGACCATGCCGGGCCCCCGGCGCGATTGATGCTGCCCCGATCCACCCGTCGCCGGCGGCTCGACCTGGCCCTCGACGCGCTCGCGGTGGCCGGCATCGTCGCGGTGTTGGCGTTTCCCGCGGCAGCGGTGATCAGCGTCGCTCACGCGCCGGTGTTGATGGATCCGACCGTCGCACTGCCTCCGCTGCAGCACGCTCCCGTGGGCGAACGCCTGCGCGACCTTCCCGCGTTCACCGCCGGCGGCGACACCCAGCACGCAATCGTCGACGGGAAACTGCCGACCGATGGGTCGACCATGGCCCTCGCGATCGCGGAGCACGCACGAGCAGCGTTCGGCGAGCACGGCGAAGACGTGCTCGCCGCGATCACGCGCGCCGATGCCCTTGGGCTCCCTCTGTCGACCGCGCCCGGAGGCTCGTACCCAGCCCGAAACCCCGCGGTCGAGGCCGAGCTCGACTCCGTTCTCGGCGCCGGTACACCACCCGCAGCTGCAGTGGCTCCACTGAACGATCTGGCCGGGCTCCTCGTGCTCGCCCAGGTCGACTTCCCCGGGACCGAGCCGGACGCGGCATCGATCGCGTACGACCTGTACGACCGCGCCCGCAGGAGCGGAGCGTGCGAGTCCCAGCTCAACCTGGCGTTCCTCCTGTCGACCGACACCGCTCCCGGACAGGTGGGCGACCGCCTGAACCCGACGCTGTTCGACGACACCACCAACGAGTTCCGCCGTGCCGCGCAGCAATGCCCCGCGCTCGCGCCGACGGCACTGTGGCTCCTCGGGCAGTTCGAGTCCGGACAACGACGAGACCTCCCTGCGCTCGCGACTTTCCGCCAGCTCGAGCAACGGTTCCCGGGCTCGGTGCTCGGATGGTCGGGCGAAGCCGACGCCCTGGTTCGGCGGGCGTACGTCTCGCAGGTACCCGCGCCGTTCGCAGCTCGAGCCGACTTCCGCCGGGCGCTGGCGCTCTACCAGCGAGCCGCGTCGTTGGATCCGCGCGATGCCGGGATCGCCGCCGGCGAAGCGCGCGCGTCGGCCGGGCTCGGCAACGACGCGGATGCGACGGCTCAGCAGCGCCGCGCCATGAAGAAGATCACCTCCGAAGACGCGGCGCCGTTCCGGAACCGCCTCGTCGGCTACCTCGAAGGCAGCGGGAAGTTCCCCGACGCCGCGGGCGTCGAAGCCAGTGCGCTCACCGCAACCCCGCCCACGCGGCTCAGTGCCGGTCTCTTCGGACAGAGCACGAACTTCACGGACCCACCATCGGACGACGAGCTCGCGTCGGAAGATGCCGGTGGACCGGTCTCCGTCGGCGTCGGCCGCTTGCGGACGGTGCAGTTCTCCGTTGGGGTTCGGCCCCAGCTCGCGTTCTGCTGCATCGGCGTGCTGGATGTCTCGTTCATTCCCCGGTTCCGCGCCGCGTACGGCATCACTGACGCCCAAGGTTGGTGTCGTCACAGCCGCGACCTCCTCCTCGCGGGCCAGCCGACGGCTGCGCTCGCCGACCTGGCCACCAGGTGCTCTGCTTCCGGGAACCCGGGGGTGTTCGAAGGCGTCGCGAAGTTCGAGCAAGGCGGACGGCGCGCCGCGGTCGCGGGGATCGGCGGCTCTCCGGGGCGGGCCGCGATTCTCGAGGCCGACCAGAACCTGTGGCGGTCGGCCGGCAAGCTCGAGCGCGCTGCGTCGACCACCGCGTTGTGGAGCCGGCTCGAGCCCACCGATCCGGCCGGCCCCGACCAGGCCGGGGAGATCGCGTACCTGCGCAAGCAGTACACGATCGCCGCGGGGTTGTTCGCCGAGGCGGCCGCGCGTGCCAGCGGTGAGACGGTCGCGCACGAATGGCTCAAGGAGGGAACCGCCCGCGCCATGGCCGGCGATCGCGCCGCGGCGCTGAAGCTGCTCCACCGGGCCGACGCCGCAGCCGCGACGTTCATCCCGCCCGGCGCCACCGCCCACGACGAAGGAGCCGACCGCGCGACCAGGCAGGCGGTCCTCGACTCGTACAACGCGCGGCTGCAAGCAGGCGACATCGAGCTGCGCGAGCACCGATACGCCGCCGCGGAGGTCCAGTACGAACAAGCATTGGAGCGCGAGAAGCAATTGCCGTCACCGAACGCCGTGAGCCCGGCGTCGACCGCGCGACGCGAGCTGCTGTTCCGACCCGAAGTGCTCGAAAACAATCAGGCGCTCGTGCTGGTCGAGCTCGAACGTCCGGCCGACGCGCTGCGGGCCATCGACGCGGCCCTGGCTTTCGATCCGAGGAACCCCGCCTTCCTGACGAACCGGGGTTTCGTCGAGGAGAAGCTCGGTGACCTCCAGGCGGCGGAAGCGGCGTACCGCGCGGCGCTGAGGGCAGACCCCACCGCGTTCCCGGCCGCCAACAACCTCGGCGTGATTCTCGCCGACGACGGCCACCTCTCACTCGCGGCCGACGCCCTTCGCCAAGCGCGGGCCGCGAACCCCGAGTACGCCACCGCCGCGTTCAACCTCGGGCTGGTCCTCGACCGCATGGGGCCGTCGCACGTGCTCGAATCGCAGGGGGAGTTCGCCGCGGCCACGCGCGCGGAACCGGAGCTGCGCGAGCACGCCCACGCGCTGATCACCGATGAGGAGTCGTACTTCAGCACCCTCGATCTCTCGAAGCCGGTACCGCCGCATTGGCACTTCGCTTCGGGCCAGCAGCGCACGTCGATCACGGTCGCAGGCATCGTGTTCGCGCTGCTGCTGTTCAGGCTGGTCAAGACGCTCTTCCAGGACCGCGCCCTCGAGAAGACCGCATCGCGCACGGTCAAGGCGTCGACGACTCGCCTGCCCGCGCGCGCCGCCAATCTCGGAAGGCGAATACCCGGGGCCGCGGCGCTCGTCGCCGTCGTCGCGGTCTTCGTCTTTCCGCTGACCCGGTCGTCGGGCACGACGACCGGCGATTTCCTCCTGGTCGGCGTCGGGGTCGCGATCACGACGCTCGCGTTCATGCGACTCCGCTCGACCATCGCACGCCGCAACGCGGTGCACGCCCAGCACTACCCATGCCTGCCCGCAGTCGCGGTCGGCGGTGTCGCCGCCCTGTTCGGACTGGGCTTCGCACCGATGCCGGCGACGAAGAGCGACGAGCCTCTCCCCCACCGCGCCCGCTGGTTCGCCACTGGACTCCTTGCCGCGCTGACCGTCGTCCTCATCGTCGTCGGGAAGTTGACTGGCGTTCCTTTCGCCACCCAACTCGGCTTGGTCTGCCTGGTGATGACGACGTCGGCGCTCCTTCCCGTCGAGCCCTACGACGGGCAGTTCTTCGAGAAGCGGCACGTGGGGTTGCTCATCGCCCTCGCGCTCGCCGTCCTCGCGGTGCTGGTGGAGGTCGGCGTGTTGTGACCGGCGGAGCCGGCCACCCCGAGCATCACGGCGCACCTTCGCACGCGCCCCAGAGGCCGGCGCGACGACGCTTGGCGTCGAGCTCGTCGTCGAGCATGGCGCGGGCGTGCGCGTGGTTCGGTTCGATCACGAGCAGCCGCGCGTACCCCTTGCGCAGCAGCTCCGCTTCGAAGTTCACGCCGTCGAGGTAGACGTAGGCAAGGCGGCGGCCGTAGATGTCGCGGCGCTCGACGTCGTCCTCGAGGCGCACCACCTTCCCGAACAGGCGACGCGTCGTGTACGCGGAGGCTTCCGGTCCGTAGCACTGCACCGGCTTGCGCGGGTGGTGAGTCTCCGGCGTGTCGGCCCCGAGGAGCCGGATGGTCTCGTCGGTGCCGCCGGCGCGGCGCACGACGATCGTGTCGCCGTCGAACACCTGCACGACGCGGTATTCCTGATCGACCGCGCGTCGCTGGTCGCCGAACCACCACCCCAGCACCGAGGTGGCGGCCAGCACGGTGACCACGACCACGGTCCGGGATCGGACCATGCGTCGACCCTACCGGCGGGGTGTGACACCGAACAGGGGTCATCGGTCGGCGGGAGGGACGCCGGTAACGTGGCTGGGCCATGTCGCGACGAACCCGGTGGATCCTTCTCGCCCTCATCGTCGTGGTCCTGGGAGGTGCGATCGCGCTGGTCGTGGTCGAGCGACCGAAGCTCGACGACGCCCGCCAGCGGGTCGACCGCGCGTGGGTGCCGCTGCGCGCGCCCGATCAACTCGTGGCGCGCTACCAGAAGTCGGAGGGTGCGCTGAGTGCGTTCGACGCCGCCGGTGGAAGCGACCGCGCGGTGTCGAAGGATCTCCACGCCGCGATCGTCAGGTGGAACCGCGCGCTGAAGACCGGCGACGCCGGCGCCCAGGCCACCGCCGCCAACGCGGTCGAGGCGCAGACCAGCCGGCTGGCGGCGAACGTGGCCGGCTCGGAACGGCTCAAGGTCGACGTCGCGACCACTGACGCGCTCACCAAGTTCGCGGTGACGAAGCCCGACCCCGCGCTCGTCGCGGCCTACAACAAGCAGGTACGCGCCTACGAGGACGAGCGGAGCGGAACCCTGCAGCAGCCCGTCGCGCGCGTGCTCGGCTTCGACGCCCGCCCGATCCTCGTGATCGGCACGGGGTAGCTACAGGAGCTGCCGGGTCGACGGCGTGATCGGCGCGGGGAGGAGCGTCTCCCCCATCAGCCACGTGTCGACGCCCGCCGCGCACGAACGCCCTTCGGCGATGGCCCACACGATGAGGCTCTGACCCCGACCCGTGTCGCCGCACGCGAACACGCCCGGCTCGTTGGTCATGAACGCGGGGTCGCGCACCACGTTGCCTCGCCCGTCGAGCTCGACGCCGAGCTTCTCGAGCAACCCCTCCCGCTGCGGGCCGAGGAACCCCATCGCCAGCAGCACCAGCTCGCAGGGCAGCTCGAAGTCGGAACCCTCGATCTTCTCGAACTTGCCGTCGATCATCTCGACCTCGTGGGCCCGCAACGCGCGCACGTTGCCGTCGTCGTCGGCGAGGAAACACTCGGTGTTCACGCTGTACACCCGCTCGCCCCCCTCCTCGTGCGCGGAGGACACCCGAAAGACGTTCGACCACGTGGGCCACGGGTTCGCGGGCGCGCGGTCGTCGGGCGGGCGAGGCAGGATCTCGAACTGGTGCACCGACACCGCGCCCTGGCGGTGCGACGTGCCCAGGCAGTCGGCACCGGTGTCGCCCCCGCCGATGATGACGACGTGCTTGCCCTCGGCGGTGATCGGCGGCGCGTGGATGTCGCCCTGCTGCACGCGATTGCCCCAGGGCAGGAACTCCATCGCCTGGTGGATGCCATCGTGTTCACGGCCCGGGATGGGCAGATCGCGCCACGCGGTGGCCCCACCGGCAAGCACGATGGCGTCGAACTGTTCGCGGAGTTGCTCGATGGTGACGTCGACGCCGACGTTCATGTTCACCCGGAACTCGGTGCCCTCGGCTTCCATCTGTGCGAGGCGACGGTCGAGGTGGCGCTTCTCCATCTTGAACTCGGGGATGCCGTAACGCAGCAGTCCCCCGATCCGGTCGGCGCGCTCGAACACCACGACCTCGTGCCCGGCGCGCGTCAACTGTTGCGCCGTCGCGAGCCCCGCCGGCCCCGAACCGACCACGGCGACCTTGCGGCCGGTGCGCTCGGCCGGCACGATCGGTGTGATCCAGCCTTCCGCCCACGCCCGCTCGACGATCTCGACCTCGACCTGCTTGATGGTGACGGGATCGGCACTGATCCCGAGGACGCACGCCGCCTCGCACGGCGCCGGACACAAGCGCCCGGTGAACTCGGGGAAGTTGTTGGTGGCATGCAGGCGCTCGATGGCATCGCGCCAGTGGTCGCGGTAGACGAGGTCGTTCCAGTCGGGGATGAGGTTGCCGAGCGGGCACCCGTTGTTGCAGAACGGGATCCCGCAGTCCATGCACCGGCCCGCCTGCAGCGCGAGCTTGTCCGCCGGGAACGGCTCGTAGACCTCCTTCCAGTCGCGCAGACGCACCGGCACCGGGCGACGTGTCGGCGTCTCGCGTGACCACTTGAGGAACCCGGTCGCTTCACCCATGCGCCGAAGCCATGACCTTCACGTCGGTCTCTTCCGGCGACAGCCCGAGGCGCTCGGCTTCGTGGAGCACAGAGAGCACGCGGCGGTAGTCCTTGGGCATCACCTTGCGAAACGCCTCGACCTCGCTCTCCCACGCGTCGAGCAGCGCTTCGGCGACCTTCGACCCGGTGGCCTCCTTGTGCTGCTCCACCGTCGCGCGCAGCCACTCGCGGTCGGAATCGTCGAGCGGCTCGAGCTCGACGAGTTCGTAGTTGACCAGCGCGGGGAACGCATCCGTCGGGTCGTACACGAACGCGATGCCACCCGACATCCCCGCGCCGAAGTTGCGCCCGGTCGGCCCGAGCACGACCACCCGGCCCCCGGTCATGTATTCACATCCGTGATCGCCCACGCCTTCGACGACCGCGGTGGCACCGGAGTTGCGCACGCAGAAGCGCTCCCCCACCACGCCGCGGAAGTAGGCCTCGCCACCGGTGGCGCCGTACAGCGCGACGTTGCCGGCGATGATGTTCTCCTCCGCCGCGAACTGCGCCTCGCGGTCGGGGAAGCACGCGATCTTCCCGCCCGACAACCCCTTGCCCGTGTAGTCGTTGGCGTCGCCTTCGAGCCGCAACGTGATCCCGCGCGGCAGGAACGCACCGAAACTCTGACCCGCCGAGCCGCGCAGGTGCACGGTGATGGTGTCGTCGGGAAGGCCGTCGCCGCCCCACTTCCGGGTGAGCGCGGAACCGAGCAGGGTGCCGACGGTGCGGTTGACGTTGCGGACCGGCACCTCGATGTGCACGCGCTCCCCGCGTTCGAGCGCGGGCGCGGCCTGCGCGATGAGCTGCTGGTCGAGGGCGCGGTCGAGGCCGTGGTCCTGCACCTTGGTGCAGAGGAGGTCCTGGCCTTCGTAGGGGTTGTCGGCGACGGTGAGGATCGGTGAGAGATCGAGGCCGTGCGCCTTCCAGTGGTCGACGGCGGCGCGCGTGTCGAGCGCCTCGGCGTGGCCGACCGCCTCGGCGATCGAACGGAAGCCGAGCGCGGCGAGGTACTCGCGCACCTCCTCGGCGATGAACTCGAAGAAGTTCACGACGAACTCCGGCTTGCCGGTGAACCGCTTGCGCAGCTCGGGGTTCTGGGTGGCGATGCCGACCGGGCACGTGTCGAGATGGCAGACGCGCATCATCACGCACCCACTCACGACGAGTGGCGCGGTGGCGAAGCCGAACTCCTCGGCGCCGAGCAACGCCGCGATCACGACGTCGCGCCCGGTCTTCAGCTGGCCGTCGCACTGCACGACGATGCGGTCGCGCAAACCGTTGCGCACGAGCGTCTGCTGGGTCTCGGCAATACCGAGCTCCCACGGCCCGCCCGCATGCTTCAACGACGTGAGTGGCGCCGCGCCGGTGCCGCCGTCGTGGCCGGAGATCAACACGACGTCGGAGTGCGCCTTGGCCACGCCCGCGGCCACGGTGCCGACCCCCATCTGCGCGACCAGCTTCACGTGTACGCGCGCTTGCGGGTTGCCGTTCTTGAGGTCGTGGATGAGCTGCTTGATGTCTTCGATGGAATAGATGTCGTGGTGAGGAGGCGGGCTGATGAGGCCGACGCCGGGCGTGGAGTGCCGGGTCTTGGCGATCCACGGATACACCTTGGCCCCGGGCAACTGACCGCCCTCGCCCGGCTTGGCGCCCTGCGCCATCTTGATCTGGAGGTCGTCGGCGTTGACGAGGTACTCCGACGTGACGCCGAAGCGGCCCGACGCCACCTGCTTGATCGCAGACCGGCGAAGATCACCGTTGGCATCGGGCAGGTAGCGGTCGGCGTCTTCGCCGCCTTCGCCGGTGTTCGACTTCCCGCCGATGCGGTTCATCGCGATGGCCAGGTTCTCGTGGGCTTCCTTCGAGATCGAGCCGTACGACATCGCGCCGGTCGCGAACCGCTTCACGATCTCGCTGATCGGCTCGACTTCGTCGATGGGCACCGGCGTGCGCACACCTTCACGCAGCACGAACAGCCCGCGCAGCGTGGCGAGGCGCGTCGACTGCGAGTCGACCAGGCTCGTGTACTCCTTGTACACGTCGTAACGCTTGGCGCGCGTCGCGTGCTGCAGCTTGAACACCGTCTCGGGGTTGAAGAGGTGGTACTCGCCCTCGCGCCGCCACTGGTACTCGCCGCCGAGATCGAGATCGCGGTGCGCCCGCTCGTCGGGTCGTTCGGCGTAGGCGATGGCGTGACGGCGCGCCACTTCTTCGGCGAGCTCGTCGAGCCCGATGCCTCCGAGGCGCGAGACCGTGCCGGTGAAGTACTCGTCGACCAGCTCCTGGCCGAGCCCGATCGCCTCGAACACCTGCGCGCCGCGGTACGACGCCACCGTGGAGATGCCCATCTTCGACATCACCTTGAGCACGCCCTTGCCCGCGGCCTTGATGTAGTGCTTGATCGCCACCTTCGGGTCGAGGCCGCCGAGGCCGTGCAGCTCGGCGGCGATGAGATCCTCGACCGACTCGAACGCGAGGTACGGGTTGATCGCGCCGGCGCCGTAGCCCACGAGCAGCGCCATGTGGTGCACCTCGCGGGCGTCGCCCGCTTCGACCACGAGACCGACCTGGGTGCGGGTCTTCTCCCGGATGAGGTGGTGATGCACCGCCCCGGTGAGCAGCAACGACGGGATGGGCGCGAGCTGTGCGTTCGAATCGCGATCCGACAGGACGAGGATGCGCTTCCCCTCGGCGATCGCGGTCGACGCCTCGCTGCGCACGCGATCGAGCGCCTCGCGCAGGGCGCGACCGCCGCCGGCCACGTGGTAGAGGCCGGAGATCACCGTGGCCGCGAACTCGGGGCGGTCGCCGTCGCGATCGATGTGAATGAGCTTGGCCAGCTCGTCGTTGTCGATGATCGGGAACGGCAGCTCGACCTGCACGCACGACCGCGGCCCCGGTTCCAACAAGTTGTCTTCCGCGCCGATCGTCGACGACAGCGACGTGACCAACTCCTCGCGGATGGCATCGAGCGGCGGGTTGGTGACCTGCGCGAACAGCTGCTGGAAGTAGTCGAACAGCATGCGCGGTCGCAACGACAGGACCGCCACCGGCGTGTCGGTGCCCATCGAGCCGATCGCCTCGCCTCCGGTGCGCGCCATCGGCGCGACCAGCAACCGCAGTTCCTCGTGCGTGTACCCGAACGTCTCCTGGCGGCGCAGCACCGACTCGTGGCTCGGCACCACGTGCACGCGTTCAGGGAGCGCGTGAAGGTGTACGAGCCCGCGCTCGAGCCATTCGCCGTAGGGCTGCGCGCCCGACAGCTCGCGCTTGATCTCTTCGTCGCCGACGATGCGCCCCTTGGCGGTGTCGACCAGGAACATGCGCCCCGGCTGCAGCCGGCCTTTGCTGACGACACGCGCGGGGTCGACGGCGACGACGCCCGCTTCGCTCGCCATGATCACGCGGTCGTCGTCGGTGACCCAGTAGCGACTCGGACGCAGCCCGTTGCGGTCGAGCACTGCCCCCACGACGGTGCCGTCGGTGAACGTGATGGATGCGGGGCCGTCCCACGGCTCCATCAGCGATGCGTGGTAACGGTAGAACGCGCGCTCCCCCGATTCCATCGTGGCGTCGTTCTCCCACGCCTCCGGGATCATCATCAGCGCGGCGTGCCAGATCGGCCGGCCCGCGAGGTGCAACAGCTCCAGGCACTCGTCGAAGCTCGCGGTGTCGGACGCGCCCGGCGTGACGATCGGGAAGGCGCGCTCGAGATGCGGGATGAGCGGCGTCGACATCAATGCCTCGCGGGCGCGCATCCAGTTGCGGTTGCCCTGCACGGTGTTGATCTC
>Ga0075026_100000179_pt1 | contig 23838 bp, 17 predicted proteins | sample Str012_2_FD_71392 | JGI IMG/M metagenome (GOLD analysis project Ga0075026, IMG submission 71392) | Freshwater sediment microbial communities in response to fracking from Pennsylvania, USA - Straight Creek_MetaG_SC_2012 | ecosystem: Environmental > Aquatic > Freshwater > Creek > Sediment... | reverse complement strand
AAGTAGTAATAACTAGTTTATTGAACGCGGGTTTTAATGGAAGGCGTGAAATGCCAACAGCCCGCATTGTATTTGAATGCGGGCTGTTGCTGGTTAATGCGTTTGTATTTATCAGGAACTATGCAAGGGCGTTTTCATTTCCCAGGCCAGTGCACTGGCGCCCAGTATGGCGGCGTCGGATTCTTTGAGATGGCTGATGAGTATCTTTACTTTGTTTTGAAATATTTGTATCAGGTTGGCTTCCATGTGTTCGCGGGTGGGCTTCAGGATAAGATCGCCTGCTTTGGTAAGGCCGCCGAACAAAATGATGGCTTCCGGGCTGCTGAACATAACGGCGTTGGCCATGGCAATGCCCAGTATGCGGCCGGTAAATTCATAAATTTCTTTGGCCAGTTTATCGCCTTTTATGGCGGCTTCGTATACTTTTTTGGAATCCATTTCTTCGGCAGAAACGGACCTTAACAGGCTGTCTTCATTTGTTTTTTCCAGAAACTCCAGCGCCGTATAACGCACACCTGTAGCCGAAGCATAGCTTTCCAGCGAACCTTGTTTGCCAGTGCCGGCATGCATGCGACCGTCGGGAATAATAATAGTGTGGCCCAGTTCGCCGGCAAAGCCATCGTGGCCGTAGATCAGCTGCCCATTTGCCACAATACCGCTACCCACGCCGGTGCCCAGGGTAATCATGATAAAATCTTTCATGCCTTTGGCAGCGCCATAGGTCATTTCTCCAATAGCAGCAGCATTGGCATCATTGGTAAGGGTGGTGGGCAGTTTAAATTTGTCTTCCAGCAGTTTTGCCAGGGGGATAATCCCTTTCCAGGGCAGGTTGGGCGCATATTCTATGGTGCCGGTGTAATAGTTACCATTGGGGGCACCAACGCCGATGCCTTTGATGCGGCCAGCGCCGCCGGCTTTCTGTATCAGCACAAACAATGCATCGTGCAGTTCGTCTATAAAACTTTCTACCGTGGCGTGTTTTTTTGTAGAAATTTCGCTCGAGAAAAGCACATTGCCATCGCGGTCAACTATGCCGAATTTGGTACCTGTTCCGCCTATGTCTATTCCTATTACCAATTGTTGTAATGATGTTGAAGAAGCCATGATCAGTTTACTTGTTGTAATTTATTTAATATAAAAGAATTAATGACCGCCGGCGCTTTCTAAAGTGTCGTAGTCTATACCCTGCGATTTTAAAGCAGCTTTTGCTTTAATAGCATAGAATGCGAGATACGCAAAACATGCAACGCCAACAATATAACTGAACTGGATGCCAATTTTATCGGCGAGCAGGCCCTGTAAAAAGCTAATAATTCCTCCTCCCATAATCATCATGATAAGCAGACTACTTCCCTGTCCTGTATTTTTACCCAAGCCAGCAACTGCCAGTGTAAAAATACAGGGCCATAAAGTACTGCAAAATAAACCAACGCTTATAAATGCATATGCACTAACCATACCAGAAGTGAGCATACCAATAAGCAATGCAGCAATACCCAAGCCTGAAAAAATGAGCAGCATCCTGGCCGGATTGCCTTTGCTTAAAATATCACCTATAATCATTACTGCAATTACAAAAGCGTATACAAAGAATTGCGTAACATCGTGCTGTGCAATTGTATTTACCAACAGAAAAACACCAAAAGCAAGGTAAGGCATCAGAAAATTAAGTACCTGTTTTATTCCTTTGCTTACATCAAAGGCACCCACAGCGCCAGTCCAGCGGCCAATCATTAAACTTGCCCAGTACAATGATATATAAGGTGCAACCTTTTCAGTAGGCACATTTAAATGCGATTCCATATAAGCCGGTAAATTACTGGCCGTTGATACTTCTACACCTACATACACAAAAATGCCGATCATACCCAGTACAAGTTGCGGGTATTGTAATGCCGATGTTTTGTGCAATACTTTGTCTGAAGATCCGGCTTCTTCTGCAGCTACATGTTCAAGATCTATTTTATTGGGAACCGATGAAAATTTTATAAATAGTCCTACCAGCAGAAAAGCCAGTCCAACAATCAGGTAAGGCGTTTTTACACTTTCAATACTGGCTACTGAAGAACCGGATGCTACACTTCCAAAAATGGCGAAACTAACCAGCAACGGGCCAATGGTAGTGCCAAAATTGTTAACACCACCTGCCATGGTAAGTCTTTGTGAGCCTGTTTTAGGATCACCCATTATAATTGCCAGCGGATTGGCAGCAATCTGCTGCAGGGAAAAACCAAGACCCACAATAAACAATCCTGAGATCATTAAAGTAAAAGAAGCATTGTTCGCTGCAGGATAAAAAAGTAAAGTGCCGATAGCTGAAATAATTAACCCTATGGCGATTCCATTTTTGTAGCCAATCTTATTCAGCAAGTCTCCGCCAATCACCTTTGAAATACCAAAATAGATAATTGATCCAACCGTATATGCCACATAGAAAGCAAAAGATACCAGCTGACTTTGCGCCTGTGATAAGTTAAAAGCCTTTTTAAATACAGGAATTAAAATATCGTTACTCGCCGCTACAAATCCCCAGAAAAAAAATACACTGATTAATGTACCGAATTGCGACCATTTTGTTTGTTGGCTCATATGCAATCTTTAATTTAAATTAAGTTTCTAAATGTAGCAAGTTTTATTATGTATTGCAAAGGAGGCTACACAATTTGATTGCCGGTTGTTTTAATAGGAGGGCTAAAGATAGGGTTTGTAATGATTTTTTTGTGATCATTTAATGGTTCCTGTGCCGGTTCAATAAAAAAATATTTTCGTTACTTGTATCATTCAATCGAAAACCTTCATAAATTCAACGCAACAAATTCAAACCCACCAGAATGGAGATACTGCACGTATCAGCAGAATGTTACCCCGTTGCCAAAGCAGGCGGACTGGGAGATGTGGTAGGGGCGCTGCCCAAATACCAAAACCTGCTGGGGCATGTGGCCAAAGTGGTAATGCCCATGTACCGCACCAAATTTCTGTACGATAACCAATGGGAAGTAGTGCACAAAGGAGGTGCTTCACTCGGAAATACCTGGTTTGAATACACCGTTATTAAAGAGAAAACCAATAAGCTCAATTTCGATCTTTACCTGGTAGACATTAACGGCCTGCTGGACCGCGAAAAAGTGTACGGGTATGCAGACGACAATGAAAGATTTACTTCCTTCCAGATTGCCGTAGTAGACTGGGTTTCTAAATGGAAACACCATCCGGATGTGGTGCATGTACACGATTACCATACTGGTCTTATCCCGTTTATGATGCAGTCTTGCTACGATTACCAGATGCTGCGCAATGTACCCACCGTTCTTACCATCCACAATGCCCAGTACCAGGGTTGGATGGGATGGGATAAAACCCATTACATTCCGCATTGGGACGGATGGAAATGGGGTAACCTGGACTGGAAGGGCGCTATCAATCCGCTGGCATGCGGCATCAAATGTGCCTGGCGGGTCACCACCGTTAGCCCCAGTTACCTGGATGAACTGCGTTACATGAGCAATGGACTGGAAGATTTGTTTCAATACGAAAGAGGCAAATGCAGCGGCATTCTAAATGGCATCGATACAAAAGTGTGGGACAGCGCCACGGATGCCTACCTGGATGATCATTATTCAATGGATACCATTGAAGCGGGTAAACTGGCCAGCAAGGAAAAGCTTTGCAAGGCCTTCAACCTCGATATTGACAGCCCGCTGATTGTATTTATTGGAAGACTGGTAGGAGAGAAGGCCGCCGATTTACTGCCACAGGCCATTGGCGATTCGCTTCACCATATTGGCCGCAAGATGAATTTCCTGATCCTGGGCAATGGAGAACCCCATGTTGAGTACCAGCTGGAAAGCATGCGCGGGCCGCTGATGGGTTACTACAATTCGCAAATTTCTTACAATGAAAAACTGGCCCACCAGATGTATGCAGGCGCCGATTTTTTATTGATGCCAAGCCGGGTAGAACCCTGCGGGCTGAACCAGATGTATGCCATGCGCTATGGTACCGTGCCCATTGTAAGAAGAACCGGCGGCTTAAAGGATACGGTAATAGATTATGGAGAACCGGATGGATATGGGGTTTGCTTTAACAACGATTGGGTGGGCGATATTACCCACGCCGTTTACCGTGCCCTGCATTTGTATGCACAGGAAGATAAAATGAAAGCCATCCGCAAACAAATTATGGAACTGGATTTTAGCTGGGATAAAAGTGCACAGGAATACATTCATTTGTACGAAGGACTTTAAGAAATGTGGTAAATGTGCAAATGGCCAAAGAGGCATAATAAAAAAGCAAAACAATCACTTACTGCTATACCAACCGCTGAAGGTCAAAAGCCGGCAGTACTTTTAAAATAAAATTCTAAAGCTTGCAAATATGAGTAAATCAACGTTAGCTGTTATATTGGGTGGGGGCGCCGGATCCCGTTTGTATCCCCTCACTGCCAGCAGAAGCAAACCCGCTGTTCCCATTGCCGGTAAATACAGGCTTGTAGACATCCCCATTTCAAACTGCATCAACAGTGGCATCAACCGTATGTTTGTGCTTACACAGTTCAACTCGGCATCGCTGAACCGGCACATAAAAAACACCTATCACTTTAGTGCTTTTAGCTCGGCCTTTGTGGATATTCTTGCGGCCGAACAAACGCCCGATAACCCCACCTGGTACCAGGGCACGGCCGATGCGGTAAGGCAGAGCCTCCGTCACCTGGGCCCCTTTGAAAGTGATTATGTTTTGATCTTAAGCGGCGACCAGCTTTACCAGATGGATTTCCAGGAAATGATCAACAACCATAAAAAATTGGGTGCCGATATTTCTATTGCCACCATCCCGGTGGCCGACCGGGAAGCACCTGAGTTTGGTATCCTGAAAAGCAATGAAGAAGGCTACATCACTTCCTTTATTGAAAAACCTAAAAAAGAATTATTGCCCGAATGGGTAAGCGATACCGGCGATGAAATGAAAAAAGCTGGCCGCAATTACCTGGCCTCTATGGGTATCTATATATTCAACCGCAAACTGATGTTTGATTTGCTGGAAGCAGAATACAAAGAAGCCACCGATTTTGGCAAGGAAATCATTCCGCAGTCAATCGACAAATACAAAGTTGTGAGTTACCAGTACGATGGTTACTGGACAGATATTGGTAATATATATTCTTTCTTTGAAGCCAATCTGGGGCTTACCGCCGACATACCAGACTTTAACCTTTTTGATAACAGCAATGCCATTTATACCCGCGCACGTATGTTGCCGCCTGCAAAAATCAGCGGCACCACGCTGGAGAAAACCATTATTGCAGAAGGATGCATCATCAATGCATCAAGGGTAGAGAACAGTGTGGTGGGCATCCGCTCGCGCATTGGCAATGGCACCACGGTGGTAAGCAGTTACCTGATGGGGAACGATTATTTTGAAACCATTGCAGAGATGGCGCATGCCCAGCAGCATGGCATTCCAAATGTGGGCATCGGCAACCGTTGTTATATCAAGAATGCCATCGTAGACAAAAACGTGCGCATTGGAGACGATGTACGCATCAATGGGGGCAGTCATTTGGAAAACAGCGATCATTCACTCTATACTGTAAAAGACGGTATCGTGGTCGTTAAAAAAGGCGCGGTTATTCCCAATGGATTTGTGATATAATTATTTTTGCTATTATAGTCAGGCCCCGCATGGCAGCGGGGCTTTTTTTGTGTATTTTTAGACAGCATGTAAATTTTACATATTACTTTAAACGATTGCTATGTCATCTGCTTATACAGGATTAAAACCCACACTTAATTTCTGGCAAATCTGGAATATGTGTTTTGGTTTCTTTGGTATCCAGTTTGGATGGAGTCTACAAATGAACAACATGAGCGCCATTTACGAGTACCTGGGTGCTACACCTGAACAAATACCGGGCCTCTGGCTGGCCGCTCCCATGACGGGTTTGTTGGTACAGCCCGTAATTGGTTACCTAAGCGACCGTACCTGGCATCCCAAACTGGGTCGTCGGCGTCCTTATTTTTTAGTAGGTGCTATCTTAAGTTCACTCGCACTGTTTATCATGCCCAATGCATCTGGTATCTGGATGGCCGCTGGTACTTTATGGATACTGGATTCCTGTATAAATATCAGCATGGAACCCTTCAGGGCTTTTGTGGCCGATAACCTGAATGAAAAACAACGTGCTTTTGGTTTTGCCATGCAAAGCATGTTTATCGGGCTGGCTTCGTTTATTGCAGGATACCTGCCGCAAAAATTGGTGCAATGGTTCAATGTGTCCCGCGAAAAAACATCTGGTTCCATTCCGCAAAACATCATGCTCTCTTTTTATATTGGCGGCGCCGTTTTTTTAATTTGTGTACTCTATACTGTTTTTAAAAGCAAAGAATACCCACCCAGCGATTTAAAATGGAAAGAGAAAGTAACAGAATCCAATAAGGGATTTGGCGGTGGCGTGCGGGAGATTACCTCATCTATCAGAAATATGCCCGACCAAATGAAGCGGCTGGCCCTGGTAAATTTTCTAACATGGCCGGGCCTTTTTCTGATGTGGTTTTATTACAGCACAGGAGTGGCTTCGGATATCTTTGGCGGCAATGCCGTTACTAACCCAGATGCTTATACGCATGGCATCGAGTACGCAGGAAGTACTTCTGCTATTTTAAACCTCGTAACCTTCCTGTTTTCTTTCTCACTGCCATTCTGGGTAGGTGCCATCGGCAAAAAATACACACACACACTTTGTTTAATTATAGGGGGCATTGGCCTGATTGCGGTAAAACAAATTCACCAGCCCTGGATGCTGTATGTGGCCATGAGTATGGTGGGTATTGCATGGGCATCTATTCTTTCCATGCCATATTCTATGCTGGCCGGCTGCCTGCCCGAAAATAAAATTGGTATATACATGGGCATCTTTAATTTTTTTATTGTATTGCCCGAGATTCTTGCTTCTTTGTTCTTTGGAAAGATTATGGAACATGTGCTGCACAACGACCGGCTAATGGCGGTTCGCATTGGTGGTTGCCTGCTGATTATTGCTGCCGTTGTTTGTGCCCTGATTATTAAAGAAACAAAGAATGATCCCGCCACCGATGAACTGGCCGCGAAACTTGAAATACTGGAAGAAAGACCTGTTTAACAATACTGTTTGCTTTTCCGCTACATTACAAACCATCTTGTATGAAAAAAAAGATATCCTGCCTGTTGCTTGTTGTTATTGTTACAATAAAACTTGGTGCGCAGAGCCCGGTTGATGTTTACCCATCCAACTGGTGGGTGGGTATGAAGAATCCAAAGCTGCAGCTGATGCTGCATGGCGCCGGTATTGGAAATGCAACAGGCTTTACCGTTGGTTACCCCGGTGTAACCCTGAATAAAATAAACAGGGTAAAGAATAAAAACTATGTTTTTCTGGATCTCAGCATTGCACCTGCCGCAAAACCCGGTAACATTTCCATTGCCGTAAAAGGGGTGGCTGCTATCAACGCTTTGCAGTACACCCTGCTTGCACGCCGAGCTGGTAACGGTGCTGTCTATGCGCAGGGAGTTACTTCATCCGACTTTATCTATTTCCTGATGCCCGACCGGTTTAGCAACGGCGATGAAAGCAATGACCGCATTCCGGGCATGCTGGACCAGTCGCTGAACAGGGATTCAATTTTTCTGCGGCATGGTGGAGATTTGCAGGGTGTCTTCAACCACCTGGACTACCTGCAAAGCCTGGGCGTAACTGCCCTGTGGATGACGCCGGTAATTGAAAACAACATGCCCGACCGTACCGAACATGGCTATGCATTTACCAACCACTATAAAATAGAACCGCGGTTTGGTGGAGAACAGGCTTATCTGAAGCTGAGCGATGAACTGCACCGCCGCGGCATGAAGCTGGTGCAGGATGCAGTGTACAACCATATCGGCCTGTATCATTTCCTGGTGCAGGATATGCCCGACAGCAGCTGGCTGCACCAATGGCCCACCCTCACTTTACCTAACTACAAAGAACAGGTGTTTTTTGATCCGCATGCTTCTGCCTACGACAAAAAGAAGATGGCCGATGGCTGGTTTACCAATATGATGCCCGATGTAAACCAAAGCAATCCGATGGTGGCCACATTTCTGATACAGCATGCCATCTGGTGTGTAGAGAAATTTGGAGTAGATGGCTGGCGCATCGATACCTACAAGTATTGCGATCCTGATTTTATGAACCGTTGCAACAAGGCCCTTACAGATGAATACCCGCACATGACCATGTTTGGCGAAAACTGGAATGAAAGCGTAGCCAACCAGGCGTATTTTGCCAAAAACAATTTCAATACAGCGTTTAAAAGCAACCTGACAGGAGATGTTGATTTTGAATTTTTGCTGCGTGGCATACAACCTGCACTTACCCAAATGCCCAATGGTGTTGGGCAACTATACCAGACCGTTAGCCAGGATTTTATGTACGCCGATCCCATGACCAATGTGGTATTCCTCGACAACCACGATATGACACGTTTTTTTAGCTATGTGGGCGAAGACATTGCCAAACAAAAAATGGGGCTTTGCTGGCTGTTTACTACAAGGGGCATCCCGCAGCTCTACTATGGTACAGAGATATTGATGAAAGGCGTAGCCAACCCCGATGGCTGGGTACGGCTCGATTTTCCGGGCGGGTGGAAAGGCGATCCCAAAAATGCGTTTACTGGTGCTGGTTTGAATGCAGATGAAAAATCCGTACAGGATCTTACCCGGCGGCTGAGCGCATTCAGGGCCAGTTCTTCTGCCATTAAAACCGGTAAAATGATGCAGTTTATTCCGGAGAACGGGGTGTATGTTTATTTCCGTTACGATGACAGGCAAACCATCATGTGCGTAATGAATACCAACGAAGGGCAATCAACCATTGATCTCACCCGCTTTGCCGAAAGAGTAAAAGACTATACCAAAGCACTGGACGTGGCCACGGGTACCGAGTTTAGGCTGGAAAACAATTCGGTTACGCTTGGGGGTAAGTACCTGCTGGTAATGGAGCTGCGGAAATAGACAGCTCCAATGGCGGATGGCCGATTTTTCGAGGGCTGCTATTGAACAATGCTGCTGGCGTTGCCCAGTCTTTAATTATGGCAAGCTCACGGTTACTAAACCATCCCCGCAAATACATTCCTCTTTTTTTCTTATAGCACTGTGCGAAAAACCTATTCCTCTTTTTCCCTTTAATCTTCTAAATCTTTACAACAGCACCGCCTCCAGATTCTTCTGTTTCTCTTTACCCCAGTCTTTCATTACATCCTTCAAAGATTCCTGGATGGTTTTATTGTTTACTTTTTTGCCTTTAGACGGTGGCTTCATTTGTGCCGCGGTAACCGGTATGGCCGATACTTTTGTAGCAAACCAGCTTACATGCTGATGCGGCAATGAAACACCCAGTATCATACCCGGCAGTCCATTAAAAGATTCGGGACCGCCCGGCGCAATAATGTCATCGGTATAAAATGCCACCACGTAAACAGTATCCATAATAATGGCATTGGCGCGGCGGCATTGAAAACCGGCAATCACGCGGGTTTCATCGGTTATCTTCCATTGTATTTGCCGGGTACTGTCTTCAATCAGGAAGACCTGCTCAAATACTTTTTTCTGGCTGATGCTTTTGCTGCTGTCCAGCTCGGCAAAAATTACATTTTCCTGGGCAATGTTCCAGTCCCAGAGCTTGTTATTGTCCGGGTTTTCCCGACCCGGTTTATAATAGGTTTTGTTTTTTGTAAACAGCAGATCAAAATACGTGGTCTTAAACTTGGGCATCATTTTTTTCTCCAGTTCAGACCAGGTACTGTTTTCATCCAGTTGAGAGTAGAGGTTGAGTTTTTTTTCAAACTCAATTTTTCCTTCTGTCAGGAAAATGCTGTTTTGTGCGGTAGCGCAAAAGCCGGGTACCAGCAGGCACAGCACAAAAAAATAGGGAATGGCTTTCATTGTTTTTATTTTCAGGATTAATTATTATTGCCGGGCACCGGGGTACCCGCTTTGTTAAAATTCCATACAATGCTCAGCATAAAAAACCGCTGTATGGTGCTGTAAGTATTCTGGGTAATAAAATTGCTGTTCACGGTACGGTTAAATCCTTTGTTCTGGTTCAGCAAATCATTGGCCGATGCTTTTAACAGCAAAGCATCCCCTTTTAAAAATTTCTTTCCTATCCAGGCATTCCAGAGAATAACATTGGTGTTGTAATCGAACACGCTGGTTTTTTGCCTGAAATTGGCATCCACGTCGGTATGAATCTGGAATTTTTTTGGCAGAAACACATCCACATTCGGCTGCACATTAAACGTCCAGTATTTTGTTTCAATGTTTTTTTGAACCGAAGAATTGCTGTTTGTAAATGTGGCAGAAGTGCTGAGGCCGATCTCGTATTTCTTGTCTTTCGATTTATAAATCTCATTGCCCAGCGTGTAGCTATTGCTTTTGGTGTTGTTTAGAATGGAATTCACAATGCTATGATTGGTACCCTGGTTTACCCTTCCGTTGAAATAAATGCCCAGGTTTTGTTTTTTCAGTTTAAAGCCATAGCCCAGGTAAGCCGACAGGTTGCGGTTGCCGTTTACGTTTACAGACTGGTAGATTCTTTTGCCAGTGGAATCTACATTTGTGCTGGTGCTGATGGCATTTTGGGTAAACTGGTAATTAATACTGGCATAGATATTTGTTTCGGTAAGTATCTTAAAATTATTAAAACCAAGATTGAGGTAATTGGTAAACTGTGGTTTCAATAAGGGGTTGCCAACAGAAATATTCAGCGGGTCATCGTTGGTACGGATGGGTTGTATCTGCTGAATGGTGGGTTGCGAGGTATTGCCATTATAGCGGAAGGACAATCTTTTTTGCTGGGTAAAAGAATATATAAAAGAAGCCTGTGGATACCAGTTAACAAAATTGCGCCGGGTAGCGGTATCGGCCCGCAGATCGTTCTGGGTAAAACTGGTGATACCAATATTATTGCCCATGTTAAACCTTATTTTCTTTTTTACAAGGTTATAAGTAAGCCCTGCTTTGTGCGTAAATACGTTGAACTTGTAATCGTTGCTGTACAGGCTGTCGATGCTGGTATATTTGCCATCGGCCGCTTTATTAAAAGAAGTGCGGTTAGAAAGGCTGTTGGTAAGCGAAATGCCATAATTGACAATGATGGCAGAGGCAGCTGTGAGCGGTTCTGAATAAGTTATTTTAGAATCGAAGCCCAGTTTTTCGCTGTTGAATTTCTTGTACTGGTCGGTAATCTGTTGCAGGTAACTGCTGCCACCTTTGTAAAACTCATTGTTAGCATACAAAAACCCGTCAGAATTGGCTTTTTCATAATTCTCGCTCACGTTAATGGAAATGGTACGCCCTTTCTTGTGCATTTTTTTCTTCCAGAGAATATTGCTGTTGATGGTGCGTGTGTCGCCATTGGTAGTAATATCACGGGTGCCTTTGTTTACCAGGGCACTGTCGCTGGCCAGTGCTTCTGTTTCAAAACGGCTGTCGGTGGTTTTGTGATCGGTGCCGCCATTGGCGCTGATTTTTATAGAAGAGCTGGAATCTATCTGCAGCTCATAACTGCCGTTGGCGCGGTTCCGCAATATCTGGTTGTTAAAAGTTTCGTGCTGGTTGTTGTAGTAAAGCGTATCGGGCAAAATATACTGGGTATTGGTAGCGCTGCTGCCATTTACATCCAGCTGCAATATTTTGTAATTGAAATTGGCCGATTGCTTGTCATCGTTCCATTTGTCGTTGTAATGGATGCCGGCAGTTTTTACGGAAGGATAGCCCTGGCCGTTATACTGCCCGTTCCAGCCTTCCAAATCGTCTTCACCACCGGAAAACATAAAGAAACCATTGGCTTCATCATAGTCAACATTGCTGGCAAAGCTTTCGCCATAATTGTTTTTGTCGCTCCAGTTCAGCCCGGTTTTGCCCGTATTGGACAATATGCCGTAGGCTGAAAGCTTCTTTTTCTTTTTAAACAGGTTTACCATGGCCTGGTTATCGAAATAACCGTCTGTACCGCCACCTGCATTTATTTTTCCGAAATAACCATTCTTCTTACTGTCTTTAAGTTTCAGGTTAATGGTCTTGGTTTTCTGGCCATCGTCAATGCCCGTAAAAGCGGCCTGGTCGCTTTTCTTATCAAATACCTGCACTTTATCAATCATATCGGCCCGTAAGTTTTGGGTCACCAGGGTGGGGTCATCGCCAAAAAATTCTTCTCCATCTACCAGCACCTTTTGTACGGTTTCTCCTTGTGCGGTTATCTTTCCGTTTTTATCCACCTGTATGCCCGGCAATTTTTTTAGCAGTTCTTCTACGGTAGCATTTGCCTGCACATGAAAACTGTCGGCTGTAAATTCCGTGGTATCGCCTTTTATTTTAATGGCCGAGATCTTTTGTTTTACCACAAACTCTTCCAGGAGCTTTGCCTTTTGTATCAGTGCTACCTGGTCAAAACTCAGTGCCGTGCTGTCGGTAAGCGTTAGTGTTTCCACATAGTCCGCAAACTTTGGAAAAGTTACCAGCAGGATGAAGTTGCCCGCCGGTAAATTGCCAAGCGAAAACTTACCCTGTGCATTACTGCGGGTAAACTTGTACAGTACTGAATCTTTAGAGCGGAGAACAGAAACCACGGCGTTCGCAAGATTTTCGTGGCTGGCGGTGTCTTTGATGAGGCCTTTAATAGAAGCATGCTGGGCATAACCATAAGATGCGGCTATCAGCAGCAGGCATAGTAGTATAACGGGTTTCTTCATAAGCTGGTTGCAGGATTGACAGGTTTAATGATTGTTCTGGCAGAATAATAGAATCAGAATAATATGGCCGAATATCATGTAAAAAAAACTAACTTTAAAAGGCATAGTCTTAATTTTAGGTTAAAGGATTTTGAACGGTAATACTAAAGGATGCAGGGTAACATAGAATCCATATGGCTCCTTAAAAAATTAATAAAAAGAAATATATTATGGAACAGTCTGCAATGCGCCGCTACGAAGAGGAAAATTTTGTGGATACTTCCAAAAAGGTGTGGAACTATTCATTACTGAGTGATGAAGACGTCCGCAATTTTCAAAACGGCACCCATTACCGCCTGTATGAAAAAATGGGATCGCATTCCATAGAGGTCAGTAACCAGTGGGGGATGTGTTTTGCGGTATGGGCGCCCAATGCAACAGCGGTTTCGGTAAAAGGCAATTTCAACGACTGGAAAAACGGCGAATATGAATTGAGTGCCCGCTGGGACAAGAGCGGCATCTGGGAAGGCTTTATTCCAAACTTTACGCTGGGCGAAGTGTACAAATACCATATCGTTGGCTATATGGGCGTAGAAACCGATAAAGGCGATCCGTTTGCCAATTTCTGGGAAATGCGGCCCGATACGGCTTCCATCACCTGGGACATGCACTACGACTGGAAAGATGAGGGCTGGATGCAAACGAGGAAAGAACACAATTCACTCGCTGCACCCTGGAGCGTTTACGAAGTACACCTTAACAGCTGGATGCGCCCCGATAAAAACGACGAAGAATCTTATAACAGTTATGCCAAACTGCAGCAATTGCTGGTGCCTTATGTAAAAGAAATGGGCTTTACACACATTGAACTGATGCCGGTGATGGAACATCCTTTCGACGGCAGCTGGGGCTACCAGGGCACCGGTTTTTTTGCGCCTACCTCAAGGTTTGGTTCGCCACAAGACTTTATGCGGCTGGTGGAAGCCTTTCACAACGAGGGTATTGGCGTAATACTCGACTGGGTGCCATCACATTTTCCGTACGATGCGCACGGCCTGTTTATGTTCGACGGTACCCATACCTACGAATATGCAGACATGCGCAAGGGTTACCACCCCGACTGGAATTCCTATATTTTCAATTACAAGAGGGGAGAGGTAAAATCATTTTTGATTAGCAGCGCCAGGTTCTGGTTCGATAAATTTCATGCCGACGGGCTGCGTGTTGACGCAGTATCTTCTATGCTCAAGCTGAATTATTCAAGAACCGAAGGACAGTGGGAGCCGAATGAATTTGGGGGCGACGGTAACCTGGAAGCCATCGCATTTATTAAAGATCTGAATGAAACCACGTTCAGGGATTTCCCCGATGTGCAAACCATTGCTGAAGAGGCCACCGACTGGCCCGGCGTATCCAAACCAACTTTTGCGGATGGCCTTGGCTTTGGCATGAAGTGGATGATGGGCTGGATGCACGATACGCTGGATTATTTTAAACTGGATCCCATTGCACGGCAACACCATCAGGACAAGTTTACGTTTAGCATGATGTATTATTATGATGAAAACTTTATGCTGCCCCTGAGCCACGATGAAGTGGTACACGGCAAATCGCCCATGTTGTACAAAATGCCGGGCGACGACTGGCAAAAATTTGCCAACCTGCGTTTGATGTACAGTTATATGTTTATGCACCCCGGCGGCAAATTGCTGTTTATGGGCGACGAATTTGGCAGTACATCTGAATGGAATTATAAAAGCGAACTGCCCTGGGAATTGCTGCAGTTCGATTCTCACCGCATGCTGAAAGACTGCGTAAGAGATCTCTGCCTGCTGTTGCGCAGCGAGCCCGCTTTGTATGAAAAACAATTCACCAAAGATGGCTTTGAATGGATTGATTTGAGCCATCGGCAGGAATCGGTTATTGTTTTCCGCCGCAAAGGAATCTTACCCGAAAATGATTTGTTGATTATTTTGAATATGACACCCGTGGTAAGAAGGGACTGGAAAATTTATGCACACGGCAAAGAAAATTGGAAAGAAATTTTTAACAGCGATGCCAAAAAATACTGGGGCACCGGCGATGTATTCAACCCCGAACCGGGCGTACAACTGGTGGACAAAAACAGCCAGCGCTTTGAAATAAATATCCATTTGCCTGCGTTAGGAGCTATCGTGCTGAAATAATGTGTGAAGCGTTGAATGTTTAAGGGTTTACCGCAAAAATGGCGGCAAAGCTTCAATCGTTTATAGCACGTTATTTGTACGCTATTATCCACAACCGAGCAAATGAAAAATTCTCTTTTTCTGTTAGCATTGCTGATTTCTGCAGCCAGCTTTTCGCAACAAGCAGATAGTTCAGCGTATTTTTTTCAAAAAGGAAACGAAGCCAAAGAGGGACGCCTGTTTAAAGTAGCCGCTCAACAATATAAAAAAGCATTACAGTTTGATGCCGGCAATACCGATGCACAGCGTGAACTGGGCAACGTTTCACTTGAAATGCGCAATTACCCCGACGCCATTTCCGCTTATGCCGAAGTAATCAAAAAAGAACCCAACGACCCGGTGGCCAATGAAAACCTGGCCAATTTATATTTCTGGACACGCCGCTGGAACGATGCCATTGCCGCTGCCAAAAAAATGCAGCAACTAAAAATTGGCAACAATCCCGAATACATTATCGGTAAATGTTATGCAGAACTGGAAGACTACGGGCAGTCGGCCACTTACTTAAATGCAGCAGCAAAACAAGATAGCCTGAATGCAGACATCCCTTACACCATTGGCCGCGGACTGGTTGAAATGAGCAATTACCGTGCAGCCGCCCCCTATTTTGTAAAAGCCATAACGCTGGATACCACAAAAGCCCGCTGGGTGTACGAATGTGCGCTGAACTATGCCGCTATACCGGATGATAAGACCGCCATTAAATATTACCTGCTGGCAGCAGACCGCGGCTATAAAACAGACAACGATTATATTGAAAACCTGTCTATTTCTTATGAAGGCGCCGGCCAGCTCGACAAGTGCATCGATATGCTAAAAAAGGTGCTGGAAAAAAAGCCCGCCGATCTTGCATTGCTCAACGGCATTGCACAACTGTACTATAAAACCGGTAAATACCAGGATGCCATTGACAACTGGGACAAAATATTGGGTCTTGACAAACAAAACGCCAAAGCATTGTATATGATTGGCATGGCTTACCAGAAAAAAGGCGATAAAGACAAGGGCATGCTCTTGTGCGACCAGGCCATAAGAATGGATCCCACACTGGCCAGCCTTAAAGAAAAGAAAGGTAATATGGGATTATAATCCAGAACAAAGAGAAAAAGTAAATCAGCCATCAATAATAAAATCAGTCCTCTTCTCTTCCTTATCCAGCAAAGAAGTATCCCTGGTATCTCTCATAAAGAAATACAGCAGCAGCGATAAAAAAATACAGGCGGTGACATAGTAATAAAAATAATTTTCGTGGCCGCTGTCTTTTGCCCAGAGCGCAATGTACTCAGCCGTGCCGCCAAAAATGGCCACCGTTAAAGAATAGGGCAGTCCCACACCCAAAGCCCTTATTTCTACCGGGAAGATTTCTGCTTTTACCACCGCATTGATGGACGTATAGCCGCTTACAATAATCAAAGCCGCCATCAGCAATGCAAATGCAGTCCACATATCACGGGTATGACTAAGCGTAGTTAACAATGGAATGGTAAACAGGGTGCCGGACAGGCCAAAATAAAGGAGCAGCGGGCGGCGGCCAATCTTATCGCTCAGCATACCAAAAAGGGGCTGCAACAAAGCAAAAATAAACAGTGTACAAAATGCAAGCAGGGTAGACTGGTTCCTGGTTAGGCCCACCGTGTTTACCAAAAACTTCTGCATATAAGTGGTATAGGTATAAAAAGCCAGGGTTCCGCCCAGGGTTAGCCCGGCTACCAGTGCGATGGATTTGGGATGCTGCAACAATTCTTTTAAAGAGCTTTTTTTGCGTTTGTCTGCTGATTCATTTTCAAAAGCATCGCTTTCGCGCAGGTTAGACCGGATGTAAAATGCAACCAGCGATAAAACAGCCCCAATGACAAATGGAATGCGCCAGCCCCATTGGTGCAGCTGCTCGTCGGTTAAAAAAACATGCTGTAGCAGCAACTGCAATCCAAGTGCAAGCAGTTGCCCGCCTATCAGTGTTACGTACTGAAAGCTGGAGAAAAAACCGCGACGGCCGGGCTCAGCCACTTCGCTGAGGTAGGTAGCAGATGTGCCGTACTCTCCACCAACGCTAAGCCCCTGCAATAGCCTGGCCAGTAACAAAAGCGCAGGTGCAAAAATGCCGATGGAATGATAACCGGGCAGCACAGCAATCAACAAAGAACCAAAGGACATTAGCAGCACAGAAATGGTCATAGACAGCTTGCGGCCTTTCTTATCGGCCAGTAATCCAAATACATAACCGCCAACAGGCCGCATAAAGAAACCCACCGCAAAGATGCCGGCGGTATTGATCAGTTGCGCCGTCTTACTGCTGCCCGGAAAAAAATGCCCCGCAAAATAAAGTGTAAATGCCGAGTACGCATACCAGTCGTACCATTCTACCAAATTACCGGCCGAACCGCCCAGAATGGCTTTTATCCGCCAGGCAGTACCAGCGTCATTGGTTTTGGCAGTGCTGCCGGTTGCCGATTGTAAATGACCGTTTGTTGATGGCATATTATATCAATGGATTGCGTAAAAGTTTTGCAGGTATGTGCCTTTCAAGATAAGCATTTTAAAAGAATGCGTTGCAGTAACCGCAACAAACGGTTTCGCATACCAGTTGGGGTTATACACGGTTTTTATGGGTTATTGCTTTATATTTATACAAACCTGCACACCGTTATGAGCCAACCAAAACAGACTGAGCATATTGACCCGGCAAATCTTACCGACGATGAAAAACGGCTGGCCGCCCTGGGGTACAAACAGGAGCTGAACAGATCCTGGTCAGGGTTTTCCAATTTTGCCATTTCGTTTTCTGTAATCTCCATTCTCAGTGGTTGCTTTACTACTTTTTCGCAGGCCTGGAACAATGGCGGCCCCATTGCCATTTCCATTGGCTGGCCCATTATTTCGTCCCTCATTTTAATCATCGGGCTCAGCATGGCAGAACTGGCCTCTGCTTATCCAACTTCGGGTGGTATTTATTGGTGGGCATCCAAACTGGGTGGTGCAAAAGCAGGTTTTTATACGGGATGGTTCAATTTAATCGGACTGCTGGCCATTACCGCTTCAGTAGTTTATGGCGTGGCGGTATTTTTAAATATCGTGCTCAGCACTTATTTTCCCAATTATGCCACGGCATTTTTGGGAGGCGATAATATCAAACAGCAGTTTTTCTGGTTCCTGGTGATTATGCTGATGAGCACCGTACTCAACTGCTTCAACAGCCAGGTACAGGCCATGATCAACAATGTCTCGGTGTGGTGGCATGTATTTGGAGCGGCACTGGTGATACTCATTCTTCTTCTGGTACCCAAAGACCACCAGGACTTGAAATGGATTTTTTCGCACCGCATCAACAACTCCGGTTTTTCTAACGGTAAGGTATACTGGCTGTATGTGCTGCCCCTGGGTTTTTTACTGACCCAATACACCATTACCGGTTTCGACGCATCCGCGCACATGAGCGAGGAAACGCAGGGAGCCCATCTTACCGCAGCAAAAGGCATCTGGCAATCCATTTTCTACTCTGCTGTGGGCGGCTATATTTTACTACTGGCATTTTTATCGGCTGCCACCAAGCCCGAAATCGTGAATTCGCTCGATACGGCCATCAATCCCTATGGAAGGGGTTCTGTAATTACCATTCTTGCCAATGCATTAACGCCGCTGATGTTTAAGCTGGTGCTGCTGATTTCAACGGGCGGGCAATTGTTTTGCAGCATTGCCTGTCTCACTTCCTGCTCGCGCATGATGTTTGCATTTTCACGCGATGGCGCCGTACCCGGCCACCGGTATTGGGCAAAAGTAAACAAACGCCATGTACCTGTAAATGCCATACTGGTATCGGCCCTGATTGGCGTATTGATAACCCTGCCGGCACTATGGAAAAGCCCGGGTGGCATCCCCACGGCTTTTTATGCAGTAGTGTCTATCAGTGTTATCGGGCTTTACCTGTCTATTATTATCCCCGTATGGCTGCGCTACCGTAAGGGAGATGCATTTGTGGCCGGTGAATGGAACCTCGGAAAGAAATACAAATGGATGAACCTGCTGGCCGTTATAGAAACCGCCATCATCTGCGTTTATTTTATATTACCCTTTGAGCCGGCGGCTGTGCCCGGCAACGCTCATTTTAGCTGGCTGGCGGTGAACTATGCACCCATCCTTGTAGGGTTAACCCTGCTGTTCCTCTGGATATGGTGGCATTTGTCTGTAAAAAAATGGTTCAAGGGCCCCATCAAACAACTGGACTGATAAACCATGGCCCTGCTCTTCTTTAACAAAATATTGCAACGGGTATAATAAGCTGATCCTGCAACTTATCAACATTTTAAAATGCTTGCCTGCAGTATATGCCGTTTTTAATTTCCGGTTCTAGCACGCAAATACAGGTGTTTTACAGGCAATCCGGTACAGTCTATACAAACTGTAGAATAATATGCACATTTATGCTGTATTTCCAAAAAACTGCCGGGGCATTGTTAGTTATGCACATTCTCATTCTTTGGTATTATTCTTGGCTGTTGGTGATCATTACCTCATTTAAAATTATGAAATCATGAAAAAATTAATCATTATCAGCAGTATTTTGATCGCATTCTCGGCCGCAAATCTTTTTGCAGGAAACAATAACAGCAATGCACAGTTGATTACAGCCGGCAAGACAAGCATGGACACCGTTCCTAAAAAAGACACTTTAAAAAAGAAAAAGGATTCTGTAACATTCCAGATAAAAGAGAGAAAGTAATTTCTCTTTTTATTTACAACAAACGCGGTTGCGCATATAAATGCAAACGGAGGATGGTTTTGTCTTCAATACCCGGGTAGTGAACGCTGGCAACGGTGGCGGCTACCCGGGTATTTATTTTCGGCGGCAGAAAAGGCAAATCTGTACAAATTGCATTATCCCGCCTGTGTTACGCTTGTTTGGGCTATTTTTGCTGAAAGTTAGCCAAAAGCCGAAGTGAGTGACACAACAAAAGCCGAACCTTTATCTCAAAGCTGGTTTCAAAAAAAATCTTTGTCTGCTGGCATGTACATTGTGCCTTTGCCAGCTGGCATTTGCGCAGAATAAATTTACCATCAGTGGTTATGTAAAAGATTCGCTTACCGGCGAAACGCTGATTGGCGCTACATTGCAGGCCGGCGCCAAAGGCAGGGGCGTAAACAGCAATGCCTATGGCTTTTTTTCCATTACGCTGGATGCGGGCGATTATGATGTGTCCTGTTCATTTGTAGGCTACCAGGGCAGGCAGTTGCAGTTGCACCTGAACGCCAACCAGACTTTTAATTTTCTGTTGCCTCCAAAAGCCACGGCCAGCGAAGAAGTGGTGGTGTATGCGAAACGCCGCGATGAAAATGTGAAGAATGCGCAGATGGGTCGTTTCGATTTATCGGTTGCACGTGTAAAAGCACTGCCGGTTTTACTGGGCGAAGTGGACCTGCTGAAATCCTTGCAATTGCTGCCGGGTATCCGCAATGCAGGCGAAGGCAACACGGGTTTGTATGTACGCGGTGGCGGGCCCGATCAGAACCTGATTATACTGGACGATGCGGTGGTGTACAATACAGGCCACCTCTTTGGATTTTTTTCTATTTTTAATGCGGATGCAATTAAAAACGTAACGCTGATTAAAGGCGGTATGCCGGCACAATACGGCGGACGTTTGTCTTCTGTTTTAGACGTAGCCATGAAGGATGGTAATTCCAATAAATTGCAGGTAGATGGTGGCATTGGGCTGATTGCTTCGCGATTGTCGATACAGGGCCCCATCAAAAAAAACAAAGCTTCTTTCATTGTTTCTGCAAGGCGTACTTATATTGATGTGCTGGTAAAACCTTTTATCCCCAAAAGCAGTGCGTTTGCCGGTTCTGGTTATTATTTTTACGATTTAAACACAAAGGTAAACTACCAGGTATCAGAAAAAGACCGGCTTTACCTGAGCGGCTATTTTGGAAAAGATGTTTTTGATTTCAGGAACAGCCAGCGGGCCTTCAGCGCTAATATACCCTGGGGCAATGCCACGGCTACATTGCGCTGGAACCATGTTTTCAACCAGCGCCTGTTTGCCAATACCACGCTGGTGTACAACAAATACAATTTTGCGTTTAATGCCTCGCAGAACAATTTTAACCTCAAACTGGCTTCGGGCATCAAAGACCTGAATGCAAAAGTGGATTTTGATTATTACCCGGCGCCCCAGCATAAAATTAAGTTCGGCGGTTTATATACACACCACACTTTTACGCCCAATGTATTGAGCGGAAACCAGGACAGCACCGTATTTGCGCCCAACAATGCCAATAACAAATATGCCAACGAAGCGGCGCTCTACATTCAGGACGACTGGGAACTGACGGATAAACTTAAACTAAACGTAGGGCTGCGGTACAGCAGTTTTAAACAGGTGGGGCCCTATACCAATTATACGGAAGATGCAAATGGCAACAAGCTCGACAGCACCCATTACGGCAGGGGAGAGAAAGTAAAAGCCTATGGCGGGATTGAACCAAGGGCTACGCTACGGTATGCCATTAATGATCAGACTTCACTAAAAGCGGCTGTTACACGCAACCTTCAATACATACACCTGGTTAGTAACGCAGGTTCCACGCTGCCCACCGACTTGTGGGTACCCAGTACCTATTATGTGCAACCGCAAATAGCCTGGCAATATGCCGCAGGTGTGTTTAAAAATTTTAAGGACAATACTTTTGAAACCTCCCTGGAAGTGTATTATAAAGACATGCGCAACCAGATTGAGTACAAGGAAGGATATACACCATCGCTGACCGACCCGGAAAAGCAATTTGTGTTTGGCAAGGGCTGGAGCTATGGCGCAGAACTGTATATTGGCAAGAACAAAGGAAGGCTGACCGGCTGGCTGGGTTATACCCTCAGCTGGACTTACCGGAAATTTGCGGGATTGAACGGCGGACAGCAATATTTTGCAAAATACGACCGGCGGCATGATCTTTCTGCCGTGGCTACCTATGATTTAAACAAGAAATGGAAACTATCGGCAGTATTTGTATATGGTACCGGCAATGCTACCACGCTGCCCGAACGTTTTTACATTATTGGCGGCGTACTTACCCAGGAATACAGCCGGGTAAACCAGTACCGGTTGCCAGCTTATCACCGGCTCGATTTTGCCGCCACTTATACGCCAATACCCAAACGTAAGAAAAGGGTACAGGGCAGCTGGGTATTCAGCATTTACAATCTGTACAGCAGGGCCAATCCTTATTTTATTTATTTTGACCAGACCGGCAGCCCTTACGACAATACTTTAAAAGTAGAGGCCCGGCAGGTGTCTTTGTTTCCGGTGATACCCGCGGTGACGTATAACTTTCATTTTTAGGGAAGAAAAATTTTGTCGCACAGAGGGCGCGGAGAAAAAGAGGTTAGCTTGTTTATTATAGATTGCGGGCGTGTATAAATAATCCCTGGGCATGACGCTTTATTCGGGGCTATTTCTTTCAAAATTTTATCTTTTAGAATGCTCTTGCATAAATACAACACGTATTCTCTTTTCCTCTGCACCCTCTATGCGACTTTGTTTCTTATTTTTTGCTCTCTTTAATTCATACTGCCCGCTTTCGTCATCTGCTGCAATTTTTTCAAATTTATCATTGGCGCCTTTTATAAATTTAAAACTGGCATCCATAATTTTAAGGAAAAGATAATGATCATAGCGGCGTAGCTATTGGTATTGGATAAATAAATTGATTCCCGTGTTTATTCGAAAAGCATTATTGCGCTGGTCAAAAGTTTACTGACAGTTTTAAACCTGGTGTAACGCCTTTGAAAAAATCGTGAAAATAAAATACGGGTTCCAGCTTTATTCTTCCTTCCTGCCAATTAATGCCGCCTGTGCCCAGCCTGAAAGTATGCGGGTCATAAAAATCACCTTTCCGGCGGTACAAATAGCCGATGGAAATATGCTGAAACAGGTTGTAGCCGGGGCCTTCGGGTTTTCCTTTTTCATTCAATGGTTCACGGCCCAGTATAAGTGTTAAAAAATCATTTCGGTAGGTAACGAGATTACCCTGGCTGTTTTTGGCAAACAAAAACTGCGGTTCCCACATAACACCTGCCTCATATTTATTGCGTGCATTTGAGACAACGGCTTTCATGGTGATATTAAATGAGGGGACAAAATTGCTTTTATAGTTCTGCAGGTTGATGCCTGCATTTAATTCTAATTGATCACCTGCGCTGCCAATAAAGCCTGCCGGATGTTTTGCATGTATAGTGGGATCTCCTTTTACATGATACCAGTTGTCACCATCTTCTCTACGCCACTGGCTAATTTTCCAGGGGAAATTAATTACTTTTTCATTCAGCCTGCCGTTTGTATAATTATTAAAATCACTGAGCTGGTTAACAAAAAAGCCGATACGGTAATAAGAAATGCCCGGCCGCAATTTGCCGATAACATATTTATTTGGAAACGGCACAGCGCATATAATGTTGACGGTATCCTGCCCGAGCTTTAATGCGGCCAAATCATCCTGGGTAATTAAGAAATTAGATCCTTTTGGTTTGAAAACCTGTATGCGGATTCTTTTCTTTCCATCTGTGTCTATGAAACAATCGATTCGTTTGGTAGACAATTCGTCTGTAAGAGAATCTTTAAAAGGCGTAATGTCTTTTAAAAAATCTTTTAGTAAAGAATCAATATTCCTTATTTTACTCATGTCGTCAAAATCGCCCAATTCAACCTGCATGGTATTGCCTTTACCGAGATCAGCAAAAAATTTTCGTCTGATGTTGACGCCCTTTAATTCAAAGGTTTTATCTGATTTTGATACCGGCGTTTCGTCTTGGGCAATAGCGGTGGACGCGATGCCTGTTGCAAGCATCAGCAAGCTGATTATTTTTTTCATATGTATTT
>Ga0075026_100000178_pt1 | contig 23858 bp, 19 predicted proteins | sample Str012_2_FD_71392 | JGI IMG/M metagenome (GOLD analysis project Ga0075026, IMG submission 71392) | Freshwater sediment microbial communities in response to fracking from Pennsylvania, USA - Straight Creek_MetaG_SC_2012 | ecosystem: Environmental > Aquatic > Freshwater > Creek > Sediment... | reverse complement strand
GCTGTAGAACGGCTGATAAATGAATGACCGTTGCTCATGTCTTTGAAAACAACGAACCGGTAATTATCCGGATGGATACCTTTTTTCATAATTCTTTATTTTAAGGAAGCACGGATTTTGCCGTACTTTTTGTTTACAAGGCTGCAAAAGTAGTACCTAAACGCTTAATTGCCAAACCATATTTTGGCCCGTTGTGAATGCCTTGCCGCAGATTGACTAACCGCCAACGATCGCTGCTACCCGTACTAACTCCTCATATTTTCAAACTGCAGGGGTAATCCCAGGTCGGAGCCCCGGCACAACTGTATAACTTCCTGTAAATCATCCAATTTTTTACCTGTCACCCTTACCATATCGTCCATAATCTGGGCCTGTACTTTCATGCCGCTGTCTTTTATCAGTTTTACAATTTTCTTGGCGTCTTCCTGTTTCAGGCCATTTCTCACTCCTACTTCTTTTTTCACTGTTTTGCCGCTGGGATAGGACTCTTTTGACATATCAAACGCCTCGGGAGAAATGCCCTGTTTATGGGCCCGGTTGATCAGCACGTCCAGCAGCTGGCGCATTTTCATGTCATCGTCGGTCTCAATGTTTAATTTAAACTCTTTTTTATTGAGATCTATTACTACATGGGCGTCCTTAAAATCGAAGCGGTTGACGATTTCTTTTTTTACAACATTAACGGCATTGTCGAGCGCCTGTCCGTCAACCTTGCTCATAATATCAAATGATGGCATAGTAAAAGTATTTAGTATTCGGTACTTAGTATTCAGACTTCCGGGTTCAAATGTAAGATCAAGTACCGAGATTTTAATACTAAGTATCCGGGCCAGGCATCCATCAATAAAAAAGTATTCATTACTGAAACAGGCGCTGACAATGCCAGCACCGTGTTTCAACAATGAATACCCTATACTAAATTCTTAAAACTAGTTATTGCCTCCCGCCTTTACCCGGCTCTGTTCATCATCGGCGCCACCTTTTTTACGGTTGTTTTGCGGCCCTTTTAATGGTTTACCAAAACGGTAGGTGAATGAAATGCCTGCTACCCTTGAATCACGCGTGTTGTGAAAAGTAGCTTCGGTTTGCTGAAAGTTGATGGTTCCCTTTGGCCCATTGGTATAGAATATATCGCGGATGTTTAAGCGCACATTTCCTTTTCCTTTCAGCACCTGTTTGGAAACACCGGCAGAAGCCTGGCCCAGTGGCAAGATCACAATCTGTCCTTCGATGCCCCTGGTACGGTAAAAGCCACTCAGTTCTGCATTCCAGCCCTTGCCCAAACTGAACTGGTTGTTTACGTTGAACAACACATTGGAAGCACTTACTTTCAGCTGCTCGCCGTACAATTCGCCTTTGAAGTAACTGTAATTGTAGTTGCCATAAAGGTTGGTGCTCCACCATTTGGCAATCTTTACCTGTGCACTTACGGCAAGGCCTGCATTCTGGCGTTCGCCAATATTTCCCTGCCGCACAATGGTAGCATAATCTTTCTGTTCAAACGTTTCGGTAAAGAAATTTTTGGTACTGCTGTAATTAACGGTCGTGTTCAAAAATCCTTTAAATGTATGGCTCAGCTCAATGTTATTGCTGTATTGTGGTTTCAGGAATGGATTACCCGCCTGGTAAGTATAATTGTCCAGGAAAAACAAGAATGGATTTAAATCCTGGTAAGCCGGGCGGTCAATCCTTCTGCCAACTGATAAACCAAACTGGTTGTTCTTATTAACCGTATAGCTGAGGAATATTGTTGGAAACAGGTTGTTATAGGTTTTGCTGAAGGCAGAATCAGAACCGGGCCTTTGCGCATTGCCAAATTGATGGCCTTTGTAGTTGGTGTTCTCAAAACGAAGACCCGCCTGCACACCCAGTTTCTTAAATTGCCTGTTGTAATTTATATAAGCAGCGTTTATATTTTCTTTGTATTGAAAGCGGTTGGTTTTATCATAGTCTACCTGGTTGCTGCCGCCAATAACATTAAAATAATTGGCCGCATTGTCTGTATTTACATAGCTGCTCTTGAGACCGGCTTCCAGTTTGGCTTCTTTTTTCAAAGGGTGCGTATAATCAACTTTTGCTGAATAAATATTGATATCAACCGGCAGCTCGCTGTATAATTCTGAACGGTATTTGAAACTCATATCCGGATAGTAAGAGATATTGGTAAAATTCTGAAGGTTGTGCGATGCATAGGTTGAATAGTCCACATCAGCAGTCAGTTCGCGACCGGTAGAATCAAACTGGTGGCGGAAATTAAGGTTGATGGCTCCATTCTTCCACTTGTTTTTATCTGTGCTGGTAGATTGTACTACAGAATCAACAATACCATTTGCATTTTTCAGGTAAGAAGTATTATAGTTCCGGTGCGCTTCGGGGTTGATAAAACCCGTGGCCACAAACCCAACCGTCGTTTTCTTGCTCAGGAAAAAGTCCATGCCCGCTTTCAGGTTGTTGTTGGTATTGCTATTGGGCATAAAAGCAGTCTGGTCGAACATGGCGGTTACGTTTTTACCATCAGCCGTTTTATAAGTGCGGTGAATATCCAGCTGCTGAAAGCCATTGTTTCGGTTAAAGCTGTAATTCATAAATGCATTGTACTTGCCATTGCGGTAATTCAGGTTCAGGCTTTCATTGGTTCGGGCATACACACCCTGGGAGTAACCGGCGGTAGCGCTGCCGTTAAAACCACGAGCCTTGTTCTTTTTGGTTTTGATATTGATGATGCCCGAATTGCCGGCCGCATCATATTTAGCGGGCGGATTGGTCATAATTTCTATCTGGTCTAGCTGGTTGGCATTCATGTTTTTCAGGAGGTTTACCAGGTCGGCGCCGTTGAGATAAGAAGGCTTTCCATCTATATATACCTGTACGCCCTGCTTTCCTTTCAGGCTAATGCTGCCATCTTTATCGACCGTAATACCCGGCGATTTTTCCAACACTTCCAGTGCCGTAGCACCCACATTGGTAACCGCTGCGTCCACGTTTACTACGGTGCGGTCGATATGTTGTTCTATCAAAGCTTTGTGGGCCGTTACAGTTACAGCGGCAAGATCTTTAGAAACGGGTACCAGTTCAATGGTCTTGAGTGTTACCGCATTGTTTATTTCATTGATTTCAAAGGTCTCTGAAAAGGCCTTTTTATGACCCACTGCAGAAACTGCCACCAGGTATTTGCCACTGTTAACGCCGTCAAATACAAAATTACCGTCTTTACCCGCGGCGCCCATTTTGGCTACGCTGGAGTCTTTTGCTTTTAAAAGGGTAATGGTAGCAGATTCAATGGCTTTTTGATTGCCATCAATTACATGACCCAAAATTTTGCCCGGGTTGGTTTGCGCCTGGCTTATAAGTGCTGCACTTAGTATTAAAAGCAGGCTTAGCATTTTCTTCATAAAAAGTAATTTTATATTGGTTGGTACTTTGTTTTTGATATTACAATTCAAATCTAGGTACTATGCAAAACAAAGAACAGTGCATTGTGTTAGATGGTTGATTTGCTTGATAACTGGCATTGAATGAACTTACTGCTGAGACGCAGCAAGCTGAAAGGGGTTACAATTGTGCCTGTGTTTGGGACGAGCGGCAGAAATAAGATGCAGCCGGGCTCTTAACACCGTACACAAAAAAGACCATGCAATAAGCCGGTTACATGGCCAAACAGATATAGACTTGCTAAAAGAGAGAATGCTCCCCTGCTGTGGGGTTGGACAAAAAAAAGGAACTGCTGTTATGAAACCAGAAGGCTTTTCTTCCGTCTAGGCAGGTAAACCATCAGCACAATACCTGTGATGATCAACATGAAGGAAATAATCTCAGCTTGTGTTGGCTGAAGCGGGAGCGATTCATATTTTGTATTGACCCTGATCTTTTCAACCAGAAACCTTTCGATACCGTTTACAAACAGGTAAAAACCAAACAAGGTACCGGCTACTTTGAATTTCTTGCGTACGGCCCAGATTATGCCAAATAGAATGGTACAGGCTATGATTTCATACAATGGTGTAGGAAAAACGGGCAGGGGCAACACATTACAATACTCACCCCAGTTACAATTGGGCAGGGGAATGCCTTCTTTGTTTACATTGTGCGGATAAGTATAGGCAAAAAACCAATCAGGCAACCATGAAACACCTTTGAAATAAACATGCTTTACTTTGTCGAGGCTTTCAAACTGGCGTATAAAAAAATCTTTATTGGCCTGCAACTGCTGTTGAAACTGCTCATTGCTTGCCAGCGAAACAATCCCGTTTTTATCCGATACATAAGCACTGTTCAGAATGCCCCAGTCGCCATCTCCGCTTACCTGGCAGCCCATGCGGCCCACCGCATACGATAACATTAAGGAAGGTGCCGCTGCATCATTCAATTGCCAGAAACCGATATTGTGTTTTTTGGCATACCACCAGATGGCGAGTGCTGCGCATATCAATCCACCATAAAAAGTAAGACCACTGGGAGAAAAAAGATTGCCAATCGGATCTTTTATAAACCGATCCCAGTTTTCCAGGTTATCAAAAATCTTAGCCCCTATAAAACCAAATACGGCTCCCAGCAGGATGATGTCTCCCACCCTGTCGTGCGGCCAAACGCGAATGGTTCTTTCCTCTGGCTTTGCGAGCTTTTGCTTGTTGGCTTCCCTCCATTTAAGTCCGGCAAAGATTAACCCGGCAATAATACCTGCCGCCCAGTTACCACGCGCAGACAACATAAATTGCTGCATGTCGCCATTGGGATCGCTGAAAAAAGCACCAATTACTTTATACCCAAAAATAAAACCCAGTAAAAAATTAATCAGCAACTCTGCAAGGCTGGCCGGCTTGCCAACCGTAATTTTTTCTTCCTGGCAATGCAGTATGCCTTCCTTGCTTTTTCTCTTCAGTTCGCTGCCAATAACAATGGCTGCAGTAATAAATGCAACAGCTACCAGCAAGCCGAACATATTCGCAAACCGCAGTCCTTTCCAATCTGCACCAAACCAATCACGAACAAGAAAATAAAGATTGGGATACATATGTTCTGAGCAATTAAATAGTGTGAATGAATAATAGACTGCAATGTTAGGGCAAAAATTTTGTAAATAATATATAGTAACGCACATGCCTGCATAACGGCGACTTCCCTGCTTGTTTAGAATTCTTTATCCCCTGATAAAAAAACCCGCCTAAAAAAGCGGGTTCCGTATTCTTTTATCTTAACCAGTTTCCTGGTGTGTCATTTAACAATATTCCTCAAATGCACTGATAAGATTTTGTGCTATCATCTGTGCAGGGCGTCCTTCAATCATGTGACGTTCTATAAAATGAACCAATTGCCCGTCTTTAAACAAAGCAATGGCAGGTGATGAAGGCGGATAAGGCAAGAGGTGCTGGCGAAGGGTTTTAACCGCGTCAACATCAAAACCTGCAAAAGAGGTAGCAAGATGATCGGGTTTTTTAGCTGTATTGTGAACCGCCATTAAAACACCGGGGCGGGCCGAGCCGGCGGAGCAACCACAAACTGAATTGATCATTACAAGGGTGGTTCCCTTTTGCGAAAGCTGGCTGTCTACGGCTTCAGAAGTGACCAGTTCTTCAAATCCATTATCGGTCAGCTCTTCCTTCATGGGTATAACAAGTTCTGCTGGATACATATTTTGTGTGTTTTGTTTAGCAACGCAAAACTATTGAAAAAGTTCATTCATTGCATGCAATTATAAATTAAACATGCATTTTTGTCATGATAATTTTGTAATATTAGCCATTATGTCATTAAAAATTGACTGTTTCTGAAAGCCCGTCATTCAAATAGCCTTAAAAAGCAGCTGGTACGGCATTTGAAAAACAAACCTCGTCACTCGAAATTTTAAAAACAAAAAATAGTATGGTTATGACACTCGTAAAAAACAATTTCAGACCCGTTAATTTTAACAACGTTTTCAATGAACTCTTCAATGAATTTCCGGCTGCATTTGCAGACAGGGCCGGTCTTAATTTTCCACCTGTAAACATTTCAGAAACCACCGACGCTTATCACCTTGAACTGAATGCCCCCGGCAGAAACAAAGAAGATTTCAAAATTAATACCGACAAGGGCTTGCTGACCATCAGTTACGAAAAGAAAGAAGACACAAAGCAGGAAGACGTAAAATCTGTGCGCAGGGAGTTTAGTTTCCAAAGCTTTAAACGCAGCTTCAGCCTCGATGAAAAAGTGGATACCAGCAATATCCAGGCAAAATATGAAAACGGCCTGCTGAAAGTGTTGCTTCCCAAAAAAGCGGAAGTAAAAGAACCCGCCACACAAATAACCATCCAGTAATTTAACTACAATGCTGTGCTGCGCTAAACAAGCAGCCGGTACTGGATATTTTCATAAGGCCCTCCGGCAGGAGGGCGTGCAGTTGGTTTTGATTTATTACCCCGTTGTTTTTACAATGGGGTATTTTTATGTGTAATATTTTACATTACAGGGCGACTGATGTACAGTGAAATGCCAGTGACAAACGAACTTTACTGATACAATCACTTTAAAATACACAAACTACCTGCGGCTGCAGCTTATGCCAACCGAGAAAGACTTTATACAATCCATTGAGCAAAATCAGAAGATCATCCATAAGGTGTGTAACCTGTATATGCAGGATGGGCAGGACAAGAAAGATCTTTTTCAGGAAATACTGCTGAATGCCTGGAAGGGGTTTGGCAACTTTAAAGGGGAAGCCAAATTCTCTACCTGGCTCTACCGGGTAGCGCTGAATACAGCCATTACATTTTACCGGAAAGACCTGCGGCAAATTGAAACTACAGAACTAAAAGAACAGGTAGCCACCATCGCCGACAATATAGTTCAGCAGGAAGAGGAAATGATTGCTATGCACAAAGCCATTGCCGAACTCTCCGCTGTTGACAAAGCCCTGGTGATGTTATACCTGGAAGATTACAGTTACGATGAAATCAGCGGCATTATGGGCATCACTGCGAACAATGTGGCCGTAAAAATGAACCGGATAAAAACAAAGTTGAAAGAATCGGCCAAAAAATATTTATGACTGCAAAAAGAACATGCCATGGAACTCGACGAGTTTAAGCAGCTATACAAAGAAAAAAATGCCGTGGAAACGGTCAGCCATTCTGCGAATGAGCTGGAAGCTTACCTGCGCAAGAATACCCATTCTATCACAGGCAAGATTAAACGCAGTATATGGTTTGAAGCCGTCCTCAGCATACTATTGTTTGCAGTATCAGTATGGGCCTGGTTCATTTACCCGGCCAGGTTTGTACGGGTTTTCTCTATGCTAACAATTTTTTTGTGCTGTATCTTTCTGATCTGCCTGGCTGCACTTTACAAAAAAATCATCGCTTTTGAACACGCCACCCCTGCTATCAAAACCAGTCTCCGGCAATTGATTGCTATTTTGCAGCAGTTTACCCGGCTCTATTTTCAGTTTACCATGGTAACCCTGCCCATTGCATTCATTTTTGGATTGATTACCGGTTACCTGGACGTATCTGGCAATACAGCACTCAAAAACTTTAACTGGTTGCGGGGCATTCTCTTTTACACTGGCTGGTTTCTCCTATGGTCGGCCATTATGTACTTTTTTACGAGATGGTATATCCGGAAATTATATGGTAATTACCTTTTACAACTGCAACAACAATTAAAAGATATAGAAAATGGTTAAAAGGCTTTAACAGCGCTGGCAGTTTAGGACAAAATGGACTAATATTGCACGCATAAACAAACTTTTAACAGTAAGCATGAGAATACCATACAGGCTCCTTTTAATGTTATGTTTAATGGTCTCCATTTCTTCCTATGCACAAGACAGCATTCCCCATAACATTGTTCCGATAGATTCGGCCAGCATTCCACTGCGCATCACCAACCTGAATCCGTATTTTACCATTCACGCCGACTCAACGCTGAGTTATAACCTCGAAATCAATAAGGACGAAACAAAGTATTACTGGTTTCTGCGCAATTCGCCGGTGGGACTAAGAATCAATAAAGACGATGGGGTGCTGACTTTTAAAGCAGAAAAATCATTTTTCCTTTCCGGAAAATTGAAATATGATGTGGAATACAAAGTAAATATCGGGGTGCAAAATTTATCGGACCCAAAAGAAAGGGTTGACACCATGTTTACCATTGTGTTTTACAATACAGATATTATTCCTTCCCGCGTAAAACCTTCCGTCAGCTCCACGCTTACGGTAGACGAGGGCGATACCATCAGTTTTAAAGTGCAGTGCGAGAATGGTAGTTTCCCGATTGAAAACATTACATTTTTTGCCAACCGTCCTTTAAAAAACTTTACCCTGGTAAAAAAATGTGATGATGATTTTACCTGGATGCCGCCATTCGATTTTGTGAAAGAAAACGACTCCGCCAAATTAAAAATCCTGGTTTTGAATTTTGTGGGCGTCAATAAATTCCAGGTAAGAGACACTGCAACGGTCCGCATCATTGTTCGCGATGCGCTGAATTACCCGCTGGCAGAAGAAGATTACAAGCTGACAGTAAAAAATGTGAATACCTATGTGCTGCAGTTAAAATATACATTTCTGCAACTCGACAAAAGCGTAAAGGGCACTAAAAACGTACGCACCTCTTTCGATATTACCAGCTCAACAACAGCACTTACCGGAAGCATACTGGCATCTTCTGCCAACAGCAGTACGCAAAAAACGGGACAGATTTTGCCGAGTGTAGGTGTGTCGCTGGTGCCGATTAAAGAAGCCGTAGCCCCACAAAAAGTGTTTGATCAGAACCAGGCTTCGCTGGTGCGCGGATCGATAAAAAGGCTGGAATACATGGTAAGGGAAAATGTAGTGGTGGGCGAACGGGATCCGGATCTGGTGAAAAAAACAACCAAGCTGAAAGACGAATTGAAACAAACGCAGATACAGCTGATTGATGTTCCGCTGGAGCTGGCCAACACCATGACGGAAGAAGAACTAAACCAATACTTCAACAGCCCCAAAGTAACCAGGAAGTACAGGGTTAAAAAATAAACAACCACACTGCATCTATTGTACCATTTCCGGGTTGCGCCATTTGCTTTACACCTGCGAACAAGCTACCGGCACCAGGAAAGTGGATGTAACTTTTGAAACCATTTGCTCTTCCGAATAATCCGGCATTGCTTTTAATTGTTTCCATTGCTGATCTTTCTGCAAACCCTTCCATGCCCTGTCGTGTGAGGCCATATTGCTGTAGGAAAGCATGTACACCAGGTTGGGACGTGCCGCACCTATCAATGTTTCTCCAAAAAACACCGGGTTCATCCCTACCCTTTTGCAAATTTCTATTTCACCCGCTTCGTTAAACATCTCAATCTTTTTTTTGCCGGCCATTTCATTGGCACTTTCATAACGGCGCAGTTCAAAAATACGGGGCGCTTTTTCGGGCAATGCCAGTTTGGGCATGCGTACAAATGCTATGTGCAGCGAACTCTCCATACTTTCATAAGCCGGTTCGCCCATCGGCGCATTCAGGTATTCTGCCCCCGCTTCCTGGTAGTCACGGTCGCCCGACAATTTCTCTGCTACCTGCGTAAAATCATCCAGAGAGCGGAAGGGTATAATAACATAAATTTTGGATTGTCCTTCTGGCTTGTAGTCTTTAAAGACTCCAATGCTTTTACTGCCCAGGCTATTCAATGCAGGGATGGCCGCTTTTTCAAAATAGCCTTCTATTATTTTTTCCTGCTCTTTGTTTTTGAGTGTATAAACCCGCAACTCATAAAATTCACGCTTTTGTTTTTTTGCGGCTTCATTTGTTCCGGCCCTGCTAAGAACCGGCAACATACTACCCAGCGATGCGCCGAGCAAAGAAGATTTGAGGAATGAACGTCTTTTCATGATTTGGATTTATGATAGCCATAACGCCATAAACCTTTACAATAGTGCTTTACCTTAAAAAAATAGCAGCATACGCGTATGTACCGGTTCAATTTCCACCTATCATGAACAAAATCAAGGGGCCAATTGCCGAAGGAGCTATATTTTCTGTTCAGCCGCAATACCAGCAGGGCGCCCTCAGGTCTTGCCGGCAATGCTTTTGAGCGCAGCAGCAAACTGTTGCATTTCTTTTAGGGTACCCATGGTTACACGGCACCAGGTGGCGCCATAGGCATCCCTGTATTTTACCAGTATATTCCGCTGCTGCATTTCTTTTGCAAACTGGTCTTTCATTCTTTCAATATTAAAAAGAATAAAATTGGCTGCGGAGGGAATGTATTCCAAATTTAGTTGGCGCAGAATGGTGTAACAATATTCTTTTGCCTGCCTGTTTTTTTCAAAACAGTCTTTTACAAAAGCATCGTCGCCCAGCGATGCGGTAGCCGCTGCAACCGAAACCATACTTAAATTTGCGGATAGCCATGGCTGGTAGCTGGTCATTGCCCGGATGGTAGCGGGATGTGCAATGGCATACCCCACCCTTGCGCCGGCCAGTCCATATATTTTTGAAAATGTTTTGGCAACAATGATATTGGGGTTGCTGATGGCAATGTTTGCCAGCGTATCTGTTTTTGCATACTCGGCATAGGCTTCATCAATAAAGACCATGGTTTGCAGGGCGGCTTTTTGGGCAAAATCTGCCACGGCATTAGTATCTAATGCCACCCCTGTAGGATTGTTGGGATTGCAGATGTAAATCATCCGGGTATCCGCCGTTACCGGCCCGTAAATTTGCGCCGGCAGCAATTCTCCCTTGTATGGAAAATGATTCTTTTTAAAGCTCAGTCCAAAAGCTGCTGCCTGGCCGCTCCATTCTTCGTACGAAGGATCAGCTGAGATAACATGTCCCTTTTCTTTTGCCGCAAGCTGGCAGGCCAGTCCGATTATTTCTGAGGAACCTGCACCCAGTAAAATATTTTCTTCTTCTATCTGCCAGTGATCTGCAACCGCTTTTTGCAAAACCAGTATGGCATCATCGGGATAGCGGTTGCTTTGCAGGTAACTTTCCAACATGGCTTTGCGGCCGGCCGGCGACGGGCCATAAGCATTTTCATTGTTTGCCAGCACCAGGGGTCTTACCATTGCACCTGCGGGTGCGGGCAAATCAAAACCAGTGAGACCAAGACCGGCAAGTGCCATGGCGGTTTGTTTCAGCCATTGCCTTCTGTCTGTATCATTATGCATACAGAAAGTTACAATATTTTTTTTCGCCAAATACCACCGGCCGGTAAGGAACCGGCCGGTGGATACAAGGTTTATTTTTGCTGAAATAAATAACAGGCTATAACATCATACCACCGGAAACCTCTATTCGTTGTGCATTTATCCATTTGGCATCATCCGTACAAAGGAAGGCGATTACGCCACCGATATCGTCCGGCAAGCCAACGCGGCCCAATGCGGTGTAAGCTGCAACTGTCTTATTCAGTTCGGCATTGTCGCGCACGGCGCCGCCACCAAAGTCTGTTTCAATAGCGCCGGGTGCTACTACGTTGACCCTTATCTTACGGGCACCCAATTCTTTTGCCTGGTACCTGGTCAGCGTTTCAATAGCGCCTTTCATAGATGCATAAGCGCTATAACCCGGGAAAGAAAACCGGGCAAGGCCGGTAGAAATGTTTACAATGCCGCCGCCGTCCGTCAGCAAGGCCAGCACTTTCTGTGTTAAAAAAAACACACCTTTAAACTGGATGTTTAACAAGGTATCAAACTGCGCTTCTGTTGTTTCTTCAAAAGAAGCATACACGCCAATACCGGCATTGTTGATAAGAAACTGAAACCCTTCTGCTGCAAAATGTTCTTCCAGTATTGATTTTAACTGAACAATGAATGCATCAAAACTTTTTACATCGCCTGTATTCAATTGCAGGGCTGCAGCTTTCTGTCCTTGCTTTTCGATGGCCGCCACAACGGCCGCTGCTTCATCCTTTTTGCTGTTGTAAGTAAGGATTACGTCTATTCCTTTTTGGGCCAGGCGCAATGCCATTTCCTTTCCAAGACCGCGACTACCACCGGTAACCAGGGCAATTTTACTTTTTGTTGTACTGCTCATTGTTATATCATTTTTGATACCACAAAACTACAACAGCAGGCTGCCACGCTGTTTGCGTGCATCAATCTATTGTTTGCAAAATTCAAATAATGTGGTCAGGCGCGGAAGGCCAGTGGCGCCAGCGAAGTTTGCTTCTTGAAAAAATTGGAGAAATGGGCGATTTCTTCAAACCCCAGGCTGTAGGCAATTTCAGAAATGTTCCAGTCGGTTTGTTTCAGCAGAATTTTCGCCTCCTGTATTATCCTGTTGCTGATGATATCGGTAGTGGTTCGTCCGGTATTTTCTTTCAAAACTTTGTTGAGGTGGTTTACATGCACCGCCAGCCGGTCTGCATATTCTTTTGCGGTTCTTAAAGCCAGTTTTTGTAATGGCGATTCAATGGGAAATTGTCTTTCGAGCAATTCAATAAACAAAGAACTCACCCTGGCCGATGCCGTGTGCGTTGGATAAATGGCGGTAGCAGGTTGCAGTTTTTGTCCATAGTGGATCAGTTCCATGGTATAGTTGCGCAACAGATCATATTTGTACACATAATCAGAGGAAAGTTCATTGTACATCTTCTTGAAAATGGCAGTCAGTTCTTCCACCGATTGCTCATTAAGCTGGAATACAGGGTAGCCGCCCGGTTTGTAAATGGGCAGGTCATCCAGTACCATTCCGCTCTTTTGCTGCATCAAAAAATCGGCCGTAAAAATGCAGAAATACCCGGCCTGGTTTTCGTCTTGCGGAACATAATTGTACGGTATGCCGGGCGTGGCAAATAGCAATGCCTGCTTCTCAATAGCTATCACCTTATCGGCATATTCCGCTTTGTTTTTACCCAGTATCAGGCTGATTTTATAATAAGCACGGCGGTTGTAAGGCATCGTGCCGGTCTTCTTTACCTTTGCCACGGCCTCTTCAATTTTAAATACATTGAAATGACCAATCTCTTTATTGATTCCTTCTGGAATAAGATTGGCCGTTTGATGGTAAAACTGTTCAAGTGTAGTAATGGGTGCCATAAGTCATTTGCAAAAAACAAATATAGCCAAAGAAACGATGGATCTGATTTTCTGTTGAATTTAACGTTTGTACAATAACCAAAACCGTAAAAACAATATCTTAGAATTATGAAAAAATCAGTCCCCATTATTGCCATCTGCCTTGTCTTTTTTATAAACCATGCCACGGCGCAGGACAGCACAAAAGCGGGTTTAAAAAAACAAATAAACAGCAGTAACGAAAAAGCCGACAACCTGCGTGGTAAAAACATGCAGCAGCAAAGTCTTTCCACCCAATCTTTTGAAAAACTGGATACCGCAACAGCTAAAACAATAGTGAAGAAGCCTGGCAAGAAGCGGCCCATGAAGCAAGCAGTTCCCAAAAAACATTCATAAAAAAACACGCCGCGTGGCGTGTTTTTTTATGAATCGTCAAGTAGATATTCTAACGCTGTTTGTTTACAAACATCCCGGTAAATTTATTTCCGGACAATTGGTTGTTCAATGGCTGATACTGTTTCTGCACCGACAACAGCCTTCTGTTTTCCAATTCTGCTGTATTTGATTCCCTGGCAAAAGATCCGGTACTGATATAATGCAGCGCAGCTGCCAGCGAGGGCTCAGTCACATCTCCCCAGTTGCTGTTCACCCCATCGGCTGTTAATTTATCCGGTGCAAAACCATCATAATATTCTGCACTGCCTGCGCTATTAACAGTTTTAAACGAAATGGGATAGATGGCATAATTAAAAATCGTGATCGGAAAAAATCCAACAGGTTTACCATAAGTGGTATCGCCCACCAGTTTTACATTCATATATGGCCGAAGGTTATTGATGAGCAGTTCACTGGCAGAAGCTGTTTCGCTGCTTACAATAAATAAGACCGTGCTGAGGTTTACGCTTCCGGCTTTCTGGTAATTGATTGTATTATTGGCAGGCTTAAAAGCATCTGGCGGATAACCCGCCTTTTTCTTTAACAAAGGAAAATTACCCGCAATCAATGAATCATTAAATATATAGGTGTACATGGTATGGCCGGTAGCCGATGAAGGCCCTATCAGGTTGGCCAGCACGTCTTGTGTTGCCGTTGAACCCCCGTGGTTATACCGCAGATCTACTACCAGTTGATTGATGCCTTTGGCAGCAAAATCAGTAAACGCCGTTGTTAGTTCTGTTTGAGAGGTAGTGCCAAAAAACTGGTTAAACACCAGGTAGCCAGTTTTATTGGTGCCGTCCGAAATAACATCGGCATATAAAACAGAATTGGCCGTAAAGCTCGCTTTGGTAAGATTGGATGTAACGGTGCTGCCATCCTGTTTTGTAAACGTAAAACTGGCAGTACTGGAAGTAGTACCAAAAAAGACATCATTTAGTATCGTTACGCTTGCATTGTCGTAACCGATGGCGGTATTGTTGATTTTGCTGATGTACCAGCCTCTTTGTACGCCTGCCGCGCCCGCCGGCGAAGCTTTGTAAACATACTCTACAAACCAGTAAACTGAGTCGTACGGAAGGGCCCGGTCAATGGAAGCAGCTTTAATAAAGAACCCGTAATCTGTATTGCTGCCAGTTTGTATGGCATCTGAACCCGCCTGCGTGGTAACAAAACTATAACTGTGTTTCTTGTCTTGTGGTTGCAATGCACGAATACCCGCCATCTCATTCTGTGCAGCGGCCAGCTCTGTGCTGCCTGTATACTGGCGAGGGTTGAAAACAGCATAGGATGGAATCACTTCATGCCAGAGATATTCTTCCTTGCTGTACAAATAAATGGAATCGCGCAGCAGGTCTAACCGGGCTGCTGCAGAAACTGTGTCTGTGGATGGCGGCGTTACTGCACTGTCAGATTTTTTGCAGGAAAACATTCCCAAAAACAATGCAGCGCAGATCAAAATAAGAAGGAAATAATTTTTCATATTCCCGGAGGTACGTTTAAACATAAAAAAAGGTTTGATGATGCCTTGTAAAAATATTGTTTTTAACTGCCTTTAACAGATTCTGCGAAACATATTAACATCTCCAAAACAAAGTATGGCGGCAGTTAACACAAATGAATTTTAATTATCCTTTAATCAATCATTTTTTTGCTTCAAAAAAGAAAACGCCTTTTTTATTGGCCACAACAATGTCCGGCAAACCATCATTGTTCATGTCCTGCACCAGCACCTGTAAGCCTACGCCGGAATTGTCATCCACCAGGTGCGGTATCCAGCGTGGCTGATCGCCGGGGCTGAATTGAAACCAATACAAAACTGCGGGTTCTAAACCACCCGGGTCTTTGCCATTATGGGCGAAATATCTTTTGCCGGTAATTAAATCGGGGTATCCGTCTCCATTGATATCTGCCATTGCAAGGGCATGGGTTTCAGAAAAAGCATTGTAGATGATATGATGTTTCCAGGAGTCATTGCCTTTTTCATCTTTTGATGGTGTATGCCACCAGATGCCATAATCATGTGCCGATGCACTGACCAGGTTCAGACTGCCATTGCCATGCACATCCAGTGCAAATATTTGTGAACAGTCTTCACCCAAATCTGCCGGATGAAACAACCAGTTTGGCTGCGTTGGATCTGAAGGGCACTCCCACCATCCTTTGGTGACGATCACATCCTTCCTGCCATCGCCATTCATATCGGCCCAGCCAAGGCCATGGGTATACCGTCCGGTTCCAGGTGCATCCTTACCGTCAATGACAAATTTTCTCCAGACTGTATCTCCTTTTTCGGCTGGCGATTTCAGCCAGATCATTTCCTTTGCAATGGGATCATTGCAGAGTATATCCGGCCTGCCATCTCCATCTATATCCACAAAAGCAGGCGATTCGTTGCCGGCATGCTCAATAATCAAATGCATTTTCCAGAAGCCCGGTTTGCCGGCCGGGTTTTCATACCATACCACTTCTTCGCCGGGTAAACTGATGCGCACCTGGTCTGTCCAGCCATCCTGGTCAACATCCAGCGCAAAATTTAAAAATGAATTACTGAATTCGGTAGTGGCATCATAATGCCGGGGCCGGGTGATCCCGTGTGGCAACCACCTGGGGTTTTCAAACCAAAAAGCCCCTGCTATGATATCGGGCCTGCCATCCCTGTTTACATCTGCAATTGCCGTCCCTTCAGAAATAAAATCGCTGCTGAGTATGTGCTTTTTAAATTGAACTGCACGCCCTTTAACATGGCGCTGTTGTGCAACTGTACCAACTACCTGTAATACACAAACGAAAAATAAAAGCAGGGCAGCGCAGAACGAACCCGGTGTTTTTTGAAGGCTGGACATGGCAATCATTTTTGGCACCCGGCAATTTAAATGATTAATCCGGGTTCACGAATCTACCAAAAAACCACATAGAACGGGTTGCAAAGCCGCTATCGTTTACAACCCGGTTGTTACTTTATCCTGCATGTCTGCGGCAGAAGCCGGTTCCGATTGCTTTGGGATATTTGATTTCTTTAATTGCCGGCCCTGTTGCAGGCGGTAAAGTTTGGCATATTTTAGAAAAGTGCCGTGGGCGGTGTTTACAGCAATCACATAACCATAAAAACCATCCAGGAAACCGGCCCTGATAAAATAATAGTGCACAAATGCCCAGGATGGGTTTACCAGCATTTTAAACCAGGAACTTTTTTTGCCCCTGGCATACATTGCCTGTGCAGCAATGGAGCTGTATTTGTCATTTTTTTCGTGGTGGGTTTCAATACTGGGAAAGGAATAATGCAGTATATCGCCTTTCAGGTGCTGCACTTTTTGATTGCCCCCCGGAAGTTCAATTCTATCATGCGGGTTGATGCCGCCCCAGCGGGCGAAACGCCTGTCAAACAAGCGGACTTTCCGATCGGGGTACCAGGTGCCTTTGCGAATATATTTTCCGCAGTAATTGGTACAGCGGTTCATACTGTAAGCCACCGCGGCAAAATTATTTTTAAGATCCAGTATAGATTTAGCCAGGTTTTCATGCAGCGCTTCATCCGCATCCAGGCTTAGAATATAATCATGCGAAGCCAGCTGACTGGCGGCGTTCTTTTGCTGGATATAACCTAAAAAATACCCCTGCTTAACTTTAGCCCCTGCGGCCAGTGCAATCTCCACCGTCTTGTCAGTAGAATATGCATCCAGCACTATTATTTCATCCGCTACCAGTTTCACAGAATCGAGACAGCGCCGGATGTTTTTTTCCTCATTCCACGTAATGACAACTACAGAAATTAAGTTCATAAAAAACAATACAGTTAACAAAATGCTATTTTACCTGCGCTGCAGAGCACATGAAACGTTTTTATTTTTGGAAGCCGTTGAAACAGCATTCAGAAAATATTTTCACAAGGCAATATAACAAGCAAAATCTGATGACGCGTTTTTTGCAGCACAATTAGAAAAGTTTTACCTGAAAATTGACCTTTCCCATCCACCGGTTGGGTGCAACAGCCATCGTACAATGACTTTGGCTGCCAGCACGGTCATTATAATATTTCCCGGCATCTTAAAACGGCTCAATGTTATATCAAATAATATAAGAGCAATCTGGCTGCCGGCGAAATTAAAGACAGCAGCAGAATTGCCATAAAATTAGCGCCAACAGGTTGTCAGTAACAATACGGACTGATTCCATTAAAACACTTACCGGCGCACTGGAAAAACACTTGCCGAAAGTGGCAACAAATGCTATATAACGCATCAAAAAAGCATAAAGCAAAAAAAATATTGGAACAGCAAAGACGGGATAACAAGTACGGATAGCTGCAAAAAATAAAACTGCAGCTTTTTTTTTCAACAACTGTGTTGCCTGCGTTTCAAATAACTATATTTTACTATATTTATAGCCTAAACGCCGACTTCCCATTGATATAAATCGTTCTGAAAAGATCGATAAAATTAAGAGACTAAGTGTTTAGAAAACTGTATCCTGCAAAGGGTACAGTTTTTTTTGTGGCAAACGTACCTGGCGAACCGGCTGGAAGAAAAGAAATTCAGTCAGTAATCATTGTACTTTTCCCATCCATCCCAGCACCGTGTTCTTGCACGCAGGGTAAGCTTCTTCCATTTTTTGTTTGATCCATTTTGAAAAAATTTCAAACACAATAAATCCAATAATAACTGAGATAAACAGTTCCAGGTTGCTGAATGTCTTTTTATCGATGACTGTTCTTTTTGCAGCCAGTCCCCATAAGTTTCCAATGCTTCTTGTAACAAAAAAATGGGATACCAGTTTTGTAGCAGCAATACCAATGATGAATCCAATAAAATTGGCGATAAAATTATCGTAGAGGTATTTAAAAAAGTTTTTTGTGGCGTCTAATTTCATAAGGTGGATTTTATTGAAACAAAATAGTAAATAATCCCCAGAATATCAAGCGGCCCCAAGCGATTGATGCTGATGGTTAAAAACTGTTTTCTGCACGTATTTTTAAAATCTACCATTGCTGACCCGCAAAAATTCGTAGTATTGCGCCAGAAGTTTTTTGCCCGCCATATGAAATGTTCTTTGCACTGAACATCAGCTTATTTCATCATTTTTCACCCCATAACCAGCAGTTGCTATGACCCGGCATTTTATTTATCCGATTGTATTAAGCCTTTCTTTTATTACTACAGGTTTCGCGCAAAACAGGTACGAACTCAATAGTGGATGGACCTGTGCAAAAGCCAGCACAGTTTCCATGAATGGCAGCGCTGTTTCCAATCCTGCAGTCCCACTTTCCGGCTGGCAAACGGCAGTTGTGCCGGGTACCGTGCTTACAACCCTGCTGGACAACAAACAAGTTCCCGATCCATTTTATGGCATGAACAACCAGCTGATCCCGGATATTTATAAAGCCGGCAAAGATTACTATACGTACTGGTTTGTGAAGAATTTTAAAGAACAATTGCCGGCCCCAGGCGAACAAATCTGGCTGCATTTCCGGGGCATCAATTACGGATGTGATGTGTATTTGAATGGTCACCGGCTCAATACACAAACGCATAAGGGTATGTTTTTGCAGCAGGCTTATAATATTACCCGTTTCCTGCAAAAAGATGGTAGCAACCGCCTTGCCGTAATTGTATACCCACCCGATTCTCCCGGCAATGCCAATGGTGGCCAGGGTGGCGATGGCAGCATCGCACGCAATGTTTCTGTGCAATATACAGCTGGTTGGGACTGGATTCAGCCCATCCGCGACCGGAATACCGGTATTTGGGACAAAGTATTTATTGAAAAAACAAAACAGGTCAACCTGCTGCACCCGCACGTGGTTACCCTTGTACCCGGTATCCGCTCTGTAGAAGGCAAACAAGCCCCTGCCATTATTAAGGTGACTGCCGAACTGGAAAATACAGCCGCCCAACCTGTTGCCGGCACTTTAAGTTACCAGTTGGAGGGGAAGACAATGACAAAAAAACTGGTGTTGCCAGCCGCATCCACCACCATGGTGCAGCTGCAGGATCTGCCATTACAGGATCCCCGGCTATGGTGGCCCAATGGCTATGGCCCGCAAAACCTGTACAAACTCAATCTTCGGTTTACCATCAACGGTAGCATTGTATCCGACGAAGAAACCATTGTCGTTGGTATTCGTGAAATAAAAAATGAATGGAATACCATAACCCGCAGCATGCAGGTGCTGGTAAACGGGCAAAAAATATTTATGAAAGGCGGCAACTGGATCATTTCGGACGCTATGCTGCGTTTTTCTCCGGAACGGTACGATGCAGAAATCCGTTTTCACCGGGATATGAACCTCAACCTTATCCGCATCTGGGGCGGTGCCATTACGGAACGGCCCGAATTTTATGACGCCTGCGACAAATATGGCATGCTGGTAATGCAGGATTTCTGGGGTTCGGGCGATTGCAACGGACGCTGGCAGGACCCTATGAAACTGGACGATCAGTGGACACGCCGGAATTACCCCGATGATCATGCGCTTTTCCTGGCATCTGCAAAAGACCAGGTGAAGCTGCTGCGCAACCATCCATCGCTTGCCATCTGGTGCGGCGGCAATGAAATCACATTGCCCGAAGACATCTTCCGTCCCCTCAAAGATTCTATTCTTCCGGCGCTGGACGGTACCCGCTGGTTTATAGATTATTCCAACTCAGACAGTATGTCGTACAATTTTCTGGGGGGCAATGGCGATGGGCCTTACGGTATACAGCAACCGAAAAAATTTTTTCAGCAGCGTACATATCCATTCAATTCTGAACTGGGTTCGGTGGGCCTGGGCGACTATGAATCGCTGGAACGTTTTATACCGGAAGCCAGCCTTGTTGTTCCCGCCCAAAGACGCGGCCCCGAAGATGTAAGCGACAGTGTGTGGAACTACCACAAATATATCAGCTATGAACATTCACTGGAGCCTTATGGCAAACCAGCAGACATCAAAGATTTTACCGAAAAAGCACAGCTGGTTAATTATGATCAGTACAGGGCATTGATAGAAGGATTTAGTGCACATATGTGGGAATGGTATACCGGCATCATCATCTGGAAAACACAAAATCCCTGGACGGCCATGCGCGGGCAGATGTACGATTACTACCTTGACCCGAATGCCTGCCTGTACGGACTGCGCAAAGCCGGCGAACCCCTGCATATTTTTTTTAATGCGGCAGACAGCATGGTATCCGTGGTAAACAACAGCTTTGTAAGTCACCGCGACATGATGCTGCAGGTTAAACTGGTAGACATGAAAGGAAAAGAAACCCTGGTAACACAGGTTTTTTCTGAAATTGGGCCCACCATCACCAAGAAATACCTGTCTATCCGGCAGGAACTGAAAAAAGTGGCGGCAGCCGAAGGTGCTTTTGTAGTACTCCGTTTGCTGGATACAAAACAGCAAATCATCAGCGACAATATCTATTGGATGGCCGATAGCACCGGCTATTACAGTGGGCTGCAAAAAATAGCAAAAGCAAACCTCAGCGTCAGTGTAAAAAATATTGCCAATGGAAAAATCGGGCTAAAACTTTCCAATCCTGCCAACGGACCGGTGGCATTCTTTAACCGCATTTCATTGATTGACCCGCAAACAAAGAAAAGAATTCTCCCTGTTTTTTACAGCGATAACTATATCTCTGTTTTGCCCGGCGAAGAAAGCAGTATCAGCATCGATTATCCCGCAAATTCCGGTAACCCGCCCTTAGTAGAAGTGAGGGGCTGGAATGTGGAACGGCAGCTATTGCCGGTTAAATGATAAAAGCAATTATTCCATAACAAAAGTCAGGATGGATCTTGCAGGCAGTTGAATATGGTTCATAGAAGTCAGCAAGCGATGTTTCATATTGTCGCCCGTGCCCGCAGTTGTTGTATACTGATCAATCTTGCTTGCATTTTTAAAACCAAAACCCTTTGCATCCAGGCTGATCTCCTTTGCGGCCTGCGCATAGTTGATACATACCAGCACCAGCTTTTTATCATCCGTATAAGCAGACAACATAATATCCTGCGCGGCTTCCACCTCACTCCGTTGATCGCTGCGGCTGGTGATGATGCGTTGCATACCCGGCCTGATAAAACGGCTGAAATGCCCCAATGCCCACAGGTTCTTGGTAATGGTAAAATCACCTTCAGTATTGGCTGCATTGTTTTTAAGTGCCAGCAGGTAATAACGGGTATCTGTATCCGCGTTTCCCGGCTCCCATGAATTCCACAAATGCCAGGCGCCGGCGTTGGCCACCGTAAGATCATGATGAATAATTTTGGAGAGAAAGAGGGCGCAATCCATTGCACTGATTTTTCCTTTGGCGCCTTCTTTATACCCATCGCCCAGCAAACAATATTCAGATTGCCAGAAAGGCACCTGGTATTTCAAAGCAGTATCACGCACCCTGCTGCGAACCCTGATAATATTAGAATCACCGGCATCCGTAAAATAGCTATGTCCCTCTATCACCGGCAGCAGGTTTTTAAAATGCCCCATGTACAGTGGGCTTGATTGACCATAAAACTGCTGCACCTGCGTGGTGGCTGGCCCTCCCACATTGTAAAGCGCCGATAAAATGCCGGCTTCTGCTACGATAATTTTTGAGGAAAGTTTTTTTGCTGTCAATGCACTGTCGAGGCAGGCCGTTATTTTATAAATGTCTGCGTTGTGCCAGGGGCTTCCTTCCTGGTTCATTTTGCCAAAGGCGGCAGACCAGTCCCACTGCGGTTCATTTACTGGACTGATATAATTAAAATGTATGCCCTCTCTGTCAAAATGTTCAATAACGCTGGCGAGAAAACCGGCATAGTCACCATATTTATCATCTTTTAAATTGGCTTCGTAATTTTTTTCTGTTTTAAACCCCAGGCCATTTTTTGTGAATTGCACTGGCGGCGTATTGCTGAATGCAATGAGGTTTTCAACTTTGTAAGCAGCGGCCTGTTTTACAAACCACATATAGCCCGCCTGTTTGTTCCAGTTGTAATTGCCGTTGGGTGCCAGGAAGCATTCCACTCTTTTAACCGGATCGGTAATACCGCTGCTATCGCCCTGCTCTGCTGTGCCACCGCCAATATTAAAGCGCCAGGCCGATAACCCAATGCCCAGCGGATCGCCGCTTTTATCGAATGCTTTGCTGAACAGCAATTCGGCCATTCTTTCCTTTTTTTCTTTTTGCCAGAACTTTCCAATGCCTTCAGAAAACCATGCACCGGAAGCACCGATATTGCTGATGACCTGCGCTTTGTTTATTTTATCGATGGTAAATATTACCGGTTGCGCATAACTGATAGTACAAGCCAGCAGTATACTGGCAATAAGGAAGAAATTTTTATTCATGGTGCAAGGCCTTGTGTTTTTTAAACCAAACTCACAAACCGGGTTAAATATACATATTTTGATTGCTGAACGATTATCCCTGGTAAAATGGCTGGCCCCAAAAGCAGGATTTGTTGCCCATTGCCTTTCAATCCGGCAAATGGAAGATTCAGCCAATAAAATGGCCACTGGAATGGTAAAAGCATACCAACATTCAATGGCCACCCGGATCATTTAGTATATTCATACAGGCATCAATACAAATTAGCCATGAAAAAATCATTCCTGACCAGTTGCAGCAACTTGTTTTTATTAGCGGCGCTGATACTTTTACTTGCGCCGGGCCTTGCTGCGCAACCTTTACCGGTTGATAAAGTAAGAGCCGATTTTGCCGCAAGCTTACAAAGACCGGCAGTTGATCCAAAAGCATCGTTTAGCCTGGTGCCCAGTGATTCTGCCATCATCGAAAAAGGTTTCTTTTTTTCGGAAGCCACAGAAAAAGTACCGGTTCTCATCTACAAGCCTTTGAACAGCGGCGCCCGTAAACTGCCGGTAGTGATTTGCCTGCATGGCACCGGTGGTAGTAAAGACGATGCCGGGATGAAAGACTTATTGTATCTTTTTTCGCAGGCCGGGTTTATGGCTGTTGGCATTGATGGCCGCTACCATGGCGAACGATCCAATGCGGCGGCAGGTCATAACGGTTATGTAGAAGCGATTATCAGGGCATGGCAAAACAAAGACAGCAGTCAGCAGGCACATCCTTTCTTTTTTGACACCGTGTATGATCTCTGGCGGCTGGTGGATTACCTGGTGACCCGGCCTGATGTTGAACCTGCAAGGATTGGTATGATGGGCATTTCAAAAGGAGGTATTGAAACCTGGATGGCGGCTTCGGTAGACACCCGCATTAAAGTAGCGGTACCCGTAATTGCCGTGCAAAGTTTTAAATGGTCGCTCGAAAACAACCGCTGGCAAGGGCGTGCAAAAACCATTTGGGGGGCGCATGTGCAGGCTGCGAAAGACCTGGGCGATACCGGCGTAAACCAACACAACGTGCAACTATTCTGGAATAAACTGCTGCCCGGTATTACCGGCGAATTTGATTGCCCCTCCATGATAAGACTTTTTGCGCCGCGGCCTTTACTGGTATTAAG
>Ga0075026_100000177_pt1 | contig 23873 bp, 21 predicted proteins | sample Str012_2_FD_71392 | JGI IMG/M metagenome (GOLD analysis project Ga0075026, IMG submission 71392) | Freshwater sediment microbial communities in response to fracking from Pennsylvania, USA - Straight Creek_MetaG_SC_2012 | ecosystem: Environmental > Aquatic > Freshwater > Creek > Sediment... | reverse complement strand
GCCAAGGCTACAATCTGACGGTCCGTCAGACTTGTGCCGGCGCCAAACCGTCAACGCCGATCGGGGGGTCCCGTGCTCGACGAGATCATCAAGGGCGCGACCGTCGTCGACGGCACCGGTGCACCCGGCGTCGTGGCCGACGTCGGCATCGCGGGAGGGCGCATCGTCGCGATCGGCGCCATCGACGGACCCGCCGCGAGCATCGTCGACGCGACCGGTCTGGTCGTCGCGCCCGGGTTCGTCGACCCGCACACGCACTACGACGCGCAGCTGCTGTGGGACCCGACCGCGAGCCCGTCGAGCGTGCACGGGGTCACCACCGTCATCGGCGGCAACTGCGGCTTCACCCTGGCGCCGTTGCGCGACGGCGACGCCGACTACCTGCGCCGGATGATGGCGCGCGTCGAGGGGATGCCGCTGCCCGCGCTCGAGCAGGGCGTCGACTGGAAGTGGGAGACCTTCGCCGAGTATCTCGACCAGTTCGACGGCGCCATCGCGGTGAACGCGGGGTTCCTGGCCGGGCACTGCGCCATTCGTCGTTACGTGATGGGGCCCGACGCGATCGGCAAGGAGGCCACGCCCGAGCAGATCGCGGAGATGCGTGCCGAACTCGGGCGCGCGCTCGACGCCGGCGCGCTCGGCTTCTCCTTCACGCAATCGTCGTCGCACAGCGACGGCGACGGCCAGCCCGTCGCCAGCCGCTGGGCCACCCCCGAGGAACTCATCGCCATGAGCGAGGAGACCGGCGCGCACCCGGGCACCACGCTCGAAGGCATCGTGCAAGGGTGCCTCGACCAGTTCTCCGACGACGAGATCGAGCTGCTCGGACGCGTGAGTGCCGCGGCGAACCGGCCCCTGAACTGGAACGTGCTCACCGTCGACGCGCGCGAACCGGAGCGGGTACCGCGGCAGTTGTCGGCCGGCGACCGCGCCGTCGAGCTCGGCGGGCGCCTGGTCGCGCTCACCATGCCGGTGCAAGTGCCGATGAACATGAGCTTCCTGAACTTCTGCGGGATCTGGCTGATCCCCGGTTGGGGCGACGTCCTGAGCGTGCCGGTCCCCGAGCGCATCGCGCGCCTCCAAGACCCGAACGTCCGCTTGAAGATGCTCGAGTGGTCGCAGTCACCCGAAGCCGGCGTGTTCCGTCGCCTCGCCGACTTCGGCGACTACCGGCTCGGCGACGTGTACGCACCCGAGAACGAGCCGTTGCGCGGTCGCATCGTGCGCGACATCGCTCGCGAGCGCGACCAGTCGAACTTCGGCACGTTGCTCGACATCGTGATCGCCGACGAGCTGCGGACCGTGCTGTGGCCCATCCCCCAAGACGACGACGGCTCCTCGTGGGATCTCCGTCGCGACGTGTGGAACGACCCGCGCGCGCTGATCGGCGGTTCCGACGCCGGTGCCCACCTCGACCGCATGTGCGGTGCGCCCTACACCACCCGGTTCCTCGCCGACTGCCTGCGCGGCCGCCAGCTCGTCTCGTTGGAGCGGGCGGTGCAGCTCATCACCAGTGCGCCGGCCGCCCTCTTCGGGCTCCGCGACCGGGGCGTGTTGCGCGAGGGGGCGATCGCCGATGTCGTGGTGTTCGACCCCGCGACGGTCGGCGCCGATGACGCCAAGCTCGTCACCGATCTCCCCGGTGACTCGGCCCGGCTCACCGCGGGCTCGCAGGGCATCGTGCGCGTGCTCGTCGCCGGCGTTCCCATCGTCGAACACGGCGCGCCCACGGGGGCGACCCCCGGGGTGCTGCTGCGCTCCGGGCGCGACACCGAGACCGTCACCGCGCGCTGACGCGCGCCTCGAGTTGGAGGATCTGTGAGCTACTCGTTGATCTTGATCGACGACCCCGCGCCGGCGGTGCGTCGGATCACGCTGAACCGTCCCGAGAAGCGCAACGCGTTGAACGCCGACCTGCGCCGGGAGATCCTCACGGCCACCCGCGAGTTCGATCGCGATCCTGACGTGCGGGTCACCGTGATCCGCGGCGCGGGCAAGTGCTTCTCCGCGGGCTACGACCTCTCCGGCGATCCGAACGCGCAAGGCGAGCCCCTCGACTACAACTCCGAGGGCGAGGGCTCCTACATGCGCGGCGTCACCAACGGGTGGATGAGCATCTGGGACCTCGCCAAGCCGGTCATCGCGCAGGTGCACGGTTACTGCCTCGCCGGGGGCAGCGAGCTCGCCACGGGATGCGACCTCGTGTACGTGGCCGAGGACGCCAAGATCGGGTACCCGGCGGTGCGGTTCGGCACTCCCGACATGCAGTACCACGCGTGGCTGTTCGGAATGCGCGCGGGAATGGAATCAATGCTCACCGGCGACTCGTTCTCGGGCGTCGAAGCCGCGCAGCTCGGTTGGGCCAACCGCGCTTACCCGGTCGAGAAGCTGGAAGAGAACGTGCTGGCGATCGCCGAACGCATCGCCCAGATCCCGAGCGACCTCGTGCAGATCAACAAGCGCACGGTGCACCGGGCCATGGAGGTGATGGGCCTCCGGTCGTCGATCCGGGCCGGCACCGAGCTGAGCGCGCTCGCCACCCACACCGAGACGATGGCCAAGTTCGTGGCCGACATCCGGGCGAGCGGGCTACGCGACACGCTGACCAAACGAGACACGCCCTTCGGCGACTACCGGACGGCGGAGCCGCGCGACGACGCGTGAGCGCCGCGACGATCTAGCGTGCTCGCCGTGAACCGGGGGGTACGCGTTCTTGTGGCCGTGGGCGTGGCCGCGGCCGCGCTCGGGGTGAGCGCGCGGATGACGCCGCCAGCGACAGCGGCAGACGCCGCGTCGACCAACCCGTTCGCGCCGGCCAATACCTTCTGCACGAAAACCGGCCCCGCGCCGACCAAGGGCACCATCAAGGTCGTGCAGATCCGGTCGCAACTCGAGAAGCTGCAGGCGCTCGGGTTCTCGATCCCCGTCGGCGACGTCAACGACATGTTCCAGGTGTTCACCGACGAGATCAACGCCTGCGGTGGCATCCGGGGCAAGAAGGTCGTCCTCCAGAACGAGGAGTACGACCCCACCAACACCGCGAGCCGTGACGCCGCCTGCATCGCCGCCACCGAGGACGACAAGGCGTTCGTCGTCGTCAACGCCAACACGTTCACCGGAACCGGGCCGATCTGCGTCGCCGGCGACCACAAGACCCCACTGGTCTACGTCGGCGGCGCGCAGGACTCCGAGTACGCATCGACGAACGGTCGGTTGGCATCGTACGGAGCTTCGGCCGACGGCCAGCTGCGCGTCCTCACCGCCGACCTGCTCGCGTCGGGTGCGCTCAAAGGCAAGAAGGTCGGCATCGTCACCACCGACCTGCCGGCCCAGGCCGACATCGTCGCCCAGGCGGTGGTCGCGCCACTCAAGAAGAAGGGCGTCAACGTCGTGGTGTACGACGTCATGCCGTGCCAGGGCAGCCCGATCTGCACGCAGCCGATCCCGCAGTCGGTGTTGAAGGTGGCGGGCGCCAAACCCGATGTGGTGATCCCGGTGCTGACCGCCACGACGTTGCCTGGATACGTGAACGAGATGAAGCGCGCCGGGATGACGGCCAAGCTCTACGAGTCGTCGTACAACGCGCTCGGCACCGACGTCGTGCAGAGCAAGGTGCTCCAGGTGGGTGGCGCCGATGTGGCCAAGTACTACGCGGGCGCCACGCTGGTGTCGGCCCTGGTGACGGGCGACTGGCGCCTTCCCGGCTTCGGGCCGCCGCCGATCGGCGTGATGTGCAACGACGTGTACGCCAAGCGCACCAAGACCGGCGGCGCGTTCAAGCCCGACACCGAGGGCTACACGAAGTGGGGAATGGTCGGGCTCTCGTGCACCAACATGCGCATGGTGGCCCGCGCCCTCTACGACGCGGGCGACAAGCTCACGCAACAGTCGTTCGTCGCCGCGTTGCGCAAGCTGCCGGCTGATCCGATCGGCGGCATCGGTGGCGCGCCCGTCGTCGTCTACATCGACAAGAAGACCACGCCGACTATCGCCTTCGAGGCGCGCGCGACCTACCCGTGCAAGCTCCCGGCTCCGCCCACCGACACCATCTGCCTCGTACCGGTGAGCACCAAGGCCCGCCCGATCAAGCCGTAGTCGCGGCTTCCACCTCGACGGAGTGCGCGTCGCGCCATTGGCGCAACACGAGGTACTCGCCGTGCAACGCGCCGCGGTCCCAGTGACCGAAGCCGAGAGTCGTTCCGGCGCGGCCTTCCGCCGACGGTATGACCTTCACGAGCTCGAGCCCTTCCTTCACCCCTTCCGCGGTGAGCTCGGGCGCGCGGGCCAGGCCCTCGGCCACGAGCACGCCGAGGTCGTGGCCGATGGCGGGGAACAACGGCGGGTTGCCGACGACGCCGAGGCGAGCGCCGAGCGCGGCGAGCACGGGGTTGTCGTCGGACACCATGTCGACGTAGACCCACCCGTCGATCTCGCGCGCGAACTCGGGGTCGTAGCCGCGCAGCCCGGCGGTGTTCATGGCCGCGGGAACCTCCCACCCCGCTTCGGCACGAGCGCGCGCGACCGCGTTCGCGCTCAAGCCGAGCCCGAGGTACACCAGCGAATCGGCACCCGCGGCGCGCACCGCGGCCAGCTGCGCGGTGGCGTCGACCGCCAGCGGACCGATCGGTACGCGCGCGGCGAGCTCGACGCCGAGCACGTCGCACTCGGACTCGAAGAAGGACGCGTACCGGCGACCGATCGGTGACCGGTCGAACACCACACCCACGCGAGCGACGCCGAGCGCCGCGAGGTGGCGAGCGAGCACCACACCCTCGTCTTCGTGCGAGCCCACCTGGAGGTGGAACATGAATTCGCTGCGGGCGCGCTCGGTCCCCGCCCAGTTGATGGTGGGGATCCGGGCCTGGTCGGCAAGGGGGGTCGCGACCAGCGCGTTGTCGCCGATCGCGGGCCCCGCGATCACGAGCACGCCCTGGCGCACGAGGTCGGCGTAGGCCTGCTCGACGGCGAACGCAGTGCCGGTCGGCAATCCCATTCCGGCGGCGTGCACGAATTCGACCTCGCGGTCGAGCCGGCCGGACGCGACGAGGTCGTCGATGGCCAAGCGCATGTACGCGGGAGTTCCACCACCGAGCATGACGTCGTCGGTGACCTCGTCGGTCATGTCGTGCAGAATTCCGACGCGCAGCGGTGCGGCCATGGCTCCTCCCCCAGATGCAAGTTGCGGTCAGTGCAGCTTGACGATGACCTCGTCGGCGTAGCGGTTGAGGTTGTCGATCTTCTCCTGCAGCGAATCGGGGTCGGTCTCGAGCCCGTACGGGTTGAACCGGCCGAATCCACCCGCAGTGTGCGTGACGCCGAGGTCCTCGAGCCGCTTGATCCCGTCGAGCGTGAACGACTCGGGCGCGGTGGCGTAGATCGCGAATGGCGCGCGCTCGCGTCCGTACTCGCGCCGCAGGTCGTTCATTCGATCGATCATCGGGATGAGATCGTCGATCATGCCGCCTGCACCCATCCAACCGTCGGCGAGACGCGCCGCGCGCCGAAGGTTGGCGTCGCCGTGGCCCCCGATCAGCACGGGGATGGGCTGCGACGGCACCGGTTCCATCTTGATCGCGGGAAAGTCGTAGAACTCGCCGTGGTACTCGAAGTACCCACCGGCGGCCAGGCCGCGCACGATCTCGATGCACTCGTCGAAACGGCGACCGCGACCTTCCCACCCCAGCCCGACGATCTCGTAGTCGTCGGGCCACGGGCTCGTGCCGACCCCGAGCACGAAGCGGCCGTCGCTGATGACCGCAAGCGACGTCGCTTCCTTGGCGTACAGCACCGGATGGCGGATCGGCATCTTCAGCACGAACGTGTGGAACTCGATCGTGGTCGTGACCGCGGCCATCGCCGAGATGGCCACGATCGGCTCGATGAACGGCTTGTTCTCGAGGAACTCGCGCGTGCCGTCGAAGTTGTACGGGTACGTCGACGAGGATTCCTTCGGGTACGCGATGCTGTCGGGTACCGCGATCGTGTCGAAGCCCGCGGCCTCCGCCGCTCGCGCGAGCGGGACGTAGAACGAGCCGTCGCACATCGAGATGTTGGCGATGAACTCCATCTCCTACTTCACCGCCACGGGCACGACCGGCGCGCCGGTGCCGCCGGTGACCGGTTCGGGGGTCGCCGACAAGAAGAAGGTGTAGCGGCCGTCGGCGGCGCAGTCGGCTGCCAGCTCCTCGAGGTTCCAGTTCTGACCCTGGGTCATCCCCATCTCCACGAGGTGCAGCGCGTGCACGGGCAACGGCACCGAGCTCTCGAAATCGACGAACTCGAACGTCGGGTTGTCGGTGGCGACGGCGGCGATGTCGTGATCGCGGAACCATTCGACGCTCTGCATCGACGGCCCCGCGTTCGTCGACGCGTAGCCCACGCGATCACCCGCGAGGAACAACGACATGGCACCGGTGCGGAGGAGCACGACATCGCCGGCCTCGACGGTGACGCCCGCCATCTCACTCGCCGCATCAAGATCGGCGCCGGTGAACGGCGTGCCCGCCTCGATCACGTCGACTCCCTTCAGGCGGGCGACGTCGAGGAGTACTCCCCGCGACACGAGCGTCTTGACCAGGCCGATACCGCACTTCGACGCGCCCGCTTCGGTGATCGCGTCGGCAGGATGGCCGTTCCAGAGCTTCCCGCCGTAGCTGGAGTGGCTGAGCGCGTCCCAGTGCGTGCACGCCTGCAGCGCGAGGTCCATCTGGTCGTCGGAGAAGCGGGTGCCGTCGGGATCGCCGATGGTCACCTCGTTGATCTGGAAGACCTTGTGGATCGGGTTGTACCGACCGGGGATGAACCCGATCTGGGGGCCGTTGTCGTCGAGCGGGATCGCGAGCGAGAACGTTGTGCCCGTTTGCACGCAGGCCGCGCCCCGCTGTACCGCGGCAGCGTCGATGAGGTTGAGCGTGCCCAGCTCGTCGTCGGCGCCCCAGCGTCCCCAATTGCGGACGCGCGCGGCGAGCTGCACGAAGTCATCGTCGAGCGGCATGGCTCAGTGCTCCAAGGGTAGGCGGAGCATGCGGATGGCGTTGCCCCGGGCGATCTTGTACACGGTCTCGTCGCCGAGGTCGGCGACCTGCTCCTCGAACAATTTGCGCGTGTGCGGCCACGTCGAGTCGGTGTGCGGGTAGTCGGTCTCGAAGGTCACGTTGTCGACGCCGATGCGATGCAGCGACTCGAGCCCGTGGCGGTCGCGGAAGAAGCACCCGAAGATCTGGCGGTGGTAGTAGTACGACGGCGGCTCGGTCATCACTCCCTGCACGCCACCCCACGCGCGGTGTTCCACCCACACGTCGTCGGCCCGCTCGAGGATGTACGGGATCCAACCGATCTGACCCTCGCTGTATGCGAGCTTCACGTCGGGGTGGCGCACGAGCACGCCCGAGAACAGGTAGTCGGTCATCGACGACATCGCGTTGCCGAAGCTGAGCGTCGCTTGCACCGCGGCGGGCGCGTCCGGCGAGGTGGCGGGCATCTGCGACGACGAGCCGATGTGCATGCACACGAGCGTCTGGGTTTCGGCACACGCCTCGAAGAACGGCTCCCAGTACCCCGAGTGCAAGGTCGGGAGGCCCAGCTTGGCCGGGATCTCGGAGAACGCCACCGCGGTCACGCCGCGCGCGGCGTTGTGACGCACCTCGGCGGCGGCGAGCTCGACATCCCAGAGCGGCACGATGCACAGCGGGATCAGCCGACCCCCCGAGTCACCGCACCACTCCTCGACCATCCAGTCGTTGTACGCGCGCACGCACGCGAACGCGAGGTCCTTGTCCTTCGCCTCCGAGAACGTCTGGCCGCAGAAGCGCGGGAACGTCGGGAAGCACAGCGACGCCTCGACGTGGTCGACGTCCATGTCTTCCAGGCGCGCCTTCGGCTCGTAGCACCCCGGGCGCATCTCGTCGTAGGTGATCGGTGACAACGTCATCTCGTCGCGCGGGAACCCCACCGACGCCACGTGACGCTTGTGCGGCGCGACCAGCTCTTCGTAGAACCAGGTGTCGGACTTCGGTTGGCTGTCGTCCCACTCGATCTCGTAGGTCGTGCCGCCCTTGTACTCCATCTTGCCGATGCCGCGCCGCTCGACGCGCGGCGCGCGCGGATCGTCGGCGTACTTCTTCGGCAACCATCGCTCGAACAGGTGCGGTGGTTCCACCACGTGGTCGTCGACGCTGATGAAGCGCGGAATGTCGCGGGCCATGGCTCCTCGTTCTCGTCAGTTCTTCAACTTGGATGTCCGGTGACGGTCTCGTAGAGGATGGCGGCCAGCGTGGCGGCCATCGCCTCTTTGGTGACGCCGCGCCGACGGAACACCGACCGGTACGTCAGCAGTCGTTCGAGCATCGCCATCGCCGCCGCGGCCGCGGCGTAGGAGTTGAGCTCCTTCGAGACGCGTCCCGATGCCTGGGCGGCCTCGATCTTCAGCGTGAGCTCGGGAATGATCGCCGCGTACCCCCGGCGGCGAATGGCCCAGAAGCGATCGTCGCCTTCTTCGGCCCGCAGGTCGCGCACGCGCAGGATGACCCGGTGACGATCCCAGTACTCCATGAACGCGCCGACGAACTCCTGCACGTGCACGACGCCGTCCGCATCGTTCCAGCGAGTGGTGATGTACGGCTGGAGCGCCTCGATGTCGTCGGTGGCCTCGTCGGCCAGCACGAGAATGGCCTCTTCGACGTCGGGAAAGTACTGGTAGAAGGTCGCCGGCGACGTACCGACCTCGCGGGTGATGTCGACGACTCGCACGCCGAGCGCGCCCCGCTCTTCCAGGAGCTTGGCGGTCGCGTCGAGCAGCCGACGGCGGGTGCGGTGCGCGCGCGCGCCGATGACGCGTCCGTCGGAGGCAAGCGCGGGCTGGGTCACGGCGACGACGCTACCTGGGATCTGACGACCCGTCAGGTTCCGTGCACCGCCTCGGGTTCGGGTGCGTCGGCGATGAGCGCACGCACCAGCGGGCCCACTTCGACCGGATCAACCCGACGCCCTTCGTCGACGGCCGGCCCGCGTTGCCAGCCGGTCATCACGCACACCTCACCACCCGCCATCTCGAGCACGCGGCCGGTGACGTCGCACTCGCCACTGCCCAACCACACCACGAACGGTGACACGTTGGCCGGGTCCATGGCGTCGAAGCCCTCGTCGGGGCGCGCCATCATCTCCGGGAACGCGCCCTCGGTCATCCGGCTGCGCGCGGATGGGGCGATCGTGTTCGCGAGCACGCCGTAGCGCCCAAGTTCGGCGGCCGCGTTGAGCGTGAACGCCGCGATCCCCGCCTTGGCGGCGACGTAGTTCGCCTGCGCGATCGAGCCGCGCAGACCGGCTCCCGACGTGGTGGTGACGATACGTGCGGCGCGCGGTCGTTCGGCCTTGTGCTCGTCGCGCCAGTAGGCGATGGCGTGACGTACCGGGCAGAACAACCCGCGGAGGTGCACGCGAATCACCGCGTCCCACTCGTCGACCGACATGTTCACCATCATGCGGTCGCGCACGATGCCCGCGTTGCACACCACCGTGTCGAGTCCGCCGAACGCGTCGATCGCCTGCGCGACCAGCCGACCGGCGCCATCCCAGTCGCTCACGTCGTCACCGTTGACGACGGCCTCGCCGCCTGCCGCCACGATCTCGTTGACCACCTCTTGTCCAGGTGATTCGTCGGTGGCGTCGCCCTGGAGCGACGCGCCGAGGTCGTTCACCACGACCTGGGCGCCTTCGGCGGCGAACGCGAGCGAATGGGCCCGGCCCAGACCGCGTCCCCCTCCGGTGACGATCACTACACGTCCGTCACAGATCCCCATGAATCCCCCTCCTTGGATGGGTCGACTCCGCTACGCCGTCCCGCTCTCCGAGCACGGCTCCGCTTCGTCTTCAGTCACAGCATGGCGGCGACGGCTTCGGCGTGCTCGTCGCTGTTGCCGAAGTGTGTATCCAGCACACACGCGCGCTTCCAGAAGCGCTGCGCATCGACCTCCCACGTGTAACCGATACCGCCGTGCACCTGGATGCCCGACTTCCCGTTGGCGATCGCGGCATCACCGGCCATGGTCTTGGCGACCGCGGCCGCGCGCACGGGGTCGTCGTCGCTGCGACCGTCGAGGGCCACTGCAGCCGCGTACACCGCGGCGCGCGCCACCTCGGCTCGCACGAGCATGTCGGCGCAGAGGTGCTTCACCGCCTGGAAGGACCCGATGACGCGGCCGAACTGCTCGCGCTCCTTCGCGTACGCGGTGGCGAGCTCGGTGGCACGCAACGCCAGCCCGAGCTGCAGGGCGCTGGTCAACACGATCCCCTCGAGGCGAGCGCGGGCGGCGGCGGCAGGATCGGCGACGAGCTCGCCGTCGGGCACCGGGCCGTCGACGACCCAAACCGGCGTGAGCGCGTCGACCGGACGGCGCACCGACGTCGTGGAGAGCGCGGCCGGATCCAGTCGGCGTACCCCGTCGCCCGCGAGCACGAGCAGCGCGTCGAGATCGGGCTGATGTTCGACCACGCTCACCGGCTCGGCCGGCTCGTACAGCCCGACGATCGTGTCGCCGGTCGCGGCGCCGTCGACCCACGGTGCCGCGAGGAGCGTCGCCACCAGTGGTCCGGGCACCAGCGCGCGCCCGAGCTCCTCGAACACGAGGGCGGCCTCCGAGATGCCGAGCCCCAGACCACCGTCGGACTCCGCCAACGTGAGCGAGAACACACCGGTCTCCCCCAGCTCGCGCCACCGCTCGCGATCGAGACGGCCCGCCGTTTCGATCTCGCGCACCGTGTCGAGCGGCACGCGACCATCGAGGAAGGCGCGCATGCCTTCCTGCAACGATTCCTGGTCGGGCGTGAGCTCGAAATCCATCAGCGTTCCTTCGGCAGGCCGAGGACACGCTCCGCCACGATGTTGCGGTTCACCTGCGACGTGCCCGCGGCGATGGTCATCGACAGCGCGTAGAAGCGCGCGTGCACGTGCCGGCCCGTCGGGAGATCGGCGACGTCGTCGAGCGAGAGCGACGCCCGGTCGAGGAGACGCATGGCGATGTCGCCGAGATGCTGGCGGAGATCGGACCACGCGATCTTGAAGACGTTGCCGCCGACGCCGACGAGTCCGGTGCGCTGCGCCTGCGAGATGTTGCGCTTCGTGAGCGCCCACAGCGCGTCGAACTCGGCCGCGATCCGCCCGAGCTCGCGCCGGAGCCCGGCGTCCTCCCACCGAGTGGCGCCGTTGCTCGTGATGTGCTTCGCCAGCTCGGCGAGATCACGCACCAGCTCCATCGACTCGAGCACGTCGGACACGAACGCGGTGCCGCGCTCGAAGCTGAGGGTGACCATGGCCACGCGCCAGCCGTCGTTCTCGTCGCCGACGCGATTCACGACCGGGATGCGCACGTCGTCGAAGAACACCTCGCAGAACTCGGCGGTGCCTTCCATCGTGAGGAGTGGCCGGATGTCGATGCCGGGCGTGTCCATCGGCACGATGACCCACGAGATCCCGCGGTGCTTCGGCGCTTCAGTGTCGGTGCGCACGAGCATCTCGCAGTAGTCGGCGACGTGGCCGTAGCTCGTCCAGATCTTCTGGCCGTTGATCACGTAGTCGTCACCGTCGCGCACGGCACGCGTACGGAGGCTCGCGAGATCCGATCCCGCGTTGGGTTCCGAGAAGCCTTGGCACCACACGTGGTCACCGTTGAGGATGCCCGGGAGATGGAAGGCCTTCTGTTCGGGCGACGCCTCGGCGATGAGGGTCGGGCCCGCGTGCAGCAGACCGACGAAGTTCATGCCCACGTACGGGGCCCGGGCGCGTTCGCTCTCTTCGATGAAGATGAGGTGCTCGGTGGGTGTGGCACCGCGGCCACCGAACTCCTTGGGCCAGTTGATCCCGGCGTAACCGGCGTCGGACAGCATGCGTTGCCAGCCGGTGTCCCACGCTCGGCGGGCGTCCCAATCCTCCCGATCGGGCTCGGGCCCGAGGCTGGGGAGCACGTCGGCGAGCCAGGTGCGCAGCTCGGCGCGGAAGCGTTGCTCGTCGGCGGTGTAGCGGAGATCCATGCGGTCCGGGAGCGTATCTGATGGCCCGTCAGAACTGCGGGGGCGAGATGTTCCAAGATGGGGGCATGGACCCGAACGCCATCGAGCAGTTCCAGACGCACGGCCAGGACATCCCGTGGCTTCTCGCGCACTGGGCCGAGCACAAGCCCGACCATCCGGCGCTGGTGTGGGCGCCACGCGACGGCGCGGGCCGCACGTGGACCTACCGGGAATTGCTCACCGACGTCCACCGTGTCGCCGCCGGACTCTCGGCCCGCGGCATCGCCCACGGTGACAAGGTGCTGATCCACTCGGAAAACTGTCCCGAGATGGTGGTGTCGTGGCTGGCGTGCGCGACCCTCGGCGCGGTGGCCGTGACCACGAACACGAAGTCGGTGGGCGCGGAGATCACCTACTTCGCCGAGCACACCGGCACGGTGGCGGCGATCACCCAGCCGCAGTACGCGGCGATGGTGGCGGCCGCGGCACCCGCGTTGAAGTGGATCGTCGTCACCGCCGACAACAGCGGCGAGCCCGCGACCGACCCGGAACTGGCGCACGACTACGACGCCTTCGACACCCTGTTCGGCGACGCCGACGGCTGGACGCCGCGCGCGCCCGAGCCGATGCTGCCGTTCGGGATCATGTTCACATCGGGCACGACGAGCCGACCGAAGGCGGTCGTGCACACGCACGCCAACGCGATCTGGGCCAGCCGCACCGGACCGCGCAACATCGACCTCACCACCGACGACACCTACCTGATCTTTCTCCCGTTCTTCCACACGAACGCGCAGAGCTGGAGCTTGTGGCCGGTCCTGGGCGTCGGCGCGACCGCGGTGCTCATGCCGAAGTGGTCACAGAGCCGCTTCTGGCCGATGGTTGTCGAGCACGGGGTCACGCACACCTCGGTCATGCCGTTCGTGATGGCCGCGCTCGGCAATCCTGACCGACCGAAGGAACACACCCTGCGCGTCGGCGTGTTCGGGCTGATCATGCCCGACCTCGACCGCATGTTCGGGATCGACATCTACGCCGCGTACGGCATGACCGAGACGGTGACCCACGTGATCACGGGCAAGTCGCAGGAGCGGTTGCCGACCCGATCGATGGGTCACGTCACGCCGGGCTACGAGATCGCCGTCGTCGACAAGGAGACCGGCGAGCTCTGCGCCGAAGGGCAGACCGGCGAGTTGTGGATGCGCGGTACGCGCGGTATCCAGCTGTTCCTCGAGTACTACGACAACGAAGAAGCCAACACCAAGGCGTTCGAAGACGGTTGGTTCAAGACCGGCGACATGGTGAAGATGGGCGCCGGCGGCAACGTCTTCTACCAGGAGCGCGACAAAGACCTCCTGAAGGTCGGGGGCGAGAACGTGTCGGCCAAGGAGGTCGAGGAACTGATCGTCGCGCTTCCCGCGATACAGGCGGTGGCCGTCGTCGGCAAGGAACACGAATTCCTGAGCGAAGTCGTGGTCGCGTTCGTGATCAGGGCACCGGGTGACGTCGACGACGACGCGGTCGCTGCCGAGATCATCGAGACGTGCCGCCAGAACCTGGCGACGTTCAAGGTGCCCCGCGCGGTGTACTTCGTCGACGAGTTCCCGACGGGAACGCTGGAGAAGATCCTCAAGAACCGGCTGCGCGAGATGGCCGACGAACGTCCGCCTGTCGACTAGCGCGACGATCGTGAACTTCGTCGAGTGGCTCACCCGACAGACCTGGAGGCGCGACGCGGTGGGTGATCTCGCCCGCGACACCCGCAGCGACCACACCTGGCCGCCGCCGGGCAAGGTGAGTCGGGCCCGGCTGCGCGCTCACCTCGAGGCGCAGGAGGCGATCCCCGCGGCGCTCGCCGCGCTCGACACCGCATGGGACGAGTGGGATCAAGAACGCCGCGCCGCGCGAGACGCGTGACGCGTGACCGTGATGCGCGGTCGGGTCAGAAGTCGGTGCCGCCGTCGATGTTGATCAACGCGCCGGTGAGGTAGGCGGCGCGGTCGGAGAGCAGGAACGCGATGAGTTCGCCGACCTCCTCCGGCTTCCCCGGCCGGCCCAGCGAGATGTCGAGGTGCCAGTCCTCCACCATCACCCGTTCGAGCGCCTCCTCGTACGGATACCCGCGCTCGTCGGCGAAGTGCTGACGCATCGCGTGCATCGCCTCGGTCTCGATCGCGCCGGGTGCGACGCAGTTTGCGCGCACTCCCTCGCGTCCGTACGTGCGCGCGATGCCCTTGGTGAACGTGGCCACCGCCGACTTCAACGTCGCGTACGGCAGGCGCTGCGCGTGTGGGGCGCGAATCGAGTACGCCGCGGCCGTGACGATCGTGCCGCCCCGCTGCGTGAGGTGCGGTAGGGCGGCGCGCACGGCGCGCACCGTTCCGAGCAACACGTCCTCGAAGAACGCCGTCCACCGATCGTCGGCAACCGTCGCCGGCTCGTGACCGATCATGCCGGTCAGCACCGCCAGGCCGTCGAGGCGACCCAGGATCTGCACCGCCTCGTCGACGGCCCGTTCGACGTCGCCCGCCTGTTGCACGTTGACAGTGACCGCCGCGCGAGCGCCGTCGCCGGCGGGAAGTGAGGCCAGCGCCCGCTCCGCCCGCTCGGGATCGCGACCCGAGACGACGAGCGACGCGCCTTCGGCCGCGAGCACGCGCGCAGTCGCGAGCCCCATGCCCGACGTCCCGCCGACGATCAGATAGCCCTTGCCGTGTACGCCCAGATCCATGGTGACGGTCCCTCGATGCTCGACGGTCAGAACTGCTCGACCCAGGTCGCGAGGCGGTCCCACAAGACCTCGCGCGCGGGGGCGACGTTGTGATTGTGGCCGGTGCCCGCGAGCACGAACCGCGACACGTCGGCGCTGCCGGTGAACAACGCGGGGACACCGAACGGATCGCCGACGATGTCGTGCTCGCCCAGCCCGACGAACACGGGCACGTCGACCGCGGCCAGATCAGCGGCGATGCTGTCGGGGATCATCGACGTGAGCCCGACCACCGCGAGGAGACAGCTCTTCACCGACCCGAGCGCCTCGAGCGCTTCGGCCGGCACGGCCATCCCGCCGAGCAGGAAATCGGACGTCGACGTGGAACCACCCGGCAGCGGGTTGCCGAACCGCTGGCGGGTGAGCTCGACGATCCCGCCGGCTTGGTCACGCTCGTCCGCGGTCAACGCAAAGCGCTCGTGTCCGCCGCGGCCGAACCCGAGCAGCCCGAGCGCGTCGTAGGTGCGGTGACGCGCCTGCTGGACCACGGTCAGCAACGCCCCCGCCGAATGCCCCACGCCGACGCGGAACGCGCCCGGCCAACGTTCGAGTACTTGATCGAACGCACGCGCATTGACGGCGGCGACGACGTCGGGCGTGAGCGCGTAGCCGTCGTCGGGCGTGTCGCTCTCCCCGACCGCAGGAGGATCCAGGGTGACCACGACGAAACCGTGGCCGACGAGGTGCCGCGCCATGCTGTAGTTCCCGAGCGCGGCGGGAACGTCGAGATCGAAGTAGCCGCGCGCCATGGCGCCGCCAGGGACGCAGCAACACACAACGGGTCGGTCACCGACCGACTCGGGTTCGAAGACGTCGAGCGCGAGTTCGCGCACGCCCGCGGGCGCGACGTCGCCAACGTCGACCCGCAGCGTGCGCGGCACGAGCTCAGGCAGGTTCGAAGCCCGCCGGCAGCACGATGGTCTTCGATTCGAGGAACCCTTCGAGGCCCTCGGGGCCGAGCTCACGGCCGACACCCGACTGCTTGAATCCACCGAACGGCGACGAGAAGTCCATGCCCATTCCGTTGATGCCGTAGGTGCCGGTACGAACGCGTCGCGCGATGTCGACGCCCGACTGCGGATCCGACGTCCACACCGAACCGGAGAGCCCGTAGTCGGAGTCGTTGGCGATGGCGACCGCGTCGTCGACGTCGTCGTAGGGAATGGCGACGAGCACCGGGCCGAAGATCTCCTCCTGCGCGATGGTCATCTGGTTGGTCACGTCGGCGAAGAGCGTCGGTTCGACGTACCAGCCCTTGTCGAAGCCGGCAGGACGGCCGCCGCCGACGACGAGACGCGCGCCCTCTTCTTTGCCCTTGGCGATGTAGCCCTCGACCCGATCGCGCTGGCGCGACGCGAACAGCGGGCCCACGACCGTCTCCGGGTCGAGTGGTTCGCCTACCTTCGAGCCGGCGACCGCGGCGGCCAACGCGTCGACGACCTCCGCGTAGCGCGAGCGCGAAGCGAGAATCCGAGTCTGCGCGACACACGCTTCACCGTTGTTCATCAGCGCGTTCGGCATCAGGCCCGCGATGGTGGTGGACAGATCGGCGTCGTCGAGGATGATCGCTGCCGACTTCCCGCCGAGCTCGAGCGTGCAGCGCTTCAACTGCGCACCACACAGTGCCGCGATCTTCTTCCCGGCGACGGTGGAACCGGTGAAGGAGATCTTGTCGACGTCGGGGTGGGTGACGATGTGCTCGCCGACCTCGCGCCCCGCCTGCACGATGTTGAGCACACCGGCGGGCAGGCCTGCTTCCTTGACCACCTCGGCCAGGAGGTACGCGTTCAGCGGGGTTTCGGGCGCGGGCTTCAGCACCACGGTCGAGCCCGACGCCAGCGCGGGCGCGAGCTTCAGCATGGTGACGAACAGCGGCACGTTCCACGGCACGATCGCGCCGACCACGCCGACGCCCTCACGGCGCACGAGGGTGGGCCCGAGCACCCCGGGGCGGCGCTCCTCGAACGCGTATTCGCGGGCGAGGCCGGTGTAGTAGTCGAGCACCATCGTCGCGGCGAACACCTGACCCATCACCGAGAACGAGATCGGCGAACCCATCTCCTCGGAGATGGTCTGTGCGATCTCCTCGTAGCGGGCCTGGAGCAAGCCCGAGATGGTGGCCATCACGTCGGCACGCTCGGCGGGCGACATCTGCGGCCACGGGCCCGTGTCGAACGCAGCGCGGGCCGCGGCGACGGCGCGATCGACGTCGGTGGTGGTGGCGTCCGGGACTTTGGCAATGACCTCTTCGGTCGCGGGCGAGATGACCGCGAGGGTGTCGTTGCCGGCGGGGTCGACCCAGTCGCCGTTGATGAAGAACTTGTCTCGGTTCACGATGATCTCCTCGTGCGCACGCCGATGTCGCTGGGCACGGTACCCCTTACCACCTGAACTCGGGAATGTCGCCGGCGACCACCGTGCCCACGTGGCCCCCCGGCTCCTCGCCGCCGGTGAGTTCGGCCAGCGTGTCGCCGCGCGGATCGACCTGGGCCGCGAACCGCTCGCCGCGCCGGCCCTCACCGATCACCGTCCCCCGCTCGGGGTTGCCGTCACGGTCGTACATCACCGAGAAGGTCAGGATGGTTCCGGGCCCGGTGTAGTCCTCGACGACTGGCACGGGCGCTTCCACGGGGGGACGCGTCATGCCCACGCCGTAGTGGGGTGGCGGATAGCCGCCGTCGACGCGGGGATGATCGGCCAACACCAGCGCGTGATGCTTGGTGTTGAACATGCCGACGCCGTGGATGAGGCCCGCACCTCCGGTGGCGCGCAGGTGTTGGACCATGGCTGCGACTGAGTGCGTCAGGTAATTGCTGCCCGGTCCACCGAAGAACGAGAGGCCACCGGTCACCGAGATCGGCGCGCCGGCGCCGCGCCCGAGCGCGCGTCGCGTGAGCTTGGGCATCGCGGGGAAGCAGCTGTAGAGCTCGACGACGTCGTAGTCGTCAGTGGTGGTGTCGGTCACGAGTTGTACGTCGCGGATCGTCGCGTCGAGCGCGGGCACGCGGTGGTACGCGCCGCGCGTGCGCGGATCCGGAGGTTCGTCGCCACCTGCCGCACCGAGCGGATACACCCACAACTCCTCACGAATGCTGAGCGCACGGGCGGTGTCGGTGTCGGTCACGAGCAACGCCGCGCCTTGGTTCACGAACGGGTTGGCGGTCAGCGCCTTCGGGTACGGGAACGAGATCATCCGGTTGTCGGCGCGCACCTCGGCCACCGCGGTCGGGTCGGTGCCGCGGCGGCTCCACGCGTGCGGGTTGTCGACCGCGACCCACGCCAGCCCCGTCCACAGTTCCGCCGACTCCTGTTGCGCGTCGTCGAGACTGCGTTGCTCGTGAGCGCGCAGTCCATGCTCGTAGAGCGGAAAGCAGTTGAGCGCGCGGCTCAGGCCGACGGCGAACGCGCGCTCGAGATCGGGGCCCGGCCACGGCATCGTCGGGTGCGACGCCGGCGGTGTCCACGCGAGCTCGGCGCCTTCGCGGCGGGCTCGGGTCGCGGCCCGGGTGCCTTCGGCGCCGGCGATGAGCACGACCCGGGCTTCGCCCGACGCGACGCGCGCCGCGGCGGCGTCGAGGACGCGCACCGGAGTCTCACCGCCCACCGCGTGGACCGACCCGCGGCCAGGCGCGAGGTGGAGATCGAGACGCGCGGCGACGAGACCGGCGAGGTCGTCGTAGGCCCACGAACCGACCGGCATGAGGTCGAGCGCGTCAACGTGCGACAACACACCACCCCCGGCGTCGGCGTCGGCCGCCCGCGCCGCGGCCAAGATGAGCGCGAGCGGTTCGGCCGGACCGGGATCGTCGTCGTCGCGGTGCGTGACCTGCCCGACGCCGACGACGACCGGGACCCGTTCGTTCACGCGCCGGAACCCTTCAAATCCGCTTCCGCAGCTCGAACTTCAACACTTTGCCGCTGGCGTTCACGGGGAGCGCATCCACGATCATGGCTCGCCGCGGCACCTTGTAGTTCGCCATGCGCGGCGCACACCACGCGCACAGCTCCTCGGGATCGATCGACGAACCCGCGCGCGCCACCACGAACGCAACCCCGACTTCCCCCATCCGCGCGTCGGGCGCGCTGACCACCGCGACCTGCGCGACGTCGGGATGTTCGAGGATCGCGTTCTCCACCTCGGCGGGATACACGTTGAATCCGCCGACGATGAACATGTCCTTCTTGCGGTCGGTGATCTGTAGGTAGCCGCGCGCGTCCATCACCCCGATGTCGCCGGTATGGAGCCAGCCGTCGGCGTCGATCGCCTCACGGGTCGCGGCATCGTCCTCGAAGTAGCCGACCATCACGTTGAAGCCGCGGCAGACGATCTCGCCCGGCTCGCCACGCGGCACTTCGTTGCCGGCGTCGTCGACGATCTTCACCTCGACACCGTTCATCGCCCGACCCGACGTGTGCGAGATGGTCTCGGGATCGTCGTCGGGGCGGCAGATCGACACGGTGCCCGTCGACTCGGTGAGGCCGTACGCAGTGACGATCGTGTCGAACGTGAGCTCTTCCCGCATCCGGCGGATCATCTCGACCGGCACTGCTGCCGCACCGGTGACCGCGAGGCGCAGCGACGAGAGGTCGAACCTGTCGCGATCGGGATGGTCGAGGATCGAGAGGTAGAGCGTCGGCGGGCCGGGCAACACCGAGATGCGCTCCGACGCCACGTGAGCGAGCACCGCAGGGACGTCGAACACCGGCTCGGGCACGATGGTGGCGCCCTGGATGAAGCAAGCGACGATCCCCGCCTTGTATCCGAAGGTGTGGAAGAACGGGTTGACCACGAGGTAGCGGTCACCTCGTGTGAGCCCGACGGTGCTCGACCACTCGTCGAACGTGCGCAGGGTCTGCGCGTGCGTGGTCATCGCACCCTTGGGCTTCCCCGTGGTGCCCGACGTGAAGATGATGTCGGCGACGTCGTCGGGGTTGATGTCATCGGCGCGGGCGCGCGCTGCTTCGACCGACACTTCGTCGGCCCGCGCCAGGAAGTCCATGAAGCTCGTGGTTCCCTCGGGCGCGTCGCCGCGCAGCACGACGATCTGCTCGAGCGTCGGCGGGAGCCGTCCGGCCTCGCGCAACATCGCGACGTAGTTGTTGCCGAGGAAGCCGTTCACGGTGCCGAGGAACCGCGCGCCGCTGCGGCCGAGCACGAATGTCGCCTCTGCGCCCTTGAACCGGGTGTTGAGGGGTACGAGCACGCCGCCGGCGCCGAGCGCGCCCAGCGCGACGAGCACCCATTCGGCGATGTTCGGGGCCCACACTCCGACGCGGTCGCCGGGCTCGAGCCCCGCGGCCATGAAGGCACGCGACGATTCCTCGATACGCGCCGCAAGCTCCGGGAACGTGAGACGGACGTCGCCGTCGACGAGCCCGTCCAACTCGGGAAACCGCGACGCGCTCTCGCGGACCAAGGCGGGAATCGTGCCGAACTCGAGATCGGCACGAGTCACGGGCGTGCCCCGAGCACGGCATCGGCAACTCGACGACGGTGGAAGGTGGCGTCGCCCCAAGCGCGCTGCAACGCCCACGCCTTCTTCATCCAGAGTTGGAGGTCGGCCTCCCACGTGTAGCCGATCGCGCCGTGCACCTGCATCGCGCTGCGACTGCTGCGGTACGCGGCGTCACTGGCGAAGGCCTTCGCCATGGAGACGTCACGCGCGCGCGTCGGCTCGGCCTCCGCAACCGACCAGGCGGCGCGGTAGACCGCGGGCTTCGCGAACTCGACCTTCAACAACGCGTCGGCCAAGAGATGCTTCACCGCCTGGTTCACGCCGATGGGCCGCCCGTACTGCTCGCGCTGGCGTGCGTACTCCGCGGCGACGTCGATCATCCGCTCGCTCAACCCTACGAGGTAGGCCGCCGCCGCCAGCGCGCCGCGGTCGAAGGCGAGCGCTTCGTCGTAGTCGAACGCGTCGACGGGTCCGTCGACCGTGAACAGCCGGCGGCCGCCGTCGATCGCTTCGACGGCGTTGAGCGCGGCGTTGCCGGGCCGGATCACCCCGCCGGGTACGAGCACGACCGACGCGACGTGGGCGTGCGGCACGTAGGGCGAGCCGTCGAGCGCGGCGGTCCCGACGGTCGCGCCGTCGCCCAACGCCGGCGCGACCACTGCCGCGGTCTCGAAGACGGGCCCGGGCACTGCGGCTCGGCCGAGCTCCTCGAGCAACAGCACGAGATCGACCTCGGTGCCGCCGAGCCCGCCCGCCGACTCGGGCACGAGCATGCCGAACACGCCCATCTCCGCGAGGTGGTTCCAGAGCGCGAAGTCGTGGCCGGCGCCGTCGTCCCACGCCGCGCGCACATGTGCGGGTGTGCACTCCTTGGCCAGCAGGTCGCGCAATCCTTCGGCGAAGAGCTTCTGGTCGTCGGTGAAGGCGAAGCGCATCACGTGCCCCGCGGGAGCTGCAACACGCGATCGGCGATGATGTTGCGCTGGATCTCGTTGGTGCCCGCGTAGATCGGGCCCGACAACGAGAACAGGAACCCGTCGACCCAGCGCTCGAACGGCCCTTCCATACGCTCGGCGTCGGGGCCAATGATGTCGAGGGCGAGCTCGTGGACACGCACATCCATCTCGCTCCAGAAGATCTTGTTGAGGCTCGCCTCTGCACCGATGGTGCCGCCCTCGATCATGTGGGTGACGGTCATGTAGGTGTGGAGCCGGTAGCCCTCGGCCTGCATCCACGCGTCGGTGACGGCGTCGCGCAACGCGGAATCCGACGGATCGGCGTGCGCGCGCCACAACTCGACGAGCCGGTCGGCAGCCGCGCTGAAGCGCGCCGGGCTGCGCAGGCTGACGCCCCGCTCGAATCCGGCCGTCGCCATGGCGACCCGCCATCCCTGGTTCACCTCGCCCAGCGTGTTCTCCACGGGCACGCGCACGTCGTCGAAGAAGATCTCGGCGAACCCGGTGTCGCCGTCGAGCTGCGCGATCGGACGCACGGTGACCCCGGGCGAGTCGAGGGGCACGAGCACAAAGGTCAGACCGCGGTGACGTTCGGCGTCGGGGTCGGTGCGAAAGATGCCGAAGCACCAGTCGGCCCATACCGCGCGCGACGCCCAGATCTTCTGGCCGTTCAGGACCCACGCGGTGCCGTCGTCGGTGAGCCCGCCGGTCGAGCGGATCGCCGCGAGGTCGGAGCCGGCATTGGGTTCGCTCCACGCCTGGGCCCACACGATCTCGCTCGACGCCATCGTCGGGAGGAAGCGCGCCTTCTGCTCGTCGGTACCGACCTCCATGATGGTGGGACCGAGGAGGAAGATGCCGTTCTGGTTCACGCGTCCGGGCGCGCCGGCGCGGTAGTACTCCTCTTCGAAGATCAGCCAGTGGAGGTAGTCGGCGCCCCGGCCGCCGTACTCCTCGGGCCACGACACCGCCGACCAGCGACCTTCGGAGAGCGTGCGCTCCCACTCGCGGTGCCGCGCGAACCCCACCTCGGTGTCGAAGCTCGGGAGCGGCTCGGCGGGCACGTTCGCTTCGAGCCACGCGCGCGCCTCGGCCCGGAACGCGTCCTGCTCGGCCGTGTACCGCAAGTCCACGGCTGCGAACCTAGGAGATCAGGCGCTCGGTCGTGCGGTCGGGGCCTTCACCGGCGCGTCCTCGCGGATCGCGCGCAGCCGCTCGAGTCCCTGTCGTTCCGCGTCGGTGCCGCGCCGCGGCAGTCGGAACCCGGTGTACAGCACCCGCCGCTCCTGCGCGATCGGCGGCTGTGACTTGTGCAGCGTGCACGACAGGTGCACCGTGATGTCGCCCGTCTTCGTCGGCAGATCGACGGCCGGGAGATCAGACCGGTGCTCGCGATGGTCGGACGGCCACATCAGCGCGCGGTGCGAACCCGCGACGGCGCGCAGTTGTCCCGACTGCGCGTCCGCACCGGTCACGGAGATGCCGACGGTGATGCCGCAGCAGTCGTAGCTGTGGCGTCCGAGCGCGCAATCCTTGTGCCACGGGAGGTCGGAGATCCCCTCGACCACCCCGAACGGCTTGAACAGCGCTTCGATGCGGTTGTCTTCCATGCTGCCGTAGACGTGCCCGTCGCCGGTCAATCCGGCGAGGCGTTGCAGACGGTCGTCGTGCACGAGGCGCTCGACGGCGGGAGACACCTCGTCGAAATACTGCATGCGCACCAGCAGCTGCTCGCCGGCGGTGTTGCGCGCCCACCACGAGCGACCGTCGTCGGGCGTGTAGGTGGGCGCGGCGCGGTCCATGTCGAGCGACACCGCGGCCATCTCGTCGTCGGTGAACACGCCTTCGATGTGCAGGTACCCGGCGCGCTGGAGGAAGTCGCCCATCTCCGCGAGCTTCGCGTCGGCGGTGAACGTACGGTCGAGCGCGAGTGGCGCGCCGTGGGCGTCGACCAGGTCGATGGCGCCGGGTGTGTGCGGCGCGCGCGCGTCGAGCGCGCCCCGCAACAACAGCCACCAGTCGAGGAGGGCGTCGAATCGGCCGACCGGTTGGTCGAGCGTGCCGTTCGTCTGCATACCGACGACGGTGACCTGATCGGTGACGAGATCGTTCAGCTGCATCGCCGACACCCGCAGTACGACGCCGGCATCGTCGGCGCGGCCGGCGCGCACGCGGACGGTGCCGCGGTCGTCGGCGAGCGTCCAGGCGTCGCCGTCGACTTCGAGCACCAGCGGTTCGGGCGCGAAGACCCGCAACGCTTCACCCAGGAGTTCGCGGTGCTGCTCGAATGCTGCGGGCAACAACTGTTCGAAGCACACGGTCGGGTCGATCACGTCGACCTCACCGTCGACCCGGCTCCTGATGTCGACCGACATGCGGCCCCCTCGGGTTCGAGTGATCAGAGCTTCACAGCGTGGCGAGCGCGGGATCCGCAAACGCCGGGCACTTCTGCGCGCCTTCTGGGAAGTCGGCGGTCGAGAGCGGGCGCGCCACCTCCCCCACGATCGGACCGATCTTCGCGCCGATGGGCGCCAGGGCGTCGAGATCGAAGCCGTAGAGCGCGGCCGCATTCCCCGCCAGCATCATCTGCACCTCGTCGGGATCGACACCCGCGAAGCTGAGCCGGATCGCTTCCTTCGAGAACGGATGGCTCGACTCCTTGTGCGGGTAGTCGCTGCCCCACATGAT
>Ga0075026_100000176_pt1 | contig 23939 bp, 22 predicted proteins | sample Str012_2_FD_71392 | JGI IMG/M metagenome (GOLD analysis project Ga0075026, IMG submission 71392) | Freshwater sediment microbial communities in response to fracking from Pennsylvania, USA - Straight Creek_MetaG_SC_2012 | ecosystem: Environmental > Aquatic > Freshwater > Creek > Sediment... | reverse complement strand
TCGTCGCCGAAGTAGAAGTGCTGCAGCCAGTCCTGCTTCTGGCGCTCGTTGCGGGCGATGGCGTCGAGGTCTTCCTCGATGCGGGCGGTGAAGGCGTAGTCGACGAGCTCGTCGAAGTGCTTCTCCATCAGCCCGACCACTGCGAACGCCGTCCACGTGGGCACCAGCGCCTGGCCCTTCTTCCACACGTAGCCGCGGTCCTGCACGGTCTGGATGATCGACGCCCACGTGCTGGGGCGCCCGATGCCCAACTCCTCGAGGCGTTTCACGAGCGACGCCTCGGTGTAGCGCGCGGGCGGCGATGTGGTGTGGCCGTTGGGCGTGAGCTCGTCGACGGGCACCGACTGACCCACGGTGAGCGGCGGCAGCAGGGCCTCCTGCTCGGCGGTGTCGTCGGCGTCGTCGGTGCTCTCGACGTACACCTGGCGGTAGCCCTGGAAGGTGATGGTGGTGCCGGCGGCGGCGAACTCGCAGTCGGTGCGAGCCGCAGCCTCGGCGGCGGCCGCGCCGAGGCGCACCGACACGGTGGTGCCACTGGCATCGGCCATCTGCGATGCGAGCGTGCGCTGCCAGACGAGTCGGTAGAGCGACAGTTCCTGCCCGTTGAGCTCGTTCGACAGGGAATCGGGGCTGCGCAACGGGGTGGTGGGCCGGATGGCCTCGTGTGCCTCCTGGGCGTTCTTCACCTTCGTGCTGAACTGGCGCGGTGCGGGTGACAGGAAGTTGCTGCCGAAGCTACGCGACACCTCGGCGCGCACGGCGGCCAGCGCTTCGTCACTGAGCACCACGTTGTCGGTACGCATGTAGGTGATGTAGCCACGCTCGTAGAGGCCCTGGGCGATGCGCATCACCTGGGCGGCACCGAGGCGCAGCTTGCGGCCACCTTCCTGCTGCAGGGTGCTGGTCATGAACGGCGCCTTGGGGCTGCTGCGGTAGGGCTTCTCCTCCACCGAGCGCACGGTGAAGTCGGCGCGGTCGAGGGCATCGGCGAGTGCTCGTGCGCGAGCCTCGGGCACCACCACGACACCCTTCTTGGGTACGCCCTCGGAGGTGAAGTCCTTGCCGGTGGCCACCTTGCTGCCGTCGAGGGCGACCAGGGTGGCGGTGAAGCTCGGGCTGGTGCCCGTGAGCAGTTCGATGTCCCAGTAGCCGGCCGACACGAAGGCGATGCGTTCGCGCTCGCGTTCGACGATGAGGCGCACCGAGGGGCTCTGCACGCGCCCGGCGCTGAGACCACGATTCACTCGCCGCCAGAGCACCGGCGACACCTCGTAGCCGTAGAGGCGATCGAGCAGTCGACGGGTCTCGGCTGCATCGACGAGGCCGTAGTCGATGCCGCGCGGATTGGCAACGGCGTGGTCGATGGCGGCCTTGGTGATCTCGTGGAACACCATGCGCTTCACCGGGATCTTCGGCTTCAGGTACTCGAGCAGGTGCCAACTGATGGCTTCGCCCTCGCGGTCTTCGTCGGTGGCGAGGTAGAGCTCGCTGGCGTCCTTCATGGCCGCACGCAGGTCTTTCACCACGTCCTTGCCGCGAACGGTGAGCTCGTAGGTGGGCTTGAACCCGTTGTCGACGTCGATCTGCAGACCCTTGCTGGGCAGGTCGGCCACGTGCCCCACCGAGGCGCGTACGTCGAACGCATTGCCGAGGAACTTGGCGATGGTCTTCGCCTTTGCGGGCGATTCGACGATGACGAGCGGTCTGGCCATTGGTGCGTATCGCTAGGTGATGGAGACAGGCGTTGTCAAGGCGTGCGTGTTTCGAGCAGTCGGACGAGCTGTGCGATCTGCTCGTGCGCCACCTTCAGTTGTTGGGCCACGAGGTCGTGCTGGTGTTCGATGTCGGTGGCCCGCTGCTGAGCGAGTTCGACGATGCGATCGGCATCGAGTCGGGCCCGTTGGCGGATGGTGTTGCCCTCGCGCTCGGCCGCGGCGAGCAGCTCGGCCGCGTGGCGTCGGGTGTGGTCGAGCTCGGGTGAATCAGCCGGGGTCGGTACCGCGTGCAACGGGCGTTCGGCACGCGCCAGCCGTTGCTTGAGCTCCAGGTTGGTGGCGGCCAACGCGCGCATCTCGTTGCTCAGCGCGCCCATCAATCGCTGCACCTCGTAGGGGTCGTATCCCCGTCGAACGATCGGTAGCTGCCGTTCGACGTCTCCCTGCACCAGCGCCATGAGGTGGCAGCCTATTACGGGTGGGCTGGTGAGCCGACTTCGCGGTTCACCAGGTGCTCAGCGCAGCCCTCACGGTCGACCGCAGCATCTCCACCGTGGTCGAGTCGAGCCACCCCCGGTAGTAGGCGTCGGAAACGGCCCACGTGGTGCGCAGGTCGGTGAGGTAGTCGCCGAACACGTAGGTGCGTCGGACCACGGTGGACCCGCTCTTGAACGGCACGATCGCTCGACCGGCGCTGTTCAAGAACACGACCTTGTACACCGTGCCGTTGCAGGTCAGCGCAACATCGTCGCACGGCACATCGGCCTGTCCGAGCATCGACTGCATGCTGAAACGGCTCAGGAACGCGGTGACGACCGCGCTCGACTTGCCCAGCTTCGCGGCCTCCTGGTGCACCATCGTGGTCATCGCAGCGGCGCTCACCATTCCGTTCATCGGCTGCCAGAACTCGTCACGAGCACCGTGCGTGTTGGCGAGCAGCGAGCCGTTGGCGACACCTTCGTACAGATGGGCGAGGTCGACCAGCGTGGTGGTGGTCTGGCCGCCCGTCACGCCGCAGCCGACGAAAGCCTGCACGAGGTTGGTGTGGGCGAGGCCGGCCGATGTGGCGAGCTGCCGCAGGCTCGTGACGCCGATGCGTCGAGTGATGGCACGCAGCGCCCGAGTGTCGCGCGTGGCCATCATCGCGTCGTGCAGCACGTTGACCGATTGCGCGACCGCGTTGGCGGTCACCTCGTCGCGGGCGACGGGGCAGCGCGCTGCGGGCGACATCCACGACGGGGACGGCGAGTGGGGATAGTTGAAGCGGTTGACGTTCGTCGTGAGGGTGACCGTGCCCTGCTGCACCTGGCGCATGATGGCGAGGTTCTGGAGCGCGGCCACACCCGTCGCGGGATCGAACAGCCGGCTGGCGTTGAGCGAGTGCACGACGGCGCCGTTGACCAACTTGAGATAGAAGCCGCTGTTGGCGGTGGGCATGCCACCGCGGTCGAGGATGCGCGGCAACACCGTGGCGGCGATGCGGCGCGACTCGGCGGGCAGATTGTCGATCATCACCACGTCGTATCGATTGCCTGCCGGCGTGCCATAGCGCTCGAGATGGATCGGACGCATGCCGTACTGCTCGGCGAGTGCGTTCACCGAGGCCATGCTGGTGAGCCCGAGGAAGTACTTCCACGCGTACGCATCGGCCCCTGTGTTGGTCACCATGACGGTGTTGTAGGTGCCGTCGGGTTGACGCTGCAGGCTGATGAGTCGGCTGTTCTCCGACGCCAGCTTCGACGCGAGCACCGACGGGGTGAGGTTGGTCCAGAACCACCAGAGCTTGTTGTCGATGCCGGTGTTCGACAAGAACACGGCCGAGTACTGAGTGGTCGCTCCGACCGGGTACGACCTGAAGTCGATGACCCGGGCGGAGTTGGAGTTCGCGAAATTGAGCAGCGACGTCGTGGTCGAGTTGTCGAAGAACCACCACGCCCGGTTCCGGGCACCGGTGTTGGGCGTCAGCAGGGCGGTCATCCGCACTCCCGCCGGCGTGTCGTAGGTGATGAGCTTGGTGATCCGCAGGCTCGAGCTGACTGCGAAGTTGAGCAGGGCCGACGGATCCATGTTGTCGCGGAAGTACCAGCCCGAGGCGTAGGCCCCGGTGTTGCTCACCATCACACCGGTGACGGTGTGCGCAGTTCCGGCGTCGAGGGAGATGTCGGTGATGCGGGCCTGCCGTGACAACGCGAGGTTGAGGGCGTCAAGCGGCGTGAGCCCCTCGAAGCTCCACCACTGCACCGGGATCGCGACACTGTCGTCGCCGGTGTTGGTGGTGCTGTCGGCCGCCACGGGCGAGGTGGCCGCGCCGGTGAGCCCGAGCGCGAGCACTGAGATCACGGCCGCGATGGCACGTCGGATGGTGCGGGACCCGGTCATGGTTGCCCCCTTCGTCGTGCGCGAGGGTACTCGCGCACGACGAAGGCAGGATTCAGTCGACGGTCTCGAGCACCTTCTGCTCGGGCAGATCCCCGGTGGGGGCCTCGAGGGCCGGACCCTCCACGTTGAGGTGGGGCAGGATGCGGTCGAGCCACTTCGGAATCCACCAGTTGCGGTCGCCGAGCAGTTCCATGGTGGCGGGCACCAGGATCATGCGCACGATGGTGGCGTCGACGAACACGGCCACCGCCATACCGAGTCCGAAGAGCTTCAGCTGACGGTCGACGCCCAGCACGAACGCCCCGAACACGCACACCATGATGATGGCGGCGGCGGTGATCACGCGGGCCGTGGCAGCGAGACCATCGGCCACCGCGGTGGCGTTGTCGCCGGTGCGATCGAACTCTTCCTTCATGCGTGAGAGCAGGAACACCTCGTAGTCCATCGACAGGCCGAACACGATGGCGAACAGCATCATCGGCGCCCACGCCTCGATGGGACCGGCCTTGTCGACGCCGATGAAGCGCATGCCCCAGCCCCACTGGAAGATGGCCACCGTGATGCCGTAGGCGGCGCCCACCGACAGCAGGTTCATGATGACCGCCTTCAATGGCACGAGCAGGCTGCGGAACACGACCATCAACAGCAGGAAGCTCACCACCAGCACCCCGCCGATGAGGATCGGCAGCCGCTGACCGAGATAGGCGGCGAAGTCGACCGAGCCGGCGGTGAAGCCGCCCACGAGCACCGCCACGCCGGTGGGTGGCAATACATCGGATCGCAGCCGGTTCACCAGATCGGTGGTGGCGGCGTCCTGCGCGCTGGTCTTCGGGAACACCTGCCAGAGATACACGCCCTTGCTCACCGGGACGGGCGGCGAGGCGAACGACACGTTGGGATCCGCGGCCACGGCGGTGCTGACCTTGGCGAGTGCGGCCTGGTCGGCCTTGGGATCGTCGGTGACGAGGATGAGCGGCGAGCCGTAGCCGGGACCGAAGCCCTCGGCGATGAGGTCGTAGGCCTTGCGTGCGGTGTACGTCGATGGCAGGTTGCCGGTGTCGCCGAAGCCGAGTCGGATGTCGAGCAGCGGGATCGCGAGCACCAGCAGCACGGCGACGCCGCCGATGAACGCGGGCCACGGGCGGTGCTGGATGAAGCGGCTCCACTTCCACCAGAACTGCTGCTCCTTGGGCTTCACCTTGTGGGCGGGGAGCGGTGATCGCAGCCGGTCCTTGAACCCGGGCACGAAGCTCAGCGCCCAGAGCGCGATGCCGAGCACGAGTCCGAACAGGAAGATCGGCAAGACGCTGGTGATGATGGCGACGACGGCGGCGAGCACCGCCACACCCACGCCACCGGCGGCGGCGACCGTGGTGGTTTCGATCTGCCGGCCGGCGAAGCCGAGGAACGCAGGCAGCAACGTGAGCGCGGCGAACACCATCACCAGCACTGCCAGGGCGCCGGCGACGGCGAGACCGCGCACGAACGAAATGCCCACCACGAACAGACCGAGCAGCGAGATCATCACGGTGATGCCGGCGAACAGCACGGCGCGGCCCGACGTGTCGACGGCTTGCACGGTGGCGGCCTCGGGGTCGAGGCCCAGGTGCAGGCCTTCGCGATATCGGGTGACGATGAACAGGGCGTAGTCGATGCCCACACCGAGACCGATCATCGCGGCCATCTGGGTGGAGAACTCGGGCATCGACAAGAAGTGCGATCCGATGCCCACCATGCCGATGCCGGTGAACAGACCGAACAGCGCGGTGCCGATGGGCAGGCCCATGGCGAGCACCGAACCGAACGCCAGCAGCAGCACGATGACCGCGGCGATGAGGCCGAGTGCCTCGCTGGGCGGGAACTCGAACTGACCGAACAGCTGGCCGCCGTACTCGATCTGCAGCCCGGGCACGTGCACCTTGTTGCCCAAGGCCTTGATCTGGTTGGCCAGCTTCAGCGCCTCCGACTGGCCCTTGGGGCTGTAGCCGATCTGCGCGAACGAGATCGGCTTCGTCGGGCTGTTGAAGCGGGCACCCTCGGGCGAGTACGGGCTGATGACCGAAATGTTGGGGATCTTCGCCACCTCGGCGAACAACTGGGTCATCGCGGCCTTCACCGCCGGGTCCTGGGTGCCCTGCGGCGCGGTGAACACGATCTGCGCGCTGGAGCCGCCCTCGCTGCCCTTGCCGACCGACTTGAGCAGGTCGGTGACCTGACGCGATTCGCTGTTGGGCAGCTCGAAGCTGGTGTGGTAGTTGGCCAGCTTTCCGCCGACAGCAGAGATGATGATGAGCACCGGCAACCAGATGCCGAACACCATCAGCTTCCGACGGCGGTAGCTGAAACGAGCCAGACGGGCGAGCATGGGGACTCCCTTTCCCGAGGCCGTTCGGGGGTACGGCCGTACTGCGTGCAACGCTACCGTTGCGAGCATCGACGACGAACGTGACATTCGGCTTGGCTGGAGCCCCGAACCCACCGCCCACTGGCGTGCTGTCGGGTCACCGGTGTTGGCCGGTCGGGTGAGTCGTCTCGACCGTGGGTGGAGCACCGTGCTCGTGTCGATGGACCAGCCGCCGCTGCGCATGCGCAACATCGGGGCGGAGGTCGCGGTCGGCGACTTCGTGGTCGTGAGCGACGATGGCGAGAAGGTGCAGCTGGTGCTCGATCGTCACAGTGCCTTCGTGCGACGGGCGTCGTTCGAGGGCAGCCGGGCCGAGTCGCACACCATCGCCGCCAACATCGATGTCGTCATGCTGGTGCACGCGCTCACCGCGCCACCCAACCAACGGCGTCTCGAGCGCGAGCTGGTGCTGGCGTGGGACAGCGGCGCACGTCCGGTGGTGGTGCTCACGAAGACCGACCTGGTGCCCGATGTGCGATCTGCGGTGGCGGCGCTGGAGGAAGTGGCCCCGGGGGTCGACGTGCACGTGGCCAGCGGCATCACGGGGGATGGCGTCGAGCGGCTGCGCGACTACTCCACCGGCAACGCCACCATCGCGCTGCTCGGCAAGAGCGGCGTGGGGAAGAGCACACTCGTCAACGCACTCGTCGGCCAGGAGCGGCAGGCCACTGCGGCGGTTCGGGGCGACGACCGGGGGCGCCACACCACCACTGCCTCCGAGCTCGTGCGGCTACCCGGCGACGGCTGGTTGGTCGACACGCCCGGTGTGCGAGCCGTGAGCCTGTGGAGCAGCGGACGCGGCATCGAGCGGGCGTTCGCCGACGTGTTCGAGTTGATGGACCACTGTCGATTCCGCGATTGCAAACACGACGCCGAACCGGGCTGTGCCGTGAACGAGGCCGTCAACGATGGTCGGCTCGACGTTCGACGGCTCGACAGCATGAAGCGGCTCGTGGCCGAGGAGGCTGCACTCGAGGCCGAGCAGCGCGCCGCCGAGAAGCTGCTCGACAAACGTGGGGCCCGCCGGCCGAAGAAGGCCTAGTCATTCGAACGCTCTCGTTCGATGGCTGCCGCGAGCCGTCACTGGGCAGGGTCGAGCCCCGACCGCACCGTGATGGCACGATCGAGTCCGGTGATGGCCAGGCGCTCGCGCAGCCGCTCGTTGGAGCAGATCACCTGCAGGTCGCCACCTGCCTCGCGGGCGCGTGCGGCGGCGCCCATGACGATGCCGAGGCCCGTGTCGTCGAGCGCGGTGACGCCGTCGAGGTCGAGGTCGAGCGTGATGCCCGGATGGTCGACCACGGCTCGATGGAGCTGATCGCGCAGGAGCGGCAACGTGGCGAGGTCGATCTCGCCACTGCAGTGCAGCACCGGCCGAGCGCCGTGTGTGACGAGGCGAGCGACGAGTTCCATGGCCGCGTGCACGCTATCGGCGCTCCGACACGCTGTGGCGAGCGCTCAGGGAGGCTCGATGGCCATGGTGACCGATGCCTCGAGGTGCACGTCGGGCAGCACGGCGCCCACCATCGGTACATCGGTGTGGTCGACAGTTCGCACGGTGACGGTGACGGTGTGCCCGTCGTCGCGCAGCGTGACGTCGAGCGGTCGTAGCGAGGTGGCTCGCTCGGCAGCTGCCCGAGCCACAGTGGCTGCCGGCGTCACGGCGGCAGCCCTCGCCGCCTCGCGGGCTGCCAATTGCACCGCCAGGCGATCGCGTGCGACCAGGCCAACCTGCAGCGTGGCCAGCGCGACCATCACGAACAGCGGCATGCCCAGGGCGAGCTCGACCGTGGCCTGACCACGGTCGCGGCGGCAGCGGCTCACAGCTTCGACATCACCGTGTCGATGACGCGGTCGAACAGGCGCCCGATCTTGCCGGCGCCACCGCCGGTGGTGGCCCACGCCACGAGCATCAGCGCCACGAGGGCGGCGCCCAGCAGGACGAGGGCGTATTCGGTGGTCGCCTGGCCGGAGTCGTCGCTCCAGTCGCGAGGCAGTGTGGTGGAGCGCCAGAGCCACCAGGCATGGACTCGGGCGAAATGGATGCGGAGCATGGCACCTCCAGGGGCTGCGGTACATCGGTACGTCGGTTCATCGGTGCAGTGACGACAGGGCTGCGAGCAGCAAGGGAGCGACGGCCAGCAGGACGAAGCTGGGAAGGGTGCAGAGCACGAGGGGGAGCGACAGACGAACCGGCAACTGGCGAGCGAGGGTGTCGGCATGTCGTCGTCGTTGTGTGCGTGCCTCGGCGGCCAGCCGTTCGAGCACTGGCGCGAGCGGAAGCCCGTCGTGGTCGGCGGCCGCGAGGCTGTCGGCCAGCGGCACGGCGGCAGGCCCCAGTTGTTGGGCGAGCAGTTGCACCGCCTCGGAGAATCGGGCGCCGTCGCGCAGCGCGACACGCGCCGCATCGAATGCCGGCGCGATCGACGCGGGGAGGTGGGCACCGACGCTGGACACCGCGGCGGATGGCAATGCACCGGCGCGCACCGCCAGCACCACCAGTTCGATGGCATCGGGAAGCGCCGCCGCGACCTGCGTGGGGCGGGCGCGTCGAGAACGGACGGTGCCTGGTGCCGGGCCGACGGCGCGCACGCCGGCAGCGCGGCGCAGCCGGCGATACGGCCATGCCGCGAGCCCGAGCACGACGACGACGAGGACAGGGTTCATCGATGCACCTGCGCGATGGCGTGCCGCATCCACCACCATCCGCCGAGGTTCAACAGCACCCCGGTGACCGTCGCCACGACACCCGCCGGGGTGGCCACGGCGGCGCGGAACGAGCGGCTGAACACGAGTCCCCACGCCGAGAACATGATGGGTACCGAGGTGAGCACTCGTGCGCTGAGGCGCGCCTGCGCGCTGTGCACATCGATGTCGGCGCGCACCGCTGCTCGCTCGCGCAGCACCGACACCGTGGCCTGGAGCGCTGCTGCAACCGCGCCGCCGAAGGAATGGGCAGCCGACAGCGCGTGGATGACGGCGGCTTCGTCGGGGTCGATGCTCGCCGAGTGCACGACCTCGTGGAACGATGCGTCGGGATGGATGACGGCGCCATCGACCGGATGCGTGCCGAGCGCCAGGTGGAATGAGGTCGTGAGGCTGCATCCACTGCGCACGTGACGCGCAGTGGCGTCGAGGAGGTCGGCCCACGCGATGGCGCTCGGTGCGGTCGAGGGCACGTCGCTGCGTTCGAGGCCGCCACGAGCCGACGGTCGCCGAGTTGCGCGCGCACGGCGTCGTGCGGTGCAGCGGGCGATGGCGATGGCGACCGAGACGGCAGCGAGGAGGGCTGGGAGCTCGGTGCCCATCATGTGCGTGCGTTCGACAACTCGCCGACCAACTCACCGCGTCGGACGATGGGGCTGACTCGGAGTTGCGCTCCGCCGAGGTTCGACGACTCCTGCGGCTCGACCACTTCGACGATCTCGTCGACCGTTCGGCATCCATCGTGGCTGCGGGCGACGTGCACGACCACATCGACGGCACGTGCCACGGTGTGCTGCACCGCTGCCCAGGGCCACGATGGAGCCGACTGCAGGACGAGCGTCGACAGGCGCATCAGTGCATCGAGCGCACTGTTGGCGTGGATGGTGGCCAGTGAGCCGTCGTGGCCGGTGTTGAGCGCCTGCAGCAGGTGCATCGCCTCGTGACCCCGGATCTCGCCCACCACCAACCGATCGGGACGCAGGCGCAACGCGGTGCGCAGCAACTGCGCCAGGTCGATGCCGTCGACGCCGTCGGGTGTGGGGTCGCGGGTTTCGAGCCGGACGACGTGCGGATGGGGAAGCCGCAGCTCGGCGACGTCTTCGAGGGTGATGAGCCGCTCGTGCGGTGACGCCAACTGGGCGAGCGAATTGAGCAGCGTGGTCTTGCCTGCCGAGGTGGCGCCGCTGACCAGCACGTTGCACCGTCGAGCGACCGTGTCGCGCAACACCGCTGCGACGGGCGGCGCGCCGAACTGATCGAGTGCGATGGGGCGCGTGGCGAACCGGCGAATGGCCACGCACGGACCGTCGACCGCGATGGGTGGGATGGCGGCGCACAGCCGCGAGCCGTCGGCGAGGCGAGCATCGACCGACGGATGGGAACGATCGAGCCGACGACCGACGGGCGCGAGGATGCGCTCGAGCGCCAGCATCACGGTGTCGACGCGCATTCGGCCGACGAGTTGCAGGCGGCCGTCGCGCTCGATCCACACGTCGGAGCCGCCGTTGACGATGACCTCCGACACGGTTGGATCGTGCAGCCATCGTTCCAGTCCTCCCAGCGGTGTCTGCTCGGCGATCGGATCGATGTGCAGGAGGGTCATGCCGCACGTCGCAGAGGGTGCGAGAGCGTGGGTGGAAGTCGAGACGACAACAGTCCGGCATCGATGGCCCTCGCGACCGCCGGGTCGTAGGGCACCTGGGCCACCACGGGTGCGCCGACGGCGTGTTCGACGTCGGCGGCGGCCAGCGCCCGGCCGGGCTCGAGCAGCAGCACCACACCGGTGGGTGCGGTGTGGAGTGCCGCCACGCGCCGCAGCGACAGGTAGCACGAGCGGGTGACGAGCAACGATGCCTGGGCGTGGTGCAGCAGTGACGACGGTGGTGGGCCCACACCCGCATCGACCACCACGTGTGCGTCGAGGCCGGCGAGTGTGCCACCCAGTTCGGCCCAGCGAGCTTCGGTGACCGTGCGGAGGGAGGTGGTTGTGCCGACGGGAACGATCTGCAACAGGTCGTTCGCGGGAACTGCCAGTCGGCGGAACGCTGCGCTGTCGGCCGACGGCGAGGCGAGCCAGTCGGCCACGCCGGGCGACGACGGTTCGGGCAGACCCAGCGCGGCGGGTGCATCGCCCGCCAGGTCGACCAACCAGGTGGGCTGGGTGCGCGCCCTCAGCAGTGCCAGCGACGCGGCGACCACCGTGGTGCCGCTACCGCCCTTCATCGACCAACAGACGATCATGACCTGTACCCCCAAGACGCTCGGGAGGGTTCGACAGGGGGAGGTCGTCGCCGACCATATCGAGGCCGTCAGGTGCCGCCAACCTCAACGCGTGGGAGACGTCATTCCCAGTAGGACTCGGCGCGTGCAGCGTTCCGGAGCGGTTTCAGGCATTTGGCGATGGCTTCGTCCTCGTGCGCTCGCAACCAGCCGACGGCGAACCAGGCCCCTTCGGTTCGTGTGGTGAGACCGCGGTACAACTCGGTGGCCACGCTGAGGTCGTTCAGCAGCCCCAGGGCGTCCTGCGCCGGGGTGAGCTGGTCGAGGAAGCGTTGCACCCGTTTGCGACGGTACAGCGACGCTGTGAGCTCGGCGACGTAGCGCAGCCGCTTCACGTGCTTGCGTGCGGCGTGTCGACCCGCAGGGGTGGTCGACGCGAACTGCTTCGCATGACGTCGGACGCCACGGTGCAGTCGATGGAGCACCTGCGCGACGATGTCGCCGGTGCGCAGGTCGGTGTCGATGGGCGTGCCGTAGGCGTAGTCGAGCAGGTCGAGGAGCAGCAGCGAGAAGGCGGGTTCGCGCAGTACGGCCGCGGGATCGTCGCCGAGCGACGAGGGCGCCTCGATCGGCGGCGCACCCTGGGACGCCAAGGCGGCCGACCACTCGGCGAGCACGACTTCGCGGTCGCGCCGCTCGCCGAGGCGGTCGAACACCGCCGCCAGTCGCTGACCCCACTCCGGGTCGATGGCGGTGGTGTGATCGGCGAACTCACGCAGCACGGTGCGCAACTTGCGGATGCCGATCCGTGCCTGGTGCACGTGCTCGACCCCGCCCAGTCCGTCGGCGACAGCGCTTGCGTTGGCCATCACCTGCACGAGGCATGCCCGCACCATGGTGCGAACCGCCGCGTCGATGGGTGAGTCGGCATCGAGCGTGGGCGTGGGCGCCTTCACGATGGGCAGCTCCGACGCGCCACGCGCAAGTGCGACGCCGCGCTGTGACTTGTTGACGGAGTCCAGCCACAGACCGTGGCGTTCGATCCATCGCCGGGCGATGGCGAGCACCGCGTGCGGTGCTCCGCGCAACAGCTCGATCTCCAGCTCGCACACGTCGACGGTGGCGTCGCCGGCGGTGATGGTGCCCCGATCGAATGCCAACTCGACCTGCCCGCCGGGAGCACGAACCCCTCTGGTGCGTCGCCACACATCGGTTCGGTACTGCTCCGTCGGAGCGTTCGTGAGCGCGTCGAGCACGTTGCGCAATACCGTGCCGGCCTCGGTGCCCTCGTGCAGTGCCACATCGGCATCGGGGGCGGTGCGACTGCGGACGACCACGTTGTGCTCGAGTCGAACGAACCCCGCCGACGTCGCGTCGCGGGCCTTCAGCGTCTGGATCCATTGACGCCCCTCGCGCCGAACTCGCCATCCGATGCCGTGCGCCGCCAACTCGAAGTCGTCGGTGTCGTAATAGGCGGCGCGCAGGTGTGTGCGTTCGGACCCGCTCCTGCCGGCCACCGCTCGCTCGATCGCGTCGGCGTGCACCGTTGGTACTCGGAGCTTCAGTTCGATCTCGCGCTGCTGATCGGTGCTCATCGAGTGGCTCCACTTCCGCCGTTGGCGCTCTCATCATGCCCGCGACGTGAACATGTGCGCCAGAAGACGGTGGTCACCCGACGTTGCGGAGGGGGCGCTGGCTCACCCAACGCCCGAGGTTGTCGACGAACACCGCGGCAGCGCGATCGCCAGCGAGCGGTGTGGCGCCCGAGCTGTGCGGCGTGATGATGACGTTGGGCATGTCCCACAGTGGATGTTCCGTGGGCAACGGCTCAGTGGTGAACACGTCGAGCGCCGCGCCACCGAGATGCCCCGACTCGAGTGCCGACACGAGCGCAGGCTCGTCGATCAGTTCGCCGCGACCGACGTTGATGATGTGCGCTCCTCGAGGCAGCAGCGCGAGCTCGCGGGCCGCGATCATGTTGCGAGTGTCGGCGTTGAGCGGCGCGGTGAGCACGAGGTCGTCGAGGGTGGGGAGCAGCTCGTGCAGGCGTGTCGACGCCCATGTGGTGCACGGCTCGTCGCCCCTGGGCGTTCGTCGGAGGCCGACGACCTCGATGCCGAAGTGAGCGGCCAGCCGCGCCACTTCGCTGCCGATGCCGCCGAGGCCAACGATGCCCATTCGCCTGCCTTCCACGTCGTCGACGTCGCCGTCGAGCCATTCGTGTCGCTGTTGGCCGAGCGGAAATCTGCGTGCGCCGCGACACAGCGCGATGACCTGCATGATCACCGTGTGTGCGATGGGCGTGGCGGAGCTGCCGGCGGAATGCGTGACGGTGAGGCCGCGTTCGCGCAGCATGCCGAACACCGGGTTGTCGAGACCTGCAGAGAACATGTGCAGCCACCGGGCGTTGGGCGCTTGGAGCAACACCTTCATGAACGGTGCCCCGCGATGTTCGGTCCACAGGTCGCTGGAGAACACGGCGATGTCGATGAGAGCCACCTCGTCGTCGGTGAGGTGGCGATCGCGCGGGAGCACGAGGTGTCGGAGATCGGGCGCGGCCCGCTGCCACTGGTCGCCCCAGCGCGCCAGTGCGGTGTCGGAGCAGAGGAGGGTGGTCAGGATTTCTGCAGTTTCTGGATGGCCACGACGGCCAGGCCGATGACCGCGAGCAGGAGAACGAGGCGCTTCATGTCGGCGAGCGTAGTCAGATCAGTCGTGCGGGTCGCTCCGACGATGGCGCGCCGTCGAACGCATCGAATCGATGAGCTCGTCGATCGACAGGGTCGCGACGGCGATGGCCTGATCGCCGACGCCGTACGGGAGCACCAATTGGTCGCCGATCGCGAGTGCGCCGCACGTGTACACGACGTTCGGTACGTACCCGTCGCGGTGGAGCCGACCGGGTCGGATCACCGGCTCGTGTGCGATCTTCAGCACGTGCATCGGCTCGTCGAGGTCGAGCAGGATCGCGCCGATCGAATACGTGCGCAGCGGGCCCACGCCGTGGGTCAGCACGAGCCATCCCGCCTTGGTCTCGATCGGCGAGCCGCAGTTGCCCAGCTGCAGGATCTCCCAGGGCAGTTCTGGGCTCTGGATGATCGTCGAGGTGTCCCAGCAGTGGAGGTCGTCGGAGAAGGCGATCGAGTTCGTCTCTCGGTCGGAGCGGGAGAGGGCGACGTACTGGCCGTGCACCTTGCGCGGGAACAGCGCCAGTCCCTTGCCCTTGGCTGCGTCGCCGGCCATGGGCGACACGTTGAACGACACGAAGTCGTCGGTGGTGAGCAGATGCTGGGCGATGTTGGTGCCGTCGAACGCGGTGTAGGTCGCGCAGTAGCGAGGTGAACTGCCATCGGTGATCTCGACGAAACGAGCATCCTCCATCCCGTGCGCCTCCGCCGACGTCTGCGGCCACAACACTCGTTCGGACACGTCGCTGCGCATCGGGAATGTGAGGTGGTACGAGCTCTCCGCGACTCGAGCGAGATGCGTCGTGGTGGTGTCGATGTTCCGACGGGTCGCCGCGTCCGCCGCCAACGCTTCCACGCGCGCGGCCAGGAGGGAATCGTCGAACACCTCGGGGAGTCCCTCCAGCACGAACGCCGCGTTCTCCTGGTCGTCGCCGAGGTCGGACAGGCTCCGGTGCAGCACCGCACGACGATGCACGCCGGGTGCGGCGAGCGCCATGCACGGCAGCGCACCCGGTGCCTCGATGTGCACGTCGCCGTCCGACGTCACCCACCCGGTGCGGAATCCGATCGACGACCGGTGACCTTCGCCGATGCCGCGAACACTCAGGATGAACGCAGTGCGACCGTCGTCGGGTTGGGAGGGGTGTCGGACGATCGACGGGTTGCAGAGCGCGGCACCCTCGATCGTGTATTCGTGGCTGAACGTCGCGCCGAACAGTCGTTGGCGTGCCGCCGACAGCACCGTGCCCGGTACGAGACGCTGGACGACGAGTTCGGCATTGCGATGCAGCACATCGTCGAAGTTGGGATGTCGATCGGCGAGCCGTTCATCGATGTCGCGGAGTGCTGTGTCGACCTGAAGGTCGGTCAGCGCCATGATGCGTTCGATCACTCCCGCAGCGCGCGACTCGCCCGGACCGACGTCTTCGAGACCGGGAACGAAGAAGCGAAGAATGGCGCGGCCGTGATCGGGCCGCAGCATGATGCCGAGGTCGTCGATCCGAATCGGACTCGGTGACGCGTTCATGCCGTCACGCCGGCGAGCTGGTGAGCCCGTTGACGCGTGGAGATGAACGCCAAGGTCGATTCGGCGCCTTCGTTGTTGTTCACTCCGACGCGTTGGAGGCCGTCGTAACCGCCGCCCGAATTCGAGTCGAACATCACGGCGCCGGTGTCGTTCACCCCGTCGAACCACCCGGTGGCCAGTGCGATGCCGCGCTCCCACTTCCGATCGCCGGTGATGGATGCCGCGGTCCAACACGCATCGGCCATCGCGGCCACCTCGATCGGCTGCTGATCGAACTGCGGGGTGTGGTCGAGCGGTCCGCGACCGGCGGTCCCCGTGACGGAAAGATGGTCGTCGATGGTCTCGAGCGCGAGCAACCAGCTCAGCATGCCAAGGCCTCGTTCCAGCACATCGCTGCGTTGGAGTGCGACGCCGGCGACGATGGTCGCCTCGGCGAGTGCCGCGTTGGCGTAGGTGAGTCGCGCCTCGGGCCACGGCCACTCGGCGGTGCCGGCGGAGCTGAAGTGAGCCGCGTAGCTCGACAGCAGTTGGCGTGCCGGATCGTGGCTCGGATCGCGTCGATACACCGCCGCGGCGCCGAGCGCCGCGAACGCCATCGCCCGGGGATGGCGCGATCGCTGACGGCTGGCGAGGTCGAATCCGGCCCCCGCGGCGGCCCGGACGAGCGCGTCGGGGTGCTGCTCCGACGCGACACCGAGCGCCCACAGGTTCCGCCCCCAGCAGTCCTCGGTGTCGGCGCGGTCGGTCCACGTGCCGTGTTCGTCCATGCGGTTGCGCGATCGGCCGTCGTGCGAGAGCGCCGAGAGGCACATGGTGAGCGCCGTGCGGCTCAGGCGCTCGGTGATCGCGTCGGCAGGTTCGCGCGACATCACCACGAGCAGTCGGGCATTGTCGTCGACGCAATAGCCGTGCACGCGGCGAGGGACGAGCCCGTCGGCATGCTCGAACATGCCGCGGTCGTCGGTGAGCGCCACGACATGATCGAACCGCGAACTCCACCCGAGTGTCATGCGCTTGCCGTGGCTGCGAGGCCGAGCGTTTCGCAGAGTTGCTGATACTTGGCGCCGACCGTGCTCCAACGCAGCGACGGTGCGAGCCAACGTGCGCGGCTCACCATCGCTGCCAACAGCATCGGCTCGTCCAGCACGCGCCGGATCGCGCTGGCGAGTGCGGCTGGGTCGCCGTGCGGCACGACGAGACCAGCGCCGTCGTCGAGCAGTTCGACCGCGTGTGGAAATGCCGTTGCGATCACTGGCCGACCGGCTGCGATGGCGTCGATGAGCACACCGGAGGTGACCTGGTCGCGTGAGTCGTACGGCAACACGACCAACGACGCGGCTCCAGCGAGTCGCATGAGGTCCGGCACGGTTCGGTAGGTGTCGTCGAACGTGACGACGTCCGACACGCCGAGGCGGCGACAGCGTGCGATGAGCGACTGCCGATATTGGTCGCCGTCGCGTGCGAACACCTTGGGATGCGTCGCACCCGCGACGGTGTAGCGGAGACGACGGCGATCGTCGCCGAGTTCAGCGATCGCGTCGATCACGTGCTCGATGCCCTTTCCCGGGCCGAGCAGTCCCCACGTGAGCAACTCCAACGGTTGACCCTCGCTCGGCGGCCGAGGTCCGCCGAGCGAGGGCGGTGTTGCCCCGTGCGCGATGGTGACCAGCTTCGTGTCGTCGACCTCGTAGCCCGCCTGCAGCCGGTCACCTGCGGCGCGCGTCATCACGACGACACGTGCTGCCAGGTCGCACACACCTTCGAGGACGAACCGCTGATGATCGGTCGGGTGCAACGGCACCGTGTGCAGCACCACGATCGCCGGCGCGTCGATGGCGGCGAGCAACTCGAGCACCTCGTCGCCGTCGGGGCCGCCGAAGATGCCGTACTCGTGTTGCACGATCACGGCATCGCAGCTCGACAGGGTGTGCACGGCAGCCGCCACACTGTCGGGCGAGCCGTTGTGCAGACGTTGCAACGACGGATGGCCCGGGGGCCCACCGTCGTCGATCGCGACCACAGTGATGCGGTCGCCGATCTCGTTCAGCGCGCCGACGAGCGCCGCGCTGAAGGTGGCCAGGCCGCAATGGCTGGGTGGGTACGTGCTGAGCATGCCGACGCGACACGCAGGATCGAGGCGACGGGAGGACGGATCGGACGGCATGGTGCCTCCTCGATGCGGTGGCTCGAGGCGTCGTACCTGCACGGGGCGACAGCGCTACGGCCGTCCTGCCCAAGCGAGGCGACTCGTCCAGTTGGTGACCGCAGTCTACCGAGCGCACCCGCGTACCGTTCCCGGCCGCGACCAAGCCGCTTCGCCGATGACTCCGAACGATGTGCGAGCAACGCCGTGCTGGCCGTCGAATCATCGGACCGTCCGCAGCGTTGCTCGCAGTCCATCCCCCCGATACCAAGAAGGACCTCTCGTGAACCGATCACACACCTCTCCTCGGCGCGCCCTCGTGGCCGCCTCGGCCATCTCACTGTCGCTGTTCGCCGCTGCGTGCGGAAGCGACTCCAAGGCCGCCAGTCCCACGGTTGCCCCCGCCGCGCCCGCCACGTCGATGGCGCCCGAAACCACGATGGCACCCGCCACGACGATGGCGGGAGCGACGATGCTGCAGCCGTCGGGCCCCGGCTGCTCGGCGGTGCCCAGCACCGGCATGGGCAGCTTCAACGGTATGGGCCTCGATCCGGCGGCCACGGCCGCGTCGCACAACCCGCTGCTCGCCACCCTCGTCACGGCGGTGTCGAAGGCCGGCTTGGTCGAAACCCTGAACGGTCCCGGGCCGTTCACGATCTTCGCGCCGGTCAACGATGCGTTCGCCAAGATTCCGGCGGCGAAGTTGCAGTCGATCCTGGCCGACACCAAGACGCTCACCTCCATCCTCACCTACCACGTCGTCGCCGGCAGCTCGATGAGTTCCGCGGATCTCATCAAGGCCGGCAAGGTGACCACCGTGAACGGCAAGGACCTCACGATCACCAGCGATGGTGGGACTCTGGTGGTGAACGGAGCCAAGGCGCTGTGCATGGACGTGCACACGAAGAACGCCACGGTGCACATCATCGACACGGTGCTCGTTCCCTGACCCGTGGCTTCACCGGACGCTACCGCTCGTGACTCCTGCACGAGCGGTAGCGTTCGCGCGTGCACGATCGGGCGGCTGGCAAGCGGTTCTCGACCATCGAGTGGCCGGCGGTGCTCGTGGCCGCGATGGCGCTCGTGGTGGTCGTCGGATTGGGCCTGCATCGCGGCGCCGACACCAACTGGGATCTGCTGAACTATCACCTCTACAACGGGCGTGCGTTGCTCACCGGAGCGTTTCGCACGGATGTCGCCGCGGCGAGCATCCAGTCGTACCTGAGCCCCACGATCGACGTACCGCTCGCCGTCTCGGTGGCGGTGTTCGGTGCGCATCGAGGAGTGCTGCTGGCGGGCATCGCCATTCAGGGTCTTGCCTATCTCGCGCTGTGGCGACTCGTGCGCGAGTACTTCGCGATGCGCCCCGGTCGTGTGGTGCCGATCGCTGCGTTCGCTGTCGCGGTCACAGGTTCGGCGGCGATGTCGATGTCGTACGCTCACTTCGGTGATTGGGTCACCGCGGCATGCTTGTGCGAGGCCCTCCGGCTGTTGCTGCGAGCCCACCGGAACGTCGGCGACGTCCGACATCGCGCCCGACTCGTCGGAGCCGGCCTGTGGATGGGTGCGGCCGTCGGGCTGAAGCTCACGTGTGCCCCGTTCGTCATCGGAATGATGGTGGCGCTGCCGATTCTGCGTGTCGGAAGGCGCCGGAGCCTCGAAGTGGTCGGTGCCACCATCGCCGGGTGGTTGATGCTGGCCGGCTACTGGATGGCGTGGCTCTGGGCGCGGTTCGGCAATCCGTTCTTCCCCTACTTCAACGGCATCTTCCGTTCGCCGTCGGCGCCGCAGTCGTCGTTCGACGACGGTCGGTTCGGCGCGACGGGACCGTGGTCGTTCGTCCGGTTCCCGATCGACATGTTGCGCGGATCGAACCACTACTCCGAGCTGATGTTCCAGGACTGGCGCCCCGCTGTCGCGCTCGCACTCGGGGTCGCCGCTGCCATCGTGGCGTGGCGACGATCGGGTGGCTTCAGCGCGAGCGTCGTCGCGGTGGTCACGATCCTGGGCGTCGGCACGGTGATCTGGCTCGTGCAGTTCGGCATCTACCGCTACTTCGTCTTCGGCGAGTTGCTCATCTCCATCCTCGTGGTGCACTGCCTCTGCGTGCTGCTCACCAACCGAGCGGCCGCGATGTCGGTGGCGTGCGCACTCGTCCTGGGAGGCTCCCTGCTCGTGCAAGCACCCGACTGGGGCCGCGACGGCACACTCGTGATCGACGAACTCGCTTCGCACGTCGACGGGCCACGACCGTATGTACTGCTGTCGGTGACCCGACCCATCTCGTACCTGTCGGTGTCGTTCCCACGGGGCGCTCGTTTCGCCGCGCTGTCGTCGTTCTCGCGACCCGGCTCCTACGACCAGGCCGACCTGTACCTCCGGGGTCCGCTGCAGGATCAACTCACCGCCTTCATCGAGCATGGCCGTTCGTCGGGTTCGCTGTACGCGGTGCTCGACGCCGATCAGCAGCAGTTGATGCCACCGCTCGCCACTGCGTCGGTCGATCGATGCATGCCGTTCGTCGCCCACGGTCGAAATCTGCAGCTGTGCGCGGTCGAACTGCCCGCGCCCAGTTCGTGACCCGTCGGCATCGCGGCCCCGCACGTGGCTAGATTCACCGCCAGATGAGTGCTCAGAGCCGGCCGCGATTCAACGTCATCGATCGTGCGGTACGCAGCTTGCGTGCACGACCGGTTCGACGTCGGATACCTCCCGGGTCGGTGGTGCTCGACATCGGCTGCGGCACCGAGAACTGGTTGATCCGATCGGTCGATCGTTGCGCGCCGGGCAGCGTGGGAATCGACCCGCACCTGCCGGACGAGTTCGTCGGTCCGTCGGGTGTTCGGGGTCTGGTGGCCGACGTGATCCCCGAACGAATGGGCACCTTCGACGTGGCCACCAGCCTGGCGGTGATCGAACATCTCGAACCCGCCGACCGGGATGCGATGTTCGCCGACGCACGTCGCTTGCTCCGACCCGATGGCCTGTTGGTGCTCACCACGCCGTCTCCTCGATCGAAGCCGATCCTCGAGTTCCTCGCGTATCGCCTGCACGTCATCTCGGAGCACGAGATCCGCGACCATCGCGCGTACTATTCGCTCGAGGAACTGCGGGACTTCCTCGGATCATGCGGCTTCGTCGTCGAATCCTCGTCGACGTTCCAGATCGGATTGAATCAGTTGGTCGTGGCCCGTCGACCACCGGACGAAGGGCTCGAGTGAACGAGCGACGCCACGCACCCACCTCCGTCTCGGTCGTGGTTCCCGCCTACAACGAGGCCGGCTCCATCGAGAAGGTCATCGCGTCCCTCGAGGCTGCCGACTTCTGCGGACTGCGCCTCGAAGTGGTCATCGTCGACGACGGCTCCTCCGATGGAACCGCCACCGCCGCACTCGCTGCCATCGAGCGACATGGCGTGGCCGACACGTTCAGCGTCATCCGCATGCCGAAGAACGGTGGGAAGGCGGCGGCGCTGAAGAGGGGCTTCGTCGAGACGTCGGGCGACTTGGTGATCGTGCAGGACGCCGACCTGGAGTACGACCCCGACGACATCGCGGCGCTGCTACGCCCCGTGGTGGCCGGACGAGCCGATGCGGTGGTTGGTTCTCGGTTCATGGGTGGTCACCCGCGGCGGGTCGTGTACCTGTCGAACACGGTGGGCAATCGATTGATGTCGATGCTGTTCAGTGCGCTGTCGGGTCTTCATCTCACCGATGTGCACTGCTGCTACATCCTGCTGCCGGGAGACCTCGCCCGAGCCGCCGCCCCCGACCTCGACAGTGAGCAGTGGGGGTTCAACCCCGAGATCTGCTCGCTCCTCGCCGACTGGCGACATCGGCTCCGCATCGTCGAAGTCGGCATCTCCTACTACGGGCGCTCGAAGGACGAGGGGAAGAAGATCCGGATGCGCCACGGGGTGGTTGCCGTGCTCGAGATCGTCAAGTTCAACCTCCGTCGATCGCGCCCGTTCCCAATCGCGCTCGAGGCGCCGGCGTCGCAGAACATCCTTCCCTCGTAGCCCTGCACGACTGGGGGCTTGGAAACCACGGGAGGGGGACCAATGCGCACGACCGGTCGAGGGTGCCGGTGGTGGTGGCCGGCCTCGGTGCCGTCGTAGCCATCTCGGCGGGGCTCGACCACACCTGTTCGGTGCTGGTTACCGGCGTGATCAGCGGATTCCCGAACGCCCTTGCTGCTCATCCCCTGAGGCACATCCCTACGGTCTGCTCTAGCCTGCGGAGCGGAGGTGTCCAGGTGCCTGGTGGACCTCGCCGCCTTCAAAGCGGTTGGAACGAGCGATCCTCGTTCGGCGGGTTCGATTCCCGTCCACCTCCGCCAACAACGCCGACGTCAGGTCGACGGATCCATCGGTTGCGTCAGTGTCTCGTTGTCGTGTGGCCGACAACGTCGTCGAGCAGGTCGTCGTACTGTTCGGTCACCCGCTGACGAAGGAGAGAGCAATGGGATTCGGCGACCTGGCAGAGAAGCAGTACCGCAAGAACGTGGAGCTGGCGCAATCGGTGATCCCCGAGCCGGTGATCTCGGCTGCGATGTTCCAGCGGGCCGGATCGTTCGGCGCGAACCTCTGGTCGGGTGTGTCGCTCGAGGCTGGCTTCGGTGCGAATCGTGACGCCAAGAAGAAGGGCGGCGGCTTCCCACCCGACTCGATCATCGCGATCACCGCGACGAAGCTCTACGCGTTCAGCGTGAAGGGCGGCCTGAAGTTCAAGATCAAGGACCCCGTGGGCACGTGGGACCGTTCGGCAGTGTCGATCGAGACCGCCGACGGCAAGGCCACGGTGCAGGTGAAGTTCGACTTCGGCGCCGACGGCGTGGCGATCCTCGAAACGCAGAAGCTCGCCGCACACGCCGGCAACCTCCACTTCCTCGAGGCTGTGGCGGCGACACCCGCCGACTGAACGGTCGGGCGCGGTCCGTCGTCGTTGTCAGCCCTCAGTGGCGATGCGCTCGAGCTTCGCGACCGATTCCTCGAGCATCGACACCGGCACGATCGGCCAGGTGCGGCCGCGGGCGCGCAACTCGTCGGTGATGTTGGTCCAGTCGCAGTAGTTGGTGACGTCGGTCTCGTGTTCGTTCACGGGATCGAGTTGCCAGCCGTAGACGTGGCCGAGCGGCGGCTGATCGGGCGCGCCGATGGTCCACTCGACGAGTCGGTCGGGGACGATCTGCGTCACCGTGTTGCGCACGGAGTACTTCACCAGTCCGGGGATGTCGTTGAGCGGTGTGCGATCCATGGCGATGTCGAAGGTGTCGCCGACGGAGCCGAGCGGTCGGGCGTCGGGCGCGGCTTCGAGCATGCCCGAGCCGTCGATGCGCACGTGGCCGGCGGGGTCGGCAACGATGAGGAACAGTTGGTGGGCGGGCACGGCGATGCGGCGGGTGGCGGAGACTCGGTCGGACATGCACGAGACCGTAGCCATCTCGGGCCGGTCCTCGCGCCGACCTTCAAGACTTCCTCAAAGGTGCGCATGGAGGTGACATCCGCGCCGTCCATCTCCGTTCCCCCTCGTGACCGGCCGGTGACGGCCACGACGGAGGAGGAAGACAGATGTTCTCGACGAAGGTTCGCAAGGTGATGACCGGCCGCACCGTGATGGTGTGGCTCGCGGTGACGGCGTTCGCCGGCGCTGGCGTCGCGGCGGCTGCGACGGGCAACGCGCCGTGGCAGGGCGTGCCGCGTGCGGCCGAAGTGCAGCCCGCGACGTCCGAGCCATCGACCACCGTCGTCGCCGCATCGTCGTCGACCTTCGACGCGCCGACGACCACGGCGCGACCGGCCGAGCGGCCGGGGCCGACCGCACCGCCGCACACCGATGCCACGATCGCCGATCCGCCTGCGCCCTCCGCACCCTCGAGCACCGTCGCCGAAACGTCGCCGACGACCACCACCGTCATCGCGACCGAACCGGTGCCGACGACGCAGGCGCCGAGCACCGAGGGATCCACCACGGCAGCGCCGGTGACCGCCGCGCCGACGACCGCCCCGCTGGACATCGCAACCACCACGACGGCGAAGGTCGACACGGTGGTGCCGCTGGGCATCGATCTGCACTGCAACGTCGAGGGTTCGACGGTGAGTTGCTCGTGGACCGGCGGGGCCGTCGACGGCTTCGCCAAGTTCCTGCTGCTGCGCGGC
>Ga0075026_100000174_pt1 | contig 23959 bp, 24 predicted proteins | sample Str012_2_FD_71392 | JGI IMG/M metagenome (GOLD analysis project Ga0075026, IMG submission 71392) | Freshwater sediment microbial communities in response to fracking from Pennsylvania, USA - Straight Creek_MetaG_SC_2012 | ecosystem: Environmental > Aquatic > Freshwater > Creek > Sediment... | reverse complement strand
GCGCCAATTGGCGGGCCGACGTGGAGGCCATGTCGGCAGCCATCGACGACAACACCGTCATGGTGGTCGGTTCTGCACCGCAGTACCCCCAGGGCGTCATCGATCCGATCCCCGAGATCGCTGCCATTGCCGCCGAGCGCGACATCCTCTGCCACGTCGACGCGTGCATGGGCGGTGTCACCCTCACCTACCTGCGTCGGCTGGGCCACGAGATTCCGCGCTGGAACTTCGAGGTGCCCGGGGTCACCAGCATCTCGGTCGACCTGCACAAGTACGGCTACACATCGAAGGGTGCGTCGGTACTGATTCACCGCAACAAGCAGCTGCGCGCACACCAGACCTATCTCACCAACAACTGGCTCGGTGGCGTCTACGGCTCGTCGGGTGTCTTGGGCACCAAGAGCGGCGGGCCGTGGGCGGCAGCGTGGGCGGTGATGCATCATCTCGGCGATGCCGGCTATCTGCGGCTCACGGCCGCAGCGCGGGCCGCCTGCGAGGTGCTGGCCGGCGCCGTCGACGCCATCCCCCAACTGCAATTGCGCGCCGAGCCCGAGTCCACGTTGGTGGCGTTCGGCGCGCGCGACGACGCCGAGCTCGACGTGTTCGCGGTTGCCGATGCGCTCTGGCGGCGGGGTTGGTACGTCGATCGCCAGGGTCCGCCCGCATCGCTCCACTGCACGGTGAACGCTGTGCACCAGGACCACATCGACGCGTTCGTGGTCGACCTGCAGGACGCAGTCGACGACGTGCTCGCGGCTGCCGTCACCGGCGAGCAAGGCGCCTACGGCACCGTCGACTGACGCGTGGTCGCCGCTACTTCGGTGCGGTGATGGGCGTGGCGTCGGTGACGGCCGACAGTTCGTTGGAGACGGTTGCGACACCGCCTGCAGCGGTGGCGCGATAGTCGATGCGGGAGAGCGCGCCCTTGGTGATAGTGACCGTGACGTCGGCAGAACCCGATGTGCCCACGCCCAGAGCGGCCGCGGGCACGGTGACGAGGAGTCGCTCGACATCGCCCTTGCGCGACACGGTCGACACCTTCGATGGATGTCGTAGCGCCGCGATCGGGTCGGAGGTCGTGCCGGTGGCCGACACCGGCGACCAGTCGCCACCCTCGGGGCGAGCCCAGCTACCGGCGGGCGTGATCACGTACGAGACGGTGGCGCCGTTCGACACGAGGTCGAGCCGACTCGAGGTGCCGATCCGGTCGCCGTCGGCGGTGAGCGTGACGGCACCGTTGACGGTGACCGTGGACCGGAAGTGGTACCTGTCGGCTCGCGAGGCGACGGCGGCCTGTAACAGCGCCGAGGGCGCCACCGTGGTGGCCGGCGCCGTCGGTCGAGTGGTGGAGGCGCCCGTCGACGCAACAGCGCTGGAGGCGGGAGCCGAGGTGGAACCACCAACGGCGCCGTTGGCAGTGACGCCGGGCGTGTTGCTGCTCGAGCACGCCGCGACCGGGCCCAGACATGCCACGAGTGCGGCCCCTGCGAGGAGGGACCGCACTCGGGTGCAGACGTGCCACATGGTGTGGAACCTAGTGCTTGCCTCGACGGTGATGCGTGCCACCGGTGCTGCTGTCGTGACCCGGCATGGTGGTGACCGTGGCGGGCTGACCGTTGATGGTGGGCGCCGCGGCATCGCGGCAGCGGATGCGCTCGGCAACGTTCACCGTGATGAGACCGGCGCTGTCGACCTTGGCGTGGATGCGGATGCTCTGGTGGTCACCGAACCGCACCGAGGCCTTCGTACCGTCGACCTTCACCGTGGCGGTGGTCGGTGTGACGGCACCGTCGGCGATGGTGATCGTGCCATCGGCAGCGATGGAGTAGGTGACCGATGCGGTGCTGTTGTCGCACAGCAGGCCGGTCCACGTGTGCGGTCCGGCGGTGGCCTGCGCAGCCGTCTGCGGCAGCCCACGCACTCGACCGAGCGAGATGCTGAGCGACGCCGACGGCTGGTGCGCATCGCCGTCGCTGTCGGCGTCACCGCCGGCCTCGACCTTCACTCCGATCCACAGCGAGCGGCCGAGGGTGCCATCGGCGTTGGTGAACTTCACTCCAGCGCGAGCCACGACGGCGTTGCCGTCGTGATGCTCGCCAGTTGACATCGTGGTGGGCACGATGGCGGCGGTGCCGCCCGTGATGGTGCCGATGGTGATGGTGGGCGCCGTGTCGGTACCGCCGACGACGAAGGGCACCATCCACATGGTGCCGTCGCCGAACACATCACCCTTCCAGCCGCCACCGCTGGCGTTGGAGAAGTCGGCCAGCGTCTTGCCGCGTGCGGAGATCATCTGCGACTGGCCGTGGCTTCCCACTGACACCTTCACACCGTCGGCGTTGTTGACGAACGACACCTTGCCGGGTCGGGCCTTCAGTTGCGTGATGTCGTTGGGATCGACCGTGACGTCGGTGATGGCGCCGCCGGCTCCGGTGGACACAGTGACCACCAGCGGGACGGGCAAGGGCAGCGTGAAGACACTGGGAGCGGGTGTCGCCGGTGCCGGTGCCGCATGCACGGCTCCGACGCCGACAGCGGCTCCGAGCAGCAATGTGGTGCCTGCCACCAGGCTCTTGGTGATGATGCTTCGTCGCATTCGAATCCTCCATAGTGGTCGATCGCCCGCATGTGACACGCCGGTCGACCCCGAGAGGTTTGGCGTCCGAAGAGATCTTCGACCGTCTGCACCGACACTTGACTCAACAAATCGTATGGTCTCCGCTAACGTCGTGCGTGCCGATACATCCGGCCGGGAGAGTCACCACACCGCCAGTGTGGGGGCGCCGAAGGAGCAACCTCCCCGGAATCTCTCAGGCCAACGGACCGACCGGATGGGGCAACGCTGGAAAGCAGTCGGGTCACCGGCTCGCCGACGGGGAAATCCGCACGTGCGGAGAAGCTCTCAGGCACCCATGACAGCGGGGGAACCAATTCCAACGTGACCCACGAGTGGAGGCCTCCGTGTCCCGTCCCACCCTTTCCGAGCTGTCCGGCGACCGCGAGTTCCTCGGTCGACACATCGGCCCCACCGTCGCCGATCACGATCGCATGCTGCAGGTCGTCGGCGTGCCGTCGCTCGAGGCACTCCTCGACGCCACCGTGCCCGCCTCGATCCGCATCGACGGTCTGCTGCCGCTCCCGTCGCCCCGCACCGAGACCTCGGTCCTCGACGAACTGCGCTCGCTCGCCGCTCGCAATCGACCGCGCACCAGTCTGATCGGTCAGGGCTATTACGGCACCGTGTGCCCTCCCGTGGTGCAGCGCAACGTGCTCGAGAATCCGGCGTGGTACACGGCCTACACGCCCTACCAGCCCGAGATCAGTCAGGGTCGTCTCGAGGCGTTGCTGAACTTCCAGACGATGATCGCCGAGGTGACGGGCTACGACATGGCCAATGCTTCCCTCCTCGACGAGGCCACCGCGGCAGCCGAAGCGATGACCATGGCGCGCCGCACCTCGAAGGTGGCCGGTCACACCTTCTTCGTGCACCACGACACACATCCCCAGACCATCGCCGTCATCGCCACGCGCGCCGAGCCGATCGGCATCGAGGTGGTCGTGGGCGATCTTGGGCTGCTCGACACACTCGGCGGTTCGTGCTTCGGCGCCTTGTTCAGCCTGCCCACCAGCACCGGTGCGGTTCCCGACTGGAGCCAGGCCATCGCAGGCGCACACGCGCAGGGCGCGGTCGTGGTGGTGGCCACCGACCTGCTGGCGTGCATGCTCGCCACCCCTCCGGGTGCACTGGGTGCCGACATCGCCATCGGCTCGGCGCAGCGGTTCGGTGTGCCGATGGGGTTCGGCGGCCCACACGCCGCGTTCCTCGCCACCTCCGAGTCCACCGCTCGAGCGTTGCCTGGCCGCCTCGTGGGTGTCAGCACCGACACCGAGGGTCGCCCAGCGCTGCGCCTGGCACTGCAGACCCGCGAACAGCACATCCGTCGCGAGAAGGCGACGTCGAACATCTGCACCGCGCAGGTGCTGCTCGCCAACATGGCCGGTTTCTACGCCACCTATCACGGGCCCGAGGGGCTCACCCGCATCGCCGAGCGGGTGCATCGTCTCGCCGACCTCGCTGCCCGCGCGCTGACGTCGGCAGGTCTCACGCTCCAGCACGACACCTGGTTCGACACGCTCTGCGTGCGCGGCGACGCGGACGCGATGATCCATGCTGCTCGCACGGTCGGCATCGACATCCGACGGGTCGACACCGAGCGGGTGTCGTTCAGCATCGACGAAACCACCACCATCGACATGCTCGTCGCGCTCGTCGGCGCCCTCGCCGGCGCCGAGGTGCAACTGCCCGACGTCGCCGACGACGGCCTGTCGGCGCGGCGCACCGACGAGTTCCTCACGCAGTCGGTGTTCCACCGCTTTCACACCGAGACCGAGATGATGCGCTATCTGCGCCGTCTCGCCGACAAGGACCTCGCACTCGATCGCACCATGATCCCACTCGGCTCCTGCACGATGAAGCTCAACGCCGCTGTCGAGATGATGCCGGTCACGTGGCCGGAGTTCGCCGACCTGCATCCCTACGCCCCCGACGACGAGACCGAGGGCTCGCGAGCCATGATCGCCCAGTTGCAGGAGATGCTCGTTGCCATCACGGGCTACGACGCGGTGAGCCTGCAGCCCAACGCGGGCAGCCAGGGTGAGTTCGCCGGCCTCTTGGCCATCCGCGCGTACCACCGCAGCAGGGGCGATGTCGACCGCACCGTGTGTCTCATCCCGTCGAGTGCCCACGGCACCAACGCGGCGAGTGCCGTGATGGCCGGTATGCAGGTGGTGGTGGTCGCATGCGACGACCGAGGCAACATCGACCTCGCCGACCTGTCGCAGAAGGCCACCGCTGCCGGCGATCGTCTGGCGGCTGCGATGGTCACGTACCCCAGCACCCACGGCGTGTTCGAAGAGGCCATCACCGAGCTCTGCACGGTCGTGCACGAGCACGGAGGGCAGGTCTACGTCGACGGCGCCAACCTCAACGCGCTCGTCGGCATGGCCCGTCCCGGCGTGTTCGGCGCCGATGTCAGCCACCTCAACCTCCACAAGACCTTCTGCATCCCCCACGGTGGCGGCGGACCGGGCGTCGGGCCGGTTGCCGTCCGTGCGCACCTCGCGCCGTTCCTGCCGGGTCATCCCCTCGAGCAGCATCAGCCGGTGGGTCCGGTGGCCGCAGCGCCATTCGGGTCGGCGGGCATCTTGCCGATCTCGTGGGTGTACATCGCCCTGATGGGCGCGGAGGGACTGCGCGACGCCACCGCGGCGGCCATCCTGTCGGCCAACTACGTCGCCGCCCGCCTCCACGACGCGTACCCGGTGCTCTACACGGGCACCAACGGGCACGTCGGCCACGAATGCATCCTCGACCTGCGCGACATCACCAAACGCACCGGGGTGACGGTCGACGACGTGGCCAAGCGCCTGATGGACTACGGATTCCACGCCCCCACGATGAGCTTCCCCGTGGCCGGCACGCTGATGGTGGAGCCCACCGAGAGCGAGTCGCTGCGCGAACTCGATCGGTTCTGCGACGCGATGTTGGCCATCAAGAGCGAGATCGACCGCGTCGAGCGAGGCGAGTGGCCCATCGACGAGAGCCCGCTGCGCTGCGCACCGCACACGGCCGAGGACCTGCTCGGTGAGTGGAACCGCCCGTACTCTCGCGAGTTCGGCGCCTATCCCCTCGCGTCGTTGCGGGTGGGCAAGTACTTCCCCCCGGTGTCGCGCATCGATGCCGCCTACGGCGACCGACACCTGGTGTGCAGCTGCGAACCGCTCGAGGCATACGCGTCCAACTGATTCGCGGGTGCACTACGGTCGCACCATGGCTGACAACGACCCGCTCGGTCTCGGAGAGCTCTTCACGCTGTTCGGGCAGACGAACCCCTTCGCCGGCATCGCCAAGTCGGTGGCCCAGTTCCAGCGCGGCGTCACGCAGTTCCTCGACAGCGTCGAGCGCTTCAACCAGACCATGGACGAGCTCAACGGAGTGGCCAAGCGCGTCAACGGCCTGCTCGACACCGTGGAGGAGCCGATCAAGGCGTTCGTGCCGCAGGTCACCCGCACCATCAAGACGGCGGATCAGCTCGTCGACGTGCTCAACGATCTGTCGCGTCGACTCACTCCGCTCACCCAGCTGGCCGAGTCGGCGGGCAGCATGTTCGGGCTGCGGCCGCTGGCTGCGCTGCGATCGGGTTCGGGTCATCGCCCCGAGCCCGAGCCGCCCACTCCCCCGGTGAAGGCGCCGGCCACGCGACCGGCAGCGAAGAAGACTCCTACGAACAAGACTCCTGCGAAGAAGACTCCCGCGAAGAAGGCGCCAGCCAAGAAGGTTCCGGCCAAGAAGCCGGCAGCGAAGAAGACGTCAGCCCGCTGACGAACGCTTGGCCACGAAGGGCAGCCGCACGACCCGACCCGGCAACGCGGCACCGCGCACGTCGACGACCACCTCGGTGCCGTCGGCCACCGTCGGTGGCAGGAACGCCAGTGCGATGCCGTGCTCGAGCACGGGCGAGAAGTTGCCACTGGTGACCACACCCACCGGCTGGCCACCGACGAGCACCGCACACTCGGCGCGCGGCGGGCGGCGGCCCTCGGTGGCGATACCGCGCAGCAGCCGTGCGACGCCGTGCTCGCGTTCGGCAGCGAGTGCGTCGCGCCCGCGGAAGGTGGGCTTGTTCCAGGCCAGCACCCAACCGAGCCCCGCTTGCAGGGTGGTGATGCCGGCGCCGAGCTCGTGACCGTGCAGCGGCAGCCCGGCCTCGAGGCGCAGCGTGTCGCGTGCACCCAGGCCTGCCGGCACGACGCCCGCCGCTTCGATGGCTCGCCACAATTCGGCCGCTGCGGCGATGGGCACCGCGATCTCGACACCGGCCTCGCCGGTGTAGCCCGTGCCGGCGACCGTGCACGGCACGCCCTGCCACTGCGCGGCGACCACCCGGAAGGTGCCGACGGAAGCCGCAGCGGGCAGCACGTCGGCGAGGCGTCGCTTGGCGTGGGGGCCCTGCACCGCGATGATCGCACGTGTGGCCGTGGTGTCGACGCCGCCGATGGCCTGTTGCACTCCAGCGGTGTTGGTGGCGTTGGGCATCACGTCGAACACGTCGTCGTCGAGCCACCACACGATGATGTCGTCGGTGACCGATGCATCGACGGGGTCGAGCAGGTGGGTGTATTGCGCCCGACCCGGGGCCACCTTGGTGAGATCGTTGGTGAGCACCGCCTGCAGCGCCTCGAGCGAGCCGGGGCCCTCGACGCGCACCGTGCCGAGATGCGACACGTCGAACATCACGGCGTCGGAGCGACACGCCAGGTGTTCGGTGACGGTGCCACTCGGGTACGAGACCGGCATCTCCCACCCGCCGAACGGCACCAGCTTGGCGCCCAGGCGGACGTGCTCGAGGTGCAGCGGGCTGCGTCGCAGCTCGGTCATCAGACTGCCTGCGCGCTGGCAGCAACTGCCTGGGCGGCATCGCTGAGTTCGACCAGCTGCGCATCGAGGTCGTGCTTCACGCCACCGATGGCCAGCACGTTGAGCACACCTTGGCCCTTGCGCATGATGTCGATGAGCTGATCGCCGTCACACAGCAGCACGTCGCTGCCGCTGATGACCAGATGGGCGCTGGCGATGTCGTCGGTGACCTGTTCGCGCAGGTAGTCGAACGCCGTGCGTACCGACTCGAGCTTGATGCCGGCGTCGAGCAGGCTCTTGATGACCCGCAGCTCGAGCAGGTCGCGGTAGCTGTACTGACGACGGCTGCCGCTGCCGCTGGCGTCGGCGAGTGACGGGCGCACCAGGTTGGTGCGCGCCCAGTAGTCGAGCTGACGGTACGAGATGCCCACGATGCCGGCTGCTTTCGTGCCGCTGAAGCCGATCTCGCTGGTGTGCTGGATGTCGCCCATGAGTCCTCCTGCCCGACTTGCACGCGCGTAACTACGACCGTGTAACGGGAAGATCATCGTACGACGGCCCGCGCAGCGAGTCAACCACCCACCGCGCGATAGTTCGCGCGGACCGTGCGGTCAATCGAGGAAGTCGTCGGGCTTGATCTCGTCGAGGAAGTCGCGGAACTCGTCGAGAATCGCCTCTTCGTCGCCCTCATCGGCATCGGCCTCGGGTGCCTCCACGGCCGCCTGATCCAGCAACGCCTCGTCGGCGAAGATGGGCGCCGCGGTGCGCACGGCCAGGGCGATGGCATCGGACGGGCGCGACGACACCACGGTGTCGCCCGACGGCGATCGGAAATGCAGCTCGGCGTAGAACGTGTGCTCGCGCACCTCGGTGATGACCACCCGTTCGAGCGAGGCACCCAGCGCTTGGAACACGGTGACGGAGAGGTCGTGCGTGAGTGGGCGCGGGGGCGTGATGCCCTCGAGTGCGGTGTGGATGGCGGCGGCTTCAGGGCCGCCGATGAGGATGGGCAGCACGCGGGCGCGTTCGTTGTCTTCGCGCAGCACGACGACGGGCGTGTTGGCGGGCAGTTCCACCCGAACCCCGAGCAGCTCCATACGGATCACGGGAGGGATGGTACTGGCTCGCGGCGCTCAGGAGTCGAGGTGATGTTGCAGCGCCGCAGCCAACATCGCCGACCGCAGTTCACCGCCGAGCTGCGACAACTCGTGGATGGTGTGGGCCGCCTGCTGACGGCTCTGCGGATTGCGCTGGCGCAGCAGCGGCAGCACCAGTTGCTCGAACAGCGACGCCTCGCGCTCGGCCGACTGGCGCCAGCCACGAAGGTGGCGAGCCTCGACGCCACGTGCCAGGAACCCTGCAGCCGCCTTGGCGATGGTGAGATCGCTGCTGCTGTAGAGCGCGGCGGCACCGCTGCCACGTCCTGACAGGAGTCCGAAGGACTCGAGATCGGCCAACTGCGCGGCGGTGATGCCGGCCCCCGCGCACAACTCTGCAGCGACGTAGGTGTCGGGGAACTCGGCCCGTCGATTCGCCGTCGCGTCGAAGAACTGGGCGGCAGGATTGCTGCTGGTCGTGGGCGCCGGCGCAGCGGCGGGTGGCGTGGGCGACGCGAGCGGAGGCGGCGGTGGCACGGAGACCACCGGGGTGGGCACCGGAGCGATGGTGAGACGTGTCTGCGCGGCGGGATGGCGTGAGGTGGTGACCTCGTCGGGCGAGAACTCGAACTCGCCGCTCTCATCGAGCCCACGTTCGAGCACGGTGACGTTGCGAATGCCGCGCGGCGGCGTCATGCCGCCCGACTCGTCGATCTCGCCGCTCTCGAGTCGATCGCGAATGACGCGCAGCGGCAGGAAGTTCTCGCGCTGCTCGCGCAGGATGACGCGCAGGCGATCGACGTCGGGGTCGTAGAACTTCCGATACCCGGACGGTGTGCGCTCGGGGTCGATGAGGCCCTGGCTCTCGAGGAAACGGATCTTCGAGATCGTGACGTCGGGGAACTCCTCGAGCAAGAGCGCGAGCACCTCACCGATGGACAGATAGGGCCGATCGGACACGTGTCAGCCGTCGCCCTTCTGGAAGAAGACGAGTCGGAACTTGCCGACTTGCACCTCATCGCCCTGCTGCAGCAGGGCCTCGTCGATGCGCTGCTGGTTCACGTAGGTGCCGTTGAGCGAACCGGCGTCGCGCACCACGTAGCCGCGAGCCGTGCGCTCCACCTCGGCGTGCCGACGCGAGACCGTGATGTCGTCGAGGCTGATCTCGCTGTCGGGGTGACGGCCGAGCCGGGTGAGCGGCGCCGCCAACGACAACGCCACACCGGCCTGCGGGCCGTTGCGCACGACGAGCGACGCGTCGCCCGGGAGTTCGGAGAACTGCACGACCACATCGTCGGCCTGACCCGCAGCATCTTGCAGCTCATCGACCTTGGCGATGGTGACCGTGTGGTCGTCGAGTCGGTCGAGCACGTTGCCGCACGACGAGCAGAAGCTCGACTCGGGCGGATTCCGGTGGCCGCACTGGTTGCAGAACACGTACGACATTGGCGGGCACACTAACCGGAGATGAGGGCTTCGTAGGCAGCTGCGTCGAGCAGCGCGTCGACCTGGCCGGGATCCGACATCTCGATGTCGCACAGCCAACCGGCGGCGTAGGGGTCGGAGTTCAGCAACTCGGGGTTGTCGGACAGCGCTGCGTTGACCGCCACCACCGTGCCCGACACCGGCGCGTACACATCGCTGACCGACTTCGTGCTCTCGACCTCTCCGAAGCTGTCGCCTGCGCCGACCACGGCACCGAGCGCCGGCACCTGCACGTACACGACATCGCCGAGCGCGTCTTGCGCATAGTCGGTGATGCCGACGCGGGCACGAGTGCCGTCGATGGCCACCCACTCGTGGTCATTGCTGTAACGAAGCTGCTGGGGAACCTGCATGCTCACGACACTAGCCGCGCGCCGCTCGTCCACCCCGAAGGCTCTGACGCACCATGGGCACGTAGGTGATGGCGGTGTAGTAGCTGAGCACCAGACCCGGAATGCCGAGGATCCACGACGCCACCAAGAAGGCCTGGTGGCCCCATATGTCGCTGGCGCCGAGCATGAATCCGGGGAACGCGAACATCAAGAGGAACGTCGCCATCTTCCCCCACCACGTCACGTCGAAGCGCTCCATCCCGAAGAACAGCGTGGCGATGGCCATCATCAGACCCACCGTGACCTCGCGAGCGATGACGAGGATGCAGAACCACAGGGGTGCCGAACCGTCGATGATGATGGCCGTGATCGCGACGATGAACAGCAGTCGGTCGGCGGTGGGATCGAAGACCTTGCCGAACTCGCTCACCTGGTTGAAGCGACGCGCCAACCACCCATCGACCCAATCGGTGGCGCCGAGTCCACCGAGCAGGAATGCGGCAGCGATTCGATTGTCGCGACCGAACAGCAAGTACAAGAACAGCGGGATGCAGCACAGGCGCAGCAACGTGAACACGTTGGGGGCGGTGAGGAACTTGTGCGCCGACAGGTGCGGATCCGGGGCGTCCATCGGCACGGAGCGTACAAGGGGCGGCGACGTCGCAGCGTACGATCGCCCGCATGACCAACACTTCGAGCCTCACGGGCCAGGTTGCCTTCATCACGGGGGCCGGCTCCGGACTGGGCGCAGCCTTCGCACGTCGACTGGCGGCCGACGGCGTCACCGTCGTCGTCAACGATCTCAATGCCGAAGCGGCAGCCTCGGTGGCCATCGAACTCGACGGCGACACCGCGGTGTTCGACGTGTGCGATCCGGTGGCGTTCGACACCGAGATCGACAAGGCGGTCGAGCGTCACGGCCGGCTCGACATCGTCATCAACAATGCCGGCATCGCACCGCCGCCCCGCCCGGAGAGCACAGAGTTGGCCATCGCCAACCAGATGCTGCGCATGGAGGGCCGGATCAGCGAGCTCACGCCACCCGACTCCACCGTGGGTCTCAGCGACGACGACTGGGACCGCATGATCCGCGTGCACCTCTACGGCACGTTCTACGGCACACGCGCCGCGCTGCGCCACATGACCCCTGCCCGCTCGGGAGCCATCGTCAACGTGTCATCGGTGCTGGCGCTGCGGCCGATGGGCGGCGCCGCCCACTACTCGGCGGCGAAGGCCGGCATCGTCGCGCTCACCAAGTCGGTCGGCCAGGAGGTTGCGCCGTTCGGCATCCGCGTCAACGCGGTGTGTCCCGGCTGGATCGACACTCCCCTGCTGGCTCCGATGGACCCGATGATGATGGCGGGCATCGTCATGCAGGTGCCCAGGGGTCGGATGGGCACCGCGGAGGAACTGGCCGAACTGGTGCGCTTCCTCAGCGGGCCCGAGAGCAGTTACTGCAACGGCGACATCTTCGCCGCCTCGGGCGGGTTCGTCTGATGACCACGATCTTCACCCGCATCATCCAGGGCGAGATCCCTGGCACGTTCGTGCACCGCGACGACCTCTGCGTCGCGTTCTTGTCGATCAATCCACTCGCTCCGGGCCACACACTGGTGGTCCCCATCGCCGAGGTCGACCATTGGGTGGATCTCGATACCGACCTCGCGGCACACCTGTTCGCAGTCGCGCATCGCATCGGACGGGCCCAGCAGGCGGCGTTCGCATGCGACCGAGTCGGCCTCATCATCGCCGGCTACGAGGTGCCCCACACCCACCTGCACGTCGTGCCCACACAGCACATGGGTCAGTTCGACTTCCGCAATGCGGCTGCGTCGGCGAGTCGCGACGAACTGCAGTCGGCGGCCGACGCCATCATCGCTGCGCTCGGCTGATCACCGGCGGGTCACCCGAGGGTCACGCCGGGTCGATCAGTTCGGCGCCCTTGTTGCGCACGTTGTTGACCGCCGTGCTCACGGCGTGCATCTCGAGCACGTCGTCGGCCGCCGGCATCATGAGTTCGTGCAACGCCGCGACGTCGCGATTGGTGGGATCGAGCCATTCGGCCCAGGCGCTGGCCGGCAGAATGACCGGCATCCGGTTGTGCACCGGCGCCATCGTGCCGTTCGCAGCAGTGGTGATGACGGTGCACGTGTGCAACCAGGGGGCATCGTCGCCCGCGTCGCGGTCGCGCCACCGGGCCCACAGCCCGGCCACTGCGAGCGGCGTGCCGTCGACGCGATGGATGAACGTCGGGGTCTTGGGCTGACGCGATGCGGGATCGGCCTGTTGCTGCCACTCGTAGAACCCGTCCATGGGGATGATGAGGCGATGCTTCACCACCAGCCCCTTGAACGAGGGCTTCTCCAGGATGGTCTCGGCGCGCGCGTTGATCATCTTCGAGCCGATCTTCACGTCCTTCGCCCATGACGGGACCAGACCCCATTGGAACGGTTGGAGCACGGCACCGTCGGCGTTCGCCACCACGCCGTAGACGTCGTTGGTGGGAGCGACGTTGAAGCTCTCTCGCAGCGGCTCACCGTCGAACGCGGCACCGAAGAAGTCGGCGAGCGCCTGGGGAGGACTCGACGACACGAAGCGACCGCACATGGCCCGACACCGTAGCGCCGATGCCCGGCGCGGTCATTCGGCGTGTTGGCCCGTCGAGTGCTCGGCGTGTCGTGCAGCGTCGGCCTTGCGCCGCGCCTCCGCCTTGCGCCGCGCCTCCGCCTTGCGCTTGGCCTCCGCCTTGCGCTTCGCCTCCGCCTTGCGCCGCGCCTCGGCCTTGCGCTTCGCATCGGCCTTGCGCTTGGCGTCGTCCTTGGTGTCGTGATGGTGGCCGTCGTGGATCCCGCCGCTGGTCGACGTTCCACCGGGCACGCTCGTGCTCGGAGTGCTGGGGCTGCCGTCGTTGCCTCCGCCGGAGGTCGAGCCTCCGCCCACGGTGGTGGTGGGGTCGAGCGACGGCTGCGTGGAGGGCGTGACGGGCGCGGTGGTGTCGGTCACCTGCTCGGCCGACGCCTGCGTGGTGAAGGTGATACCACCGGGGGCCGTCGTGGTGGGTACGACCACCTGGCCGGCGCCACCCGCCTCGTTGAACCCGACCGTCGTGGTGCTCGTGACGGCCGCGCCGCCTGACGATGATCCGCCCGACGTCGAACCGCCGCTGCTGGAGCCACCCGACGTCGAACCACCGCTGGTCGATCCGCCGCCGAACGAGGCGATCGGCTTCACCAACGAGCCACCGCCGGTGGAGCCACTCGCCGCCACCTGTTCGCCAAGGCTCGCCAGCACCGCGTCGGCGTTCGTCGCATCCTGCGGCGTCGCGGCGCGACCCGACGATGTGCCAACGCGCTGTTGAGCCTTCGGCTGACCGGCCGGGGTCACCACCGTCGCGCCGACACCGATGTGGTCGTTCGACGTTCCCGCCGTCACCACTTCCGCAGCTGCCGCCGTCACGCGTGCACCACCACCACCGGCGTCGACGGTGCCGTCACCGGCACCTCCGTGCGCGGCGGCCACGGCGCCGACGAGGCCGATCACCAACGCGCCGCTGGCGAACAGGGCTGCCATCGCCGTGCGCTGGGGACGACCCGCCCCCATGAGCGCTGCGAGACGCTCCACCACCACTTCGCCACTCTCGTGCAGGTACTCGGCCAGTGCGTCGACGTCGTGGCGCCGCAGGTCGAGCACCGGCGTCTTGTGCGCACGCCGCAATTGGCGGACGAGTTTGATGTAGGCCTCGAGCAGCGACGTCGTGTCGTGCGGCGTGAACGCAGCCTTCACTCCGGCGGCACTGATCACCCCTGCCAGCACCACCACGGGCGTCCTGGCGGGCAGGATCTGGCCGAGGTCGGCCTCGTAGATCTCGGTGACACGTTCCACCGACTCGTGGTCGAGCGGCATGCTGCCTGCCTCGAACCGCCTCAGGTCGGCCACCACATAGGGCCGATCGTCGCGCTTGGCCATCTGTCGCAACGACACGCCCTGGCGCTTGCGTGTGTCGGTCAGCAGGTTCGCGAGTCGCTTCGCGAACGCAGGACTCGTGATGTCGATGGTCTCGTTGGTGGTCATGCCCGCTCCTTCGTCGGATACACGTATCGGAACGTGAAGGAGCGCGCTTGAGCACCGAGTGCGGTGAAGTTGCCGACTTCCTGACGCAGTGCTGATCAGGTGCCGGGGGTGACGCCCGACGTGGTGGGCGGCGCAGGTGCGGTGGTGGGCACCGGCGGGAAGCCTCCACCCGTGTCGACCAGCACGGTCGTGGTGGTGGGCAGCGGCACATCGACGCTGACGTTCTTCGCCGTCGTGGTGGTGGCCGGCTGCGTGGTGGCCGGTGCAGTGGTGACCGGTGGGACGTGGACGGGCTGCGTGGTGGGCGCTACGCCGACCGTGGTGGACGACGCGGGCACCGTGGTGACGAGCGAGGTGGGCACCGTGGTCTCGGGCGTGCTGGCGGCGGGGATCGTGGTGACCACCACCGACGTGCCTGGGCCACCGGTGGTGCTGGGTGACTCGACGACCGTGGTGACCGACACCGTGGTGGAGCCCGGTACGGGCGTGGCGTCGCCGCCGGATCCCACCGCTGCAGCGGTGCCGACCAGTCCGATGACCGCGGCACCGGTGGCGAGCAGACCGACCACGGCGACGCGCTTGCTCTGGGTGGCGTTCATCAACGACAGCAGCCGCTCGACCACCGAGCTGGGCGGCTCGCCCAGAACGTCGGACAGGACGTCGATGTCGTCACGTCGCAGCGCGACCGACGGCGCGGAATGCTCGCGGCGCAGGGTGCGCACCAGCGTGAGGTACGCGGTGAGCAGCGCCGTGTTGTTGGCGGGATCGAACGGCGCGACCACACCGCCCATGCTGATGTGGGCGTCGGCGATGACCACCGGCAGGCGAGCCGGCAGGATGATGGCGAGGTCGCACCCGTAGAGCGCAGCGACCTGCTCGACCGTGGCGTCGTCGAGCGGGCGCGTGGAACTCTCGAATTCGCGAAGGTCGTGCCGGCTGAATGCGCCGTTGCTGGCCCGCGCCATGGCCCCCACGCTGCGCCCCCCGCGCACGCGGGTGCCCACCAAGAGGTTGGCAAAGCGCTTCGAGAACGCCTCACTCGTCAGTTCCAGGTCGCCCGGATCGGCCATGCCAGCTCCTCTGTGGGGCTCGTACGAATACACTATGCACCCGCGCAAGCACTCTCCGCAGCATCTTGCAGGAATTCTGACACGTCACCGCGATTCCGGGACAGAACCGATTGCCGTGCCGCCGTGGGTGCACCGTGTCCGATGGCGCAGAATCGGAAAGGGCGGCCCTTGCGGACCGCCCCTGACCTGGTGTTTCAGTGTGTCGGGCTGGCGGGATTCGAACCCACGACCTCTTGTCCCCCAGACAAGCGCGCTAACCAAGCTGCGCCACAGCCCGTATGTAATTGCCGGACGAGCCTACCGACTAGATGAACAGCTGCACCACTCGATAGCCGAGATACAGCGCGAGGAGCACCATCAGCAGCTTGAAGTGCCACGGCGCCTTCATGTCGCTCTCGTCGGCGTTCTCGCCCGCTGCCAGCTTGCGTAGGTTGATGTTCTTGGCCGTGATGGGTTGCTGCGCAGCCAGCGACCGGCCACACGTGGGGCAGGTGCCGTCGTCGTTCATCGCGGTGGGCGCCAGGTACTTGGCGCAGTCTTCACACCAGGGCATGGCGAACCTCTACTCGCTGCGTTTCCGCACGCGGAGCTTGATGGGGGTGGAGCCGAAGTTGAACGCCTCGCGGATCGAGCGCTCGAGATAGCGCATGTAGGTGGCGGGAAGTTCGCGGTTCACGAACAGGGTGAACGTGGGCGGATCAGTGGCGCCCTGCAGCGCATAGAGCACACGAAGCCCGTGACCCGCAGGCTGACGTTGCTGGGCGTCGGCGATGACCCGGTTGACGTCGCGAGTGGGCACACGACGGTGGTACTGCTCGATCGACTCCTGCAGCACGGGACGCAGCTTGTGCACGCCCTTGCCAGTGAGCGCCGACACCTTCAACAGCGGTGCATCGCCCATGAAGTAGAGCTTGCGACGCACCTCGTTCTCGATCTCGAGGCGCGCTTCGGGATCTTCGATGAGCTCCCACTTGTTGAGCATCACCACGATGGGGCAACCCGACGCATCGACCCGCTCGGCCAGCCGCTGGTCCTGACTGGTGACGCCCTCGGTGGCGTCGATGACCAGCAAGGCGATGTCGGCGGCATCGATGGCACGCAGGGCACGCACCATCGAGTAGTACTCCGCAGAGTCGTCGATGCGACTGCGACGGCGCATGCCGGCCGTGTCGACGAACACGATGGGGCCGTCGGGTGTGTCGACCATGGTGTCGATGGCGTCGCGGGTGGTTCCGGCCATGTCGTGCACCACCGAGCGGTCCTCGCCCACGAGCCGGTTGAACAGCGTGCTCTTGCCCACGTTGGGGCGGCCGACGATGGCCACACGCGGCGGCGGGGTGTCGCCGACGTTCCAGAGACCCTTGCCCTCCTCGTCGACGGGGATCTCGGACGCTTCGTCGTCGTCGGGCGTCTCGGGCAGCAGCGCCACGATCTCGTCGAGCAGGTCACCCGCTCGACGACCGTGCAGTGCGCTGACCGGGATCGGCTCGCCCACGCCGAGCGCCATGAACTCCCACCGGTCGTTCTCGCGGCGGTCGTTGTCGGCCTTGTTGGCGATGAGCAGGATGGGCGCTGTGATGCGGCGCAACCAGATGGCCACCTGCTGATCGTCGTCGGTGAGTCCGACCGACGCGTCGACGAGGAACAGCACCACGTCGGCCAGCGCCACCGCGGCCTCCACCTGTCGGCTCACCTTCTCGTCGAGTTCGCTGCCACCGGGCAACCATCCACCGGTGTCGACCAACAAGAACTTGTTGCCCAGCCATTCGGCCTCGAGCTCCTTGCGGTCGCGGGTGACGCCGGGGCGGTCTTCCACGATGGCCGCCTGTTCACCGACGATGCGGTTGAACAGCGTGCTCTTGCCCACGTTGGGGCGGCCGACGACGACGACAGTGGGAAGGCTCATAGGTGACGCTCCAGGACAGGCTCCATGACAGGGGCCCCGAGAGCCCGGCGCAGCGCGATGCCATCGGTGGGCACCACTTCGACGGGACGGGGCAGGGATTGCACGGTGAGACCGTCGAGGAATCGACCCTCGCTGAGGCACACGTCGGGCAAGAGATAGCGGTGGCCCTCGGGCTGCTGGGCCAGGACGGCGGCGATGTCGGCGCCCACCATCAGCCCCGTGACCGAAGTGTTACCACCGAAGAATTCGTTGGGGACCGGCAGCAGGCGCACGTCGGCACGACCGAGCGACTGCACGAGCGGCTCGATGACCCGAGCACCGTAGACGCCGGTGAGGATGCCGACAGGGGCATCGCGGCGGACGCCCAGCTGCAGGCCGGTGACCGTGGTGGCGGACTCGTGGGCGCCGCGAAGACCGGTGTCGCCGGCGGGGTTGCGAGGGGCGCGATAGCCGGCTGCGGGTGCGCCGTCGACCCAGGCGAAGAAGCCGCTCTGCACGCCCGTCGGCTGTGCCGCGGTGCCGAAGAACTCGGCCTCGAACGTGCGCGCCATTCCGATGCCGTCTTCGTGCATCTGAAAGCCCTCGTAGGCGTCGGCCTCGGGGAACGGCAGGTCGGCCATGAGGTAGTACTCGTCGGCGGCGAACACCATGCGCTTGCCCAGCACCCGCAGGAAGATGTCCTGCCAGTCGCGGATGGAGGCAACCATCGCTCGGGCCTCGTCGACGGTGTGCAGCCGCATCGACGACTCGGTGTTGAACCTGCTGAGGCCCAGGGGCACCACGGCCACCGATTCGAGTTCGGGGTACTGGTCGAGGATGCCGGCCATGGTGCGTTCGAACACCACGCCGTCGTTGACGCCGGGGCACAGCACCACCTGTCCGCGCACCGCGATGCCGTGGTCGAGCAGGGCCCGCAGCCACCGCAGGCTCATGCCGCCGCGGGGGTTGCGCAACATGCGGCTGCGCACATCGGGATCGGTGGCGTGGATGCTGACGTTGAGCGGCGAGAGACGTTCGGTGACCACCCGCTCGAGGTCGGCCTCGGTGAATCGGGTGAGCGTGGTGAAGTTGCCGTAGAGGAACGACAGTCGGTAGTCGTCGTCCTTCAGGTAGAGGCTGGTGCGCAGTCCCTTGGGCAACTGGTAGATGAAGCAGAACTCACAGTGGTTGTCGCACGTGCGCACCCGATCGAACACCGCACTCGACACCTCGGCGCCCAGCGGTTCGCCTGCGCGCTTGGCCACCTCGACGGTGAATTCGAGCCCGCCTCGCTGCACGTCGAGCACCAGTTCGGCGTCGTCGGCGGCGAATCGCCACTCGATGATGTCGCGCGGCACCGACCCGTTGATGGACGCCACGACGTCGCCGACGGCAAGGCCGGCCCGCTCGGCAGCGGACCCCGGCGCAACGGCGACCACAGTGGGCGAGGACATGGGCACCAAGGCTACCGGCGGCCCTCGGTCGACCGCCGCTAGCCTGCCCTTCGTGACCGTCGACCGTGTGCTGCTGGCCGAACCCCGAGGGTTCTGCGCGGGCGTCGAAATGGCCATCAAGGCCTTGGCGTGGCTGGTGCGCAGCTTCGAGCCGCCGGTCTACTGCTACCACGAGATCGTGCACAACAAGATCGTCGTCCAACGCTTCGAGGCGCAGGGCGTGGTGTTCGTCGACGACATCGCCGAGGTGCCGATGGGTCGTCCCATCATGCTGTCGGCGCACGGCTCGGCACCCGAGGTGGTCGCCGCAGCCCGTGCACGTGGCAGCTACGTCGTCGATTCGGTGTGTCCGTTGGTCACCAAGGTGCACCACGAGGTGAAGGTGCGCGCCGGCAAGGGCTTCCGCATCGTCTACGTGGGTCACGAGGGCCACGAGGAGGCCGTCGGCACGATGGCGGTCGCGCCGCACTCGATCAGCCGGGTCGAGAGCATCGCGGAGGTGGCCGCACTCCCCCAGTTCGACCAGCCCGTCGCGCTGCTCGCGCAAACGACGCTGTCGCACCGCGACTGGAGCGACGTGGCCGTCGCCGTACGCGAGCGCTTTCCGTCCACGTGGTCGCCCGGGCGCAGCGACCTGTGCTTCGCCACCACCAACCGCCAGTCGGCGCTCATGGCCATGGCGACTCGCTGCAACGCCATCGTCGTCATCGGTTCGTCCAACAGCTCCAACACCCGCGCCCTCGAGAAGCTGGCCATCGAGGCGGGCTGCCCGCAGGTGTTCCGCGTCAACACCGTCGAGGAACTGCCTGCCGACCTGTGCGGCGTGGTGGGCGTCACCGCCGGCGCGTCGGCGCCCGAGGAGCTCGTCGAGGCCATCATCGCCTTCCTGGCTCCCACCGAGGGCGTCGAGCCCGTGCGGGTCACCGACGAAGACGAGTACTTTCCTCCCCCGCGCAACATCCGCGAACTGCAGGCGGCCATCGGGCTCGCTGCTGCCGCCATGTCGGGCGGGCCGGCCGAGTCGCAGACGGCGTTCGACGACCGCAGCCTCGCCGCCAGCGATGTGCTGGCGACGCTGCGCGCTTCGTAACCTGGCAGCCATGCTGTCGCCGTCCGCCGAAACGTTCCGCCTCTTCCTGCACGTCGTCGCGGCGTCGGTGTGGGTGGGCGGTCAGTTCGCCCTGGCTGGTCTGGTGCCCACGCTGCGACGGGTGGCTCCCGGTGCAGTGCGCTCGGTGGCGCAGGCCTTCGCCCGGGTCGCGTGGCCCGCGTTCGGTCTCACTGTGATCACCGGCATGTGGGGTCTGATGGCCGAGGACGTCACCACCAAGAGCTCCAGCTACCAGGCCACCCTGCTGTTGAAGATCGCCATCGCCATCCTGTCGGGCGTGTTCGTGGTGGTGCACAGCGTGGGTCGTAGCAAGCTCGCGGTCGCACTCGGCGGCGCGCTCGGTCTGCTGACCGCCATCGGTGCGATGTACCTGGGCATCCTGCTGAACACCCGCGGCTGATCGCGGCGTCAGAGCCTGGCAAGGTCGCGCTCGGCGAAGTTGCGGTGCTCCCACTCCTCGTTCAACACGATGAGCAGGCACTCGTGGAACGGGAAGTCCTCGATCTTCGGCCACCCCGGGCCCGTGCGGCTGACGCTCGACGCCAGTTGCTCCTCGGTGAGCACCTCCATCACCGCCGACACCATCGTCTGTCGCTCACGCCGAACGGCCAGCACCTCGTCGAGCGACGGCGTGGCCTGGCGCGTGAGCGGGATGTCGTCCAACGCCGGCGCCTCGTCCCACGGAAGGTCGAGCGGACTCCAGGGTGACGGATCGCCGAGGATCATCCGACCCACCCATGCCGCCCCCGCGAAGTTGAGGTGCCGCAGCGTCTGGATGAACGACCACTCGCCGTCGACGCTCGCGTTCAGCGACCCCGCCGGCAGTTCACGCGCGCGCTCGACGGTGCTGTCCCACCTCGACTGCACGATGCTCCACGCCTCGCGGAAGCCGGCCACATCGGTGGGCCGCATCTTCACCCGATCAGGGTCGCGCCGATTGAGTTCCGCCTCGACCAAGGGCGCGATGTCGACGCCGTTGAACGTGACGTTCTGAAACTCGCCCGTGATCTCGACGTTCATCATCTCGACGCCGATGAACCGCGAGCCCTCGGCGTAGGAGCCGCGCACCTCCACATCACGGAGGATGTATCGCCTCAGGCGCGCGCCAGTGATCTCGTGCCGTTCCATCGGTTCCATCGGTTCCATCGGTTCCATCCCCCGGACCCTATCCCCTCCCATTTCGAGGGTTTTCAGGCCCCCCGGGGGCGCTGAAAACCCTCGAAATGGGAAACGGAGCTGCGGCGATATGGTCCGGAGCGGCTTCCCCGCCGAGAACGCGAGGAGCATTCGTGAACGACCTACCCGCGCCCGCCCTGCGCCTGCTGAGTCGCCAGTTCGACACCGCCACCACCCAGCAGCTCGAAGCCGCGGGCATCGGTCGAAAGGCCCGACAGCGACTCGTCGGCGAGCACGTCCTGGAGCGAATCGGCAAGGGCGTGTACCGAACAGTGGGCACGCGCGAAACCCTTGCGCACCGGATGGTGGCGCTGTGCCTCGAGCACCCGTCGGGCTTCATCACTGGCCCCACGGCGGGCGGTGTCGTGGGTCTGCGCCGCATGCCGCGGACGTCGAAGGTGGTGTTCACGGTTCCCCACGGCCAACGCGTCGACCTCCCGACCTGGGTGCGACTCCAACAGTCCACCTCGATCACGCCTGACGACGTACGCCGGCTCGACAACGGCCTCGTGATCGCCGCATGGCCGAGGTTGGCATTCGATCTGTCACGCGACCTCACACCGCGAGACCTACGGTCGGTGATGGACCAGATGTTGCAGATGAGGGTGGTCGACGAGTCGCAACTCGTCGTGATCGGACGTCGGCTCTGCGCCCGCGGTCGAGACGGGTCGATCAGGTACGCCCAGGCGCTGCTCACACGGCATAGGGGACGGCCAGTCGACTCCGACCCCGAACTCGTCGTGCTCGAACGGCTCCACCGACGCGGGGTTCCGGTCGTCGCCCAGCACGAGCTGCTGGAGCTGCCGAACGGACGCACGGCTCGGATCGATCTTGCCGTGCCCGAAATTCGCTGGGCGATCGAGATCGACATCCATCCGTCGCACCTGCTCCTCACCGGGACGACGTCCGACAAACAACGCGATCGTCAGCTCCACCTCATCGGCTGGCAGATCGAACGCGTCACGGCACTCGACATGCTGTTGCCAGACACGTTGTGCGACGAGCTCACGACGCTCTACGAAGCGCGGCGCGCCGCGTTCCGTCCCTGATTGCGAGGGTTTTCAGGCCCCCCGGGGGCGCTGAAAACCCTCGAAATGAGGACGGCTCAGTTGCGGGGGACCTTGCTCCAGGCGATGTCGCGGTCGACGCGCACGTCGCCGGGCAGACCCAGCACGCGCTCGCCGAGGATGTTGAGCATCACTTCCGTGGTGCCGCCCTCGATGGAGTTGGCCCGGCTGCGCAGGAACGCCTTCTGCGGTGTGGCGAACTCCATGGCGTGCTCGGGGCGCACCATCTCGTAGCTGCCGTAGAGCAGTGCGTCGGCGCCCATCAGGTTCATCAACGCCTCGTAGATGTCTTTGTTGAGGTTGGCGAAGGCCATCTTCGAGATCGAACCCTCGGGACCCGGATCGCCCATCTTGCGGTTCTGGTTCGCGCGGATGTTGGTGAGGCGCAGGGTTTCGGCCCGGATCCAGAGCTTCAGGACCTCGTCACGGGTGGCGGGATCCTTCTTCCACTCGGGAGCGTCCACCCATTCCTTGATGAGGTGGGCGATGGTGCCCGAACCCCGCTGCGGGATGGTGCCGCCGATGGACTGGCGCTCGTTCATGAGCGTGGTGAGCGACACGCGCCACCCGTCGCCCGGCTTGCCCAGCATCTCCTTCTCGGGGATGCGGGTGTCGGTGAAGAACACCTCGTTGAACTCGGCCTCGCCGGTCATCTGACGCAACGGAAGCGTCTGCACCGTGGGGTCGTGCATGTCGACGACGAACGCAGTGAGGCCGGCGTGCTTGACGGCCTCAGGATCGGTGCGCACCACCAGCAGGCCCCAGCGCGACAGGTGGGCCAGTGTGGTCCACACCTTCTGACCGTTGACGATCCACTCGTCGCCGTCCTTGACGCCCTTCGACGACAGACCGGCGAAGTCGGAGCCCGCACCCGGCTCGCTGAACAGCTGGCACCAGATCTCCTCGCCCGTGAACAGTGGACGCAGGTAGCGGCTCTTCTGCTCCTCGCTGCCCCACATGACCACGGTGGGGCCGGTCATGCCGTGCCCGATGGGGTTGCGGTACACCGGGTTGGGTGCGCCCTCGGCATAGATGCGCTCGTTGATGAGCTTCTGCAGCTTCGGGTTGAGGCCCAGGCCGCCATGGCCCTCGGGGAAGTGCACCCATCCGAGGCCCTTGTCGAACTGCGCGCCCAGGAACGTGACCGTGTCGACCTGCTTGGGCGGGAATTCGGCGAGGAGTTCGTCGACGAGTGCGCTGACGCGCTGCTCGTCGGCGGTGAGGGTGTCGGTGCTGCTCATGGCGCGGAACTTACCTTCCCGCCCCTGCGATCACCGAACCGAGACCCGCGCCCCGCTGGCCACCGAGTCGACGTCGGCCGGATCGCCACGCAGCACGTGCTGCAGGAACGCCCAGGTGACGTCGAGTTCGACACGCATCACGTCGCGCCACGGGGCAGCCCCGGCCGCCGTGGACGATGCCGCCGTGGCCACGAGGTAGTCGCGCACGATGGTCGGCAACTCGGCGACATGCACCGCCAGTTCCGCATACAGCGCGATGTCGCTGACCGCCTGGTGGCCGGCACCGGCCAGGTCGAGCCGCCACACCGGTGCGCCGCCCAACAGTCGCCAGGGGCGATCGGCGTCGACCGCAGCGGGCGTGACGGTGTCGGACTCGCCCACCACCAGCAGCGCCGGCACCGCGAGGCGCTCCAGCAGGGCGTCGCTCATCGTGCGCGTGTAGGCCTGGTAGCCGACCACCGCGCGCACGTGCGCGTGCGGCGGCATGCCACGGCTGCCCGCTGCGGCACCGAAGGCGGTGTAGGCGCCGTAGGAGTGTCCGGCCAACACGACG
>Ga0075026_100000173_pt1 | contig 23959 bp, 22 predicted proteins | sample Str012_2_FD_71392 | JGI IMG/M metagenome (GOLD analysis project Ga0075026, IMG submission 71392) | Freshwater sediment microbial communities in response to fracking from Pennsylvania, USA - Straight Creek_MetaG_SC_2012 | ecosystem: Environmental > Aquatic > Freshwater > Creek > Sediment... | reverse complement strand
CGAACCTCTAGCGCGCGTCGAGTAGCACGGCCGAGAAGCGCTCCCGTTCGCGCTTGACCGCGGCGCGGTGTACTTCGAGTCGTTCCATGTGCTGGGCGATGGTGCGGCCACCGGACGGTAGTGGGTGCGCGGCAACGAACGCGGTGACGTCGGTGGCGACCGCGTCGTCGACGAGCCAGGTCGTGCCCTCGATCACGCGCGGGATCAACGACGGGCTGAAGCGCGCGGTCACGCGGTCCCAGTTGTCGCGCACGAAGGCCCACACCGCCGCGCCATGGTCGCGGTTGCGCAACGCGCGTTGCACGACGAACGGGCCGTTCTGAGCGCGGATCGCGTCGGAGATTGCGAGATCGGCGGCGCGCAGCACCAGCTCTTCGCTCGGGAACTCGCCGAGTGAATACAGATAGCGGAGTTGCTCCTGTGGGCTCGTCGTCGCCGCGGCGCGTTCCACGAACTGTTCGAACTCGTCGATGCCACTGTTGCCGGCTACCACGCTGATCGACGCGGCCTGAACATCGGCGTCTGCCCCGCCCCGCTCATAGATCTCGCGCGCCCGGGCGATCGTCTCCGGGTCTTCGGCGTTCGATCCGAGAACATTGATCACGAGGCCGCGCAGTTGCCGCGTACGTTCGTCGTCGCCGCGGGCGTCCCAGCCGAGCCGCTTCATCGTCGGCCGCACGATCGTCGCGATCTCCGTGCGCATGCGGTCCCACGCGTCGCCTTCGACGAGCCGGGCCGACGCCCGCAGGTGCCCGATGACCGCGCGCCACACGACGGGGTCGATTTCGTCGGCGAAGCGGCGCGCGCACGAGAGGAACTCGGCCGCGGTCGCGTCGCCTGCGAGCACCGCAGCCCACAGGTCGTCGACCAGCGCGAACCGTTCGAGGGGTTCCAACACGCCGGCGTCGAGGAGACGGTCGCGCCATGCCGTGGGATACACGACGCGGTAGAAGCCTTCTCCGCCGGCGTTGAGCACGACCAGCGCGTCGTCGGGAACATCGAGCGGAAGCGGCTTCGCCTCCGAGAGCAGCGAGCGCGTCTCCGACTGGGACCCGGTGTGCACCCGCGCCAACACCGGGAGCACCCACTTCTCGTCGTGCGCGACACCGCCGTAGGAGAAGCGCGACTGCTCGATCACGCCGTCGTCGATCCGCACCGCCGGGAAACCCGGTTGGAAGATCCACGTGTCCATGATCCGGCGCACGGGCTTACCCGTCGCTGCCTCCAGCGAGTCCCACAGGTCGGTGGTCTCGGTGTTCGAGAGTTGATACCGGTCGAGGTAGTGCCGGACTCCGGCGCGGAACGCATCGGCGCCGAGCCAGCGTTCCAGCATGCGCAGGACGGAACCGCCCTTTTGGTAGGTGAGGAGGTCGAACATGCCGTCGGCGTCTTCGGGCGTGACGACCTCGTACTCGACCGTGCGGGTGTTCTCCAGCGCGTCGACGTCGAGCGCGGCGGCGCGGCCGAGCGCGAACTCGTCCCAGGTCTTCCATTCCGGCTTGTACGCGTCGACGCCGAGGTGCTCCATGAACGTGGCGAAGGCTTCGTTGAGCCAGATGCCGTTCCACCACTTCATGGTGACGAGGTCGCCGAACCACATGTGCGCGATCTCGTGCACGATCGTGAGCGCGGCGGCCGACATCTCGTCGAGCGTCACCGCGTCGGGGTCGAGCAGCAGCCGGGTCTCGCGGAACGTGACGCAGCCGAGGTTCTCCATTGCACCGAACGAGAAGTCGGGGAGCGCGACGAGGTCGCATTTCTCACCCGGATACGCGATGCCGTAGTAGTCGGCGAAGAACGTGATCGCGAATGTGCCGACGTCGAGCGCGAAGCGCGTGAGGTGGCCGCGCCCGGGTACGTACGCCACGCGAACGGCGACCCCGCCCGCGTCGACCGGTTCGGTCACTTCGAGCGGACCGACGACCCATGCGACGAGATACGTCGACATCGGGATCGTCTCCCCGAATCGGACGCGAACGTTCCCGTCGGGGAGTTGGGCGCGGTTGATCTCGGGTCCGTTGGAGATCGCGAGGAGCCCGTCGGCCACCACCAACGTGATCGCGAACGTCGCCTTGAACTCCGGCTCGTCGAAGCACGGGAACGCGGCACGCGCGTGCGGCGCCTCGAACTGGGTTGCCGCGAGAACGCGATCCGCGCCCGCTTCGTCGACGTAGGTGCTGCGGTAGAAGCCGAGCAGACCGTGGCTGATGGGACCGTCGAACTGGAGTTCCAGGACGGCGTCTCCGGCCGAAAGCGCCCGATCTGTGGTGATAACGAGTTGTTCGAGCTCGGCATCGGTCGTGAGGGTCGCCGCAACCGGCGCTCCGCCCTGGCGCAGCTCGACGAGGGCCACGTCGAGCGCCTTGGCGTGGAGCCGGATCGTGTCCGTCGGCTCCGTCAGCTCCAAGGCGATCACCACCTCACCGGAGAACGTGGATGCGTCCAGATCCGGGGCGATCAGCAGCTCGTAGCGGCGAGGGCGGGTGGTGAGGGGGAGTCGGCCGGGGTGGTTCATCGGGCCCGAAGCGTATTGGCTCACGAGATCACACTCAGGGGTTGCCGATCGCGACCGATATACGAATGGTCCGTGGCGCTCGATATGCCCGGCGGCGGGCCTCAACGGGGGCGGAAAACAATGGCAACAGCCGAAGCAAACGACCTGATCACCGAAGTCACCCAGCTGCCGGTGCAGCCGGGGGCCGCGATGCGTCTCCTGTGGATGCTCGAGGACCCGCGCACCTCTGCAGCCGACCTCGGTCGACTCATCGAGTCCGACCCTGCGCTTTCGACGCAGGTGATCCGGCTCGCCAACACTGCGTTCTACGGACTCTCGGGCAAGGTCTCGAGCGCCTGGCGGGCCGTGACGGTGCTCGGTCTCGCGACCGTGCGGGCCATCGCGACCACCGCCGCGTTCGACCTGTTCTCCGAGAAGGGCCGTTCTGTTCCCGACGACTTCTGGCCGCACTCGGTCACGACGGCTGCGGCCGCCGCGGCGATTGCCCGCCGGGTCGGCATCCAGCCCAACGACGCGTTCTCCTCGGGTCTGCTCCACGATCTCGGCAGCGCGTTGGTGTTCCGCCGGGCACCGCGCCGTTACGACGCGGTGCTCGAACTGCTCGCGGGCGACCCGACGCTCTCGCGTCTCGACGCCGAGCGCATGGAGTTCGGCATGACCCACGCCGAGGTCGGCGCCGCCGCCCTGTCGGTCATGCGCTTCCCGGCCGAGATGGTCGAGGCGATCGGCTCGCACCACACGCCGCCGGCGCAGGTGTCGTCGACGCTCGGACGCGTACTCGTCGCCGCCGACTCGGTGGCGATCGAGATCGACCAGGTGAAGTCGGAGCAGAACGCACCGCTCGACGAGGCACTCGAGGCACTCGAGATGCCCGCCGGTTCCGGTGAGTCGCTGCTCGACGAGGTGCGCTCCGACCAGGACAACCTGGCCGGCTTCCTCACCGTTCGGTAGAGCTCTTCGCTCTAGGTTGCCAAGATCTCGTCGGCCCACGACACGTCGGGGCGGGCGCGTCGGCGACCGGCCATCGCGTCGTCGGGAACCGCTATTTCCAGACGCACGAGCGCGCCGCCGAGCGTCTTGCCCAGGCTGTCGGCGCGCAGCGACCTCGGACCGCCGCCGCCGAGCGCACCCTGCATGACGAAGTTGAGCGCGCGCACGTTCGCGGCTTCGTAGCGGTCCACCCGGCCCCGGACCATCGCGCCGAAGTGTTCCTTCACTCTCGCGGCCGTCACCTCGCGGACGATGAGTGCGTAGGTCTCGTCGTCGTCGGCGAACAACGCGACGTTCGCGATGTCGCCCTTGTCGCCGGCTCGGTAGCCGCAGAGCTCGCGCAACGCGATCCGGGCCACGACTACTTCACCTCCTCGAGCACGACGCGCACCTCCGGGTCGACGACCGACTTGTCGACGAGGGTCGGCCAGATCGAGAGCAGCTCGGTCGCGCTGCCGGCGCCGCGCCCGGCGCCGCCCATACCCGCGGGCGGCGCGGAGAGCGTCAGCGGGACGAGCTCGCGTCCGACGAGGCCGGCCGTGCGCTGATCGGCGCAGCGCCACGAGACCCGCAGGATGCACTCCGGCGGTTCGTGGGTGGTGGGCGGCACCGTCGGGCCGCCGAGCGCGTCGACACCCCAGTACTCGACGAGCCACTCGTCGACCTCGAGCCCGGCGATCTCGACGCGCTTGCGCAGGATCGCGGCCGTGGCCTTGGCCTTTTCGTACGCGTCGGGCCACGAGAACGCGACGCGCGCTTCGCCCGCCCAACCGGCGTGCGCGGAGAGCAGCATCTTGTACGTGTCGGTGGCCGGGGTACCGCGCACGTCGGTGATGCGCACGCGATCTTCGGGCAGGTCCTCGAAGTGTGCGGACGTGAAGTCGGCGACGACATCGGGTGACAGGTAGCGCGCGGGGTCGTGGACCTCGTAGAGCAGTTGGTGGCGGAGCGTGTCGGTGGAGACGCGCCCGCCCGAACCCTTCGGCTTCGAGATCACGGCGGTTCCGTCGGCAGTGACAGTCGCGATCGGGTACGGCAGGTCCCAGGGATGGGGGAGCGCCCACCAGTCGCCGGAATAGTTGCCGCCGATGCTCTGGCCCGAGCACTCGAGCAGGTGACCGACGAGGATGCCGGCCGACAGCCGGTCCCAGTCGTCCCACGCCCAACCGTGTTCGTGCACGAGCGGCGCGAGGAACAGCGATGCATCGGCGACCCGACCGGTGATGACGATGTCCGCGCCCTGGGCGAGCGCGTCGACGATCGGGCGCGCGCCGAGGTACGCGGACGCGAACAACGGCTCGCCGGGAAACGCGTCGAAGGGTTCGCCGGTGTCGAGATGCATGAGCGACTGGCCCTGATCCGTGTGCAACGTGCTCAGCCGGCCGAGAACATCGTCGCCGACGACCGTCGCGATCGTGATGCCGCTCACCCCCATCTTCCGCGCGGTCTCGATCGCGGCGTGTGCGGCGGCGGTCGGATTGATGCCGCCGGCGTTGGTGATCACCTTCGTGCGCCCGTCGGCGACGTACGGCAACGCGCGCGCCAGATATGCGGGGAGGTCGCGCGTGTAACCCCGGGACTCGTCGCGCTGACGATCCTTCTGCAGGATCGCCAGCGTCAGCTCGGCGAGCGCTTCGAGACAGAGGTAGTCGATGCCTTCCGCGAGCAACGCGTCGACCGCGGTCGGCGTATCCCCGTAGAAACCCTGGCCACCCGCGATGACGACGCTACGCATGGGCGGCCGGGCTACGCATGGGCGGCCGGGTCACGCATGGACGGCCGGGAACCGATCCGTCCACGGACGCGCCTGCTCGAGCTGCGCGGCGACCCGCAGGAGCACGTCTTCGCGGCCGTACGCGCCCATCAGCTGTACGCCGATGGGGAGGTTGTCGGCGTTCCAGTACAGCGGCAGGGAGATCGCCGGTTCGCCGGTGATGTTGGCGAGCGGCGTGTACGGCACGAACGTGGCCGCCCGGATGAACCCGAGCAGCGGCTCGTCGGGGGTGCTGAACGTGCCGAGCTCCACCGGCGGTTCGCCGAGCGTCGGCGTGAGCAGCAGGTCGTAGCCCGACGCGTACCACTCCTCGACTCGGCGTCCGAGCTCGAGCGCGGCGTGCTGCGCGTCGACGTAGTCGGGGGCGGTGATCGAACGGCCCATCTCGGCCAGCGTCCAGGTGAGGGGCTCGACGTCGGCCGGCGTGATCTCGCGGCCGACCTTCCGCTCCCAGTAGCGCAGGTTGTACACGAGCGTCGCGGCCCACAGGGTCGTGAAGTGCCCGACGAGCGCGGCGTCCTCCAGCGCAGTCGGGAAGGTCTCTTCCACGGTGTGACCGAGCGATTCGAGCAACCGGGCCGCGTCCTGCGCGGCCGCGACACAGTCGGGATGGATCTCGCCCGACTCGAGTGGGTTGTGCGTGAGCAGACCGATGCGCAGCTTGCCCGGCGCCGCACCCACCTCGTCGCGGTACGGACGCGCCGGTGCGGGCGCACGCACCGTGTCGCCGATCGCACCGCCGTTCAAGACATCGAGAACTCCGGCGGTGTCGCGGACCGTGCGCGTGACGCACAGCTCCGTGATCAGCAGGTCGTCGATCACGCTGAAATCGGGGAGCAACGACGTGCGCCCGCGCGACGGCTTCAAGCCGACCAGACCACAGCAACTCGCGGGTATCCGGATCGAACCACCGCCGTCGTTCGCGTGCGCGACCGCGACCATGCCGCTCGCGACCGCCGCGGCCGACCCGCCGCTCGACCCACCGGTCGTGCGGCTCGTGTCCCACGGATTGCGGGACGGTCCGTACGCCTCGGGTTCGGTCGTCGGAACGATCCCGAGCTCCGGCGCGTTCGTGCGCCCGATGCAGACGAACCCCGCGTCGAGATACCGCTCCGCGAGTGCGTCGGTGTGGTCGGCGCGGTAGCCGGCATCGCGGAGAAACTTCATCCCCTCGTGCAGCGGGTCGCCTTCCATCGCGCACATCAGGTCCTTGAGCAGCAGCGGCACGCCGCGGAACGGACCGTCGGGGAGCGTGCCGCTCGCCTCGGCGCGTGCCTTGTCGAAGCGTTCGTGGATGACGGCGTTGAGCTCGCCGTTCAGCTTCTCGACGCGCGCGATCGCATCGTCGACGAGTTCGAGCGGGGAGGCGTCGCCCGTGCGCACGAGCTCGGCCTGGGCGGTCGCGTCCAGAAACGAATCGGTCATCGCGTGCTCCTTCGGGTCGGTGGTTACGCGTGCACGGTCGGACGGCGTCCGGCCCACGGTGTCGCCTGTTCGAGCTGCGCGGCGACGCGGAACAGGAGATCTTCTCGGTACGGCGCGGCGACCACCTGCACACCGACGGGAAGCCCCGTCGACGAGGTCGCGAGCGGAACCGACATCGCGGGCTGGCCGGTCACGTTGAACGGTGCGGTGAAGATGACGAACGGAAGCGAGCGGCCGGCGCCGGCCTCGGGTGCGGTGAGGTCGCCGAGGACAGGCGGCGGTTCGCACAGCGTCGGCGTGAGCAACAGGTCGAAGCCGTCGTCGAACCACCACGCGATGACGCGCCGGCTCCAAGCTTGCATCTTCTTCAGCGCGGCGACGTAGCTGCCGGCGTCGATCGCGGCACCGGCTTCGAAGTTCGCCCACGTTCCGGGCTCCATGTCGGCGGCGGTGACCGGCCGGCCGATGATCTCGGCGACCTCGGCAAGATCCGTGCGCAGCGACGAGAGCATCACCGTGGTGAAGGTTTCGAGCAGTGCGGCGTCGTCGAGCGCGGCGGGCGCGGTGTCGGTGACGGAGTGCCCGAGCGACTCGAGCAGGCGCGCCGTGTCTTCGACTGCGCGGACGCACTCGGGATCGACCGTGGCGATCCCGAGGGGCGCGGTCGTGCGCACGCCGATCCGCAGCTTGCCCGGCGCCGTACCGACCTCGTCCGCGTACCGCCGCGCGGGAAGCGGCGCGGTGTACCAGTCGCCGGTCATGTAACCCTGCAGCACATCGAGCACCGCCGCGCTGTCGCGCACACTGCGCGACACGACGTGACGCATCACGAGGCCGGCCCACGATTCGTGTTCCGCAGGCCCGAGCGAGACACGGCCGCGTGTGGGCTTGAGTCCGAAGAGGCCGCACATGCTCGCGGGAATGCGGATCGATCCGCCGCCGTCGCCGGCGTGACCGACCGGAACCATGCCGCTCGCGACCGCGGCCGCGGAGCCGCCGCTCGATCCGCCGCTGCTGTGCGCGAGGTTCCACGGGTTGTGCGTCGGGCCGTAGACCTGCGGCTCGGCCGTCGGCATCAGCCCGAACTCCGGGGTGTTCGTCTTGGCGACGATCACGAACCCGGCGCGCTCCAACTTCTCGAAGATGTAACTGGTGGTCGTCGCGACGTAGTTCGCGTTCTTCAACGCGAGGTTGCCCGCGTGATACGGCGCGCCGGCCAAGGTTCCGTCGAGATCCTTGACGACGATCGGCACTCCCGTGAACGGTCCGCTCGGGAGTCCGCTCGCCACGGCTGCACGCGCGCGGTCGAACAGGGGATGGATCACCGCGTTCACGTCGTCGTTCAGCTGTTCGATCCGACCGATCGCCGCGTCGACGACCTCCGCCGCCGACGCCTCGCCGCTCTGCACGAGCGCGGCCTGGGCCGTGGCGTCGAGAAGTGAAAGATCCGTCATATTTGTGTGAGTCCCTTGTCGCGCGGGCGCTGAGATCGTTGACGCTACTTGTATCGCCGTGTTTACGCTCGGGGCGTGAACGCCTTCCTGTTCGGGCCCGTTCACGGGTTCATGCTCTGGAACCTGTTCCTCGCGGCCATCCCCGCCTCGCTCGCGTTGGCGCTGTTCACGCGGCCGTGGCGACGGGGCACCGTGTGGTGGCTCGGTCTCGGCGCCTGGGTGTTGTTCCTCCCCAACGCGCCGTATCTGCTCACCGATGTCGTGCACATGGTCCACGACATCCAGCACGCGCGTTCCGACGCGTGGGCCTACGTGGTCATCACGACGTACGCCGCGCTGTTCGCCCTGGGCCTCGCTTCGTACGCACTTTCACTGCAGCTCTTCCGCCGGCACCTCCACCGGACAGTTCGCGCCGGACTGATTGCGCCGATCGTCATCCTCGTTCACGCGCTGTGCGTGATCGCGATGTACCTCGGCCGGTACCTCCGCCTCAACAGCTGGGACGTGGTGCTCGCCCCGCAGCAGGTGGCGGGATCGGTCCTGCGGGTGCCCGGACCGCTGACGGTCGCGGTGCTGTTGACGATGTTCGTCGTCGTGGGTATCGGCGTGTTCGTGATGGCCGCGACCTTTGACAAGGTCGCAGCGCGCGCCCGGCGCTGGAACCTGCTCTAGCTGTTCGCCGGCACGTCCCAGCCGCGCAGATCGACGGACCAGGAGTCGACCACGTTTGCGCCGATGCCGGGGCCGTCGGCGAGTTGCATGCGCTCGTGGTACGCGATGGTCGGGTCGACGTGCGCGGGCCACACGAGAACGCGATCGCCGACGCGCACGGGACCGAGCGGTTTGAAGGTGACGTGTTCGTCGGAACAGAAGAACACTTCGGCGTCGTCGATCGTCGGGTTGCCGTGGTCCATGCCCATCGCCTTCAGGCCACAGTCGGCAACCGACCAACGATCGTTCGTGTGGATCACAGTGGCGACGATTGCGAGGGTGCGCAGGAACGGCAGATCGAGTTGGCCGTAGGCGCTGTCCATCAGCGCGTACGAACCGGCCTGGATCTCGGTTGCGGCGGTGTTGATGTCGTAGGTGCCCGTTCCGCCCGCGGACACGATGTCGCCGCCGACGGTTGCGGCGACGCGCGCGAGCCGTTCCATCGCCTGGGTCGTCTTCTCCGCGCGTTCGGTTCGATCCGCGATGCCGACGGCATGGCCTTCGTAGCCCATGACGCCGCGCACTGTGATTCCGGCGGCCCGCGCCCGCTCGGCAATTCGGGGGGCGTCCTCCGGGAGGCATCCGCAGCGCGGCATGTAGACGTTGACGTCGATCAATACCTCACGGATGCCATTGGCCGCGGCCGCGTCGACGGTTGCGTCGCTGTCGACCGCGACGGTGACCCGAGCCCCGCAGTCGGCGAGGGCGCGCAGGCGCCCGGCGTCGACCGTTTCGTTGGCCAGGAGGAGATCGTCACCGAGACCGGCACGCGCGAGACCAACGATCTCTCGCGGGGTCGCGGCCGTGAAGTGGGTGTGACCGCGGCGGGCCTGTTCGAGCGCGAGCGCGGTGCACTTGTGCGCCTTCACGTGGGGGCGCAGCCGGGCGCCCGGGAGCGCGGCCGTCATGGTGTCGAGGTTGTGGGCCAGCGCGGTCGTGTCGACAACCAGCGCGGGGGTGGAGAGGTCGGCGACCGTCGTCACGCGTGGGAGCATGGCACGCGATGCCGACCCCTGCCGAAGAGCGGCCACCGACCGAACGCGATTGGCACACCGCCGAGCTGCCCGAACTGCCGCAGCGAGACTTCCTCATCCCGGCGACGCGCTGGATCGAAGCCCCGGATGCGCTGCGCGCGCTCGGCGCCGACTTCGGTGTCGATCTCGTCGCGTTCAAGCGCCGGATCCGCAACTATCTGCTGTGGCGTGCGGGCCCGGCGGTGCACGCGGACGCGCGCTACATGGCGATCGACGCGCGCGACGTGGGGCGCCGGTTCACGTACCGCCTGTTCGCCGACGGTTCGGGCGAAGGCGCGGGTCCGGACGGCACCGTGCACACTCGGTTTCGTACCTGGAAGGAAGCGCTGCGTGACGACCGAGTCTGACCCGACGCCGGCGCCTGACAATCCGTTCGCGGCCGCCGATATCGGCGAGCTCTACCGGCGCGGGCGGCCGTATCACCACCCGCGCACATTGGCGCGCGTGCGCGCGCTGGTCGGTGAGGCCGCCGTCGGGTGCGCGCTCGACGTCGCGTGCGGCACCGGCATGTCGACGGTTGCTCTCGCCGGCTTCGCGAGATCCGTCGTGGGCCTCGATGTGTCCGCGGCGATGATGCGCGTCGCGCCTCCGGCCGCGAACGTCACGTACGTGCTCGGTAGCGCCGAACGACTCCCGCTGAGCGCCGGCGCGATCGACGCGGTGACGTGCTCGTCCGGGATCCACTGGTTCGACCAGGAGCGCTTCTACGGCGAGCTCCGGCGGGTCGTGCGCACCGGGGGCTGGATCGGCTTGTACGACCACTACTTCCTCGGAATGCAGGGTGTCGAGGAATTCCAGGCGTGGGTGGGCGAGCTGTTCGCGCGCTACCCGCTCCCGCCGCGCAACCCGCAGGTCGGCGATCCGCGCGCCGAGACACCCCGGGGATTCGCGCTGGTCGGGACCGACCTCTTCGAGGATCCGATCGAGATGACCCGCGAGGAATTCGTCGACTACCAGCTGTCGGTTAGCCACTGCGTTGCGGCGGCCGAGCGCGGAACGCCCCGTCCGGAGATCCGCGCCTGGCTGCTCGAATCGACCGCACCGCTCTTCGGCAGCTCGGCGACGCGGGTGCTGCAGTTCATCGGCACGATCACGTGCTTACGGCGTCTCGCCGACGAGAGGGTCCCGTAACAGGCGGCGCAGCGGCTTCCCGCTCGCAGTGCGCGGAATGGTTTCGACCGCCCGCGCGGCCCGGGGGAGCTTCGGTCCGCTGAGCCGTTCGCGGGCGAACGCGCGCAGCTCGTCGACCGACGGTGCGCGGCGGCCCGGGCGCGGCACGACGTAGGCCACGACGAGCTCGCCCCATTCGTCGTCGGGAACACCCACCACGCAGACGTCGTGTACATCGGGATGGTGTGCGAGCACGCCTTCGACTTCGGTCGGACTCACATTGACCCCGCCGGTGATGACGAGATCCTTCAGGCGGTCGACAACGCGCACGCGGCCGCCGTCGTCGATCGCGCCGACGTCGCCCGTGTGAAACCAACCGTCGTCGTCGAGCACCGTCGCGGTGCGCTCGAGGTCGAGCCGGTATCCGCGCATGACCATCGGCCCGCGCACGAGGATCTCGTGGCCTTCATCGCCGAGCCGCACCTCCGCGCCGGCGATCGGAACGCCGTCGAGCGCGAAACCGCCCCATGTCTCGGAGAGTCCGTACGCGTCGACGATCCCGACGCCCTGCTCCTCGGCGCGCGCCCGCAGCGCCGGGGGACACGGCGCGCCGCCACTGATCACCCGGCGGAACTCGTGGAGTGGCGCGCCCGTGTCGAGCAGTCGCCGGATCGTCGTGGGGACGAGCGAGACGATCGTCGTTCCCTCGGCGCGGGGCGACCGCGCGACGCGCTCGAGGTCGAAGGTCTCGTGGACCGTGCACGGCACGCCGGTGACGTACGAACGCGCGAGCGCGCCGAGGCTCGCGACGTGGTGGAGGGGTAGACACGCCAGCCAACGGTCGGCCGGACCCGCGTCGAGACCGGCGGAGTAGCCCTGCGCCATCACCTGCATCCCGGCGTCCGTGAGCTCGACGCCCTTGGGCCGGCCCTCGGTTCCGCTCGTGACGACGATCGCCGCGGTGCCGGCGGGTGCGGGGACGCCGCCCGGAAACGGCGCACCGTCGACGTGCGTGGGCCGGAGCCGGTCGAGCAGGGTGGCGATCTCGGGGCCGGTGAACGCGGGGTTGACCGGCAGGATCGCACGACCGTCGTCCCAACAACGGAGTGCCGCGTCGGCCAACCGCGGACCCGCCGCCACGACCGCGACGACGTCGGTTTCGTCGCGGCTCACGCTCGGGTTGCGTCCGGGCCGTCCACGCTCGATACCCTAACCGTAGGAGTGATCACTCCCAGAATCCCTTTGCCCCCACGACCAGCCCGGAGGCCTCATGGAGCCCGTGATCCGGCCCGGCGCCGAGTGGAAGCCGGCCACTCCCGACGGCTTCACCGACGTCACCTACGAGACTGCCGACGGGATCGCCAAGATCACGATCTGCCGGCCCGAGGTGCGCAACGCGTTCCGGCCCCACACGCTGTTCGAGTTGCGCGACGCGTTCGAGATCGCCCGCGACGATCCGGAAGTCGGCGTGATCATCTTCACCGGTGAGGGCCACGAGGCGTTCTGCTCCGGCGGCGACCAGCGGGTGCGCGGCGACGACGGCTACCGCGACGACAAGGGTATCGGCCGGCTCAACGTGCTGGATCTGCAGATCCAGATCCGGCGGCTGCCGAAGCCCGTCATCGCGATGGTCGCGGGATACGCGATCGGTGGCGGTCACGTGCTGCATATCGTGTGCGACCTGACGATCGCGGCCGACAACGCGCGCTTCGGTCAGACCGGTCCGCGCGTCGGATCGTTCGACGGCGGCTTCGGGTCCGGGTTGCTCGCACGCATCGTCGGGCAGAAGAAGGCACGCGAGATCTGGTACCTGTGCGAGCAGTACGACGCGCAGGCCGCGCTCGACATGGGACTCGTGAACACCGTCGTCCCGCTCGCCGACCTCGAGGTCCAAACCGTCGCGTGGGCGCGCAAGATGTTGCAGCACTCGCCACTCGCGCTGCGCATGTTGAAGGCGTCGATGAACGCCGCCGACGACGGACTCGCCGGCATTCAGCAACTCGCCGGTGACGCGACGTTGCTCTACTACATGACCGAGGAGGCGCAGGAGGGCAAGAACGCGTACCTCGAGAAGCGCCGGCCGGAGTTCGAGAAATTCCCCAAGCGCCCGTGACGACGCACCCATGACGACACCGCGGCTCTGGTATCAGGGCGCCCGGCCGAAGACGCTCGGCGCCGCGATCTCGCCCGTGCTCGTCGGTACGGCGGCGGGCACCCTCGACGGCCCGATCAACTGGCCGCGCGCGGCGGCCGCGGCCGTGGTCGCGCTCTCGCTGCAGGTGGGCGTCAACTTCGCGAACGACTACTCCGACGGTGTGCGCGGTACCGACGCCGAGCGTCGGGGGCCGGTACGGCTCACCGCAACCGGATTGGCGTCGCCGCGCTCGGTGCGGAACGCGGCCCTGATCTCCTTCTCGGTTGCTGCGGTCGTGGGCGCGGTCCTGTCGATCGTCGTGAATCCCTGGCTGTTGCTCGTGGGCGTCGCCGCGATCGGCGCGGCGGTCACGTACACCGGTGGGCCCAAGCCGTATGGCTACATCGGCCTCGGTGAAGTGATGGTGCTCGTGTTCTTCGGCTTCGTCGCGACGGTCGGCAGCGCGTACGTCCAGCACGCCAGCATTCCCGGAGTCGCGTGGGTCGCGGCGTTCGCGGTCGGGCTTCCGGCGTGCGGCATCCTGCTCGCGAACAACGTGCGCGATGTCGACACGGATCGCGTGACCGGCAAACGGACGCTCGCGGTCCGGCTCGGCGCGGCGCGCGCTCGCGGGCTCTACGTCGCGTGCATCGCCGGTGCGATGGTTGCGGTCGTCGCGTGCGGCGCGTTCGTGCCGTCGGCACTGCTGGCGATCCTCGCCCTGCCCCTCGCGATCGCACCGGTCCGTGCGATGTTGACCCGCCACGATCCGCCCGGGCTCATCGCCGCGTTGGTCGGAACGGTGCGCTTCCAGTTGGCGCTGTCGCTGCTGCTCGCGGTCGGCCTGTGGGCCGGCTAGGGACCGGTGCCGGCGTGCCGGGCCACGAACGACGCGATGAAACCGCCGAGCACCGCGGACTGTTCGAGCGGCAACGAGTGACCGCCGTCGAGGCGAACGTGTACCACGTCGCCGCGCATGCGTTCGAGCATCGACAGCGCGACCTTCTCGTACTTGGCGTCGGCCTTGCCGGTGACGAGTGCAACCGGCATCGCGAGTTCGGGGAGCCGGTCCCACATCGGCTCCATCACGCCCGCGCCCAGCACCCGCAGGCAATGCGCGAGGTAACGCGCCGAGAGGCCGTGCCGTTCGTGCAGGCCGGGTGCGTCGGGCGGAACGGTCGCGAACAACGGTTGCGCGAGCCACCGCTCGAGGAACACGTCGACGCCGTCGCGCAGCACCGATTCGGCCAGCTCTTCGTCGGATGCGATGCGTTTGCGCCGCGCGGCCTCGTCGTCGATGCCCGCAGTCGAGCTGACGAGAACGAGCGCGGACACGAGCTCGGGCCGGTCGAGCGCCAGCCGCAACGCGATGCGGCCACCCATCGAGTAACCCACGTATACCGCGCGCTTGCCCTGCATCCCGATCGAGATCGCGGTCGCGGCGAACGTGTCGCGCGCCGGAACGTCGAGCGCGACCACGTCGCACGACTCCTCCAGCACCCGCCGCACGCCGCGCCACGACGCGACCGTCTGAGTGAAGCCGGGAACGAGCACCACGCGCGGGCGTTGCGAGCTCATACGGGAATTGTGGCGCGTTGAGCGACCTCGATGTGACGACTTCGTTCGCGCGGACGCTCGTCGACGAGTGGGTCCGTTGTGGTATCGCCACGGCGGTCGTGTCGCCGGGGAGCCGGAACACGCCGCTCACGCTGGCTCTGGTGCGTGACGGCCGTGTGCGCGTCGACGTCGTGCTCGACGAACGGTCGGCGGGTTTTCGCGCCCTCGGCGTCGGGCTCGCGGCCGGTCGGCCCGCGATCGTGTGCTGCACGTCGGGCACCGCGGCCGTGAACCTGCACCCGGCCGTCGTCGAGGCCCATCACGCCCGCGTTCCCCTGCTCGTGTGCACCGCGGACCGGCCCGCGGAGCTCCGCGGCTGGGGCGCCGGCCAGACGATCGACCAAGCGCATCTGTTCGGCGCTTCGGTGCGTTGGTTCCACGATCCGGGTCCGCCCGAGCTCACCGGCGACGCGGCGGAAGCCAACGCGCACTGGCGCGCGTTGGCGGCCCGTGCGGCCGCGCACGCGTCCGGACCGCCCGCCGGACCGGTGCACCTCAACCTGCCGTTTCGCGAACCGCTCGTACCCACTGGTGCACCGTTCGTCGACGCGCCGGGCCGGGCCGGTGGCCGGCCGTGGATCCGATCGTCGACGGCGCGACGCGAACCGACGAGTGCCGATGTCGAGCGCATGGCCGCACTCGTGCGCGCCCACCCGCGGGGGCTCGTAGTGGCGGGCTGGGGTGCCGGCGTCGACCCCGACGTGGCCGAGCGGTTTGCGCGCGCCGCCGGTTGGCCGATCGTGGCCGACCCGCTCTCGCAACTGCGTACCGATGGCGGCTCCGGTTCGGTGTCGACGTATGAGGCGCTGCTGCGCTCTGACGAGTTCGCGCGCACGCACCGGCCCGACCTCGTCGTCCGTATCGGTGCTCCGGTCACCAGCAAGATCGCCAACGCCTTCCTCGACGACGTACCGACGATTCTCATCGACCCCGACGACGCGTGGCTCGATCCACAACACGCCGCGCACGAACGCCTGGGCGTCGATGCGGGTGCCTTGCTCGCGGCGTTGACCGCCGAGCTCGCCGAACCCGGTGCGCCCCCGTGGCTTGGCGCGTGGCAGCACGCCGATCAGCGCGCCCGGGTCGCGCTCGATCACGTCATCGACGACGACCTCGCCTGCGAGGGCCGGATCGCGCGCGACGTCGCGGCATCGATCCCCGATGGTGGCGTCCTCGTCGTCGCGTCGAGCATGCCGGTGCGCGCGCTCGAGTGGTGCATGACCCCGCGAACGGGCCTACGCGTGCTGGCGAACCGCGGTGCGAACGGCATCGACGGCTTCGTCTCCACTGTCATCGGAGTCGCCGGGGCGCACTCGGGCGCGGTCGTCGCACTCTGTGGCGACCTCTGCCTGTTGCACGACACGAACGGTCTCCTCGGTGGCGACGCGCTCCCGGCGGCGACGTTCGTCGTCATCGACAACAACGGCGGCGGGATCTTCTCGTACCTGCCGCAGAACGAACTGCCCGAGTTCGAGGCCCTCTTCGCTACTCCGCAGTCCGTCGACCTGGTCGAGGTTGCCCGGGCCCACGGTGTCGCCGCCGAGCGCGTCGATCTGTCTGCGCTTCCGAAACTTGTGGCCGAAGGAACCGACACGGCGCGCGTGCTGGTCATTCCGGTCGACCGGGCGACGGCCCGTGAGCAACACGCCCGCATCTGGGCGGCGGTTGCGACCGCGGTCTCGTAGGTGTGCGGCCTAACATCGACGCGTCACTTCCGGGCGAGCGAAAGTCGAGATCGGTGTTGAAGGCAACACCCGCACGAGGGCTGCACGAGCGTTGGGTGGCGATTGCCCGCACCGAACCCCTCGGCACCGTTGCCGTCTACGGCGCGCTGGCCGTTTCGACTCTGTCGATCTCGATCCTGCTGGTCGCGGTGGAGTCCCTCTCGCCGCCGGCGCGCGCGTCGCTCGTCGGCGTCGCCCTCGCCGCATGGATCCTGATCGTCGGCCTGGGCTGGACGCGCGGCACGCTGCCCCTCAAGCCGTTGCTCGCGGCGATCGGCATCACGCTCCTGTTCGCGATCGTCACGCCGTCGAATCAATCCGGCGACGTCAACTCGTACGTCATGTACGGCCGCATCGTCACGGTGCATCACCACAATCCGTTCTCGTCGTATCCGATGCACTTCGAGGGCGACCCGATGCGGCGCCATGTCGGGGCGTTGTGGCAGCGCACGCCGGACATCTACGGCCTCGGCTTCACCGTCATCATGGCGGGCCTGGCGCCCGTCATCGGCGAGTCGAGCTTCCTCGTCCACTTCACGTATCAACTCGTCGCGGTGGCCGCGGTCGGTGCGATGCTCTGGCTGCTGTGGAAGCGAACCCGCAACCCCGCGGTACTCGCGTTCGTCGGCCTCAATCCGCTCGTCGCGATCAGCGTCGTGAACGGCGGCCACCCCGACGCGCTGGTGGCGCTCGCGGTACTCGCAGGTGTGCTGTTCGCGGTCGATCACCGGCCGATTCCGGCGGGTATTGCGTTCGCGTTCGCGGCGTCGGTCAACTTCACCGCGCTCGTCGCGGCAGGGGTGCTCTTCGTATGGGCGTACCGGCGTTGGTCCCGACCGGAGGTGGTGAAATTCGCGGCGATCGTCGGAGCGTTCGGCGTGTTGCCGTATCTGTTGATGTCGGGCTGGCTGCAGAACGCGCACACGCACTCCCAGCTCATCAGCCGCCAATCGATGTGGAACACGATCGGCAACTTCATTCCGAACGCCGACGTGCTGCGAACGCTTTCCTCGAACGGTGCGACGATCCTCGCCGGCGCGTTGCTCGTCGTCATCGCGGTGCGCCACACGTCGCGCGGCACGCCCGAGCTCGCGATCGCGGCGGCCCTGGCCGCCTTTCTCGTCGCGAGCACCTGGGTGATGCCCTGGTACGCGTTCACCGCGCTCCCGTTGCTCGCGTTGCGACGGCCGAGCCTGCTGACGTGGACCGTCGCGCTGTACTCGTCGCTGGTATTGCTCGGTGAGCAGTACCCGTCGCTGTCGCCGACCGCGGTCGGATCCGTGGGGCACCTGTTGCTGCAGAACGTGGTGCCGGTCGCGGCGTTGGTGGGTTGTGTGACCGTGATCGTGTTCCGGCCCGACGACGAACTCGCGGGCGACCTCGACGAGGCGGCGATCGACGCGCCGGTTACGGACGAACCAAGGCTTGCAGCATCGGCGTGAGCTTCTGCTGGGTTTCGGTCCACTCCGCGTCCGGATCGGAACCGGAGACGATGCCCGCACCGGCGTGGATCACCGCGTGCGTCCCGTCGATCTCGCCGCCGCGGAGCGCAACCACGAACTCCCCGTCGCCGTTGCGGTCGACCCAGCCGCACGGACCGGCGTAGCGACCGCGCGGCGTCGTCTCCATCGCCTCGATGGCCGCGAGCGCCGCCCGGCGGGGGGTGCCGGCGACCGCGGGCGTGGGATGCAACGCCGCGACGAGGTCGGTGATGGACGTCGCGGCCGGGTCGGTGTGCGCGGTGATGGTCGTCGCCAGGTGACTCACGTCGGCGAGCTCGAGCAGAGACGGACCCTCGGCGTGAACCTCCGTACAGAGCGACCGCAGCGCGCGAACCACCGCGTCGACCACGAGCTGATGCTCGTGCGCGTCCTTCGCCGACCCGACGAGAGCGGCGGTGTCGATGCCCGTGCCCGCGAGCGGACGCGAAGTGACGCTCGCACCTGCCTTGCGGACGAGGAGTTCCGGGCTCGCACCGACGAAGCCACGGTCGGCGTACACGACACAGCCCGGCTGCGAACGGCGGAGGTACGCGAGCACGACGGGAACGTCGAAGGGAACGTCGGCGTCGATGTTCACGGCGCGGGCCAGCACGATCTTCTCGAGCGCGCCCCGGTCGATGTCGACCAGGGACCGATCGACCATGGCCCGCCACTGTTCCCGCGTGGTGGTGGCGAGGATCCCGAACTCCGACGGTGCCGAGTCGTCGATCGCATGCACGATCGGGGGTGCGTCGACATGGTCGATCTCGGTGCGCCACGCGCTTCCGCTCGCGTCTCGCCCGACGATCAACGCGGGAACGACGAGCTCGCCCGAACCCGTGAACGGCAACGCGCCGATCGCGCGCGGACCCGCGTGGCGGGATACGCGGTTGTCCGTGACGACATGGTCGACCGCAGTGAGGAACGCGACCGCGTCCTCGGGTGCGACGACGGCCGCGACCCCCGAGGCGACGAAGCCGCGGCCGTGGTCGAACCACACGAACCCGTCGGGCCCGTAGTAGTCGAGCAGGTCGGCGGGCGCGTCGATCGCGAAGCTGCGCGCCGCGAGCTGGGCGCCCGATCGCAGCGTGACATCGGACGTCGTCATTCGGCGCGCGTCCCCGTGATGAGCTGCGCGGCGCCGAAGCCGAGCGTCCGGCGACTCACGTCCACGATGCCGGCGTTGCCGACGAGCGCGAGCAGCTCGGGCAGCGGTGGCAGATACGCGGTCGATGCGGGCAGGTAGCGGTATGCGGCCCGGTCCGAGACGAGGCCGCCGACGAACGGCACGACGTGACGGAACCAGGCGCCGTGCACCGACCGGACGAGCGGGCTCGCGGGTTCGGCGACGTCGAGCAACGCGACGCGGCCGCCGGCGCGCAGCACCCGCGCGCATTCGGCCAGTACCGGCGCGAGCGCGGCGAAGTTACGGAGGGCGAACCCGCACGTGATCCCGTCGAACGTGCCGGCCGCGAACGGCAGCCGCAACGCGTCGGCGCGTACCAGCGGCGCGTCGGTGTGCGCGGCGCGCAGCATGCCGCCCGAGAAGTCGACACCGACCGGACGATGTCCGGCCCGCGCCAGCGTTTCGCACAGATCGCCGGTGCCGCACGCGAGGTCGAGCACGAGCGCCGCGTCGGTGAGTGCGAGCGCCTCGACCGCGGTCCGGCGCCACGCGACGTCCATGCGGAACGTGAGCACCCGATTCAGCGCGTCGTAACGCGGTGCGATCCGATCGAACATGGCCTCGACCGCGCGCGGCTTGTCGTCGAGGTCGGGGAGATCGGCGAGGCCGGGCGCGGCGCCGGGGGTACGGGTCACGTCGGCCAACTCTCGAGCCGGCTCGACGCGGCGACGTTGACGGCCGCGAGCTCGACGTCTTCACCCACCGATTCCAGGTGCTCTTGCGCGACCTCGAGCAACACGCGCCGGAAGTGATGGGCAACGAGCGTGGTGACGGCGGGAAGCAGGACGCGGAACGCCTCGACGAGCCGGTCCGCCTTCTCGTCGTCGGGGAGGTCGGACGCACGCAACGGGGCGCGCACGTAACGATCGAACAGTCCGACAGCAGTTTCCGCGATGTCGCGTGTCATCTCGTGATGGTCGTGCGCGAGGGCGAGGAGGTCGGGAAGGGGGAGACCCTGCTCGAGCAGGCCGAGACCCTGCTGCACGATCGCGATGTCGGCGGTGGTGAAACGCGCCTCGCCTTCGTGCACGCGCGCGACGAGCAGGTTCTCGCGGGCGACGGCTTCGAGCAGAGCGACGGGTACGCCCGAGCGTTCCGCGAGCTCGACCAGCGTGAGGAATTCCTCCGGGGTTTCGGCATCGACGCGGACGACCTCGGCCGCGAGCCGGGCGTCGGTGGCGTCGAGCTCACCGTCGATGACCCGGGCGATGAGCGCGAGCGTGAGACCCCGGCCGCGCAGCTCCCGGATCCGCGTGAGGCGTTCGAGGTGCTCGGGCCCGTACCAGGCGACCCGGCCGGCCCGCTCCGGCGCCCCGAGCAGGCGCCGCTTTTGGTAGAAGCGGATGGTGTCGACCGACAGGTCCGCGCGCCGGGCCAGGTCCTCCACCCGCCACCGCTCGCTGGGCTCGGCCGTCACGCCGATGATTCTAGGAGTAATCACTCCCAAGGTCCCCACCGCCCCCCAACCCCGCAGGCGTGAGGAGCGAAACCGGTCCCAGGAAACGTTTCTGCTCCCAACAGTTGGGAGTGGGACGGGTCCCTGGGAACGTTTTTGCTCTCAACCGTCGGGCGCGGGTTAGGTGCTGCGCCAGACGGGCGGGCGCTTCTCGGCGAAGGCGGTGGCGCCCTCGATCGAGTCGCCGCTCTCGAAGACCGGCATCATCAGCTCCATCGTGCGCTTCCAGCCGTCTTCCTCGCTCAGCTCGGCGGCCTCGCGCACCAGACGTCGGGAGTTGCGCACGGCGATGGGTGAGTTCTCGCCGATCCGTTCCGCGAGCGCGATCGCCGCGCTGACGACCTGGTCGCCCGGGACGACCTGATTCACGAGGCCGAGCTGCAGCGCGCGCTGCGCGTCGATCGGGTCGCCCGTCATCGCGAGCTCCAGTGCGATCGCGAGGGGCACGCGCTTCGGCAGGCGGATCAGGCCTCCGGCGGCGGCCATGAGGCCGCGCTTCACCTCGGGGATGCCGAAGCGCGCGGTCTCCGCGGCGACGACGAGGTCGCACGACAACACGATCTCGAAGCCGCCGGCAAGCGCCGGGCCGTTCACGGCGGCGATGATCGGTTTGGAGAAGTCGCGCGTCGTCAGGCCCGCGAAACCCCCCTTGCCGCGCGCGATGTCGTTCGCCTTCCCTTGCGCGACCACCTTGAGGTCGGCGCCGGCCGAGAACACTTCGCCGCGACCGGTCACCACCACGGCACGGAGCTCGGGGTCGGCCTCGATCTCGTCGAGCAGCGCGGCCATCGTCTGGCTCACTTCGGGGCTGATCGCGTTCCGGGCTTCGGGACGATTGAGCGTGACGAGCGCGATGTGATCGCGCCGTTCCATTTCGACTACTGCCATACCGGCGACGCTAACCGACCGGCGTCTCGACCGGTATGTCGAGTGCGCGCGTGATCCCCGGCCGGACGATCCGCGTCACCGCGAGCACGATCGCCATGATCGCGGCCGCACCGAACGTTGTCTGCCGCAGCCCGATGTTGTCGGCGATCTTCCCCTGAACGACGGCGCCGAGCGGATACAGCGACCCGAGAATCATCGTGTTCACCGCGAGGACGCGTCCCCGTATCGCGGGCGGAGCACGAAACTGGGCGATGGTCGAGAACGTCGACAGGGCGCCGAGGTACAACGCGCCGACGAAGAACAATGCCAGCGCCGAGAGCGCGAGCACCGGTGCGAACGCGTACGCCGTCAACGCGAACGGCAGCGTGGTCATCAGGCCGATCAAGAGGTGCCGCGGCCCGAAGCGGACCACGAGCATGCCGAGCGAAAGCGCCATGGTGACGGCGCCGATCCCCTGGACCGTGATCAGGATGGACGTGCCCGCCTTTCCGTCGTGCAACACGTCCTGGGCCATCGCGGGCACGAGGGCGATGAACGGCGCGGCCAGGAACGTGTTGAGGCACATCGCCGCGGCGTTGATGCGCAGCCCGGGCTCGCGGCGGACGAATTGGAACCCGTTGACGATCGACCGAAACATCTTCTCGTCGCGCGCGTGTGCACCGGGCTTCGGGAGCGTGAGGGTGAGCAGCACCGCGATCACTGCGAAGAAGCTCAACGCATTGACAGCCTCGGCCCACGCGTACCCGCCGATCGCGATGACGACGCCGGCGAGCGCGGGCCCTACGACGCGTCCGAGGTTGTACTGCGCCGACGACAGCGCGATCGCGCCGGGAAGGTCTTCGACGGGGACGAGATCGGGGAGGATCGCTTGGAACGCGGGGAAGCCGAGACCGGCGCAGATGCCATTGCCGAAGACGATGAGCGTGAGGACCGGTGCGGTCGGATGGCCGAACGCGAACAGGAACGCGAGCAGTGTGGCGAGCCCGGTCTGCACGAGGTTCGTCGCGAGGAGCAGGAGCTTGCGCGGGAACCGGTCTGCGAGCGCACCGCCGATCGGACCGAAGAACGCGATCGGGACGAACCCGGCGGCTGCGATGGTCCCCGTCCAGGCGGCCTGGTGCGTCAGATTCTGCACGTAGACGCCGAGCGCGACGATCTCCATCCACGTGCCGATGTTGGAGACGAACGCGCCCGTCCAGAGGCGTGCGTACGCAGGATGGCGCAGCGGGGCGAGCGCGTCGAAGCGACGGCGAACCGACTCGTCCGTCAGCGATTCCGCCATTGCGGCGCCCGCTTCTCGAGGAACGCGCGCATCCCTTCGTGCGCGTCGTCGGCTTGGGCGTTGGCGACCATCACCGGGGACGCGATCTCGTACGCGCCTTTCTCGGGGAGCTGGTCCTGCGCGTAGAACGCGAGTTTTCCGAGCGCGACGACATACGGGGATGCGCTCGCGATGCGACGCGCGAGGGCGTCGACCGCTTCGTCGAGGTGCTCGGCGGGCACGACTCGATTGACGAGCCCCCAGTCGCACGCGGTCTCGGCGTCGATCATCTCGCCCGTGAACAACATCTCGAGCGCGCGCTTGCGCCCGATCGTGCGCGCGACCGGCACCATCGGTGTCGAGCAGAACAGCCCGATGTTGACGCCGGGCGTCGCGAACCGGGCGTTGTCGGACGCGATCGCGAGGTCGCACGCGGCAACGAGCTGGCAGCCGGCGGCAGTCGCGACGCCGTGCACTTTGGCGATGACCGGTTGCGGCAGCTGGTGCACACGCGTCATCAGGCGCACACACGTCGCGAAGAGCTCTTCGTAGAACGCGGCGTCGCGGTTTGTGGTCATCTCGGCGAGGTCGTGACCGGCGGAGAAGGCCGGACCGCGGGCTTCGATCACGAGCACGTGCACGCTGGGATCGGCGGCCACGGCATCGAGCGCGTCGAGCATCTCGAGCATCACCGACTGCGACAGCGCGTTCCTGCGATCGGGGCGGTTCAACACCAGCCGGGCGACGACGTCGCCACGATGGAGCTCGATCTGGGTTCCGGGCGACGTCACGGTTCGAGGCTACGGGGAAATGTCAGGGCTCGAATGCCCCGCGAACGCGACAATGCAGCGGTGCCCGATGCCTCCCCACCGACGTTTCCACCGGCGGCCGGGCAACGGTTGCCGTGGTCCGAGGTGCCGGCGTCGGTGCGGGCCGAAGTCGAAGCCCGATTCGGATCGGCCGTCGTTTCGGCGCAATCGCAGGTGGGCGGGTTCTCGCCCGGTGTCGCCGTACGCCCCCGGCTCGCCGACGGATCGCGTGCCTTTGTCAAGGCCGTGTGCCGCGCGCCGAATCCCGACGCACCCGAGATCTACCGGCGTGAGGCGCGTATCGCAGCCGCGCTGCCGGCGGACGTTCCGGCGCCGGCGCTGCAATGGTCGTTCGACGACGGCGAGTGGGTCGTGCTCGCGTTCGACGAC
>Ga0075026_100000172_pt1 | contig 24010 bp, 20 predicted proteins | sample Str012_2_FD_71392 | JGI IMG/M metagenome (GOLD analysis project Ga0075026, IMG submission 71392) | Freshwater sediment microbial communities in response to fracking from Pennsylvania, USA - Straight Creek_MetaG_SC_2012 | ecosystem: Environmental > Aquatic > Freshwater > Creek > Sediment... | reverse complement strand
AGCTGTGGTCGCGCACCGACCTCACGCCGCGCGACGTGCATTTCGCCGAGCTCTACGACGGTTTCACCTTCCTCACGTTCGCGTGGTTGGAGGCACTCGGGTTCTGCGGTGACGGCGAGGCGGGACCGTTCGTCGAGGGCGGCGATCGCATCGCGCTCACGGGCGCGCTGCCACTGAACACGTACGGCGGCCAGCTCTCGGCCGGTCGCATGCACGGCAACTGGGTGTTGCACGAGGCGTGCCTGCAGTTGCGGGGCCAAGCCGGCGCGCGCCAGGTCGCCCGCCACGACGTCGCGGTCGTGTCGAACGGCGGCGGTCCCATCGCCGGCTGCATGCTGCTGACCCGCTGACCGACCAGTCGAGCGTCTCAGCCTCCGCTGAGGCTCGCCTCGATCAGCGTGCCCTTCATGGGCTTGCTGCTCGGGTACAGCACGAACTTTCCGTTCTCGAGCTGCAGGAACCAGCCGCAGAGCGTCTTGGGCGCCTGGCCGTAGCCCTGCGCACTCACGTCGACCGGGAGGCAGGCCAGCCCGGCCGCGTCCCACGTGTTCAGACCCTTGGTTGCGGCGACGAACCCGTCGCGGGTGAGGTTCTTCCCCGCAGCCTGCAACCCCTTGATCATGAGATCGGCGGTGAGGTACCCGGTGTAGACCCCGAAGTCGGGCACGCCGCGGTACGTCGTGTACTTCGTGAGATCGGAAACGAACCGCTTCGTGCCCGCGGTCTTCAGCTCGACCGGCGCCCAGTTCACGGCGAAGAGGACCTCGGGCCCGATCGTCTGCGACGCGGGCTGGTCGAGGAGCGCCTGGCCGTACCCGGTGGCGAGCACGGCCAACTTGAACTTCAGGTTGTTCTGAGCCGCGCTCTGCACGAGGGCCAGGTTGGTCGACAGGACGAGCGGCAGGTACACCGCGTCGACGCCCGCGTTCTTCATCGCCAGCACGAGCGGTCCGACGTCGGTCGTGCCGAAGTCGACGGACGTGTTGGTGTACGCGGGGTTGAGGCCGGCGTCGGGTACGGCGTACTTTTGGAGGTTCTTGGAGGTCGCGGTCGACGACGCCGACGACCCGTACGCGACCGTGCCGACGTTCTTGGCACCCTTCTTCTTCATCAGCTCGAGCATGCCGCCTCGGTACGACGCGCCGTAGACCGGCGCGACGTTTCCGAGGATGGAGATGAGCTTCTCGTTGCCGGGTTGGCCGTACTCGTTGCCGTCGTAGCCGCCACCCACGACGGGTACCCCGTTGTCGAGGAGGAATCGGTAGCTGAGAAACGCGAACGGCGAGTTGTTCACCACGAGGAAGACTTTGCTGTTCTGCACCAATTCCTGAGCGCCGACGAGGTTGTTCTGCGCACCACTGTCGTCGACGATCTCGGCCGAGATCTTGCGACCGTTCACACCGCCCTTGGCGTTCTGCTCCTTCACCCGCGCGTTGAAGCCATCGGCCGCGTACGCGAACGTGGAGCCGGCCAGTCCGGCCTTGGAGAAGATGTAGCCGACCTTGATCTCCTTGGCCGTCACCCCGGGAGTGTCGCTCGTCGCCGCGGTGCCGGGAACCACGAGGCCCGCGATCACCAGAGCGGTGGCGGCGGCTCCCACGGCGACGGCTCGGAAGGCCGCCCGGGACGTCCCGGCGCGCCCGTGAGTGCTGACTGTGCGCATCGCACTACCCCCCGGTTGGTGCGTCGCTTGCTTCGCCCGGTCATGATGGCACACTCTGCAGACGCCCGGCCGTCGGCGACCGACATCCCAGCACCACCCGTGAGGAGACCAGACGATGGGTGACGACCTCTACTACGACCCCTACGACTTCGACATCGACGTCGATCCGTACCCCGTGTGGAAGCGGATGCGCGACGAAGTGCCGCTCTACTACAACGAGAAGTACGACTTCTTCGCCGTGAGTCGCTTCGACGACGTCGAGCGGGTCTCCGTCGACTGGCGCACCTACATCTCGGGCAAAGGCTCGGTGCTGGAGATGATCAGGAGCGGCATCGAGATCCCGCCCGGGTCGATCCTGTTCGAGGATCCGCCGGCGCACGACCTGCACCGTTCGCTTCTGTCGCGCGTGTTCACGCCGCGCCGCATCGCCGATCTCGAACCCAAGGTGCGCGAATTCTGCGCGCGCAGCCTTGATCCGCTCGTGGGGAGCGGCGGTTTCGACTTCATCGGCGATCTGGGTGCGCAGATGCCGATGCGCACCATCGGCATGCTCCTCGGGATCCCCGAGACCGACCAGGAGGCCATCCGCGACCAGATTGACGAGGGCATGCGGCTCAAGGAAGGCGCGCCGCCCGATCTCGAGCAGCAACTCGCGGTCACGTCGGGCGACATGTTCGCGGAGTACATCGACTGGCGGGCCGAGCACCCGTCCGACGACCTCATGACCGAGTTGCTCACCGCGGAATTCGAAGACGAGACCGGCACCGTTCGCCACCTCACGCGCGAGGAGATCCTCGGGTATGTCGGGCTGATCGCCGCGGCCGGGAACGAGACCACGACGCGCCTCATCGGCTGGACCGGGAAGGTACTGGCCGAGCATCCCGATCAGCGGCGGTTGATCGCAGCCGATCGCAGCTTGGTCCCCAACGCGATCGAAGAGCTCTTGCGCTACGAGGCGCCGTCGCCGGTGCAGGCGCGGTACATCACGAAGGACGTCGAGCACCACGGCCAGACGGTGGCCGCGGGCAACGTGATGGTCCTCCTCACCGCGGCGGGCAACCGCGACGAGCGACACTTTCCCGATCCCGATCGCTTCGACATCACCCGCACCATCGACCACCACCTGTCGTTCGGGTACGGCATCCACTTCTGCCTCGGCGCCGCGCTGGCTCGGCTCGAGGGGCGCATCGCGCTCGACGAAGTGGTGGCTCGGTTCCCGGAGTGGGACGTCGATTGGGACAACGCGGAACAGGCGCACACAAGCAGCGTGCGTGGGTGGGAGAAGCTCCCGGTGTTCACGCCCTGACGTCTCCGTCGCGCGTGACCGCGCCCCCATTGCACTCACGTCGGCCCTCGGCGCCGGTGCTCGTCGTCGTCGGCGTGTTCGTCGTGTCGCGGTTGGTCGCGCTCGCGGCCGGCGTGCGTTACGACGATGGGCTCCTGCACAACGCCTACCAACTGCTCGACGTGCGCCTCCTGCACGACGACCCGATCACGAGCATCTTCTACCTGCACAGCCAACCGCCGCTGTTCAACGCGCTCACCGCGTTGGTGATCCAGCTCCCGGCGGCTGCGGTGCGGCCGGTGTTGGCGGTCCTGTGGGCGGCGGCCGGGCTCGTCACCGCGCTCCTGGTCTTCGCAACGATGGTGCGGGTGGGCGTGCGCGCGCGGCTCGCGGTCGTGATCGTGTGCGTGTACCTCGTGGCCCCGGAGACCCTGCTCACCGAGAGCTGGTTCTTCTATTCGCAGCTCGAGCTGTTGCTCACCGCGTTGATGCTGTGGGCGCTGGCCCGCTTCGCGGCGTCGGGCCGTACCGCCGACGGTGTGCTCTTCGCCGCGAGCCTGGCCTCGTTGGTGTTGCTCCGCGCCTCGTTCCATCCGCTCGTCATGGTCTTGCTGCTCGTCATCGTGTGGCGCCAACTCCGACTCGAGCCGCGTCAGGTCGCGCTCATCGTCGTGGTGCCGCTGCTCGTGGTCGGGGCGTGGTCGGTGAAGAACGTCGCGGTGTTCGACAGCTGGACGAACAGCACGTGGGCGGGCATGAACATGTCGTACCTCGCGCGTGCCGGTTTGACCCAAGCTCGTTGCGAGCAGCTGGTTGCCGAACACGCAGTGAGCGCAGCCGAATGCCACGAGGCGTTCCGAGCCGCGGCGGCGTACGCGACGCAGTTCCCGCATCCGAAGCAGTACGGCACCGCCGCGACCGACTCGGTGACGAAGTCGACCGGCCAACCCAACTACAACGCGTCGATCTACATCGACGTCGGCGCACGGTACCAACGAGACTCCATCGAGCTCCTGCGTCGAGGTGGACTCGGCGCAATCACCCGAGCCGAGCTCGCGGCGTACACGGTGTGGGCGCAACCTGGCGACGACTCACTCCAACTCCGCCGCGTCCGCGCGCCGATCGCCGGTTATGCCAACTGGTTCGACCGCCTGGTGCTGCTGCGTCCGGTGGCGACGGGTTGGAACGACCCGGCGCGGTTCGCGGCGTCGGCGGGCGCGTTCCCCTGGGGCAACGCGCTGGGTTCGGTGAGCTACACGCTCGTCGCACTGTTCGGGTTCGCGATCTACGGCGGGATCACAGGCTGGCGGCGGGGGCGGTCGGGTGCCCGGGCGCTCGGGTGCGTGTGCGCCGTCGGGCTCATCGTGCTCGTCTCGTCGACGTTCGTCGGCAATGCGCTCGACTACCGAGAGAACAATCGGTTCCGGGTCGAGATCGGGCCGGTCACGCTGGTGCTGGCGGCGGTGGGACTGGAGTTCGCGATCCAGGGTTGGGTTGCACGACGGGCGCGTCGTTCTCGACGCGCCCGAGGCGTCGAGACCGAGGCGAACCCAGCGCGATCACAAACAGCGCAATCCCGCTGAGACCGATCCACCACCATGGAGACGCCGATGCCGCCCGGTTATCCACCTCGACCAGCCGGATGAAGCTCCACGTGATGAGCGCGATGCCGGTGAGCGCGACGGCCGAACGCATGATCGCGGTTCGTGCCGGCGGAGGTACGTGGCTCATCATGGTCGATCCTCCCACATTGCATACCGAGGTGACGCCCTGAACTCCGAAGCTCACCTGCGCATCCCGTGGGATCGCGCCGCGTGGATCGGGAGTGGTGTGGTCGTCGTGGCTGCGCTGGTGGCGCGCATCCCCGGCTTCGTCCATCAGCTCTTCGATGCCGACGAAGCGGCGATTGCGACGGTGGGAATGGTGACGTCGCGCGGCGGTGTGATGTACCGCGACGTGATCGATCGCAAGCCGCCGATTCCGGGCTTCGTGTACGCCGGTTCGTTCCTCGCGACCGGTACCCGCGACCTCCGGCCGCTCCACGTCGTCGCCGCGGTGTGTCTCGCCCTCTCCGCGGTGGTGCTGGCCTACGGTGCTCGCCAGGTGGGCGGATCCCGCGCCGGATGGTGGGCCGCCGGCTTGCTGATCACCGGCGCGACCGCGATGGTGCCCAAGGACGCGCAGGCGGCGAACTTCGCACACCTCGCCCTGCTCCCGGGGACGGCGGCACTGGTCACCGCGCGGGCCGGGAGCCGACGTTCGGCCGTGTTCGCCGGGGTGTTCGTCGGGATCGCGACGTTGACCCGCCAAACCTGGCTCATCGGAGTCGTCCCCGCCGCGTTCGCCGCGTGGTGGTGGGGCGGGCGACATTGGGAACGCGTCGCGCTGGTGGTCGTGGCCGCGGCGACGACGATCGGGGCCGTCGCACTCGTCGTGCCGTTCGGTCCGTTCTGGCACTGGACGTTCTCGGGCGACTCGGCGGTCGTCGCGCTCACCGAGTCCCAGAACGTCGCGTTGCGCGGTGGCTTGGCCGCCGAGCTGTTCGTCCTCGGCAACGTTGCGACGCTGTGGTTGGTCGCGCGCCGCGGCTGGCGGAGAACCGACGTCGACATCTGGCTGTGGTTGGCGACCGGTCTGGTGGCATTCATAGCGGGGTGGCGCTTCTTCGGTCACTACTGGTTCCAGGTGCTTCCACCGCTCTGCCTCCTCGCGGGGCTGGGCGCGGCGTCGTGCTCCCGATCGGTGCGTCGGATCCTCGTGGTCGCGGTGGCGGTGCCCGCGATCGCCGCGTGGATCCTCGCGTTCACGCTCCCGTTCGCCCCCGGCCCTACCGTGCGCGCCCTGGCCGACTACGCCGCCGTGCACACTCAGCCCGGTGATCGCGTGACGGTGTGGGGCGACGTTCCCGAGGTCTACTGGCTCTCCGGACGGGCGCCGGGGGGTGCGATGGTGAGCACCGACTTCGTGATCGGCAAGACCGCCGGTCGCATCAACGGACCCTCGCGACTCGTCGACGCGACGCCCGGCGCGCGCGCGACGTTCATGAGATCGCTCACGGCACATCCGCCGGAACTGTTCTTCGACACGTCGACGTCGGGATTCCGCCAGTACCGCAAGTACCCCGTCTCGGAAGTTCCCGAACTCGCACGGTTCCTCCGTCGGCGCTACGACCCCGTCGCCATCGTCCGCGGAGTGCGCGTCTACCGACTGCGTTCGTCGTCCTGAGCGCGGCGCGCCGATCGCGCCGAGTACCAGTCGTACGCCCAGTTGCCGACGACGAAGACGACGATCGCGTAGATCCACCCGAGCAAGACGTCGGACACGTAGTGCTCGCCGAGGTACACCAGCGAGAAGCCCATCGCCAGCGGGTACACGACGAGCAGCCAACGCCACCGCCGCGTGCGCGACCAGAAGAACAGCGAGATGAGCAGGGCCACCGCCGCGTGGAGCGACGGCACCGCGGCGACCTTGTTCACGTACCGCTGCGAGCCCATGACGCGCGAGAGATCGATCCCCATGTGTTCTGACATGTACGGCGTGATCCGGGCCACGTGGGGCATGAATCCCTGGTGAGCCGCGAGCCACGGTGGTGACGCGGGGTACAGGGCATACGTCACGAGCGCGGCGAACGACAGTGAGATCCACAACACGACGAACCGACGGAACTCCCCGTGGCGGTAGCGCCAGAGGAGCGCAGCGACCGTGATGGGCACCACGAAGTACGTGAGGTACACGAGCATCGAGGCGTAGTCCCACGGGCGGGGATGCCCAGGTGACCAGAGCGCGCGTTGCAGCGTGACGGTGGGCGCCGTGCCACCGAACATCCACTCGTCGACACGCAGTTGCGGGAGGGTGAACACGTGATGGAACAGCCCGTCGGCGGTGCCGCGGAGCAAGTCGTAGGCGTAGAGGAACAACACGACGGGGAGGAAGTCGACGAAGAGGCGGGCCACTCCGGTCGGCCGGCCGACGACCGCGATGATCAAGGCCGCCAGTACCCAGATGAGCACGCGATCGCGCGACGCCGGGAAACCCCAGAGTGCCGTCGTGATCACGAAAGCGACGACGTACACGACCGCGAGCGCGATCCTCCTCCTCCGCCAACGCGAGGATGAGTCGTCGCCCGTCGCGGTGCCCGGCACGCGCCCGGAGCCGGCCATCAGGAATGCCTAGCACGCCGGGCCTCGGTTGGGGATCGCGCAGTCAGGGCCGCGAGACTCGCGCCATCGCCACCGCCCCGAGCACGCCGAACGTCGCGCCGCGTTCCGCGTCGGCGCGCACCCCTGTGGGCTGGCTTCGCTACGCCCTGTTGGGCGCTGCGGTGCTGGCCGAGCTGGCGCTGCTGCATGCACCGCGGCACTCGGTTGCGTCGGTGTTGCTCGTCGTCGGTTCGGCGTCGGCCGCGGGTGCGCTCGTGGTGCTCGAACACCGCACGCGTCGCCTCTCGCTCGCGCCGGTGGCGGTGGCCATCGGGATCGTGATGATCGCTGCGGTCATGGTGCCGCCGCGCACGTCGAACGACCTGTGGTCGTACACGATGTACGGCCGCATGGTCACCGTTCACGATGCGAGCCCCTACGACCACACTCCGGCCGAGTTCCGCGCCGATCCTTTCACCGCACGGGTGAGCCCGCGGTGGCGCCATCAGCCGTCGGTGTACGGGCCGCTGTTCGTCGGGGTGGCATCGGCGGGTGCGTGGGTCGCCGGTGACTCGGCGTTGATCGCCCGCTTGTTCTTCCAACTCCTCGCCGCCCTGGCGCTCGGGGCCATCCTCGTCGTGATCTGGAGCACCACGCGCCGCGTTGCCGCGCTCGTCTTCCTCGGCCTGAACCCCGTGCTCGTCGTGATCGTCGTGAACGGTGGCCACAACGATGCCTGGTTGGGGCTGGCGATCTTGCTGGCATCCCTGTGTGCAGTTCGGCGACGGCCGGCCCTCGCGGGTGTGTTGCTCGGATTGGCCGCGCTGGTCAAGCTCACGGCAGTACTGGCACTCATCGGCCTGGTCTTCTGGGCCTGGCGGCACCGCGATCGACGCTTCGCCGTCGTCGTGGCGCTCACGAGCGCCGTGACCGTGATCGTCGGCTATCTCCCGGTGCTGGCTAACGCGTCACACGTCCTCGGAGACGCCGACCACACCGTCACCAACGGGTCACCGTGGAACGTGCTCGTCGATCGACTCCTGCATCACGACGCGTGGCGAAGTGTGGCGAAGCCGCTCGCGCCGAACGACACGCTCGCCACCGTGTTCGTGCTGGGATCGATCACGGTCGTAGTGATTGGCACCGTCCTCGCGTGGGCGGCGGCGCGTGAATCGCGGGCCGAACCCGCGGTGGGCATCGCGGTCGCTGCGTACCCTGTCGCCGCTGAGTACGCGTTCCCCTGGTATGCCGCCTGGGCGTTGCCGGTGTTCGCGAGCGGAGGACTGACCCCGCTGGGCGGTGTCGTCTGGTTGCAGTCGATCCTGATGCTGGCAGCATTGAAGCTGCCGATTGCAGTGCGAGGACCGGCGCTGCAGTCGAGTCTGCGAGTGGTGCTCACCCAGGTGGCGCCACCCGTGATGCTGGTCGCGTTTGTCGTGGTCGCGCTGCGGCTCTACCCGCTCCGGCGACCGGCGAGCGAAGAGGTCAGTGCGTCGGCGTCGTGAGCGGCACGTTGACCACGTGACCACCTTCTTCCCAACCGGGTGCCGCGGTCCAGCAGATCGAGGCGACGGTGGTCGTGGTGGTCGTGCTGGTCGGGGCGTCGCTCGTGCAGGGCGTCTGGGCCTGCGTGAGCCCGACGACCTGTTCGATGCGGCGGACCGGCTCGTTCACCACCTGGTTTGGTCGCGGTTTCGGCGTGCCCCCCGGCGCGGTGCTGTCGATGTAGGGGAGTCGGTGCAGGGCGGTCATCGCCGAACGCGGGGTGAGATCGATGCCCGCCGAGAACAGCGCGCGGACCACGACGCGCATCGCGAGGCAGACGTCGGCGACGCGCTGCGACTCGAGGCTCGGTGGGGCGTCAGGCGGGTCGGTGGTCGTGGTGGCAGCGGCCGACGAGGAGCCGGTCTTCGCCACCGTGGACTGGAACGTGCTGGTGCACATCTGGGAGAAGGAACTCGGTGACTGGCGCCCGCGAGATGACGGATCGTCGATCGACCCGAACGAGTAGACGGCCGTGTTGCGCAACGTGCGCGCGGGGTCGGATCCGAGTGCGGTACGGAGCTGGTCGAGCGCCTGGCTCGGTGGGTCAGAGACGTCGTAGATCGTGAACGGTCGGTCGCGGCGTGAACGGCGGGATGCGACGATCCTCGCCGGGTCGAGCGTGCGCTCGAGCAGCGTGTCAGCGCGGTCAGCGCTCACGATCGAGACCTTGCGCGCGCGCAATGCCGCGGTGGCCACATCGAGGAACTCGACGCTCCCGGACCCGTTCCCCGGAAGGATGGCGACGGCCCGACCGTCGAGCGCGCCGCTGTCGGCCAACCCTTGGATTCGGGCGCGCAGCAGACCTTCGCTCGAATCGGTGGCCGCCAGCCGGCCGCCGGTCGATGCGAGGTCGGTGTTCGCCGCGGCCGACTCGCTCACCACGATGGTGTGCTGGTCGTGCACGATGCAGGGCGTGGCCTTTGACGGCGCCAACGTCACGACGATGAGCGGACTGAACTGGCGCGTCGCGGCGAGACAGTCGGCGGCCGGGTCACCGGTTTCGGGGACGACGTGCATTTCGACCGGGCGTCCACCGATGCCACCACATTTCGTGATGAGCGCGGCGAAGGTCTCGACCATTCTCCCGGCGTCGCCGACTCCGGTGGCCGGGTTGAGCACGACCACGCTGATCGGTTCACCCGCGAGCCTCGCATCGGTGGCGGCAACACCTTCGAAGTGGTTCTGGTCGGGATCGCAGAACACGTCGGGTGACGAGAAGGGTGATGGCTCGCGCGCCGGGGGCGAGTACGCGGGGGTCGGCGGCGCGGGGGTCGGCGGCGCGGCCTGGGCGCTCCCCGTGAGCAACCCACCGGCGCTCATGACGAGCGGGAGCGCGAGCAGCGACCACGTCCGCCGGCCGATCCCGGCAATCATGTGAGGGTGACCCCGGACCTCGCCACAGCGCCGCCAAAGTATTCGGTGGATGACCATGGGAACCGGCGGGCACCCGGGGTCGGTGCCTCGATCCTGCTCTTCGCGCTCTTCTTGGTGGTCGCGGCCGGCCTCCGGGCGCCGACGTTCTCCGATCGGGTCTTCAACGCCGATGAGGCCTACCTCGCCACCCAGGCCCAGGTATTGGTCGACGGCGGTCATCTCTACGTCGACACCGTCGATCGCAAACCGCCGATCGTCCCGTATGTGTACGCGGCGACGTTCGCGGTGGCCGGTTCCGATCATCTGGCACCGGTGCGCGTGCTCGCGGTGCTCGCCCAGGCTGTGACTGCGTGGCTGCTGGCGATCGAAGCGCGCCGTCGGCTGCGCTGGCGCCACGCCGCGCTCGCCGCGGGGATCGGCTACCTGCTGGTCGCGAGCTCGTTGCCCGCGGCCGACGCGCAGGCGGCGAACTTCGAGGTCTTCATGCTGCCGGTGATGACCGCGGCGTTGCTGTTCGGGATTCGCGACCGGCCGGCGGCCGCGGGCGCGACGCTCGGCATCGCGACGCTCACGAAGCAGACGGCGGCGGTCGCACTGCTCCCGCTGGCGTACCTCGCGTGGCGCGCCCGCCGGTGGCGGGGACTGGCCCGTCTCGTGCTCGCGTTCGCGTTCCCGATCCTGGTTGCCGCGGCGGTGTTTGGGCCTCACGACTTCTTCTTCTGGGTGTTCACCGGCAACGGCGGCTACGTCGACGCGCGCGGCGTGGTCGGCTACACGGTCGCACTCGGTGCACGCCAAACCGCATGGTTCCTGTTCGGCGCCCTCGCCATGGTCGCGTTGCTCCCCATGGCGTGGAAGCATCGGCGCAGCGACGTCGATCTCTGGCTGTGGTTGGCGTCAGGTGTCGTCGCCGTCGCCGCCGGTTTGCGGTTCTTCCCGCACTACTACCTGCAACTGGTTCCGCCCCTCACGCTCCTCGCGGTACGGGGCCTCGACGCGTGCGCGGCGACGGTTCGCCCGCGCGCGCTGCTGATCGTGGCGACGCTCGCGCTCATTCCCGCGACCTACTTCCTCGTACCCGCGTTCACCGACGGCAACACCAGGGACACCGCGATCGCGCTCGACGTGGCGCGGTACGTCTCGCGTCATACGTCGCCGGGTCAGCGGGTGCTCGTGTGGGGTCAGGCGCCGGAGGTGTACTGGGCGTCCGCTCGCCTCCCCGCGACCCGGTTCGCGACCACGGGATTCGTCACTGGCGCAAGCGGTGGACGGCCGCCGAGGCACGTCGGAACCCGTTACGCGGTTCCGGGCGCAGCTCGCGACTTCTACGCCGACCTGCGCCGGACGCCGCCAGTGCTGATCGCCGACATGTCTACCGCCGACCAGCGCCACGCCTCCTACTACCCGCCGGCCGACTTCCCCGCCTTCCAGCACTACCTCGATCGTGGGGGTTGGCATCGCGTCGCGGTCGTCGACGGTGTGTCGATCCTGCGCCGGACGGCGCGGTGACGACGTGACCGCTACGGTGCTTGCGGTGGGTCGTCGGTGTCCGGGAAGATCCGTGGTGGCCGGCGCGATCCTCGTCGCACTGGTGGTCCTGGCGTCGGGGTGCGCCACCTCCGAGGCGTCGAAGATCGGCGCGTGTCCGATCCGGCCCGGCGCGCTGTGTGCCGGTAACTACATGCGCGGCGCGAAGCTCGCCGGCTCGGGCTTGTTCGATGCCGCACTCGACCACGCCGATCTCGCCAAGGTCGACCTCTCCGGAGCTGATCTCAGTGGCGCGTCGATGCTCGGAGCGCGCCTGGTAGGGGCGCGCCTCGAGGGTGCGACGCTGAGCTACGCCGACCTCCGACGCGCCAACCTGCGGGGCGCCGATCTCACCCACGTGGATCTCACCGCCGCCGACCTCACCGGCGCGCGGGTGACGCCGCTGCAGCTAGCGAGCGCCATCCTGTGTCGAACCATCATGCCCGACGGTACTGAGGCCCATCCCGACTGCTGACCGCGTGCGGCGCGCTTCGTAACGGTTGAACAGCCAGTTGCCCACGACGAAGACGCCCACCGCGTAGAGCCAGCCGAGGATGATGTCGATCACGAAGTGCTCGCCCGTGTACACGAGTGTCATGGCCATCGCGATCGGGTACAGCAACAGCAGCCAACGCCAGCGACCGACGATCCCCCAGAAGAACAGCAGGAGCAACATGGGGTACGCCGCGTGGAGCGACGGCACCGCGGCGACCGGGTTGGCGAAGTGGCCGTTGCCCGAGAAGATGCCCGAGCCGTTGCTGAGGCGGATGTGCGTCCACATCTCGTCGATGACCTTGCCGGTCGGTTGGAGGCTCCCGTTCTGGCTGGCGAGCCACGGCGGGACCGCGGGATAGAGCGCGTACGTGGTCAACGCGGCGAAGGTGAGCATGACGACCAGCGTGGCGAAGCGGCGGAAGCGGTCGTGCGCGAACTTCCACAGCAATCCCGCGATCGCGAATGGCACGACGAAGTGCGTCATGTACACGGCGAAGGCCGCGTAGTCCCAGACGTGGGCGACGCCGGGCGTGTAGAGCGCGTGTTGGAGCGTGACCGTGGGCGCGGTTCCCCCGAAGAGCCATTCGTCGACGCGAATCTGCGGGATCACGTGCGGCTCGAACACCTCGCCGACCGCACCGCGCAGCATGTCGTAGGCCGCCAACAGTGCATAGAAGGGGAACCAGTCGATGACGACGCGCCGCCACCCGGTGCCGCTGTCGGATGTCGTCCCCGACGCGATGAGGCCGAGGCCGACGACCGTGAAGATCTGCGCGTGCGAGCCGGGGAAACCCACGGTGATGGTGAAGGTCGCGACCGCTGCCAACCACAGCAGCACCCAGCGGTAGCGCCACGTCGCCCGCCACGCGGGGCGGGCAGTCCACGGCAGTGCCGACGCGGGGATGGTCGAGCTGCTCAATGGAGTTGGAGAACCTTGCCGAACGGCCGCATCGCGCGACCATCTTACCGGGGAGGCCCTCCCGGCGCCGTCCCAGAGGCGGCGCGGTCACCAGGGCATGGTGGAGCCCCCATTGGGGCGCATCACGATGCCGGTGACGAATTTCGCGGCGGGCGCCGCGAGGTAGAGCGCAGCGAAGGCGATGTCGTCGGGCTCGCCGGGGATCCCCATCGGTGAGAGCTGGCGCCCCCGCTGCTCGACGTAGTCCCGATGCTTCTCCGCGTCGAGGGTGCCGTCGGGTCGCCGCGAGTGCCGCTCGTTCATCGGCGTGTCGATCCAGCCGGGCGCAATGGCGTTGACCCGCACCCCGTGCGGTGCCAGCTCCATCGCCAGGGTGCGCGAGAGCTGGGCGACCGCGGCCTTGGCGGTGGCGTAGCAGACGAGCGAAGGAGTCGGCATGTCGATCGCGCCCGATGCCATGTTGACGATGGAACCGGAACGTTGTTCCACCATCACCCGGCCCGCGGCCTGGCAGCCGAAGAACACGCCCTTGAAGTTCACCGCGTGCACGCGGTCGAGATCGGCCTCGGTCGTGTCGAGAACCATGCCGTCGACGATGATCGCCGCGTTGTTGACCATCACGTCGAGCTGGCCGTGGGCGGCCACCGTCGTGCGCACGAGGTCGTCGACCTGGGTACGCCGGGTCACGTCGACGCGGAAGGCCGAGGCCGATGCGCCGCTCGCGGAGATCTGTGACGCGGTCTCGGTGGCGTTGGCGTCGTCGATGTCGGCGCACACGACGGTGGCACCGGCCTCCGCAAGCCGGGCGGCGATGGCACGGCCCAGGCCGCGCCCGGCGCCGGTGACGATCGCCACCCGCCCAGTGAGGTCGAACGCTTCGGAGATGGTCGTCATGGCGGCGACCTTAGATTGTCTTGACACATCCACCCCCGGTCCATACCGTGCCGCGGTCCGCGCCAACCCTCAGGAGTCCTGATGCGAGCAGTCCGAGTGGTGCAACACGCCGGACCGAAAGATGCACTCGAGCTCCAAGACATCCCCAAACCCGAACCGGCGGCGGGCGAGGTGCTGGTCGCGGTCTCGGCCGCGTCTTTGAATTTCGGTGATATCGCGCGGTGCCGGGGCACGGTCGCCAGCGTGATGGGGCAGGTGCCGTTCACCATCGGCATGGACGTGTGCGGCGTAGTCGAGGCCGCGGGTGAGGGCGCCGAACCGTGGGTCGGACGGCGGGTCGTCGCGACCACCAACCAGTCGTTCGGTGGCGTCGCCGACTTCGCGCTGGCGGGCGTGAACGGTGTGTTCGACGCGCCCGCCGAGCTCGACGATCTCGAGGCGGCGGCGTTCACGCTGCCGTTCCACACCGGCTACCTCGCGGTGCACAAGCGCGCCGCGCTGCAGGCGGGTGAGATCCTGCTCGTGGTCGGCGGCGCGAGCGCAGTGGGCACCGCGATGATCCAGCTCGGCACCGCGGCGGGCGCGCGCGTGATCGCGATCGCCGGGGGTGCGGAAAAGGGCCAGGTGTGCCGGGACCTCGGCGCCGATCCGATCGACTACCAGACCGAGGATCTGTTCGACCGCGTGATGGCGCTCACCGACAACCACGGCGCCGACGTCGCCGTCGACATGATCGGCGGCGAAGGCACCGAGACGATCTGGACGTGCATGGCCCGCGAGGGCCGCTACGTGGCCGTGGGCTTTAACGACGATCCGGAGTCGGGGAACACCGGCCGACCCCTGCGCAAGGTCTCGATGGGCAACATCACGGTGATGGGCGTGATGATGGGCTACAACGACATGCCGGTCGAGTTCCGCCGTTTCGGCATCAACACGTTCCCTCCCGCCGTGGGGCGCGAGGTGCACGCAGCGCTGTGCGATCTGGTCACCGCCGGGAAGATCCGGCCGGTCATCGGGCGCGTGATCTCGATGGACGAAGTGGCGCAGGCCCTCGACGACCACGAACAACGCAAGACCAGCGGACGCACCGTGGTGGACGTGCGGGAGAGATGACCGACCTGCAACCTGAAGTGTTGTGCGCCGAGGCGTGCGCGGTCACTGGCCTCGACGACTTCGGCCCCGACGGCTACCAGGCCGGGCTCGTCGCGCTGTGTGGGTCGCTCAACGCCGACGCGCAGCTCAACGACCTCGGCGACGGCGCCCTCCCGGGGATGGTGGTCGGATCGCTCGCCAATCGCTTGCGGGTGTTCGACTGGATCGCGCGTCATCCGGAGGTGCGCAACGAACGCATCGAGCGGCCGATCGTGGTGGTGGGCATGTTCCGCGCCGGTACCACGCTGTTGAGCCGGTTGTTCGACCAGGACCCGCGCAACCGCGCGCTGCTCATGTGGGAGGCGGGCGACAGCGTGCCCCCGCCGACGCCACCCGATCACCGTTCGGGTCCGCGCGTCGATGCCGTGCATGCCAACAACGCGATGCTGGCGCAGATCAACCCGATGATCGAGGTCGTGCACCACGAACAAGCCGACGAGGCCACCGAGTGCATCACCGTGATGGCGCAGGACTTCAAGAGCCTCACCTACGAGGCCATCGCCAACGTTCCGGGCTACGACCGTTGGCTGATGGCGGTCGATCAGCGATCGGCGTACGAGTACCACCGCGCGGTGCTCCAGGTGTTGCAGAGCGCGGGAGTGCGCGGCCGGTGGACGCTCAAGAGTCCCCATCACGCGCTCGCGTTGGAGCACCTCACCGCGGTGTACCCGGACGCGCGTCTCGTACTCCTTCATCGCGACCCCGTCGTGCTGACCGCGTCGGTGTGCAGCCTGATCAGCACCCTGTCGTCGACCTTCAGCGACGCCGACCATCGGTCGTACATCGCCGAGCACTGGCCCGCGGTGCTCGAGGAGTCGATCCTCCGCATCGATCGGTTCCGCGCCGCGCACCCCGAGTTCCCGATCGTCGATGTGCACTACACCGATCTCGTCGACGACCCGGTGAACACGGTGGCGTCGATCTACCAATCGTGCGACGACGAGCTCGATGAAACTGCCGCGCGCGCAATGGCGGCCTACGCCGACGACCACCCGAAGAGTCAGTTCGGCGCGCACCGTTACGACGTGACGGAGTTCGGGCTCCGAACTGACGAACTCGCGGCGCGGTTCTCCGGCTACATCGACCGGTACGACGTCGCTCGGGAACTCGCGTGAGCACCGACGTCGGCGGTTCGGCCGTGGTAGTGGGTGGTGCATCCGGCATCGGGGCGGCGGTTGCCGCGCGCTACCGCGCCGCCGATCGCCCGGTCCTCGTGTGGGACGTGCGGGGTGACGCCGACGTCGAGTGCGACGTCACCGATGAAGCGCAGATCGACGCTGCGCTCGCGGCGACGCTCGCGCACTTCGGTACGACACCGACCGAGATCACGATCACCGCCGGGATCGGTCACTCGGGCCTCCTCACCGAAGTGGAACGCACCGACTGGGACCGCGTCCTCGCGGTCAACCTCACCGGACCCTGGCTGGTCATGCGGGCGTGGGCGCGCCACTTCACCGAGCGCGGTCTCGAGGCGTCGATCGTCGCGACGTCGAGCGTCAGCGCGCGGCTCGTCGATCGGAGCATGGGCGCGTACTGCACGTCGAAGGCAGCGCTCAGCATGACCGTGCGCGTCGCCGCCGCGGAGTGGGCGCCCGCGATCCGGGTCAATGCCGTGGGCCCCGGGGTCACGGCGACTCCGATGCTCGGGAACGCGCCGGTTGATTCGGGTTGGCTGAAGGATGTCGCGGGCCGGACCGCGCTGGGTCGGCTGGGCACCGCCGACGACATCGCCGAGGCCGTGCTCGCCCTGCACGGGCTGGGATGGATCACCGGTCAGGTGCTCGAGGTCGACGGCGGGCTCTCATTGCACAGCCCCATCAACGCTTGGGATGCGTCGCACCCTTCCTGACGGGCTACCGGGTTGCGCCGCGCACGACGCGTCCGGGCCGGTCGCCGGACAGCTCGTCGTGGTCGACGGTGACCACGCCGCGTTTCACCGTCGCCACGTAGCCATCGGCGCGTTGCACGAGACGGCGCGCGCCGCCGGGGAGGTCGTGCGCGACTTCGGGGCGACAGACCGCGAGCCGGTCGAAGTCGATGATGTTGAGATCGGCCAGCTTGCCCGCCGCGATCACGCCGCGATCGTGGAGTCCGTAGAGCCTCGCGGTGTCGGAGGTCTGGCGGCGGACGACGAACTCGAGGGGGAGGCGCTCGCCGCGTGAGCGGTCGCGTACCCAGTGGGTGAGCATCGTGGTGGGCATGCTCGCGTCGCAGATCGTGGCGACGTGGGCGCCGCCGTCGGCCAGGCCGAGCACGGTCGCCGGGTGGAGCAGCATCTCCCGCAACGCGTCGGCGTCGCCGTGCGCGTAGTTGCTCACATGCAGCATGAACAGCGCGTTCGGATCGGCGACGGTCGCGTCGATCACGTATTCCGTGGGTGTGATCCCCGCGCGCGTCGCGAGGCCTGCGATCGACTGCTCGTACGCGGGCTCGTAGTCGACCGGGTCGGTGAAGGGGAACATGCGGTCCCAGCGGAACGCACCCATCGGGTCGGGGCCGGGGGTCTCGGCCACGATGGCGGCTCGCACTGCCGGGTCACGGAGACGCGCCACCTTTTCGAGCGTCGGAAGGTCGGTGAGTGCGGCGTAGGTCGGACAACGATCGAGCGGGTGGTACGTGGTGTCGAGCCCGAAGAGGAGCCCGCCCGGCCGTCCGGCGATCTGCACGACGACGGGCGCCCCGTCGGCCTGAGCCGCGGCGGCCTCGTCGAGCACGGCGCGCCAGTCGTCGGGCCGGGCGTTGTTCTGGGTGACGAGCATGCACACGGGGCGTTGGGTGCGAGCCGCGAGCCGGCGTATCCAATCGAGCTCGCCGAGCAACGTGTCGAGCTGCTCACCCGCGACGCCCGACGGCACCACCTCGAACACGCCGGTGGCCAGTTCGGCGAGCGCGTCGCCCATGGCGAACAACTCGTCCTCGCCCGCGTAGGTGCCGGCGATCGGGCTGCGATCGGCGCCGGTGTAGTGCAGGATCGTGCGTGAGGTGGAGAACCCGAGCGCGCCCGCGCGCACGCCGTCGCGCACGATGGTGGCCATGGCCGCGATGTCGGCCGCGGTGGCGGGTTCGTTGGCCGCGCCCCGTTCACCCATCACGTAGGCGCGCACCGCGGCGTGCGGTACCTGGGTGCCGACGTCCATCACCCGAGGCATCTGGTCGAGCGCGTCGAGGAACTCGGGGAACGTCTCCCACGACCAGTCGATACCGGCGCGGAGCGCCGACGCCGGAATGTCCTCGACGCTCTCCATCATGTCGATGAGCCACTCGCGCCGCTCGGGTGCACACGGCGCGAACCCGACCGAGCAGTTCCCGATGACGACGGTGGTCACGCCGTGCCAGCACGACGGCGACAGGTCGGGATCCCAGAACGCCTGGCCGTCGTAGTGCGTGTGGATGTCGACGACGCCGGGCGTCACGAGTCGACCGTCGGCGTCGATGGTGCGGCGGGCCGAGCCGTCGACGCGCCCGACCTCGGTGATGCGGTCTCCGGTGATCGCCACGTCGGCGTCGATGGCCGGCGCGCCGGTTCCGTCGACGACGTGGCCGTTCGTGATCAGCAAGTCGTGCATGACTTGACCATAAACGAAAACGCCGTTTCACGTATCGTGCCGTTCACGTATCGTGGTGGCGTGGACACCGAGTCGAGCGCACCGGCCACGACCAGGACCCGTACCGTCTCCCCGGCGCGGATCGCGAAGTACCAGGCCGAGCGCCAACAGATCATGCGGGCCGCCTACGAGCTCATCCAACGCGATGGCTCGAAGGAGACGTCGGTGCACGACGTGCTGCGCGAGACCGGCCTCTCGACGCGCGCCTTCTACCGCCACTTCCGGTCGAAGGACGAGCTGGTGCTCGAGATGTACCGCGTCGACAGCGAACGCGTGGCGGCCAACCTGACCGCGGCGGTGGCGTCGGCGGCGACACCCCTCGACGCCCTGGAGGTGTGGATCGACCAGAACCTGGCCGTGGTCTACGACGCGCGCCGCCTGCGCCACGCGGTGGTGTTGGCGTCACCGGAGGTCGCGAGCGCGGAGGGCTATACGGAGGTGCACCTCGCCGGCATGGCTGCGCAGCGCGAGCCGCTCGTGGGCGTGTTGGGCGAGGGCAAGCGCAGCGGCGTGTTCCCGTTCACCGAGCCCGACGCCGACGCCTTCGCGATCCAGGCGGTGGTCGGCGCGCACATGCGAGCCCGCGTGCAGCATGCCGGCGGCCTCACCCGCGCCGAGGCTCGCGCCCACACGGTTGCGCTGTTCCGGCGAGCGCTCGGAGCCTGATCCGGCCGTCTCGGGCGGCCCCGCTAAACTGAAAACGACATTTGCGCAAGGAGCAACGATGGACAAGCTGTGGGCGAACTCGGGTGACAGCCACGCCATGGAGCCCGCCGACCTGTGGGCGCGCAACCTGCCGAAGAAGCTGGCCGAACGGGGACCGACCACCTCGCGCGACGAGCGCATGGAGACGATCCACATCGACGGTCAGGTCGTGTTCCGCACGCTCGCATCGTTCTTCGACGGTGGCGCCAGCGCGCCCGGCACGCGCGACCCACGTCTGCGCCTCATCGATCTCGACGAGGAAGGTGTGTGGGGCCAGCTCATGTTCCCGTCGGTGGGTCTCTGGGTCACCCTCGTGACCGATCCCGAGCTCGCCCGCGAGTGCATCCGGGTCTACAACGACTGGCTGCTCAGCGAGGTGATGTCGGTCTCGCCGCGCCTCGTCGGGGTCGCGATGCTCCCGGCGCTGTCGACCGAAGACGCAGTGGCGGAACTGACGCGGGTGGTCGCGCTCGGCTACCAGGCCGTGATGGTTCCGTGCACCGCACCCGAGGGCCGCAGCTACAACGACGAGGTCTGGGATCCACTGTGGGCCGCCGCCGAGGAAGCAGGCGTCGTGATGTCGTTCCACGTGGGCACCGGCGCGAGCCCGAAGGCGATCCGGGGTTCCGGTGCGGTTGTCGCCAACTACGTCGAGACCTTCATCCCCGGCCAGCGCGTCGTCGCGCACCTCACCGCGAGCGGTGCGCTCGAGCGGCATCCGGACCTCCGGGTGTTGATCGCCGAAGGTGGCGCGTCGTGGGTGCCTTCGCTCGCCGACCGGATGGACGAAGGCTGGCGCCAGCACGGCGCATTCGCGACGCCAAAGCTCACGAAGTTGCCGAGCGAGACGATCTTCCGTCAGGTGTACGCGTCGTTCCAACACGACCGCAGCGCCGTGCCCGCGTTCGAAGCGATGGGGTACCCGAACGTGATGTGGGGCGACGACTACCCGCACATGGAAGGCACCTACGGCCACACGCAGAAGACGCTGCACGAGTTGTTCGACGGCACGTCCGACGCCACCCGGTATGCGATCACCGAAGGCACGTTCAACCGGCTGTTCGACGTGCCACCCCGCGTCACCAGCTGACAGAATGCCCGAATGCCCGCCGCACTCGACCTCGATCTCGACGAACTGGCGCGCCGCGCCACCGCAGCGGCTCAATCCTGGGCGCCGGGCTGCGCGGTGTCGGATGTGCAGCCGCTGACCGGCGGCGCATCGAGCCTCACGTTCACCGCGTTGGTCGTCGGCGGCCCGGTCGCGGGGGAGCGGATCGTGCTGAAGGTGGCGCCACCGGGCCTCGAGCCCGTGCGCAACCGCGACGTCGCCCGCCAGGCCCGCCTCATGCGCGCGCTCGTCGGCGCGCCCGGCGTGCGCGTGCCCGCGGTCTACTTCGAGGACGACGGCGCGCCGCCCGCGGTGTCGCCGTTCCACGCCATGAACGTCGTGATCGGCGAATGCCTCGAGCCGATCCTCCAGGAACCGCCCGCCGACGTGCTCCCGATCGTGCCCGATCGCGCGTTCGGCGCGGCGGCGATGCTGGCCTCGTTGCACCGAGTCGACCCGGATGCCGCGGGCCTCGGTGGGGAGAAGCGCACGTCGCTCGACGACGAGATCAAGCGGTGGACGCGGGCCTTCGAGACCGTCGACGAGCGGATGAACGCGCGATACCTCGAGGCCGAGGAGCTGTTGTTCGCGACCATGCCACCCGCGCTGCCCGACGCGATCTGTCACGGCGACTACCGGCTCGGGAACATGTTGTGCAACGGCAAAGAGGTCGCGGCGCTCATCGACTGGGAGATCTGGTCGCTCTCCGACCCGCGCCTCGACCTCGCGTGGTTCCTCTTCTTCACCGACGAGGCCAAACATCCGATGGCGAGCAATCCGGGACCCACCGGGATGCCGACGGCCGACGCGTTGCTCGAGGCCTACGTCGCGGAGTCGGGCGCGGAGCCCGCCGACCTCGAGTGGTTCCACTGTCTGATCCGCTACAAGGAAGCGGCGGCGACGGCGCTGCTCATGAAGCGGATGATCAAGTCGGGTGGCGACGCCGGGAACAGCTACGACACGATCCCCGCGCTCACCGCCGAATGCATCGAGCGACTCGGCAACCTGTCACCGCGGTGACCGCGGCCCCGCGCGGCCGCTTCGCTCAGGCGAGCCGAAGCCCGGTCATGGCGAGGTCCTGCATGCACGCGTGCGCCGCGGCGAGGAGCACGGGATTCGGTGTGATGCAGTACTCGCGCAAGCAGGCTTCGGTGACCTTCACCCCGTGCTCGTCGGGACACGCCACTGCCTCGTCGATCAGGTCGTCGATCGTGCGCAACGGAGCGACCGCGTCGGGTGCAGGAGGCTGCACGACGAGTCCGGCATAAAACGCGGCGGCAACCTGCCATCCGTAGCGCAGTGCGGTCCGCGTCGTCTCCTCGCTGAGATGGGGAAGCATGAGCCGGGTGGCGGCGCCGGCCGTGAGGCCATGCACGATCCCGCGCGACGTGGTGCCGGTGTGCGCATTGGTCACGAGCGCGGCGGCGAATGCTGCGGTGAGATCGGTGAGGAAGTCGGAGGGATCGCAGTCGAGATCGACGAGGTCGGTGGCGTAGGCAAACGTGGGCAACGATGTCGCGGCCGCGATCGGCTCGCTGAACGACATCCAATTGACGCGGTCCTCGACGTCGGGTTGGTCGAGCAGCGTGAGAGCTTCTGAGGGCCGGAGCCGCGAGGAGGCGTGTAGCGATTCCGGAAGGGTCTCGAAGAGCGCGGCCCAATAAGCGAGTGCGTGCGCGAGCTCGTTTCGGCGTGCCGGCGTGTCGCTCTGGCCGAGCGCGCGGACGGCGTGGGCGGTGCGCAGCAGGCCGTGCACCGCGTAACTTCCCGGAGCCAGCGTCGCGACCCAGCGATCGACGACTGTCACCCAGCTCGAGTCGTCGAGCTCGACGGAGAAGAACTCCCACCAGTCACCGACCCGATCGAGCTTGCCGAGGGCCGCGCGCCACGTCGACTCCGTGATCGGCGTCCGGGGTTCGGGCATCGGACTCAAGTAGCGCCGATAGTGTTCGACGGCGGGAAGCACGGCGTCGGGTCGTCCGAGCGCGCAGAGTGTCTCGGCAACCATCGGTACGTGATTGCTCAGGCAGAACCCGAGGCCGTACGGGTCGTACTCCGGGCCGGTGCCGGCGAGCGCGTCGAGCGCGTCGTCGAGCACCGCATAGTCGGCGGTGTCGGTCACCGGAATGGCGCGGGTGGCCACGGGGAGCGGTCGGGCCTGCGTCTCGAGCTCCGTTCGGATTCCTAGGAGCAATCGACGGGTGAACTCGGGGCGCGGGGCGATCGGCTCGTGGGGCAGTCGCAACGCGTCGAGTGGGTCAGGCATGGGTCTGCTCTTCCTGATACGCGCGACGCAAGGCGCGTCGTGCCCGTTGCAGCAGCGCTTCCGTCGCGTGGAGGCCGCGGCCCAGCTCGCAGGCGACCTGGGCCACCGGCAACCCGTCGAGGTAGCGCAACACGAGCGCCGATTGGTGATGCGGTCCGAGCTGGGCGAGTGCCGCCAAGGCCACGTCAACATCCAGTGGTTCGTCCCAGCCGGCGTCGCGATCGATCGCCTCGTCCGTCTCGCCCAGCCGCGTGAAGCGCTCCTCACGGGCTCGCCGTCGCCAGTGGTCGACGAGGCGACGTCGCGCGACCACGATCAGCCAGCCGATGGTCCACTCGTCGACGGTCGCGCGCCGAAACGCGACGACCGCCGACATGAACGTCTCGGAGGTGAGGTCCTCGGCAATGGTGCGATCACTGCAACGAGCGAAGAGATATCCGTAGACATCAGGAAGCGCGCCCGCGCAGAACTGTTCGAACTCGCCTTGGTCGAGGCGCTGCGTCTGGTGTGGCATACGTCCACTCATCGCTCAGGCATGCCGTTTCCAACGGCTGAGCCCGAGAAATTCTTCGCGGGATTGCTTCAGACCGCGACGGGCACCTTCATGATGCGGTTGAGGTTGCCGCCCATCACCTTGGCCTTGTCGGACTCGGGCAGACCTTCGAGTTGGTCGACGAACCCGATGGGGTCGTACATGCCTTCGGGGTGCGGGAAGTCCGACCCGAACAGCACGTTGTCGGACCCGATGAGCTTGACCAGCCCGATGGGGTCCTCCTCGTGGAACGGGTGGACGTAGATGCAGCGCTTGAACGCTTCCATCGGATCTTCGTCGAAGCTCTTCGGTGACCGCGCGTACACCTTCTGGAGTCGATCGACGAGCGGACGTACCCACGCACTGCCGTTCTCAACCGGCATGATGCGCAACTTCGGGAAGCGCGTCGCGAGGCCGTGGCCAATGATCGACGTCACGACGTCGTTGATCATGCGGTTCTCCGCGTGCAACAACATGTAGAACCCCGAGAGCTTGGTGTTGAACGGCAGGAACTCGCCGTCGTGACCTTCCCACTCGTTCACGTAGCGTTGGAAGCCGCTGTCGGAGGCGTGCATGCCGACGACGATGTCGGCTTCTTCGACCTTCTTCCAGAAGGGATCGAACTCGGGGAGTGCGAACGAGCGGCGGCGACCGTTGAAGTCGGGGACGGGCGCCGGCCGCACCAGGATCGCCTTGGCCCCGCGTTCGACGACCCACTCGAGCTCTTCGATGGCCTTGTCGACGATGGGGAGCGTGATGACCGGCGTGGCGAAGATGCGGTCCTGGTAGTTGAAGGTCCAG
>Ga0075026_100000171_pt1 | contig 24021 bp, 21 predicted proteins | sample Str012_2_FD_71392 | JGI IMG/M metagenome (GOLD analysis project Ga0075026, IMG submission 71392) | Freshwater sediment microbial communities in response to fracking from Pennsylvania, USA - Straight Creek_MetaG_SC_2012 | ecosystem: Environmental > Aquatic > Freshwater > Creek > Sediment... | reverse complement strand
GTGCGAGCAACGCGGTGCGGCGCCTCGTAGAGCACGACGGTGCGGTGCTCGGCGGCGACCTCGGCGACACGGTCGGTGCGTTCGCGACCCGAGCGGGGCAGGAACCCCTCAAACACGAAGCGACCCGTGTCGAACCCGCTGATGACCAGCGCCATGACCAGTGCAGCAGGCCCCGGCACGGCCGACACCGGGTGGCCGGCGTCGATGGCGGCACGCACCAGCCGAGCGCCAGGGTCGCTGATGCCTGGCGTGCCGGCATCGGTGACGACGGCGACATCGTTGCCGGCGGCGAGCAACGAGAGCACTTCGTCGGTGCGGGCGACCTCGGTGTGCTCGTTGGCCACTGCGAGGCGCACACCCGACACGCCGGCGTGCGACAGCAACTTGCCGCTGTGGCGCGTGTCTTCACAACAGATGAGCGCGCACTCGCGCAGGGTCTGCACCGCTCGAGGTGGGAGGTCGCCGAGATTGCCGATGGGAGTGCTCACCAGCACGAGCCGGCCGGGCGGGGTCATTCCCGCAACTCCACCACGTCGCCCACCTTCAGACCCCATCGCTCGAACGCACCGGCCTCGGCCTCCACGACACTGCGTGCCTTCCACACCAGCACACCGATGCGGTGCGGAGGGTGCGTGGCGAGGTGCAGCACGGTGCCGTCGCCGGCCAGGTGCGCCACATCGATGGCGAAATGCATGCCGAACGTGTGCACCCAGCGGGTGCCGGTGAGCACCATCGCGCCCTCGATGCCGTCGCGGCCGAGCAGGCCCTTGGCACGGTCGCGGTGGGAGTCGGCGCGCTCGGCACTGGCGAGCACCGTGCCGTTGCTCACGAGCCAACACTGCCGCATCATGTCCTCAGCCTGTCACGTTCCGGGCGTCACAGCAGCGGCACGTCGGGTGCGGTGGTGTACTCGCTGCGTCGTCCCTCGTTGGCGTCGTACACGGCCTTGCCGACCACGGCAGCGAAGATGATGGCGCCGCCCAGGATGGTGAGTGGCTTGGGCTTCAACCCCAGCATCACGAAGCCCCAGATCGGCACGAACACCATCTCGGTCTGGGCGAACACGGTCATCGGAACCGCCGGTACTTCGCGACTCGCGGCGTTGAACATCACCGTGCCGATGACGATGATCACGGCGCCGTGCAACAGGGCCAGGAAGATGTCGCCACGAGGCGGTACGAGCGTCTTGCCGTGCGCCATCGTGACGGCACCGCACACGACGATCATCAACAGTCCGTAGCCGGGCAGCACGGGTGACCAGTCGCGTTCGGTGTCGGTGCGCAGGCACACCGTGTAGATGGCGAAGCCCACCGATGCCAACATCGCCATGGCGTTGCCCCACATGTTGCCGGCCTCCAGATCGCTCACCACCGTGATGACGAGACCGGCGAACCCGACCGCGAGTGCGACGATGGTCGACTTCGACAGCCGCTCACCGAGGAAACGCGACAGCAGTACGGCCACCAGCGGCGTGAGCGACGAGAGGAACGATGCGTTGGCCGGGGTGGTGGTCTTCACCGCGTAGACGAAGCAGATCGATGCCAGGAACAGACCCACGTTGGCGAGCATCATCGTGCGGCCACTGCGCCATGCGCGCAGCGTGGGCAGAGGCTTGCCCTGCACCGCCGCCATCACCTCGACGACGACGATGATGCCGATCGAGCGCCAGATCATGTACTGGAAGGCATCGGCGCCCGCTGCCTTTCGGCTGCAGATGGCGCCGAAGCTCCACACCACACCGGCGCCCACGGCCATGAGTGAGGCGATCACCGGCAGTCGCTGCTTCTCCATCCGGACGCCGACGTTAGTGGTACGCGTGTTCCGGTGAACGTGTCGGCGTCGCGCACGGTAGGAATGCTGCGTGCACCCGCTCCGATCCGCTCGCAGCTTCCAACCGCGTCGCCGCAGCCTGGCGCCGGCGCGCATCGCAGCGTACGAACGTCAGGCAGCCGTGTGGACCCTCACGAGCGACGGCGAGGTCCTCGATCTCGCAGCACTGTTCGGTCGCGAGGCGCCCTCGGTGGTGCTCGACATCGGGTTCGGTGGCGGTGAAGGCCTCATCGAGCTCGCGGCCGAACGCCCCCACGAATGCATCATCGGAGTCGAGGTGCACACCCCCGGGGTCGCCCGCGTGCTCGACGCCATCGACACGGGCGGATGGACCCACGTGCGGGTGGTGGAGGACGACGTGCTCGACTTCATCGTCCGCGTGCCACTCGATTCGCTCGCCGGCGTCCGCCTGTGGTTCCCCGACCCGTGGCTGAAGAACAAGCAGAAGCACCGGCGACTCGCACGACTCGAGGTGATCGCAGCGCTCACCGATCGGTTGCGCGTGGGCGGCCGACTGCACGTGGCCACCGACATCGACCACTATGCGCGTCAGGTGCTCGAGGTCGGGGCGCAGGAACGCCGACTCGCCGGAGGTGTGGTCCCCCGTCCGGACTGGCGACCTGTCACCAGGTTCGAAACCCGAGGCCTGCGCGAGGGTCGCACCGCCACCGACCTCATCTACGAAAGAATGTCCTGACATGAACGCACCTCGGTTCCGGCACGTGTCGTCGCGGGCGCGCGTCAACCTGTGCGCACTCCTCGGCATCGGGGCGGGTGGCATCGTGGCGTTGTTCGCACCGTGGCAACTGGCCGTGCTCGTCGGGTGGGTGACGGCGTCGGTGGTGCTGCTGCTGTGGGTGTGGTTGGAGGTGTTGCCGTGCGATGCCTTCCACACCCAGCAACGCGCCACCATCGAAGACAGCAGCAGAGGAGCGGCGGTCGTGGTGGTGGTCACCGCCAGCGTGCTCAGCCTGGCGGGCATGGCGGCCGGTCTGGTGAAGGCCAACCACGTCGGTCATCCCATGCGCGTGCTGCTCACGGTGATGTCGGTGGCCACCGTGGTGTCGGCATGGGGGGTGGTGCACACCATGTATGCGCTGCGCTACGCCCACCTCTACTACACCGAACCGGTCGGTGGTTTCGACTTCCACAGCGATGAGATGCCCGACTACCACGACTTCATGTACGTGGCGTTCACGGTGGGCATGTCGTTCGCCATCAGCGACACCGATGTGAACGATCGCATCATTCGCCGGGCGGCCACGCGACACGGGCTCCTGTCGTACCTGTTCGGCGCCGTGGTGGTGGGCATGACCATCAACGTGATGGCTGGCTTCGTCCACTGATCAACCGGGCACCGGATCCGGCGGGCGGCCGACGCCGCCGTTGCGCAGCAACATGCCGGTGAGCTGTCGGTCGAGGTGTTGCTGGCGCCACACGAGCATCTGCTGAGCCAACGGCAACACGACGGCCGCGTCGGTGACCCGCGTCTGCCACGTGGGGTCGGCGGCGAGGTCGTAGCACAGCCAGTCGCCGTCGCCCATCTGCACGTAGGCGTGTCGATCGTTGCGCAGCACGGCCAGGTTCTGTCGTTCGAGGCGCCGGTCCCACGGCCAGGGGTGCTCGCCCATCTGGATGAAGACGTCTCGCCAGTCCCATTCGTAGTGCGCCGCGTCGCGCCACTCGCGCGGGCGTTCGCCGGCGAGGAACGGGGTGAGGGGTAGTCCGTCGCACTGCAGCGGCACGGGCTCGCCGATGGCGTCGCACAGGGTGGGCATGATGTCGACGTTCTCCGTGAACTCCGACACCACCGTGCCGAAGGTGTCGCGATGGCGTGGATCGCGCACCATCCCGATGATGTGATAGCTGCTCTCGAAGTAGCCGAGCTTCTGCACGAGTCCCTGGTCGCAGAGTTGCTCGCCGTGGTCGGCGGTGACGATGACGACGGTGTTGTCCCAGTCGCCACGGTCGCGCAATGCCTGCCAGATGCGGCCGAGGTGATGATCGACCTCGCTGATCATTCCCCAGTACTGGCGGCGCAGGTGGTCGATCTCGCCACGCTCGGTGGGTGCCGCCGCGATCGGGACGGAGAGGAACGTGTCGTGCATGGGGTGCCGATCGTCGGGGATCGGCAGAGGATCGGGCAGGTCGACGTGGTCGTACATCGTGCTGTAGTGACCGGCGGCGTCGTAGGGCGGGTGGGGGCGGATGAACGACGTGTGGGCGAACCACGGCTCGTCCTGATGCTGGAGCCAGTCGAGGAAGTGATCGGTGAGGAACGTCGTGACGGAGTGTTCCGCCGGCCGTTCGTGCTCGGTGGACAGCATGTGCACTGGATCTGCTGCGTCGTAGCCCAACTCGCGCAGGTGCCCCATCCACGGGCGGTGGTGCTCGTCGAGGTTCAGCAATTCCTCGAACCCGGGCAGCACCCCTTCGTAGGTGAACAGGCGCGGATCGTCGGGGTCGGTGATCTGACGTGGATCGGCGCCCACGTCGGTGTAGCCGAACATCACGGGGTGGTAGCCGGCTCGAAGGCCCACGCGTGCCACGTTGTCGAAGCGGTGGTCGAGCGGCGTGCCGTTGGCCACCACTCGATTGTTCATCTGGTACATGCCGGTGTAGAGCGCGGCGCGCCCGGGAGCGCACGGGGCCGCCTGCGCGTAGTGGCGGGCGAAGCGCACGCCGTTGGCTGCCAGCTCGTCGAGATTCGGCGTGCGCACCACCGGATGGCCCGCGCACGAGAGCGAATCTCCCCTGAACTGGTCGAGGGTGATGAGGAGTACGTTCGGCCGCATGATGCTGCAAGATCTTTCGTGGGAGGGCGGCGCCGTCGAGGTGCGCGGGGCGTTGGAGCTCGATCGTACGTCGGATGGATGGTTGCCTCGACGGCTGCCGGCGTGGACCAAGCCGCAGCTGCCCGACATCTTCATGAACACCATGGTCACGATGACGGCCGGTGTGCGCATCGTGTTCGCCACCGACTCGCCCGTGGTGGAGTTCGTGTCGCATCCGCGCACCATCCACACGCTGCCATCGGTGGTGCGCCCGCCCATCTATCAACTCGTCGTCGATGGCGAGATCCGACCCGACGTCGTCGCCACGGGCGGCAGCTACGTGCACATCGACCGCACGAAGGGACCCGAGGGCATCGAATTCGAGGTGGGTGCGGCAGTCACCGTCCGCTGGGACGACCTGGGCGACCACCACAAGACCGTCGAGATCTGGTTACCCACCAATTCGTCGGTCGAGCTGCTCGCGTTGCGAGTGGTCGAGGGCGCCTCGGTGGCGCCGGTGCCGATCACCCGCCGTCGGTGGACGCACTACGGCTCGTCGATCAGCCACTGCATGGACGTCGACCGTCCCTTCGACGCATGGCCACCGATGGTGTCGCGGCTCGCCAATGTGGAACTCGCCGATGTCGCGCTGGCGGGTCAGTGCCAGCTCGACCCGTTCATGGGCCGTGTGATCCGCGATCTGCCGGCCGACGTCATCAGCGTGAAGGTGGGTATCAACCTCGTCAACATGGCGTCGATGACCCAGCGCACGTTCGCACCTGCGGTGCACGGACTGCTCGATCACATCCGCGACGGTCATCCCGTCACGCCGCTGCTGGTGGTGTCGCCCATCGTGTGCCCGGTGGCCGAGGATCACCCCGGCCCCACCGTGCCCACCGCTGGCGGAACGTTCGGTGTGGTGGCGACGCCGCCCGAGGCTCGTCTCGAACCGCTCACGTTGCGCGGCATCCGTCGCACGCTCGCAGCCATCGTCGACCAACGGCGCGCCGCCGGCGACCAGCACCTCCACCACCTCGACGGGTTGGAACTGTTCGGAACGGACGACCACCACCTGCTGTACGACGGCTTGCACCCGTCGCCGGAGGGGTATGCCCTGCTCGGGCAGCGATTCGCGCAGCGGGTGTTCGGCCCCGGGGGACCGTTCGGCGACTGATCCTCCGGTGTGGGTGCGTCGTTGCGTTCGCAATGGCGTGGAAATCGCGCGGTAGAGTTCCAAACATGGCCACCCTCGCCGACATCGCAGAACACGCAGGTGTCGGCATCGGCACGGTGTCGCGTGTGTTCTCGGGGAGCCCCAACGTGAGTGAGGCGATGCGCGAGCGTGTGGTGAAGTCGGCGGCGGCGCTCGGCTACGAGCCCAGCAGAAAGCGCCAGCACGCTGGAGCTTCGCAGGGCCTCGTGGGCGTGCTGGTGACGTTCTTCGACGAACCCTCCGCCTACCAGCGCCTCGGTGGGCTCGTGCCACGGCTGCAGGACCACGATCTCAACGTGGTGCTCTACAACATCGTCTCGCCGCTGCAGGGCCGCCAGAAACTGTTGGAACTTCCACGGGCCACCAACATCGAGGCGCTCATCGTCATCTCGTTGCCGCTCGACGAGACCGAGGCGATGGCCCTGTCGCGAGCGCCGTATCCCACGGTGCTCGTCGACACGTGGGGCAAGGGGCTGCCCAGCGTCACCATCGACGACCGCGAAGGCGGCGACATCGCCACCCAGCACCTCATCGACATGGGTCATCGTCGCATCGGTTACGTGGGCGAGCCGCCCGACAACTCCTTCGGCTTCGTCTCCAGCGCCCGCCGCGAGGAGGGCTACGAACGGGCACTCACGGCCGCCGGTATCGCTCTCGATTCCCGGCTCGTTCGTCATGGCGCTCACCTCCGTGGTGCCGCGAAGCAGATGACGCTCGACCTGCTCGACCTCGAACGCCCTCCCACCGCCATCGTCGCCGCCTCCGATGTGCAGGCCGTCGGCGTCATCGAGGCCGCCGAGTCGAAGGGTCTGAAGGTGCCCGACGATCTGTCGGTGGTCGGCTACGACGACATCGAACTTGCGGCGTTGATGGGGCTCACCACGGTGCGCCAGCCGCTCGAGCGTTCGGGCGCCCGGGCCGCCGACCTCGCCATCGAGGCCATCGGCGCGGCACGCCGCCAAGTCTTCGACGAGCAGTTGGATCTCGAACTCGTCGTCCGATCCACCACGAGGCCCCCACGATGAACGATTCGATCAACGTCACGACGTCGAGAGCCTGGTGGCGCGACGCCGTCGTCTACCAGGTGTACGTGCGCTCCTTCGCCGACTCCGACGGTGACGGCCGGGGCGACCTGCAGGGCATCATCGAACACCTCGATCATCTTGCAGCGCTCCGCGTCGACGCCATCTGGCTCTGCCCGTGCTTCCCGTCGCCGCAGATGGATCACGGCTACGACGTGGCCGACTACTTCGACATCGAACCCACCTATGGCGACCTGGCCACCTTCGATCGTCTGGTCGCCGCGGCCAAGGAACACGGCATCAAGGTGATGCTCGACGTGGTGCCCAACCACTGCAGCTCCGAGCACGCGTGGTTCAAGGCCGCGCTCGCCGCGCCCAAGGGCGGCCCCGAGCGGGCCAGGTTCTGGTTCCGCGACGGCAAGGGCGAGCACGGCGAACTGCCGCCCAACAACTGGAAGGCCGTGTTCGGTGGGCCGGCCTGGAGCCGCATCACCGAGCCCGACGGCACACCGGGCCAGTGGTACCTGCACATCTTCACCCCGTGGCAGCCCGACTTCAACTGGGAGAACGAAGAGGTCAAGGACCACTTCGACCGCATGTTGCGGTTCTGGTTCGATCGCGGCGTCGAGGGCTTTCGCGTCGATGCGGTCGGCGTGGTGGGCAAGGCCGACGGACTACCCGATCAGGTGGTGCTCGACGGCGACGCGAAAGCCACGGAGCAAGCGGGCGCCAACGAGTACGTGCAGTTCCAACCCAAGGCGCACGACTACTGGCGCCGGTGGCGTCGGGTCATCGACGCCTACGAGGCCGAGCATCCCGGGCGGCAGCTCGTCACGGTCAGCGAGGCCTACACGCCCGGCAAGCCCGAGCTGCTGTTGAAGTTCGTCGAGCCCGATCAGTTCCACCAGTCGTTCTGCTTCGACCTCATGCTGGCGCCCTGGATCGCGGGTCCGATCCGCGAGTCGGTGGCGGCGGTGTACGAGGTGCTCACCGACGCGGGTGCCGCACTCACCTGGACGCTCAACAACCACGACACCCAGCGCGCCGTCACCCGCTACGGGCGGGCCAATGCCACGTCGATGGAGAGCTGGACCAAGAACAACCTCGTCTACGTCGACGCCACCGTCGACGAAACGCTGGGCCTGCGCCGCAGCGACGCGATGATCGCGTTCACGGCCGGGCTTCCCGGTTCGCTGTTCCTGTATCAAGGCGAGGAACTGGGCCTGCCCGAGGTGCTCGACATCCCGGCCGACCGCCGCGAAGACCCGTTGTTCGCTCGCACCAACGGCGCCGAGATCGGCCGCGACGGATGCCGCATTCCTCTGCCGTGGACCGACCAGGAGTCCACGGCGTTCGGATTCTCGTCGGTGCCGCCCACCGCCGAGCCATGGCTGCCGTTGCCCGAGGGATGGGGTGCGTACGCGGCGTCCCGTCAGGCGCACGATCCTGCCTCGACGCTCGCTCACTACCAACATCTGCTCGGCCATCGCCGTGTGCTCGATCGCGAGGCACCGCTCCACTGGGAGCTCGCCGACAGCGACGACGTCGTTGCCTATCGACGAGGTGCAGTGCTGGTGGTGCTCAACGTGAGCCAGCACCACGTGGCGCTGCCCACCGCACTGGTGGAAGGTCGCGAACTCATCATCTCGTCGGAGCGCACGCACACGAACCCGGCGGTGGTGCCGGCCGACTCGTGCGTGTGGTTGTTGCAACGCTGAACCGGCGAAGCCCGTGCGCCGCGCGGCTCAGCGAATGGCCTGCCCCGACTCGAGGTCGAACAACTGGAGGTTCTCGGTGGCAGCTGCCAGCACGGCGCGGTCGCCCGACTTCAATGCAGTGTGTGGCTCGACGCGGGCCACGATGACGCTGTGCGACTCGTCGCCGGGGGTCTCGGATTCGATGTCTTCGGCAGTGACCTTCGGCGCATCGATCGACACGTGCAGCAGCACCTCGGAGCCCAGACCCTCGCGAGTGGTGACTTCGCCTTCGATGATCGAGCGACCATCGGTGCCCTTCGATGCGTCGGCGAGGTGCTCGGGGCGGATCCCCACTGCGAGCAGTCGCCCGTCGTAGCCGGCCAACGAGGGTCGGGCGGCGATGACCGACTGCGGTACCGAGACGGTGTTGCTGCCGAGTGTGAGTGTGCCGCCGCCCTCACCCGCGTGGTAGGTGCCCTTCAGCATGTTCATCTGCGGCGAGCCGATGAACGTGGCGACGAAGATGTTGTCGGGGAAGTCGTAGAGGTTCTGCGGCGTGTCGACCTGCTTCAGTACGCCGCGCGACAGCACTGCGACGCGATCGCCCATGGTCATCGCTTCGATCTGGTCGTGTGTGACGTAGACGGTGGTCACGTTGAGGGCCCGCTGGAGGCGAAGGATCTCGGCGCGCATCTGCACACGAAGTTTGGCGTCGAGGTTCGACAGCGGCTCGTCCATCAAGAAGGCCTGCGGCTGTCGGACGATGGCTCTGCCCATCGCGACGCGTTGACGCTGACCACCCGAGAGACGGCCAGGCTTGCGGTCGAGGTATTCGGTGAGCTCGAGAATCTGCGCGGCCTCGTCGACGCGCTTGTTGATCTCGTCCTTGGGCATCTTCTTCAGCTTCAGTGCGAAGGCGATGTTGTCGCGCACCGTGAGGTGCGGGTAGAGCGCATAGCTCTGGAAGACCATCGCGATGTCGCGGTCTTTCGGATCGAGGTCGTTCACCACACGACCTCCGATGGTCATCTCGCCGCCGCTGATGGATTCCAGACCGGCGATCATCCGCAAGGCAGTGCTCTTGCCGCATCCGGACGGGCCCACCAACACGAGGAACTCGCCGTCGTTGACGTCGAGTGAGAGATCGTTGACGGCGTGGAAGCCGTTGTCGTAGACCTTCTCGATCTTGTTGAGCGTGATGTTCCCCACTGATGTCCCCCTCAGGATGCGGATGATGAAATCTTAGCCAGACGGCTTTTCACCGGCGGACCGAAGTGTTATGGTGCACTTCGGAATCTTCCAACGAGATTCCACACCATTTCCACGGGGAGCGCAAGTCCCCGTCGGAGAAGTTGCCGGTTGACGCCGTCAGCCGGTCCATCATCCTGAGGGGGAGAACATGAACCACAAGCGCATCGCGGTCACCGCGATTGCACTGTCGTTGGTCGTCGCAGCCTGCGGAAGCGACACCAAGTCGTCCACCGGCACCAATGCCGGCTCGGCGACGTCGCTGCTGGGCGGACAGATCAAGTGCAGCCAGCAGTACAAGGGCAAGGAAGTGCACATCTTCTCGCCCACCCGCGACACCGCCACCGATCACCCGATCGCCGACTACGTGGGCGCGTATCAGCCCCTCGTCGACTGCACCGGCGTGAAGATCGTGTGGGAAGGCACCGACCAGTTCGAGACCCAGATCAACGTCCGTCTCCAGGGTGGCAACGCCCCCGACGTCATCGACTTCCCGCAGCCCGGCCTCATGACGAGCCTCGCTCGCAAGGGCAAGCTCACGCCGCTCACCGACACCGTCGCCGCTCACGTCAAGACCGACTTCATCGGCGGCTGGGACACCTACAGCACGGTCGACGGCAAGATCTACGCCATCCCGGCGCGTAACTCGATCAAGTCGCTGGTCTGGTACAGCCCGAAGATGTTCGCCGACAAGGGCTACAAGATCCCCACCACCCTCGACGAGCTCAAGGCGCTGTCCGATCAGATCGTCAAGGACGGCGGCACCCCGTGGTGCGTCGGCGCCGAATCTGGCGTGGCCACCGGCTGGGTGCTCACCGACTGGATGGAAGACTTCATGCTCCGTCTCAACGGCGAGAAGGTCTACGACCAGTGGGTGAACCACCAGATCCCGTTCAACGACCCGAAGGTGAAGGCAGTCGCCGACGCCGTCGGCGCGTACGTGAAGAACCCTGCCTACCTGGGCGGTGAGTCGATGGTGAAGGCCATTGCCACCACCAAGTTCCAGGACGCCGGTCTGCCGATCCTGAGCGGCAAGTGCTACATGCACCGCCAGGCGAGCTTCTACAAGGGCATCTGGCCCAAGGGCACCACGGTTGGCGCCGACGGTCAGGTGAACGTGTTCTACCTCCCCAGCGCCTCCGCGTCGCCGAAGTACATGCTCGGCGCCGGCGACCTCTACGCCGCGGGCAACAACAAGCCCGAGACCATGGACGTCCTGCTCTACACCGGCTCGGCCGACTATCAGATCCAGGAAGTCAACAAGCGTGGCGACTTGTCGCCGCTCAAGGGCATCGACACCAGCACCATCACCGACCCGTTCGTGAAGCAGATCGCCGACATGCAGAAGACGGCCGACGTGTTCCGCTTCGACGGTTCCGACATGATGCCCGGTGCCGTGGGTTCTGGCACCTTCTGGACCGAAGTGACGGCGTGGGTGGTCGGTGGCAGCACCGACGACTTCCTGAACAACGTCGAGAAGTCCTGGCCGAAGAGCTGAGCCCAGCTCTGACAGCATCCATCAAGTACTGATGCACCGAGGGGGTCGAGGTAGAACTCGGCCCCCTCGACATCAGTAGTGTTCGTCGAAGTGCAGTGGGGTCCAGGGTCGTGGGCCCGCGTGGAGGAGGGGTCATGGGGGACCTGTTGACGACGGTCGTGGTCGTCGTCGTCGGAGTGGGTGGTCTGCTCGCCGTGCTCGGCGGGTTGTACTGGCTCACCAAGCTGTTGCCGGGCAAGTGGACCGAACGCGGTCGTGTGGTGGTGTTCCTCTTCCCGGCCTTGTTCTTGATGCTCGCCGGGCTCGTGGTGCCAGCGTTCCGCACCATCTACACCAGCTTCCTCGACGACAACGGACGGAAGTTCATCGGTTTCGGCAACTACACCGAGATCTTCCGCACACCCGGCACCCGCCTCACGGTCATCAACAGCCTCACGTGGGTGCTGCTCGGCACCAGCATCACCGTGCTCGTGGGGCTCACCATCGCTCGGTTCGCCGACGGGATGCGCAGTGAGAAGGCAGCGAAGTCGCTCATCTTCATCCCCGGCGCCATCTCACTCGTCGGCGCCGGCATCATCTGGAAGTTCGTCTACGCCAGCCCGCCGTCGGAGGTCGGTCTGCTCAACGCACTCCACAAGGCATTCGGTGGCAACGGCGAGAAGAACTGGCTGATCGATCGCAACCTCGGGCCGTTCACGCCGCCGGCCAACGCCCCCGGGTTCAACACGTTCCTGCTCATCATCATCTTCATCTGGGCGTCCACCGGCTTCGCCACGGTGTTGTTCTCGGCAGCCATGAAGGGCGTGCCCGACTCGTTGGTCGAGGCCGCACGTGTCGACGGCGCCACCCGTCGACAAGCCTTCTACAAGGTCACGTTGCCGTACATCAGGGCCACCATCATCACGGTGGCCACCACCACCACGATCGCCGGTCTCAAGGCCTTCGACATCGTGGCGGCCACCACCGGCGGCAACTTCGGTACCAGCACGATCGCCAACGAGTTCTTCCGTGTGTACTTCGTCCAGGCCCGCGACGGGTTCGGGTCGGCACTCGCCGTGCTGATCTTCATCCTCGTGGTGCCAGTGGTCGTCATGAACCGTCGAGCACAGGCTCGCGCAGAGGAGATGATGGGCGGATGAGCGCAGAAGTAGGAACCCTCGTCGCCGAGAACGCCACCGTTGCGGGGAAGAAGCCCGAGTTCGTGGCCGAGCCCGTGGGCCGCTCGGTGAGCGCAGCGCTCACCAGCCGCGTCGGCCGTGTCATCGTGTTCATGCTCGTGGTGCTGTGGACCATTCCCACGTTCGGCACGCTCGTGTCGTCGTTCCGGCCGGAGGAAGCCGTGAAGACCACGGGGTGGTGGACGTTCTTCCGGCATCCCCAGTTCACGCTGTCGAACTACCAGCGCGTGTTGTCGTCGAACCCAGGCGACGACAACATCGGGCACTACTTCTTGAATTCGGTGCGCATCACGGTGCCCGCCACCATCTTGTCGGTGGGCATCGCGCTGTTCGCGGCGTACGCGTTCTCGTGGATGCGGTTCAAGGGGCGCGACTGGCTGTTCGTGGTCGTCGTCAGCCTGCTCATGGTGCCGCTGCAGATGGCGCTGGTGCCGTTGCTCCGGCTGTTCACGGGCGGTGCCCACATCGGGTCGATCACGATCTTTCCCGACCTCGGGTTGGCCAACTCGATTCCTGCGGTGTGGATCGCGCACATCTGTTTCGGTCTGCCGTTCTGCATCTTCATCCTCACCAACTTCGTGCAATCCCTGCCGAAGGAAGTGATCGAGGCGGCACGCGTCGACGGTGCCGGTCACCTCACGGTGTTCGTGCGCATCATCATCCCGCTGTCGGTGCCGGCCATCGCGTCGCTGTGCATCTTCCAGTTCATGTACATCTGGAACGACTATCTCGTCGGCGAGGTGTTCGGAGGCGCCGGCGAGAACGTGCCCGTGGTGGCGAAACTCGCCGAGGTGTCGGGAACTCGAGGTCAGTCGTGGCACCTGCTCACCGCCAGCGGCATGGTGGCGATGGTCGTGCCGATCTGCGTCTTCTTCGCGCTGCAACGTTACTTCGTGCGGGGTCTCCTCGCCGGCGCCGTCAAGGGCTGATCGCCCTCCCTTCTCATCACGTTCGGAGTCACCATGTTTCCCGAGGTCGAACGGTTGCTCGACGCAGCGACCGTGGAAGAGTTGGTCGCGCTCACCGCCGGGCTCGACTTCTGGCACACGGTGCCCGTGCCGCGGCTGGGCATCCCGTCGATGCGGGTCAGCGATGGCCCCGTCGGTGCACGCGGGACGCGCTTCGACGGGGAGGCGTCGATCGACGCGCCGTGCAGCACGCTGCTGGCCAGCACCTGGGACCCTGCGTTGGTGGAGCGCATCGGCGAGATGCTGGGCCGCGAAACCAAGGCGAAGGGTGCCAGCGTGCTGTTGGCGCCCACGGTGAACCTGCACCGCACGCCGGTGGGCGGCCGCAACTTCGAGTGCATGAGCGAAGATCCGGTGCTCACCGCGCACACGGCGGTGGCCTACGTGCGCGGTCTGCAGCGCGAGGGCGTCGCCAGTTGCATCAAGCACTTCGTCGGCAACGACACCGAGTTCGAACGCATGTCGATCGACTCGCGCATCGACGAGCGCACGCTGCGCGAGCTGTATCTGGTGCCGTTCGAGGCGACGGTGCGCGAGGCCGGTGTGATGGCGGTGATGACCTCGTACAACCGCATCAACGGCCCGTGGGCCGCCGACAGTCCACTGCTCGCCGACGTGCTGCGCGGCGAGTGGGGTTTCGACGGCACGGTGATGAGCGATTGGTACGGCCTGCACTCCACCGAGGAAGGTGTTGTGGCGGGGCTCGACCTCGAGATGCCCGGGCCCACCATCCACCGCGGCGAGAAGCTCCTTCAGGCCATCGACCGCGGCGACGTGACGGTCGAGCAGGTGAAGGATCGAGCGCGCAAGGTGCTCGAGCTCATGCACCGCACCGGCGCGCTGGCCGCCGACGGCCCGGGCCCCGAGACCACCCGCTACGACGATGCCGACATCGCACTGGTGCGCAGCGCTGCGGCGCAGGGCATGGTGCTGTTGAAGAACGTGCCCGCGCTGTCCGACGCCACGGTGCTGCCGCTGGCCGCCGAGGGTGTTCGGCGCGTGGCCGTCATCGGTCCCAACGCCGCCGTCGGCCAGATCATGGGTGGCGGGAGCGCGCACGTCACGCCCACGGGTGTGTCGCACCCGCTCGAGGCGCTGCGAGCGCACTTCGAGGCAGCGGGTGTCGAGGTCGTGCACGCGCAGGGTTGTCAGATTCACCGTCGACTGCCCGAGATGGACCTGCGACTGTTCGACGACATGGTGGTCGACATCTTCGACGACCCCGCCGCGCTCGACCGGCCCGGTGCGCAGCCTGTGAACTCGGGCACGACCGGAACGGTGCGGTTGATGTGGGTGTCCGATCCCACGGGCAAGGGCAGCCCGCGTCCGGTGTTCGTCGCGCGCATCCACTCCGCGTTCACACCCGATGTGTCGGGACAGTGGACGTTCGGCGTCGAGAGCGTCGCGCCGGCTCGCGTCGTCATCGACGACGAGGTGCTCGTCGACAACACCGAACAACCCATCGGCGGTTCCTTCTTCGGCACCGGGCGCGGTGAGCGCACCGGAACGATCCATCTCGAGGCCGGCCGCACCTACCGCTACGTCGCGGAGATGGGTGCCAACGAGAGTGGTATGGGCATGGGCGGCATCAACCTCAGCGCGCTCGCACCCGTCACCGGCGACCTGATGGCCGACGCGATCGATCTCGCCGCCACCAGCGATCTGTGCATCGTGGTGGTGGGCACCAACGACGACTGGGAATCGGAGGGCTGGGACCAGGACGATCTCGACCTGCCCGGGCGCCAGAACGAACTCGTCGCGTCGGTGGCGCAGGTGAGCCCCGCCACCGTGGTGGTGGTCAACGCCGGCTCACCGGTGGCGATGCCGTGGCTCGCCGACGTGCATGCGGTGCTGATGTCGTGGTTCCCCGGTCAGGAGATGGGCAACTCGCTCGTCGACGTGCTCACTGGCGCAGTCGAGCCACAGGGCCGTCTGCCCGTGACGTTCCCGGCCAAGATGGAGGACACGCCGGCGGGTGAACACCACCCCGGTCGCAACGGCGTGGCCAATTACCTCGAGGGTCGCCTCGTGGGGCATCACTGGTACGACACGATCGGTCGCGTGCCGCTGTTCCCGTTCGGCTTCGGCCTCGGCTACGGCTGCGCCGACATCACCGACGTCGCTGTCCCGAACGCCCGCGAGGTCACGTGCACCGTGAGCAACATCGGCGATCGCGACGCAGTGGAAGTGGTGCAGGTGTACGCGCACCTGCTCGACCGCGACGATGTGCCTCGCGACGAACCCGAGCAGGTGCTGGTGGGCTTCGCCAAGGTGGTGGCACCTGCCGCCTCCAGCCAGCCGGTCACCATCACGCTCGATGCCACGGCGTATCGCCGCTGGGACGTCGAGGCGCACTCGTGGAACACCGACTCGGCGCGCTACGAGCTGCGCGTCGGTCGTTCGTCGCGCGACATCGTGGCGCGCGTCGAGGTGCGTACATGAACCTGCCGCCACCTACCATCGGCGACTGGTCGGCCGAGTCGGCGGCTCGCGTCGACGCTCGAGTCCGACTCTGGACCCCGGTGGTGCGGCCGCTGCTCGAAGCGCTCTACGCCGACGTCGCCGACATCGATGCGCTGTTGCAGCGCCTCATCGGATCGTCGGTGGCCGCGGCGCGCGCACGTCGGCCTGCGCTGCGGCTGCTCGACATCGAACGCGACACCGATCCCGCGTGGTTCCAGCGGTCGTCGATGATCGGCTACGTGGCCTACGCCGATCTGTTCGGCGGCACGTTGAAGGGTGTCGCCGATCGCCTCGACTACCTCGACGAACTGCACGTGTCGTACCTGCACCTGATGAAGGTGCTTCGGGCTCGCGACGGTGCCAACGACGGCGGGTATGCGGTGCTCGACTATCGCGACGTCGATCCCGAGCTGGGCACGTGGAGCGACCTCGAGTTCCTGGCCGATCAACTGCACGACCGTGGCGTGAGTCTGTGTCTCGACCTGGTGATGAACCACACGGCCCGCGAACACGAGTGGGCCGAGTTGGCCCGCGCCGGCTCGGCCACGCACCGGGCCTACTACCTCGTGTTCCCCGACCGCACCGAACCCGATCGCTACGAGGCCACCTTGCCCGAGGTGTTCCCCGAGATGGCACCCGGCAACTTCACGTTCGACGACCAACTGCAGGGGTGGGTGTGGACCACGTTCAACACCTACCAATGGGACCTCAACTACGCGAACCCCGACGTGCTGGCAGAGATGTTGCAGGTGATGCTCGACATGGCCAATGCGGGCGTCGACGTGTTGCGGCTCGACGCCGTCGCGTTCACGTGGAAGCGGGTGGGCACCAACTGTCAGAACCAACCCGAGGCGCACCTCATCGCCCAGGTGTATCGGGCGTTGCTGGCCATCGCAGCGCCTGCCGTGCTGCTGAAGGCGGAGGCCATCGTGGCGCCCTCCGACCTGCTGCCGTATCTCGGCGTGCACCATCTCGAGCGGGCCGAATGTCATCTGGCGTACCACAACCAGCTCATGGTGAGTCTGTGGAGCAGCCTGGCCGCCGGCGATGCCGCGCTCGCGAGCGTCGCGCTGGATGCGTTGCCCCCCACCCCTCCGTCCGCCGGTTGGGTCAACTACGCACGCTGCCACGACGACATCGGCTGGGCCATCAGCGATGCCGACGCCGAGGCAGTGGGCGTCACCGGTGCCGGACACCGCGAGTTCCTGGCCCGCTTCTACCGAGGCGACTTCTACGGATCGTTCGCCGACGGTGTGGCCTTCTCCAGCAATCCCGATGCGGGCGACGAGCGCACGTGCGGCACGGCGGCGGCGTTGTGTGGCGTGGGCAACGCGCTGCGGTCGGCCGATGAGGTTGCACTCGAGCTGGCACTGCGACGGCTGCAACTGATCTATGGCGTGATGTTCGGCTTCCCCGGCGTGCCGCTCATCTACATGGGCGACGAACTGGCGCTCGACAACGACCGTGCCTACCTCGACGACCCGGCCAAAGCCGACGACTCGCGCTGGATCCACCGACCGGCGATGCCCTGGGACCTGGCCGCTCGACGACACGTCGCCGGCTCGGTGGAGCATCGAGTGTTCGATGCCGTGCAGCGGCTCATCGACATCCGCCGCGCCGAGCCGGCGATGAGTGCGGGCGGCAGCACGCACATCCTGCGCCACACCGACACGGCGGTGTTCTCCTGGTTGCGTCAGCACCCCCGCCACGGACGTTTCGTCGGCCTCGCCAACGTCGCCGCCCGCGAGGCCACCATCCCCGCCGATGCACTCTCGACCGCTGGGTGTTCGCGACCTCGCGTGGTGTTGGGCGACCACGATCTCCGCATGTCGTCCGAGGGCCTTCGCCTGGCGCCGTACGGCATGGTGTGGTTCGTCGACGACGCCGACGGCGCATTGCAACCGACGTCGTGAGTCGTCCGCCGCATCCCTCTGCTCTGGGGCAGCCGGTGCGGCACTTCGCTCCCGCCAGCGGCGCAGGTCGGGACCTTCGCCCCTGCTCGGACGACAGGGCAGAAGTGGCAGACTGCAGTCACCACGACCACGGAGGTTTTCATGGCGTTCGACATCGTCATCGAAGTGGAGAACAAGCCCGGCGAGTTGGCGAAGATTGCCGCTGCCGTGAGCGACGCAGGCGTGAACCTGGCCGGTGCCACGTTCATCGGCGGCGAGCACACGGCCGAGTTGCACATCCTCGTACCGCACGTCGAGCCGGTGCGTCATGCGCTGTCGATCACCCATGCCGATTTTCATGTGCGCGATCACGAAGTGGTGGTCGTGGAGGTCGAGGACAACCCCGGCGTGCTCGCCGATCTCACACGCGAGATCGCCGACAAGGGTGTCAACATCGACACCATCTACGTCGCCACCAACAACCGTGTGGTGTTCGGGTCGGCCGACATCGTCGGTCTGCGCGAGGCATTGAAGGACCACGCCTCGCACCTCCACTGACGTCGTTGCGCTCCGGTCAGGCCGGCGTCACCGACATCGCCGCAGCGTCGGCTCGACGCGTTGCCGTGTAGCCCCACGCTGCTGCGCCGAGGCCGGCGAGTCCGCCGACGACGAATCCAGCGCGTGCGCCGAAGCGTTCGCAGATCCACCCCAGCAGCGGCCCGCCGATGGGTGTGCTGCCCAGGAACACGATCGCCTGGAGCGCGAGGACTCGCCCGCGCATGGCCGGATCCGATTGCGTCTGCACGATGGCGGTGGAGGCGGTCATGAACAGGATGCTGGTGAACCCCACGCCGAGGGCCAACGCGAACGCGAACGGCAGCGCAGGCGATGCGGCGAATGCCAGCAGGGCGATGCCGAACATGGCGGCGCTCATGGTGACGTGGCGGGTGGTGGCTCGCTGGCGACGGGCGGTGAAGAGCGCGCCGGCGAGCGCGCCCACGCTGACGACGGAGTAGACGAGCGTGAACGTGGTGTCGCTGCCGTGCAGCGAGCGCTTCACGAACAGGGGCATCACCACGGTGAAGTTGAACGCCAACGTGCCCACGATGGCCATCATCACCAGCGGCACCCACAGCTCGGGCTTCGACTTCGCGTAGTGCAGACCAGCGCGGATCTGGCCCTTGCCGCGCCGGGTGGGGACCGCCGGATTGAGCTCCGACGTGCGCATCATCATCAACCCGGCGAGCACGGCGATGTAGCTGATGCCGTCGACGAGGAAACACCATCCGAAGCCGACGGTGGCGATGAGCAGACCGGCCACGGCGGGGCCGACGATGCGTGCCCCCGTCATCAGGGCGCTGTTGAGGCTGACGGCGTTCTGCACGTGGTCGTCGGGCACCATCTCCACCACGAACGCTCGACGGGTGGGATTGTCGAACGCCGTGGCGAACCCGCCCGCGAGGGCTACCAGGTACAGGGCGGCCACGGGCGGGTGTGCCATGAACGCCAGCGACGCGAGTGCGAACGACTGCAGCATCGCGAACGACTGCACGATGATGAGCAGCTTTCGTTTGTCGCTGCGGTCGGCCACCAATCCGGTCCACACGCCGAACAACAGCACCGGAAGGAACTGGCACGCGGCCAGCAGACCCACGGCGATGCCGCTGTCGGTGATCCTCAGCACCAGCAGCGATTGGGCGACGAGGGTGAGCCAGTTGCCCACCTGCGAGATGAGCTGGCCGACGAAGAACAGCCGAAAGTTGCGCACCTTCATCGACCGGAACGTGCTGCCCTTGGTGCGGTCGACCACTGCGGTCATCGGCCGACCTCGAGGAGGCCCTCGGGCATCGCGACCAGCTGCTCGAGCACGGGCAACGCGGTGTCGAGCGCGGCGCGCTGTTGGGGCGACAGTTCGGCGAGTCGGGCCGACAGCCATTCGGTGCGTCGGGTGCGGTACGTCTGGAGCTGTTCGGCGCCCTTCGGGGTGACGGCCACGTGCGTGCAGCGGCGATCGTTGGCATCGACCGTGCGGGCGACGAAGCCGTTCTGCTCGAGCTTCTCGACGACCTTGGTGATGGTGGGCGGCGCCACCTGCTCTCGTGAGGCGAGTTCGCCGAGGGTGAGGGGGCCGTGACGTTCCACGGTGGCCAGCGCGGCGACCACGGTGGGGCCGAAACCGCTCTGGTCCTGCTGGCGCAACAGCCTGGCCATGCGAGCCACGGCGAAGCGGAGGCGACCAGCGGTGTCGGTGTGGGTCGTGGGCATGTCGTCAGTATGCCAGCTAGTTCGTTCACCTCACTAACTAATTGGTGGTTGTGGTTCCGCCGGTGGTCGATATGGTCCGCACCCAGGTCGTCTCGGCCGGTATCGGGCCATCGGGTCCCTCGTTCCCACGTCATCCACGTTCACGAGGAGATCAGCATGCGCCTGCTCCGTCACCTGTTCGCCGGCGTCGTCGCCGCGGCAACCATGTCGTCCATCCCTGTCGTCACCGACGCCGCGCCCAGGCCACGGCTGGCCGTACACGTGATGCCCACACGTGTTCACCGGCCGCTCGTGCACCGACCGGCGTCGTCCGATCCCATCACCTACCACGGCGGTGCAGTGATGACCGGCGCGGTGAAGGTGCACATCGTGTGGTACGGCGACTGGACCGGTGCCACTCGCGCTCGTCGCCGCGCCATCATCTCCGAGTTCCTGGGGCATCTCGACTCGCCCTACTGGGCCATCAACCGCACCTACACCAACGCGGCGGGCAACCACGTGGGTGCCGCACCCACCCTCGCCACGCAGATCGACGACGTCGGCTCGGTGGGCACCACCCAGCTCTCCGACGACCAGATCCAGCAGGTGGTCGCCGCCGCCGTCGCCCGTCGCTCGTTGCCGCGCGACTCCAAGGCCATCTACCTGGTCATCACCAGCTCGGCGGTCACCAAGCAGGGCTTCCTCACGCAGTACTGCGGTTGGCACAGCCACGCCACCGTGCAGGGTTCGTCGCTGAAGTTCTCGTTCATCGGCGATCCGTCGGGGCCGAAGGTGCGCAACTGCTCGCCGCAGACCGCATCCCCCAACGGCGACGTCGGCGCCGATGCGATGGTGAGCACCATCGCCCACGAGTTGTCGGAAACGGTCACCGATCCCACGATGCGCGGCTGGTACTCCGCCCGCGGCGAGGAGAACGCCGACCGCTGCGCCTGGCAGTACGGCACGCTGTTCGTGTCGGGCGGCGGCCACGCCAACGTGCACCTCGGCGCCCGCGACTACCTGCTGCAGACCAACTGGGTGAACGACGCTTCACCCCATTGCGCCATGTCGTGATCCACCTCACGAGGTTCTGGGTCTGATCCGTGCCATACGGGCTTCTGGGTCTGATCTGTGCGCATATGGTCGCAGATCAGACCCAGAAGCAGGCAGGTCATGAAGTGGAGATCGCCGTCAGGGCGATGATGTCGCCAGGTCGATGGTGCTGATCGTCGCTCCCGAGGCATCGACGATCTCGGCGGCGACCATCGTCACGCCGCTCGGCTGTGTGTACAGCGCCGTCTGCAGGCCAAGGTCGGCCACGACGAGGGGCACTCGTCGCCGGTCGCCGTTGCGGAGCGTCACCACCAGCGTCGCTGCGCGGCCGGTGTCCATCACTGCGCCAACAGCGGGATCGGACCCGTCGAGCGTGTGGACCAGCACCGGTCCCTGGTCGGCCCGCGTGCACTGGTTGTAGAGCGTGATGCCCACGCACCGCACGCCGTGCACCGATGCGAGGTGAATCCAGCGGCGCACCCCGTGGAGGTCGTTGGCCGGCGTCCCGATGCTGGTGATCAGGGGAAGGGTGGCTGGCAGTTGCACCGGTTCCACGGCCGCGGCGAGTTGCGCCATCTCGGCGTCGGTGAAGCCGGTGGCCTTGAGCCACACCACCACGCCCGGCGATCGCTGCCAGGCGAGATACGCGGTGTCGCCGTTGCGGTCGCTCACTCCGTCGATCGTGCCGATGCGAACCACCGTGGGTGTGGGTGGTGATTGTTGTCGGTCGTAGCCCCACAGGGAGCCCTGCGCCATGGCCCACAGCACCTTCGCCGCGTCCACCCCGTCGCCCAATTGCGTGCCGATCTCGAGGTTCGAGCCATAGCGGGTGTGGCTGATGTAGTTGCCGCCTTCGAGCCGAGTGCACGTGAGCATTGGTTTCGCGCGGTCCCAGTCGGCGCACGTGAAGAAGATCGAGGTGTAGGCATCGCTCCACCGCTGCTCGGCTCCGATCCGGGCAGTCAGTGGTGCGGGAGTGTGGCCGAGGTGGAACCATCCGATCGTTCCAGGTGCCACTGCGACGCCGTCGAACGGCACTGGGCTGTGCTCGTCGTCGATGGACGGGACGCTGATCGTTGCCGGAGTGCCACCGGTCGGTGGCTGGCCCGCGGGCGGCGTTGGCGTGGCGACGTGGTGCGTCTGCAGCAGAACGAATGCTGCGATGCCGGCCGCTGCCACGAGCGCGCTGCCGACGAGTGCGAACCGGCGCGAGTCGCGACGGACGCGGGGCCGACCGATCACTGATCGGTGTTCGGCGGCGCGATGTGCTGCGGGGATCATCTCTGCGAGGGTTGCGGTGAGCAGCGCCTCGAACTCGGTGTCGGTGTCTTCGTCGATCATGTGAGGTCCTCCTTGAGTGTCCTGAGTGCTCGATGCAGCCATGTCTTCACCGAGCCGACGGGGCGATCCATCGTCTCGGCGATGTCGGCGAGCGTCATGTCGTTCCAGAACCGCAGCACGACGACTGCTCGCTGATTCGACGGCAGGCGAGTGACCCGCGCCCACATCTCGTCGATCTCGGGGCTGCTCGCGACCAACGGCTCACGGCGCGGCCGCGGCTGACGACCGACGATCCGTCGACGCCGGATCACCGACACGCTGGTGTTCACGACCGATCGTTGGAGATAGCCCATCGGGTTGTCGACGCGATGGACGTTGCGGTGCAGGCCGAGGAACGCGTCCTGCACCACCTCCTCGGCGACGGACGAGTCGAGCGTGATGGCGTACGCCAACTGGACGAGACGACGTTGGTGCTGATGAAACAGCTCCCCGAGGTCGTCGGGGCTCGCCTGAACGATGTCGTGGCCGTGCACAGCGTCGACGTTCGCCGACCCGCTCATCTGCTCCCAGATCTCAGCATCCACATCAATGACCTGACGTCCATGGTGCCGAAATGGTTTCACGGCTCTGGCCCCGGTCGAGACGCGTCAAACCGTTCTGGGTCTGATGTGTGCGCATATCGACACGGATCCGACCCAGAAGCAGCGCCACGGCCGGGTGCCGGTCATTCGACCAGGCTCAGACGTTGAAGCGGAACTGCAGACATGGGGTGCTGCATAGCTGCTGACCTGGTACTACGCGATCTCGCCATAGCGGTTGGTCCTTCTCAGGTCCTTGCCTCATTCGGCGACGATCGGATTCTGGCCACTGTGTAGGCATCTGCCTGTGCCCACTGGCGGCCACGGATGGCTGACTTGATCCCCGCCGAGGACGCGACGTGCCCGACCGTCACGTCGGCGCAGCGGTCGACGTCGGAGCATGTCGATCGCGAAGTTGACCACCATTTGGTCGGCATGCAAGAGTTCTCTTGTGTCTAACAAGAGAACTCTTGTGTCGGACGGAGTTGACACTCGGAGCCGCATCGTGGCGGCCGCCCTCCGGTGCTTCTCTCGTCGTGGGTTCGACGGGACATCGCTCGCGGACATCGAGTCCGAAGCTGGGCTCTCCCCTGGCGCTGGCAGCACCTATCGCTACTTCCCGTCCAAGCGGGCGATGTTGGAGGCAGCCGTCGATGACGCCTTGGTCCGAGCTGATGAGCTGGTGGCCAGCGAACCGCGATCGATCGGGGAGGCGGGTCGCCTGTCCTTGACCTCGATGGACCAACTCCAGGATCTGACCCGGATCGTCCTACGAGACCTCGATCAGTTTCCCGACCTCCTCATGCCAGTCGTCGATCGACTCCTCGACGGCCCGATCCGCGCAGTCGCCGCTCGCATGTCGGCGTTCGCGCCAGGTATCGACGGAGACGCGACGGCCACGCTGCTGATTGGTGCGCTCGTCAACGTGAAGGTCATCGAGGCGCTCGGCGGCAAGCGCCCCGGCGCTGTTGACGAGGAGCGGCTGATCGCCGCGTGGACCCACCTCTACCGATTAGCCCTGGAGAATCCCGCATGACACAGACCGATCTGACCGCCTTCGATGCAACCGCACAAGCAGAGAT
>Ga0075026_100000170_pt1 | contig 24099 bp, 17 predicted proteins | sample Str012_2_FD_71392 | JGI IMG/M metagenome (GOLD analysis project Ga0075026, IMG submission 71392) | Freshwater sediment microbial communities in response to fracking from Pennsylvania, USA - Straight Creek_MetaG_SC_2012 | ecosystem: Environmental > Aquatic > Freshwater > Creek > Sediment... | reverse complement strand
GGAAGCCCTTACCAGTCCATAAGTTCTTTTGTTTTGCTGGCGAAAAAGATCGGTGCTGTAACGTTGCAGCAGTACGCCATAGGTTTGCCGCATTTGTTCTGCCGCAAGGCCTCCCGGAAACCTGGCCACATCGGGCCATAGCCAATTGTCTACGCCATCCACTTCATCAATTTTATAACCGCTTACACCGGGTATCACCTGGTTGTTCAGCAACTGGCCGAAAAACAGGCGCCGGGCCGAATCTATTGTAAAATCGGGCACAACGCCATTCCAAACCGTATGTGAACCTGTGAAGGGCAAAATGTCTTTATAAAATGATGCGTGTTTGGAAACATATGGATTGATCCAAAGGTTGACCCGTATATTCTTTTGCAGCATCTCAGTAACGAATTTTCCAGGATCAGGATACCTTGATGTATCCCATTCAAAACTGCCGGGATAAGATTTGCTTTGCCATCCGGGTTCCAGGCCAATAAAATCCAATGGATAACCTTTTGAAGTAAATTCATCCGCCTCATTTTTTACTTCATCCGATGTATACAAAGATTTTACCCGCTGCGTAAAACCCAATCCCCAGCGGGGCGGCAGGCAACCACCACCGTTGTATAAATTGAACCGCCTTACGGCATCCAATGTTGCAGGACCCGCAAATACATAAATTTCTACTCCCCCTGCAGGCACCAGTATTTCAACTGCATCCGAATAAGGTTGTGCACTCCAGTCTTTATCGGTATTTCTGTCTTGTTCTTCCGGGGCTGCTTTACTGTCTTTTCGTACACCTGTTCCTGCATACACGGTTAAATACCTCGCAGAATTTACAAAAACGCCATATCCTTTTGAAGAAACATAAAACGGCGTGGGCGAGTGGGTGCGGCCGTTGTCGCGGCCGCCATAATGATCAACATGCAATTGCATAATCCTTCCGCGCTGCTGCACCGTCTGAAAGTTTAATCCAAATCCAAACAACTGCTCTTCCTTTGCCAATGGAAACCGCAAATAGGTTTTGTTGTCTGTAACAATGGCCGAACATTCCATTTTATCGAACGGAAAGCTGGCCGGTTGCAAGGCTGCAATGGCTTTTGTATTGGGCACGGCCCCCGAAGCTTTTAATAAATCATAGGCTTCTGGTTTGCCAACAATTCCTTTCCAAACACCCGGTGCTGCTTCTGTCCATGTTAATTGCTGCGCAAAACATTGAGAAGAAAAAACAATGAATAAAAAGGCGAGCGTGGTATAGTGTATCTTTTTCATTGGCTGCTATTAATGCATTGATGACAACAGGAAAAGTTGTCATTGAACTTAATACCTGAAATTATGTAAAGCAACTGAAAACAAATTACTTTTAGCCCATCAACCGTTAATCTGCAAATACAGCCATGGAAATAGGTGTTTACACATTTGCCGACATTACTGCCGACCCAATCACCGGAAAAATGATTAGTCCGCACGAACGCGTGCAAAATCTTTTGGAAGAAGTGGCATTGGCCGAACAGGTGGGCCTGGACATTTTTGCAGTGGGCGAACACCACCGGCCGGATTATATTGCATCTTCTCCGGCAGTTATATTGGGTGCAGCTGCCGCCAGAACAAAAACGATAAAACTCTCCAGCGCAGTTACCGTATTAAGTTCTGATGATCCCGTTCGGGTATTCCAGGATTTTGCAACGGTTGATCTTTTGTCCGGTGGGCGGGCCGAAATTATGGCCGGGCGCGGTTCTTTTATCGAATCTTTTCCTTTATTTGGTTATGATTTGAAAGACTATGATGAATTGTTTTCAGAAAAACTGGATCTGCTGGTAAAGCTGAATGAAAAAGAAAAAATAAGCTGGAAGGGAAAACACCGGCCTTCCATTAATAACCTGGGTGTTTATCCGCGGCCTTTCCAGGAGAAATTGCCCATCTGGGTGGCCGTTGGCGGTACACCCGAATCAGTAGTACGGGCGGCAACACTTCATTTACCCATGGCACTGGCCATTATCGGCGGTATGCCCGATCAGTTTGTACCGCTGCTTACCCTTTACCGCAACAGTGCAAAAAATGCCGGATACGAGAAACCACTTGTTGGCATCAATTCGCACACGTTTGTTGCAGGTGATTCTCAGCAGGCGTCTGATGCGTTTTACCCCTCGTATGCAGATGTAATGACGCGTATTGGCCGCGAACGTGGCTGGTCGGGCATGACACGCGAACAATTTGAATACATGCGTTCACCCAAAGGTTCTTTATTGGTAGGAAGCCCGCAACAGGTTATTGATAAAATTCTATACGAATACGAACTGTTTAAACACGATCGCTTTTTGGCGCAAATGAGCATGGGTGCCATGCCCCACAAATCCATCATGCGCTCCATTGAATTGTTTGGAACAAAAGTAGCGCCGGAGGTGAGGAAGCAAGTGGGGAATAGCTAGAGGTGAATGGTAGAAAGGGTCAGTGGGCTGTTAAATACAGTTGGGCTACCAAAGGCAATACATTTCTCCATTTGCTCTCTCTTCCACATTGGCCACTTACTACTACCCAGTCACTTCTCAAAATACTTCAGCAATAACAATACTATTCTTATTAAAAACAAAAACATCACCCTGTTTTTTATGTTGCAGCAGGGCGGCCAGCGGTGCATTGGGCGAAAGAAAAAATATTTGTTTGCCGTCAATCATTTGCTTGCCCAGCCCGGCAGCGATGAAAAAAGAAACCACTCCGGTTTCTATATAAGCGCCTGCTGTTGCATGATCGTAGATTACCGCTGTGTTCACTGCCAGTAAGCTACTCAACTCCTTTATATATTCCGTCAATTGCCGCGCATGCATATCTTTTTGCAAATGGCCCATGGCGCGGCCTGTTTCATATTTATCGCCCGCAGAGCTTTTCTCTTCATTGTTGGCTGCGTCCTGCGCATTTTGGATAGCCTCTTTTGCAGCAATCATTCTTTGCTCAATGTGCTGCTGGCAGAATTGCTTCAGGTGATGCTTGAATTGTATTTTATCTGCTGTAGTCATTGTACTGTGGGTTAAGCCGAAACCTTCTCATCGTCCGCATCGCTAAATGATGCTACCATGTGTCATCTAGCACCAGGGGGTAAAAAATAATGTTATTGCAATGTTACATCAAAAGGCTTCGTACAAATTCAGGTTGCAGTCACCAATCGTTCGTAAGGAACGGAATTTACACCATAAATACAGACTTCTAATTGCCATCCGGCTTGCTGGCCGTTACAAACGCCGATGGCGGCCAGTAAAAATTTCCTGGCGGTGAGGGTTTGGCAGGATCAAAAGCAGGAATATCTTTCCTTATAAATTGTTGAAGTGGCAGATGCTGTTGTCTTATACTTTGTACCACACAATTGGCCAGCTGGTAAGCGCCGTACGGATTAAAATGCGTGTTGTCTTTCAATGCCTCCGGTTGATGCGGAAATGTATTTGCCGGGTAATGCACAAATGCTTTGATGGATAATTCTTCACCCCAGGCTTCATACAAAGTTTTACTAAAGGCATTCAAGTCAATCAGTGCAACTTTTTCTTCGCTGGCGGTTTGCCGCATGGCTTCCGGATAATCAGACAATGTATTAATGATATGCCCGGCCGAATCAAAATTTCTGCGGTGCATAGAGGTAACCAATACTGGTATCATTTTTCTTTTGCGTGCCGCCGCAATCCATTCTTTTAAAGTTTGCTTGTAAGTAGTAAATGGCTCAAGGTAATTGGCGCCCGGCTTTTGATCATTGTGCGTAAATTCCATCAACAGGTAATCGCCCGCCTTTGCCATACTCCATATTTTATCCAGTCTTTTTTCTGCTTCAAATGCTTTTAATGTTTCGCCCGATTCTGCATAATTGGCCACTACAGCCAATCCAGGCACAATAAAACGTGGCAACATTTGCCCCCATGCAGCCCACGGCTCACGGTCCTGATCTACCACGGTAGAATTGCCGGCCAGGAAAATGCTGGTCGCTTTTTTATTGGGTGTAATTACAATGGCAGACAACTTGGGAAGGGAATCATTAAATTCAAGTGTAAGCAGGTTATCCCAGTGTAAAAAACCAGACTCACGGGATTTTAATTTCACTTTATCCGTTATTGTTCCACCTTTATTTCTAATCAGGCTGTCTCTTACATGTACGGTGATTGTTTCGGTAATTATTTTGCCTTTACTGGTACGCACATTTTCCAGCACCAGCCGGCGGCATTCCGCTCTTACCGTAGTTGCGCTGATGCCTTTTACATCGCCCAAAATAATTTTTACATCATAATTTCCTTCTGGCAGCTGCACAGAAAAATAAAAAGGTTTTGTGGAAGTAATGAAAGACGCCGTTAAAGGATTGGCACCCCCACGTTCAACCGCTTCCAGCACTGAACCCTGGCTGAAGCCGTACCCGGTTTGATACGTAAAATTTGATTGTGGTGTAACGGGCGTATACCCCTTTACTATTTTACCGTTCCCAAAACTAAACGCAAAGCTGGTTTGTGCATGTGCACTGACGATTAATAAAAATAAAAAGATCGGCGAAAGAATTCTTTTCATATTTTATTACTTTTCATTATAAAATTGCAGGGCGCTGTCATTGATCCGGAAGGCATTTTTCTTCAGCAGCTGTATCATTTCGCCACCGGCCAAAAGCACGGGTCCGTAACCGTGAGCAGCATATACGTTTACCGGGCGGTAGTAATAAAATGCAGGATCAAAGCCCATACCGGTTCCAACGCAAACCCCCTCAACCCCTCCTTTTTCATTTATTTTGGTAGCAATGGCAGCCCAGCCCAAAGCGGCTGCAGGGCCATACACGGTGCCCTCAATCCAACCTTTGTTAATTGCGTGGGCAATACAATAAGTATAGATGGCAGTAGCGGATGTTTCCAGGTAAGCATCGTTCCTGTCCAGCAACTGGTGCCAGAAGCCGGTTCCGGACTGGTAAGCCGTCAGTCCTTTGATATGTGCTTTCAATTGTTCCAGTATACTGTTCCTGCCCGGATGGTTTTCGGGCAATACATCCAGCAATTCTTCCATGGCCAAAATGGCCCAGCCATTTGCCCTTGCCCAATGAAACTGCGGATGTTCCTGCATGCCCTGAACCCAGCCATGCATGTAAACGCCTTTTTCTTTATTGAACATGCGAGCAGAAAATTGCTGTATTTGTTTTACCGCATCGTCAAAATATTTTACATCGCCGGTTAGTTTGCCCATTTGCGCCAGTGCAGGCACGCCCATGTACAAATCATCCAGCCACAGGCTGTTGGGCTGCGGCCGGTTGCGTGCCAGTGTACCATCTGCCAGCCTGTATTCTCTTGTGCTGATGAACTGCAAAAAATTATCTGTCAATGGACGCAGGTTTGCATTCTGCGAACTGTTGCGCAGGCTTTTAATCATAGCAGCACTAAGCGCACCACCGTCATCCAGGGCATGCGGGTTAAGAAACCCACGGATGGGATTTGGTGCAGCCGGATTTTTCTCGTACAAAATTTTCAATGCAGGTGCAATGGCTGCAATAAACTGCAAACGGCTATTGGTATAGTCGGCAAATCTTTTATCACCGGTAGCATCTGCCACCAATAACATACCGCTGTAGGTAACGCCCCATTCGTAGCTCATCAGCCTGAAATCACCGGGTTTAAAAATGGTATTGCTGTCGGCCTTTGTATAATCTGTTACAGCTTCATTTGTTTTACGGTTCACCAGTTGCGCAGGCGTTACAGCATCCAGGTAGTTGTAGATGCGATCGAGTAATTTCTTGATACTGTCTTTTGCTGGCACGCCATAAGGCACAGGATAATCCGGTTGCAGCAGGTGCAAAGGCGTATTCACATCGTTTCCTTTGGGCGTTGTTTGCGCATTCACAGAAATAGTTGCCAGCAGTAGCATTGGTATGGCTGAAAAAAGTATTTGCTTCATTGCTGATAAAATTTAAAATACTAAATAAATAATGGTATGGCCGGCGTTTAAAAGCAAAAGGACGGTGCAATATTAATTGACCGTCCTTTGCTGTTTATTGATGAGTGGCTTAGTAACTAAAACTGAATGCTGCATTCCGGCCAGCTGATACTACCTGATGTAACAGTTCCTTTAGCATCAATAACCCGGGTTTTGCATTGCCTGTTTCTGGGCTCCTGTTAACACAATCCCACCCGCTTGAACGCCATCAAGAAAATTTTGTGGTATTGGCCGCAGGCTGTGGAAGGCTTTTATATTGGGTGCACCTTCAGGATTAAAAACCTGTACCCGTTTAACCAAAGTCTGTGTTCTTGCCAGGTCTTCCCAACGTTTATATTCTCCCATCAATTCACGGGATTTCTCATTTAATAAATAACACAGCATTCTGTCATAATCTGATGAGTATCCTAAAGCACTGATAATATATTCATCCTGCGCAGGCAGGGGATTAATAACGTTAACAGCCAAATTTGAAGAGGCGGCTGTAGTGGGTGCTATATTATTTGATTCATAGTAAGAGTTTCCCGGATAAAATGAACTAAGAAGGACTGACTGAAGACCAGCTGTCAATGTATTGCCGCCATCATTATACGCACTCCGGTTCTCCCCGCTTGCATACTGTGCACGCGTTCTTACTGCATTGATATAGGGAAATGCATCTGAATAACTGCCTGAACCGGATAGTGCCAGCCTTATTTTTGCTTCAGCGGCAATCAGGTAAGTTTCAGCACTTCTGGCTAAAATAAAATCCCTGTGCCCAACAACATCGTTTAATGAGTTTCTTGATCCATCCATGTACTTGCCCAAAGATGGATAACCCTGTCCAACGGTTGTTAAATCAGTATAAATGGCGCCATCGGTGGTTCTGCCATTGGGGTAGGCTACATAGGTGGTTGGTATATTCCTTCCTGTACCATTCACATCCGTCACCAAACTGGTACCAGCAGTGGTTTTGCAGATTTTTGACAAGGGATATCTTGCATCGCCCGGCTGATTAATAACAAACATGATACCCAAATCACCCTGTTTGTTTGGCGCTACAGGTGAGCCGCCATTCAGTGCACTTTTGGTTCTGAATGATTTCCAAAACCTTGAATCATTTACCAAATCGAACAAACGGTAATCATAGTAGGTAGTTGCTAACCTGCTAAAAGGCCTGTCGCCGGTTAAATCCCTTTGCATTTGGTCCTGGATATCATACCGGGATACAAAATACAAATGCTGCGTATTACCATTCTGAAGGTTTGAATTTAAGTCGTTGGTAAATTGGGCTGAAAAAATCACTTCTGGCAAAGATTCATTGGCACCATTTATACCAGTAAAATTCCATAAACTCCCGAAATTGGCAGCTAAAGGATGACGTGCGATTATTGCATCACAAAGTGGCGTAATAGCCGCCAAATCTGCCGCCTTGGTATCTGCGTTCCATGAACTATTGATTTCACTCGCCCTGAACAAATATGCTTTGGCCAGGTAATGTGAGGCAGCATCCTGGGTTATATGCGAAGGGCCCCCACTTGTGGGCAACAGTGGTATAGCCGCTTTTAAATCAGTAATTATTTGTGCGTATACATCTTTGGGAGCTGCTCTTGTAAATTCGGATACGACCGAATTAATGGGCGTAATTTGTAATGGCACAGCACCATATTGGGTTACCAGCCTTAAATAATTATACGCACGCATAAAATACCCTTCGCCTAAAGAAGTATTTTTAACTGCAGTATTAGTAGAAGTACTCTTAGTGCAATTTTGAATTAATAAATTGGCATCTCCAATTCCAATGTACAAAGCGTCCCATTGAAAATTGGCTAGCGCTATATTGCCATTACTACCCTGGTTTACAGAATTGAAAGTCGCATCATAATTGTTCCATGGTGCATTGGAGGGGTCTCCGCCAACATGAAACTCGTCTGTACCATAATTGGTTGCTGCGTAATACCATTCTCCATTTTCCGGAACAGCAAAGACCTGGTAATAAGCACCAGCTGATAATTGCAGTATGCCGGCATCTGTCGTATAAAAATCCATCCCCCTTGCTGTTGTCAGGGTTTCATCCAGGAAAGATTTTTTGCAGGAAACTGCAAAAAATACCAATGCAGGAAGCACTAGCCTTGTTAAAAAATTATTTTTTGTCATATAGTTCAGTTTTGTTTTATTAAAATGATGCGTTAAAACCAATTGTAACACCGCGGTTCCAGGTTGGCCCTGCCACGTCCATATCGAGGTATTTAAGTTTAGAGAATAACATTCCCGGATTGCTTATCTGCAGATAAATCCTCAAACTGGAAAATCCTGCTTTTTTGAAATAATCGGAACTGGTGTTATAAGACATAGAGATATTTCGTATTTTAATAAAAGAAGCCGGCAGGTAGCCTAATGCGCTGTAGTATGGGTCTAATGAAGCATTACCTGCATTATACACTGGTTTCTGATAAGTTGCATTCTTATTGTTTTCGTTGTAATAATCAATTTGCCGGGTAACACCACGTCCTGCCTCACCTTCACCACCTGTGTTATACAGGTAGCTTAAACGGCCATACAAGAAGATAGATAAATCAAAGTTTTTATAACTAACAGTATTGGTCATACCCACAACCCAACGCGGCCTTGTATATCCTATAATCTGGCGGTCGTTATTCGGATCAATTTTATGATCCCCATTTAAGTCTGCTACCCTGGTAAAACCTGGGGAGAAAGAATTGGACGTAAAGGCTTTGTATGAAACAGAATCTTTCTCTTGCCATAAACCCAATGACTTATAGCCATAAATTACACCCTGAGATTGTCCTATGAAAAGGTTATTGTTAATATCATTTTGGTTTCCGTTAGCTGTAGAAACCACATGGTCTTTTTGCCAGGCCGCATTGATGGTAGTCGTCCACATTACATCTTTGGTCTTAATATTTACTGTTGTCAGGTTTATATCAAATCCCTTATTGGCGGTTTGTGCAATATTGAAATAGGCTGATGTATACCCGGTTACAGTCAGGAGGCTTCTGTTCTGTAACAAATCTGAAGTTTTTGAAGTGTATGCATCAACACTACCTGTAATTCTTTTATTGAATAAAGAAAAATCTATTCCAACATTAAATTGTTTTGTTTTTTCCCATTTAAGATCCTGGTTTGCCAATAATGAATTTGGAGTAGATCCCGCAATATTGGTGGAGGAGTAAGGATAAAAAAGTGAGATAATCGGGCCTTTTGTAGAGTATGGATTTACCGCTGAGTTGCCGGTAATACCTACGCCCACCCTAAGTTTTAAATCATTTACCCAACCAATATTTTTCATAAAACCCTCACGGCTCACACGCCAGGCCAGCGCAGCACTGGGAAAATTGTCGTACTGGTGGCCTTTTGCAAATACAGATGAACCATCCCGGCGGATGGAAGCGGTTAACAAATATTTATCCCTGAAACCATAATTAAGTCTGCCCATATAGGATAATAATTGTTGCTGTGACAAACTGGAACTGGCAGTTAAAGAGCCCGTTACGGTTCCGCTCGACAATGCATTCCATAATTGAGAGGCCAAAGGAATACCTACACCATTAACTGTATTGCTGTCAGCGGTGAAAGCAGTTTGGCTTTGCAATAAAGTGATGCCAAAATTATGCTCGCCAATAGTTTTATCGTAATACAACAAATTATCTAAGGTATATGAAAATGCCTTGCCTTTTAAAAGAGATGCGATGCTGTTTGAAGGGTTATCGGTAGATGAGCCATTTGCTACTGATTTGGAATCTATATAAACACCATCACTATAGGTTGAAAGATCGGGTCCGAAATTCATGCGGTATTTTAAACCCTTCAGGGGATGGAAAATTGAACCAAAATCTATTTGCGCAAATAAACTACCAAACGCTCTTAAGGTAGTGCGTTGGTCTATATTATATTTCCATTCATCCACTACGTTTTTCCATGAATTATCGCCGCCCGGAAAAATAATTCTGTTGCCTGCAGAATCATAAGGTACTGCATAGGGAAATAATGACCTTGCAGACTCATATAACCCCCCGGCAGGTGTTCCTACAGTTCCAACATTCCTGGTTGATTGACCATATTGCTGATTAGCGTAAGTAATACTTATATTGCTGCCGAACGAAAGCCATTTCGTAGCTGCTATATCTATATTTACTTTTGCTGAATACCTTTTGAAGGACTGACCTTTTATGGTTCCCGTGTTGTTTAAATACCCAAAAGAGCCATACGCTTTTATTTTATCGGAACCACCACTTACGCTCATAATATTATCGCTGGTTACCGATTGCTGCTTTACCAGTCCCCTCCAATCTGTAGTGGCCACCTTGCTGCCATCCCAGGTACCGGAGGCCCAGCCTTTGGCAATGTTTGACCATGCAGAAGGATCTCCGGTTGCATTGAAAAAAGTCCGGTCTGTAGCCAGGGTGGGTTGGTCACCCCTGGGGTTACTGCTAACACCGGTGGTCGTATTCAAGCCTGCATAATAATAGGCCCAACGGCGAAAAGTGATGTAGTCGCCCGCACTGAACATTTTTTCATTATCCTGTAAATTGTCCAATTTAACCGAACTACTAAGGTTAAGGGCTACTTTGCCATTCTTGCCTTGTTTGGTGGTAATAAGCACCACACCGTTAGCACCCCGTGAACCATAAATGGCCGTGGCAGAAGCATCTTTCAACACATCTATGGATTCTATGTCTTGAGGGTTAAAACTTTCAATGCCACCAGATAACAAGGGTATTCCGTCTACCACGAATAAAGGTGAATTTGATGCAAGTATAGAGCGAACGCCACGTATATTAATATTGCCTAGTGAACCTGGGCGCTCATTGCTGGTAATATCCACACCCGCCACCTTTCCCTGCATTGCTTCTATGGCATTGGATACCGGGCGTGATTTGATGTCGTTTTGATTAATGCCGGCAACCGCACCTGTTACGTCTTTCTTTTTAACTGTTGCGTAGCCTATCACCACCACATCTTCCAGTGCTTTTGATTCCAGCACCAATTTAATGGAAATGCTTGAGCGGTTTTGAAGGCTTACCTCTTGTGCAACATATCCGATATAGGTAATAACCAGTGTCTCTTTGCCAGTTTCCACTGAAATAGTAAACGCACCTGCATCATCGGTAACAACTGATTTCTTTAGGTTTCCTTTAACGCTGATGGTTACACCGGAAAGCCCTTTGCCATTTTCATCAGTTATTTTACCAGTAACCGGACCTGCATACGGCGCTATGGTTTTACTGGATTTGGCAACAGCATCAATAATTCCGGAAGATGATTTTTTTGAATTGACTGCAACGGCATTGTCTTGTTGGGCCTGCAGGTTACAAAATGGAGAAAATAGAAACAGGATCGGTAAGACCCGTGTGACGGCAATCGTCTGTTTTTTCATATAGCAGTATTTAGTTGTTGATTATAGTAAGCTCCCAAAACTATCACAAGTTCTTTACAGAACGGTTTTCAAGTTTCAACTAGCTCCTTACAAAAATAAAAACGTTGTAAAATTATGCCGGATTATCTACGCAATCGATTGCGTAAAACCGTTGCTGGCAGCAGGACAGAGCAGGACGGCCAGTACCTGAATTTGGCAGTAAAAACGGGTTGTCCGGATTTCGGATCAGGGCAGTAATGTTTTATTGAAGTGCAGCTTTTCGTGCAGGAGTAATTTTAGCTCGGCATAACCAACGGTTATAATTTCCGGCAGCCTGAAATACTCGTATTTTCTCAGGTACCAGTAACCAATGCCAATGGCCACCAAAACAGGAAATACCGTGGCGATGGCTACACCGTATACATTGCCCAGGAGGGCGATACCGGCAAAATCAGTAATGATGTTTACCGCCAGCATCACCAGCAGTTTTACAAAATTTATATTGGGCTTGTGTATTACGTCCAGGCCCAGCGTAATAAACCGGTCGGTAGGAAACAGCAAAGAAAAAGTCATGAAAAACCGCAGCACGTTGGCGGCTTTTATGTCCCACCCGCCATTGATAATGTATACCGCATAATCAGCAAATACCACAGACCCTATGCAAACCGGTATCAATGCAATGGTGAGCAGGCCCGCATATTTTTCCATGGTATAAATCATGTCTTTCTTTAAACCGCGGTTATACGAGACCGATAAGGTGGGTAAGGCCGTGGCAATAAAACTCCGCAGGGGTATTTCTATCACTTCCATCAGCTTTAAGCCGATATTATAGGTGGCTACTGCTTCCCTTCCCAGCACGGCGCCAATGATAAATATATCCGAACCACGCAACAAAAAAGAACTGATATTGCCCAGCACGCTGTATTTGCCAAAATGGTACAGCTCCATAATGCCCTTCCTGGTTTTGTGCTTCCAGTCGTGCACATTTGTCCACCCTTTTGCCAGTGCAAACAAACTGGTTAAAAACAGCGAAGAGAGGTTTGCATACACCAGGGTTTCCAGTGTAAGGCGGTGCATTGCAATGAGCACAGCAATAAACAGCAGTAAAGACAATTGGGTAACCGATCGCATGTACAGCAACCGGTCGAAACGGGCTTCGGCCTGCAGCACACAGTTGGCAATCAGCGTTGGCAACGAAACCAGGTAACTGATGCCAAACCATTTTAAAAAGAAGAGCAGCCCTTCCAGTTTATTGGTATTAATATAATGTACCAGGAACAGTGCAGGCAGGTTCAGCAGTAACAGGGCAAATGTGATACCTGTTGCCACCACCCAGGCCGAACCAATGACTTCTGCACCCCTTTCCTTATCGGTACCCGAATAAAATTTTATGGTGGCCGTGGTTAAAAATCCGCTCCGGAACATTTCGCCCAGCGTAAACAGGGTTTGAAAATACACCCAGCTACCCACTTCGGCCTTGCTGGGCAGCGAGCGGTACAATATCCCCATAATAATGATGGAAAGACCCGACATCATAACATTGCCGGCAAGGGAAAAAAAATGTTTGTTATTGAATTTTGCGATAAATTTTGGTAACGCCATAATTTAAATACCAGTACACTCTGATGCAGCGCATTTTTATGAAGTAAAGTAATAATTTTTATACTTTGCAGTACTTTACACCTTTTTTAAAATTTCCAGGGCAAGCATACATGGCCAGACAATAGAATGATTAGACGGATTTTAGACGAAATAAAGAAGGCAAATAAGCGTTTTACCGGGCAAATGGGAATAAGGCCTGCTGCATTTTTTTGCAGACAGCTTGATAATATGACCACAATAATACAATTTTGACTTCACATTTTATATACCTCAAACAGATAACCCGGCAATATGGCTACCCCACAGCATTTTAGTGATGTTACGTTACTGGTTACACATTATAACAGAAGCCGCTCGCTGGAGCGCCTGCTGCACAGTTTTGCAAACCTGGGCGTAAGTTTTGGTGGCATTGTGGTGTCTGATGATGGTAGTAAACCCGAGCACCTTGACTACTTGAAATCTTTGCAGGACAGCCTCCATTTCAGGCTGGTGACCACCGAAAAAAACAAGGGCCTGGGCAACAATATCAATAAAGGGCAGGATGCGGTAACGACCCCTTTCACTTTATACGTGCAGGAAGACTTTGATCCAATGCCGGTATTTCCGGGGCATTTCGCTGATGGACTCGCTATTATCCACCAAAGAAACGATGTAGACATCATCCGGCTCTTTGCCTATGCAAAATATCCCTACCTCAAACCATTGGGCAAAGGTTTTTCAGAAATGCTTTTTAATGTATGGAAACCGGGCTATAAAAAGTTTTATGCCTACAGCGATCACCCACACCTGCGCCGCACCAGCTTCTTGCAGAAATTTGGCCGCTACCCGGAAGGAAAAAAAGTAGAAAAAACAGAATACTTAATGATGATGTCTTTCTTGCGCAAAAAAGGGAAAGCCGTTATATTCGAAAATATACACGACCTGTTTGAACAAAAAAATTCTTCTGCAGAACCCAGTACCGTTAAAAGAAATTTCTGGAGAGAGAGCCAGGGCTTTGTCTTTGCTGGTATGCGCCATGCTTACCGCCACCTGAAATTTAATTTTGATTATTTATTTGGCAGCTAAAGCCTCTGTTAAAAAAACAGTCATGCTTTTGGGACCGTGGGCACCCAACACCAGCGACTGCTCAATATCCGCAGTTTTGGATGGGCCTGCAATAAATACCCCAAAACCATAACCGGCATCCGCAATTTTGTTGTAGGCTTCGTGCATATTGTGTACCATGTCTTTTGGGTGCAATACCACTACCAGGTGCTGACAAATAAAGGGTAGCACTCTTGTTTTAACAGCAGCCTCTGTAACCCAGATGGCCGCATTCTCAGCCACTGCAAAAGCGCCTTCAATAATGGCCACTTCCACATCTTCCAGCTTATGGGCATCTTCTGCACTGTTCAATTTTTCAATACCCGGCAAAGCATCCATACTGCTGATGTATTTATGACCGTCTTTAAAATGACTGGTCACATAATCGCTGATTTCCTGCAGATCACCGGTAACCATTAATTGGCCACCGATACTTTCCAGTACTTTTTTAAATTGCGCTTGCGGATCGCCGAACCGGATGGCATCAATCTCCTGCAAAGAAGGCAAATCCTCCAATGGGGGTTGATTTTTTTTTACCGCTGCCAATATTTTTTCTCTGCTGTTCAAGTAAAACTTACATTAAAAATTAAAAAGTGTAACCCTGCTATTAACCCTATCAATCCTGAAAGGCCCCACCGGCTTACCTGCCAGCCTTATTTTATTTTTGCATTTTAATCTATTTTCTGTTCTTCCTGTACCATTCTCCAAACGATTGTTCCGGTGGCGCCGGCATATCTCTTTGTTTGTACCAGGCGTTTAATTTGTTGTTTACCATCCACGGCATGTAACGCATTACCCATCTTGCCATTTTACCGGCACTGCGGTACAAGCCAGGTTTTGATAAAGTGCTGGCCATTGCTTTCATGGCCAATGTTTTTGATTTGGGCGAATAGCCTTCCTGCGTAATCACCTGCCGCCATTTGTACAACTGCGTATGGATATCAATTTTTACCGGGCACACATTGCTGCACGAGCCACAAAGCGTTGAGGCAAATGGCAAGTCCGCATTCTCTTTCATGTTTAAATTAGGCGCCAGTATTGCTCCTATTGGGCCAGCAATGGCGGTATGGTAACTATGGCCGCCACTTCTCCGGTATACGGGACAGGTGTTCATACAAGCGCCGCAGCGGATGCATTTGAGCGAACTACGGAAATCTTCGCGGCCCAGCTGGGTGCTGCGTTCATTATCTACCAAAACAATGTGCATTTCCTGCCCTGGCTGTGGCTTTACAAAATGGCTGCTATAAGTGGTCACCGGCTGCCCGGTAGCGCTCCTGGCCAGTAAGCGCAAAAAAACACCCAGGTGCTTGCGCTGTGGAATTATTTTTTCAATGCCCATGCAGGCAATGTGCACGTCGGCCAGGTGGGCGCCCATGTCTGCATTGCCCTCGTTGGTGCACACTACAAACTCACCCGTTTCTGCTATGGCAAAGTTTACGCCTGTAATAGCAATGCGGCGGGTTAAGAATTTTTCCCGCAGGTGCAATCTTGCGGCATTGGTGAGCAATTGCGGATCTGCATTGCCCGCCGGCGTACCCAAATGTTTGTGAAACAAATCGCCTATTTCTTCTTTCTTTTTATGAATACAGGGCAATACAATATGGCTGGGCGCTTCATTGGCCAGCTGCACAATGCGCTCACCCAAATCTGTATCTACCACTTCAATCCCCTGCTCGGCCAGGTAATCGTTCAGATGACATTCTTCTGTCAGCATCGATTTGCTTTTTACTATCTGCGTTACCCGGTGCTTCTGCAGTATACTATGCACAATGGCATTGTGTTCTTTTCCATCCTGGGCCCAGTGCACAATGATGCCGTTTTTTTGCGCATTTTTTTCAAACTCTTTCAGGTATGCATTCAGGTCAGACAAAACATTCAGCTTAATACGGCTGGCGGCTTCGCGCAGTTGTTCCCACTCAGGCAAAGTCCAGGCGGCCTTGTCTCTTTTCTGCCGCACCCACCACAGGGTCTCATCGTGCCAGTTCACCCTGGCCTCATCGGCATTGAACTGATCAGATAATTCTGCGTGGGTATGTGTGGTTTCGTTCATTGTATTTTTTAATCCACGGGTTTCATCCCGCATTCTTCGCGGAATTATTATTAATCAAACCTTGCAGCTTGTACTTTCCGCTCGCCGCTTCCTGCTTACTACTCGCCCCCATTTAATATCTCCGCAATATGAATCACTTTCACGTCTTTGTGCTGTCTTTTTAAAATGCCTTCCATATGCATCAGGCAGCTCATGTCTACGCCGGTAATGTATGCCGCTTGGTGCTGCAAATGATCCGCTACGCGATCTTTTCCCATCTTTACCGACACTGCCTCTTCTGCCACGCAAAAGGTTCCGCCAAAACCACAGCATTCATCATTCCGATTCAACTGAATCAGTTCTAGCCCGTTTACCATCTTTAACAGCTGCAATGGTTTGGAAAAAGGTGCGCCCACCAGTTCCGTCATCTGAGAAATGTGCAGGCCACGCTGTCCGTGACAACTTTGGTGCATGCCCACTTTGTGCGGAAAACTGGCTTTAATATCTTGTACCTGCAATACATCGGTCAGGAATTCGGTGAGCTCGTATACTTTTTTGCGGATGGAGGTTGCGGCAGCTTCATTGGCAGTATCGTGCAAATGATCTTTGATGTGCAGGGTGCAGCTACCCGAAGGACAAACAACATAATCGAATTTATCAAAATTTTTTACAAACAACTGGTTGCAGGATTGCGCCAGGTGTTCATAACCAGAATTGGCCATGGGTTGCCCGCAGCAGGTTTGACCTGCAGGGTATTCAACTTTGCAGCCCAGCTTTTCCAGTAATTGTAAAGATGCAATGGCTACCTGCGGGTAAAACTGGTCTACGTAACAAGGTATAAATAATCCAACAGTCATATTTCGATAGCCTCAATATCGGCATATAATTTTAAATCAATCAGGCCGGATGGGAAATTATTTTTATTCCAGTAGTGATGCACGGCCAGTGCTGCGCCCATGGCCGATGCCTGTGCAACAGACGCCGCATATACTTTAATTTGTGGAAACGATGCTGCCAGCAGGTTCATATACACCGGGTTTTTGCCAAAGCCTCCGTCTACAAAAATCTTTTTCACGCTGCAGTTTTTCAGTACAAGATTTGTGGATACTACCTGCAACAACAAAATGTCGAGCAGCAACTGGTGATAGGCCTCGCTGTAAGTGCCAAACAAAGACAAATCACGTTTGCCAAATCCAGACTCCTGCATCATCTTTTTACCGGCTATTATACCCTTTGGCACAACCGTTTTTAACCGGTGAACCAGTTCTGCATCAAACGTAATGGTTTTATAATTGTCTTCCGCTGTATTAAAATGGGCGGCCAGTCTTTTTACCTGTTGCTCATGCTCGTAACCTGCAAACAACCGCGATGCTTTAATGGGCTTGCCCCGGTATTCCATATAGCACAAACAATCCTGCTCCAGCTCCTCGCCTGTTAACCGGGTCTGGTTAAAGGGATTCAGGCTGATGCACCAGGTGCCGGTTGATATGAGTACAAAAGGTTCTTTAAAACTGCCCAGGTAAGGAATCAAAGCGGCAGAGCTATCGTGCAGGCCCGCGCCGCACAAGATCGGTTTACCATTCCAGTTAGTGGCTATCAGCTGGTCCGATGGAAAGATAGGCGCCAGTTTCCCGTAGATGCCTTCCTGCTGCAGCCATTCGTGGTAACGGTTTTCTGTAAAATTCCACATACCGGTATGGCAGCCAATACTGGTAATGTCTGAGCAAAGCCTGCCGCTCACCAGGTAACTCATGTACTGCGGCAAATGCAGTGAATATTTTATTTGACGGTAAAGCGCCGGCTTTTGTTCTTTCAGGTAATACAATTGCAGCCCGGAATTTAAGTTACCCAGCACCGGCGAAGCAGTATGCATGGCAAAATCAGTTTCGCCGCCGTATTTTTTATAAAATTTTTCTTTTAAGGTTTCTGGAAAAGGCTTCAGGTAGTTGTATAGTGGCGCTACCGGCACAGCTTCTCCGTTGATGTGTACAAAGCTGGCGCCGTAGGTAGAAAAGTTAACAGCCTTTATATCGAAGTTCTGATCGTTCAGCAATGCATCAATGGACTGCCTTACCCATTGTGTTAAGGCCGGTAAATTTTCGCAGGCGTCCCCGTCCTCATCTTTTGTTTCTTCAAACTGTGTGGAGCGTTCCAAAAGTATATTGTACTGTTCATCAAATACAAACAGTTTCTTATTGGTTTTGCCAATATCGAAGATGGCTATAGCCGCACGCTTCGTTCCCTTCTCCATCAGAGAAGGAAGGTCCGGCTTTTGATCTTTGCTATTGCTTTTACCTGACCCCATCAACTACAAATCTTTTTTCAACTATTTAAAAATTATGAGTGCTTGCTATTAAAAAAAAATCGAAAAGCAAGGGCTGTGCGGTTGCGTCCTCCCTTTTTTTGGGGGGAGTTAGCGGGGCTATTATAACCCTGTCGCCACTGTCTTCTCTCCTCTTTCTTTTATCAAATGCTGTCGTATTTTTTGCTGGCGAAACAACTGCACCGGTTGTAAAGCAGCGCCAGCACGCAAACGTGCTTCTGCTACCAGCGGACGCACATCGGTACGGTATGCCTGCTGCAAAATTTCCTGCGCCAGTGATACATCGTTTGCATCCTGTGCAGCAGCCAGTGCTTTTTTGTCTACCAGTAATGCCTGTGCGTAAGCAATTTTAATGGCTTCAACTGATTGCAGTAAATCTTCCAGCGGATCTTTTACATTGTGTGATGCGTCAATCATCCAGCCCAAATCTGCGGCATGGTTCATTCCCCTGGCATCCATACCCTCTACCAGCTCATTGAAAATTAAAAACAACTGGTAGGGATTGATGCAGCCAACCGTGAGATCATCATCTCCATACTTACTGTCATTAAAATGAAATCCGCCCAGTTTGCCTTCATTTAATACAAGTGCCACAATTTGTTCAATATTGGCATTGGGTAAATGATGGCCCAGGTCTACAAGTGTATAAGCTTTGGGGCCCAGTTTGGTAGCATATAACAACGATTGCCCCCAATCGCCTACCGTCATAGAATAAAAATTGGGTTCAAATGCTTTGTACTCCACAAACATTTTCCAGTCTGCCGGCAATGCCGCATAAATTTCTTTCAGCCCTTCCAGCGTTCGCTGAAATGCCTTTCTAAAATTCAATTGTCCCGGAAAAGAAGATCCATCGCTCAGCCAAACGGTGAGCGAATTTGATCCCAATGCAATGCCATGTTTAATGACTTCTATATTGTGGTCAATGGCCTGTTGCCTTACGGCTTTGTCTGTATGCTGAAGAGATCCAAATTTATAACTGTGCTGCTGCCCGGCCTGATCCTGGAAAGTGTTGGAGTTCATGGCATCAAAACGCAAACCATGTTGTGCGGTCAGTGTTTTAATGGCCTGTACATTTTCCGGTATATCCCACGGAATGTGCAAAGAGATGGCGCCGCCCGATTTATTGAGTGCATGCAACAGGCCAATGTCTTCAATTTTTTCTTCAATATTGCCGGGCTCTCCACCGCCAGAAAACCTGCCGAAACGCGTGCCGCCCGTGCCCAATGCCCAGCTGGGTATGGCTATCTGAAAATCGATAAGTTTTTGTAAAACAGTTGAAAGGCCGGCAACTCCTGCCGAAGTAAAATCAAATGCACGTTTGTGTTCGGCCAACAGGCTGTTGTTGTGTTCTTCAATTTTATACTTTTCTATCTGCATGGTCAATCGTTTATGGTAAGTAAAAAACTTCTTTTAAAGGTACGCTAACCGGAGAATTGTCCGGATTGCTTTCCATGATATCGCCCATATACTGCCACCAGCGCTGCATCACCGGGCTGGCGGGCAAATTGTTCAGGGCTGCTGCATCAACGGCTTTCAGCACGCCAAACAAACTATTGGTGCTTTCATCTAAAAAAATGGAATACTCGCTGATGCCAGTGGTTTTTAATAATTCCGCCAGTTCGGGCCACAATGCGTCATGGCGCTTTTTGTATTCCGCCTCAAAGCCCTTGAACAATTGCATTTTAAAAGCGATACGCATAGAGTCATTTTATTGTAAATCCCTAAAATCTGTTAGCCTTTAGCTATTGGCTGATGCTGCAGCAAGAAATTTTCTTTACTAATTTTAAATTCCCAATAATGCAGATGAGCAGATAACAATAGCCCGAACTACTAATGGATTAAAGTTTCTTACCGCCCCAACCCCAAAGGGAGATAGATCTGTTTACTTATAAAATCGGTTCAATAGTATAATTCGTCTGGGGGTATTAAGAACTATAAACTCCAAACTTAAAACTATAAACTTTTTCTACCGTACAAACGCCATTGCCACACCACCATCAACATTCAGTACATTTCCGGTTGATTTACTTAATAAACCGCCTACAAAAGCAAAACATGCGTTGGCAATATCTACGGGCAGTATAATTTCATTTAACAAGGTCCGCCTGGCATAATAAGCCGGCAACTCTTCCACCTTTACGCCATATGCTTTGGCACGGCCTTCTGCCCAGGCGCCTGCCCATATTTTACTATCGGATATCACTGCATCGGGGTTTACGGTGTTCACCCGTATTTTATCTTTGCCCAGTTCAGCTGCATTCAACCGGCTTAAATGTATTTGTGCGGCTTTGGCAGATCCATAACCTGCATTGTTGGGACCCGATACCAGGGCGTTCTTGCTGACGATGTTCAGCACATCGCCACCAATATCCTGCTTGCGCATTATCTCCACTGCACCCTGCGTAACAAAAAACTGGCCTTTTACCAGTACATCGTACAAGATGTCCCAGTCTTTTTCTGTATGTTCTTCTATTGGTTTTGAGATAGAAAGCCCGGCGCAGTTTACAATAATGTCTACCCCGCCAAAAGCCAGTGCAGCAGCGCTATAAGCTTTGTCAATATCCGCTTTCTTTGTTACATCCAGCACCACATCGGTAAATACATCTTTGCCATATTGTTTCTGAAAACTTTCTCTTGCAGTGGCCAGGCGGTCCGCATCGTTGTCATTTACCACAATGCAGGCGCCTTCGTCTGCCATTTTTTGGGCGATGGCTTTGCCGATGCCACCCGCACTGCCAGTAATCAGCGCTATGCGGCCGGTAAGCGCTTTCGGCTTTGGCATACGTTGCAGTTTTGCTTCTTCCAGCAACCAGTATTCAATATTAAACGCTTCCTGCCGGGGCAAAGAAGTATATTCAGAAATCGCTTCCGCGCCCTTCATTACATTAATGGCATTGGTGTAAAACTCCGCCGCTACCCTAGCCGTTTGTTTGTCTTTGGCAAAAGTAAACATGCCCACACCGGGATACAAAATCACCACCGGGTTGGCATCGCGGATGGCCGGGCTATTGGAATGTTTGCAGGTATTGTAGTAATCTGCGTACATCTTACGGTAAGCCTCAAACGCAGGTGCCAGTTTTTCTTTAATGGCTTTTGTGTCGCCCAGGTCATCCCCCGCTTTCAGTTGCAGTACCAGCGGGCTTATTTTTGTGCGCAGAAAATGATCCGGGCAACTGGTGCCCAGGGGTGCAAGCCTGCCCAAATCTTTTGAATTGGTGAACTCCAGTACACGGTCATCATCCGTAAAATGACCAATCATGTGCTGATTGCTGCTGCAAAATCCTCTTAGTACCGGCGCCAGTGCAGCAGCCTGTTTCAAACGATCTTCCCTGGCCAGAGATTGCATTATTTGACCGCCGAATACAGGCGCTTTCTTGCCATAATTATCCTGCAGGTATTCTGCACAGCGTTCAATTACCTCCAGTGTATTGATATAACTTTCGTAAGCGGTATCGCCCCAGGTAAACAAACCATGAGAACCCAGCATAATGCCCCGTACACCCGGATTTTCATCAAGGCATTGTTTCAATTGCAGGCCCAAATCAAAACCGGGCTTCTGCCATTCTACCCAACCAATGGTACCGCTGAACAATTCTTTGGTAATTTTTTTACCATCTTTGGCCGCCGCAATGGCAATGGCTGCATCAGGGTGCAGGTGATCGATGTGTTTAAAAGGAAGAAAACCATGCAGGGCCGTATCAATAGAAGGAGCTTTGGATGCCAGGTCGTAAATGCAATGATTGAAGAGTTCCACCATTTCATCTTCGTGTGCCAGGCCGCGGTAAATACTTTTCAAACTCAGCAGCCTGTCCATGTACAATGCTGCAAGGCCACTCTTTTTCAGTGTGCCGATATCGCCACCAGAACCTTTTACCCACATAACTTCTGTTTCAACACCCGTTAATGGATTTTTTGCAATGGCTTTGCAGGAGGTATTGCCACCACCGTAGTTGGTCAGCCGTAAATCGGCGCCCAGTAAATTAGAACGGTAAATGAGCAGGCCAACTTCATCACCTGCAAGCTCAGCTGCTTTTTTTTCGTCCCACAAATAACTTACATGCTTAAACTCTTTTGTACTAACTGGCATGGTTATATCTTTTATACGTTAACAATATTTTTAATGATGCAATGAATTGCCATAACCCACTACCAGTACAGAAATGATGATGGTGATAATGCCCATGGCAATCATGTTGGTTGTTTTTTTATTGACGCCCTTCCATTCTTTCAATACAATGCCCCACATATTGGCGGTCAGAATAATAAAGGCCATGTGCAATATCCATGAACTGGCGCCATTGCCCAGTTTGCTTTCGCCCATGCCGTAAAAAAAGAACTGCAAAAACCAGGTTATGCCTGCCAGTGCGGCAAAAATATAATTGGCCAACAGCGGCGTTTTTGTGTTGCTGTAATCGCCAAAAGTTTTATTGCGTGCGTTCAGCAGCATGCACCAGATAAAATTGGTGGTCAGCCCTCCCCACAATACAATCACATAAGTAACATTGTTCTGAAATAAAAATTCACCCTGACCAGGATGTGTATTTTTCCAAAGCATATTGGCCGTTTCCGCCATTGGCTTACCAGCTTCCAGCCCAAAATTAAAGCAGGCGCTGAGTACACCCGAGATGATGGACACCAGCAAACCCAGACCAAATTTATATTCAGTCGCTATTTTTACCCCGTGCGGATCAGTTGCAGTGGCAGATGAAATTTGTTTCTCTTTCATGGTGCCGGCTTTGCCACAAAAAATTATACCCACCACGCACAAAGCCAGTCCGGATAAAACGGTGAGCCCCCAGGCAGACCCGGTAAGCATACTAAATGTATCCTTGCCTGCCTTGGGAAAGAAGTCGTAATAAATAGATGGAATCAACGCACCAAATACCATACAGAGACCCAATATGATGCTGCTGCCCAGCGAAACGCCGAGGTACCGGACACCCAGTCCGTAGGTTAATCCGCCAATGCCCCAAAGTAAACCAAAGAAATAGGCCAGTCCAATGGCACTGGTACTGGTTTGCCGGATAATGTCGGCAAATCCGGGAATGGTAAGCCATGCTGCAAGCGGGGGCACAATCAGCCAGGAGAAAAGGCCGCCCACAATCCAATAGCTCTCCCATGCCCAGCCTTTTACCTTTTTGTAAGGAATATAAAAACTACCGGAGGCAAAGCCGCCAATAAAATGGAAAATGACACCTAGTATAACACCCATGTTTAGTATTTTTCGATATGGCTTGCAATATGATGCGTAAATGTAGCAGATAGCGGTATAACAGCTATCATGTACTATCATGTTTTTGCGATTAATTTTCGTAATTTTTCTATAGGTTTCAGTGTTCCGGCTTTTTTGAAACGGGTGGGAACGATTGCGTAAAAAAACCGGGATTTACGGCAGGAAATGAAGCCGTATTGAAAGCTTGTCTTTAAAACGCCCTAGATTGCAGCGCAAATGAAAAAAGATTCCATCTTTCAGCACCTTTTTATTGATTATTATTCTGCAACACCCAAGTACCTGCAACTGGCCAATTCTATCGTAAAAGCCATTGGCGATGGCCGGCTCAGCAAAGATGAAATATTGCCTTCTATCAATGAACTGAGTTTTGAATTTGAGATCTCCCGAGATACAGCAGAAAAAGGGTACAAACACCTGAAAAAAATTGGTGTACTGGGTTCGGTACCCGGCAAGGGCTATTTTGTAAAATCAACCGAGCTGAACCAGCAGCTGAAAATCTTCCTGCTTTTTAACAAGCTAAGCCCGCATAAAAAAATTATTTACGATGCATTTGT